>ERZ795061.5171-NODE-5171-length-10759-cov-5.519525_pt1 | contig 10759 bp, 9 predicted proteins | sample MGYA00375145_ERZ795061 | MGnify/ENA primary metagenome ERZ795061 (study PRJEB30190, sample SAMN05720144) | anaerobic digester metagenome | isolation source: active sludge of municipal wastewater-treating anaerobic digesters | place: USA | collected 2014-12-22 ... | reverse complement strand
CCCGGTCGCGGGCCTCGGGGAGGTCGAGCCACACGGTGCCATCTCCCCAAGCCGCGCCGGCAGCGGCATACCCGCGGGCTCGCTCGACCTGGGCGGGAGTCCGTGCGGCGAGCACGACGCCTCCGCGTCGGTAGTCGCACTCGATGCCTTCGTCGGCGGCGACCCGGCCGACTTCGAGGACGGTCTCACGCAGGGCCGCGCCCATGGATCGCGCTGCGGCCTCACCGGATTCGCGCGCCAACGTGCTGGCAGACACCGGCCACAACGCCGACACCCAGCCACCGTTGCGCCCGCTCGCCCCGAACCCGACGTGCTCGGCCTCCAGCACGACGACGGACAACGACGGGTCCAGCCCGAGCAAGTAGTACGCCGTCCACAGGCCCGTGAAGCCGCCGCCGACGATGGCGACGTCGACCTCGGACGGGGGCTGCGCGGCATACCCCGCGCCCACAGGGCCCACCCCGGGTGCCGCGGCAGGGGAGGGTATGCCGCCCTCCCACCACAGCGGGCGGGTCACAGGTGCGCTTCGGCGCCCTGCAGGACCGAGCGCAGCCGAGAGGTGATGTCGTCGAACTCAGGCTGGCCGATGATGAGCGGGGGAGCGAGTTGGATGACGGGATCGCCCCGGTCGTCGGCCCGACAGTAGATGCCGGCGTCGAAGAGGGCCTTGGACAGGTAGCCGCGCAACAACCGCTCGCACTCGCCGTCGTCGAAGGTCTCGCGGGTGGCTTTGTCCTTGACCAACTCGATGCCGTAGAAGAAGCCTTCGCCGCGGACATCGCCGACGATCGGCAGGTCGAGCAGGGTCTCCAGGGAGGCGCGGAAGGCCGGGGCCGTCTCGCGGACGTGGGCGTTGAGCCCTTCCTTCTCGAAGATGTCGAGGTTGGCCATGGCGACCGCGCACGAGATGGGGTGGCCACCGAAGGTGTAGCCATGCGGGAAGTAGGTCAGCCCGTGCCGGAACGGCTCGAACAGCCGGTCGCTGACGATCATGCATCCCAGCGGTGCATAGCCGGACGTGACGCCCTTGGCCGTGGTGATGATGTCTGGGACGTAGCCGAGTTGGTTGCAGGCGAAGTAGTCGCCGATCCGACCGAAGGCGCAGATCGTCTCGTCGGAGACGAGCAGCACGTCGTACTCGTCGCAGATCTCGCGGACCCGCTCGAAGTAGCCGGGGGGCGGAGGGAAACACCCCCCGGAGTTCTGCACCGGCTCGAGGAAGACGGCGGCGACGGTCTCGGGCCCTTCGAACTCGATGGCCTCGGCGATCCGGTTCGCGGCCCACAGCCCGAACGCCTTCGGGTCATCGCGCAGGTGTTCCGGCGCGCGATAGAGGTTGGTGTTGGGCACCTTGTGGCCGCCGGGCACGAGCGGCTCGAAGACCGCTTTGGCGGCTGGAATGCCGGTGATCGACAAGGCCCCCTGAGGAGTGCCGTGATAAGCGATGTTGCGGCTGATCACCTTGGTCTTCATCGGCTTGCCGACGAGCTTGTAGTACTGCTTGGCCAGCTTCCAGGCCGACTCGACAGCCTCGCCGCCGCCGGTCGTGAAGAACACCCGGTTGAGGTCGCCAGGGGCGTAGTGAGCAAGGCGCTCGGCCAACTCGACGGCCCGCGGGTGGGCATAGGACCACAGCGGGAAGTAGGCGATCTTCTGGAACTGTGCCATGGCGGCGTCGGCCAACTCCTGCCGGCCGTGGCCGACCTGGACGGTGAACAGGCCCGACAGTCCGTCGAGGTATTTGTTCCCTCGGTCGTCCCAGATGTAGGCCCCGTCACCCTTGACGATGAGCGGCACGGTGTGGGCGCCGTCGCGATCCTCGAAGACCGAATGGCGGGTGAAGTGCATCCACAGGTGATCCCGGGCGGCCTCCGAATAGAGCTTGCCGGTGCCGGTGTGGAAGTCGGAGCTGGGTTCCCAGATCTCGGACGGGTAGATCGTCATCGTGTGCCCCAGTTGTAGTGCTGCTTGTTGAGTTCGAGATAGACGAACGTCTCCGTGGCTCCCACACCCGGCAACGTCCGGATCCGCTGCGAGATGACCTCGAGCAGGTGGGCGTCGTCCTCGCACACCACCTCGGCGAGCAGGTCGAAGCTTCCGGCCGTCGTCACGACGTAGTCGACCTCGGGGATCGCGCTGACCGCGTCGGCGACCGGGCCGATGTCGCCCTGGACCTTGATCCCGACCATCGCCTGACGGAGGAAGCCGACATGCAGTGGGTCGGTGACGGCGACGATCTGCACGACCCCGCCGTCGACGAGTTTCTGCACCCGTTGTCGGACGGCCGCCTCGGACAGCCCCACTGCGGTCGCGATCGCGGCATACGACCGACGTCCGTCCTCTTGAAGTTGCTCGATGATCGCCTTCGCGGTGGCGTCGAGAACTTGCCGGGTCGGGCGGCGGGTCGAACGTCTCATGGACGGTCCCGATGTCATGGGGTCTGATCGTGCCCGCTGCGATGCCGGTTGGCAAGGCCCGGCCGGGCTCGACCCTTCGGAATCTATCGTTTTCGGGTCCAGGGAGCGCAGAATGCAAAGTTTCTATGCCTTGCCACTACCGAAAACGGTCGCCAGCGGGCTAGATTGCCCGAAACCGCGTCCGGACCGGGAGCCGGCGGCCAGCTCAACGGAGGTCTCTATGTCTCAAGCCCCACGCGTGTTGCGCAACCACGTCGGCGGCGAGTTCGTCGACGCGACGGCCGATGCGCGCAGCGATGTCGTCAACCCGGCGACCGGCCAGGTCGTCGCCACGGCCCCCGTCTCCGGGCAAGAGGACGTCAACCGGGCGTATGCCGCCGCTTCCGCGGCCTTCGAGGAGTGGGGCCGCACGACACCGCGCGAGCGGCAGGAGGCCCTACTGAAGTTCGCCGCTGCGGTGGAGGCTCGGGCCGACGACTTCGTCCACCTTGAGGGCGAGAACACCGGCAAGCCGCACGCGCTCACCGCGAGCGAGGAGGTGCCGCCGATGCTCGACCAGATCCGCTTCTTCGCCGGCGCCGCCCGCGTTCTGGAGGGACGCTCGGCAGGGGAGTACATGCCGGGGCACACCTCGTGGATCCGCCGCGAACCCATCGGCGTGATCGGCCAGGTCACCCCCTGGAACTACCCGATGATGATGGCCATCTGGAAGATCGCCCCTGCCCTGGCGGCAGGCAACACGGTCGTCCTCAAGCCGAGTGACACGACCCCCGAGACCACCCTGTTGCTCGCTGCGTTGGCCGCCGACTGTTTCCCCGCCGGCACCTTTAACGTCGTCACCGGGGACCGCGAGACCGGCCGGATGGTCGTGTCGAACCCCCGGGCCGACATGGTCGCCATCACCGGGTCGGTGCGGGCCGGCTCGCAGGTCGCCGCCGCTGCCGCCGAGAGCGTCAAGCGGGTCCACCTCGAGCTCGGCGGCAAGGCGCCGGTCGTCGTCTTCGATGACGCCGACATCGAGGCGGCCGTTGAGGGGATCGCCATCGCGGGCTACTTCAACGCGGGACAGGACTGCACGGCGGCCACCCGGGTGCTCGCCGGTCCCGGGATCTATGACGACTTCGTCGCCGCCCTCGGGGAGTATGCCGCGAACTCGGCCAAGGTCGGCATGCCCGACGACGAGGACGCGCTCTTCGGGCCGGTCAACAACCCCGCGCAGTTGGAGCGGGTGACGGGCTTCCTCAACCGGGTGCCGGCCCACGCGTCTGTGGTGGCCGGCGGCTCCCGCGTCACCGACCTCGGCGATGGGTATTTCATCGCCCCGACGGTGCTCGCCGGCCTGCGCCAGGACGACGAACACATCCAGAAAGAGATCTTCGGGCCCGTCATCACCGTGCAGCGCTTCTCCGATGAGGACGAGGCGATCCGGTGGGCCAACGGCGTCGACTACGGCTTGGCGTCGTCGGTCTGGACGAAGGACTTCGGGCGGGCCATGCGGATGTCGCGGGCCTTGGATTTCGGGTGTGTGTGGATCAACGCGCACATTCCGATCGTGGCCGAGATGCCACACGGGGGATACAAGCACAGCGGTTACGGCAAGGACCTGTCGATGTACGGCTTGGAGGACTACACCCGTATCAAGCACGTCATGGCCAATATCCAGGCCTGACGCAATCACCGCGCCGATCCCTCGGCCGGAACCTTCTCAACCCACTCCCCGGCGGGCCTGGCTCCGCCGCACGTCGTCCCTACCGCGGCCTCGACGGCCCGGCATTCCTCTCAAGGAAGGAGCGGTGCGATGCGCCGATCCGAACCACCTCGTGATCCGCAGGCGCGGGCCCTGGCCTCGCTCGCGGCAAGCTCTCTGTCCCGTCGTCGGCTGCTGTCCGGCGCCGGCCTCGGCCTGGCCGGTGCGGGCCTGGCCGCGTGTGCACCGCCGTTGCCGCCGGCCGCGACCGGCCCGACCGGCCCGAAGCTGCCCGTCGACAAGTCGGCCACCGACAAGACCGTCGCCTTCGCCAACTGGACGGCCTACCTCGACTACGACGAGGAGGCCAAGAACTACCCGACGTTGGAGGCCTTCATCAAGGAGACCGGCATCCAGGCCTCCTACACGGAGGACATCGAAGACAACGACGCCTACGTCTCCAAGATCAAGCCGCAGTTGCAGGCAACCCCGCCGCAGGACATCAACCGGGACATCTTCGCCCTCACGGACTGGATGGCCAACCGGGTGATCCGCGACGGTCTGGTGCAGCCGCTGGACCTCATCCGGATGCCGCACGCCGCCAACCTGCTCGACTCCCTCAAGGACGTGTCCTTCGACCCGGGCCGCAAGTACTCACTGACCTGGCAGAGCGGTTTCGCCGGAATCGGCTACGACAAGAGCAAGGTTGGCCGCGAGCTCAAGAGCCTGTCGGACCTGTGGGCCGACGATCTCAAGGGCAAGGTCGTGGCCCTCTCAGAGATGCGCGACACCCTCGGCCTGATCATGCAGTCGCAAGGCGTCGACATCTCCGGCTCGTTCACCAAGGACCAGGTCTCCAAGGCCATGGACGAGGTGTCCAAGCGGATCGCCGATCAGAACATCCGCCGGATCAAGGGCAACTCCTACATGGAGGACCTCAAGAGCGGCAACGCCATCGCCGGCATCGTCTGGAGCGGTGACCTGTTCATCCTGCGGGCCGAGACCGAGAACGAGAACTGGGAGTTCGTCATCCCCGACTCCGGCGGCACGCTCTGGAGCGACAACATGATGATCCCCATCACCTCGACCCATCGCCGCAACGCGATGGCGCTGATGGACTACTACTACCGCCCCGACGTGGCAGCCCAGGTCGCGGCCTACGTCAACTACGTCTGTCCGGTCGTCGGCGCCCAGGCGGAGTTGGCCAAGACCGACCCCGAGCTCGCCGAGAGCCCGTTCATCTTCCCCACTTCCGAGTGGATCGCAGAACACAAGATCCAGGGGTTCCGGGCGCTGGACGCCCAAGAGGACGCGGACTACTCCGCGATGTGGGCAAAGGTGGTGGGCAACTGATGGCCGAGTTCCGCGCAGCCAAGGGCGACCTCGTCCTGGAGAACGTCACGAAGAGCTTCACCAACTTCACCGCCGTCGATGACCTGTCGATGACCGTGCCCCGGGGGGCGTTCTTCGCTCTGCTCGGCCCGTCCGGGTGTGGCAAGACGACGACGCTGCGGATGGTCGCCGGCCTCGAACAGCCGACCAGCGGCCGGGTGCTCATCGGGGACACCGACCTCACGGGGTCCCGTCCCTACGAGCGGCCAGTCAACACCGTCTTCCAGTCCTACGCCCTCTTCCCGCACCTCACCGTCCGGGACAACGTCGCCTTCGGTCCGAAGCGGCGGGGAGCCAAGGACGCCCAGGCCCAGGCCGATGCGACTCTCGCGCTGGTCCAACTCACCCACCTCGCCGGGCGCAAGCCGACCCAGCTCTCGGGCGGTCAGCAGCAGCGAGTTGCCGTCGCCCGGGCACTGGTCAACCACCCCGAGGTGCTGCTGCTCGACGAGCCGCTCGGTGCCCTCGACCTCAAGCTGCGTCGCGAGATGCAGGTCGAGCTCAAGCGGATCCAGACCGAGGTCGGTCTCACCTTCGTCCACGTCACCCACGACCAGGAGGAGGCCATGACCATGGCCGACACGGTCGCGGTGATGAACCTCGGCAAGATCGAGCAGATGGGTGCGCCCGAGGTCCTCTACGACTTGCCGCGGACCAAGTTCGTCGCCAACTTCCTGGGTCAGTCCAACCTGCTCTCGGGCCACGTCGACGACACCGATGGCGAGCACATCATCGTGTCTGCCGCTCACCACAAGTTGCGGTTGCGCAAGAGCCGGGCAGCGGCGGGCAGCGGCGACATCGCCTTCGGGGTCCGCCCCGAGAAGACACGGATCCACAACACCGACCCGGGCGCGAGCGCAGCCGGAAACAGCATCGGCCCCGGCACCCTGCTGGACGTGTCCTTCACCGGCGTCGCCACGCAGTACCTCGTCGACGTCCCCGACGCCGGGCGTTGGGCGGTCTACGAGCAGAACCTCGACCTGGACCGGATCGACAGCCGCCCGGGCGACACGGTGTGGATCAGCTGGGACCCCGGGCACGCCTTCGGGGTCAGGCCATGAGCGCCCTCGCGCACATCGGCGGGAGCCCCAGCGGGACGTCGACCACGGCGGCGCCGGAACCCACCAAGCGAGGGGGGATGGCGGCATACCTGCTGCTGTTGCCGGGCCTCATCTGGCTGTTGGTCTTCTTCATCGCCCCCCTCGTCCAACTGGCGACCGTGTCGTTGCAGTCGCAGTTCCCGGGATATCCGGGCTACTACTACCGCAACGTCGACTTCGGGAACTACGGCCGGGCCATTGTCGAGTATTGGCCGCACTTCGTGCGGTCGCTGCTGTTCGCCGGCCTCGCGACGTTCTTCGCGTTCGTCCTGGCCTACCCGTTGGCCTATGCCATGGCATTCAAGGCGGGCAAGTGGCGTGGAGTGATGATGATCTGCGTCATCGCGCCGTTCTTCACGTCCTTCATCCTGCGCACCATCGCCTGGCGCCAGATCCTCTCCGACGAGGGCCCGGTCGTGTCCGTGCTCAACTTCCTTCACGTGTTGCCGGGCGGGCACATCACCGAGACCTGGGTGGCGGTGGTCGCGGGTCTGACCTACAACTTCCTGCCGTTCATGGTCCTGCCGATCTACGCCTCGCTCGAGCGCGCCGATCCCAAGATCATCGAGGCCGGTGGCGACCTCTATGCCAACGGCTTCACGACGTTCCGGACCGTGACCCTGCCGATGTCGATGCCGGGTGTGCTCGCTGGCACCCTGCTCACCTTCATCCCGGCAGCCGGTGACTACGTCAACGCCGAACTCCTGGGATCGGATATCTCAACAAAGATGGTCGGCAACGGCATCGAGAGCCAGTTCTTCAAGGTGCTCGGTGGCTATCCCATCGCGGCGGCCCTGTCCTTCACCCTGATGGCCGTCATCCTCGCGCTCGTGTTCCTCTACGTGCGCCGCTACGGGACGGAGGAACTGCTGTGAGCACGGGTCAGCGGCTGAAGTTCTGGTTCGCCGAACGCTTCGCGATGATCGTCGCGTTGCTCGTCCTCTTCTATCTCTTCCTCCCGGTGCTTTACACGTTCGTCTTCTCGTTCAACAACTACAAGAAGTCGAACATCTCCTGGAACCCCGAGGGGTCACCGACCCTCGAGCACTGGCAGAACCCGTGTGGTCCTCCCGGACTGTGCGAGTCGTTGGGCACGTCGATCAAGGTGGGTGGGATCGCCACCCTCGTGGCCACCGTGCTCGGCACGATGCTCGCCTTCGCGCTCGTGCGCCATCGCTTCAAGGGGCGTGGAGCCGGGAACATCCTCGTCTTCATCCCGATGGCGACGCCGGAGATCGTCCTGGGTGCTTCACTGCTCACCCTCTTCGTCCAGGGGTTCGGCCAGTACGGTCTCAAACTCGGGTTCTGGACGATCGTCTTCGCCCACATCATGTTCTGCATCAGCTTCGTCGTCGTCACCGTCAAGGCGCGGCTGCAGAGCCTCGACCCTCGCTTGGAGGAGGCTGCGCAGGATCTGTATGCCGGTCCGGGCAGCACCTTCTGGCGGGTCACCTTCCCGCTCGTGCTTCCGGGCATCGTGTCGGCGGCGTTGTTGTCGTTCTCGTTGTCGTTCGACGACTTCATCATCACCAACTTCGTCTCGGGCGACACGTCGACCTTCCCGAAGTTCGTGTACGTCTCCTACCTGCGTGGCATCCCGGCCCAGGCCAACGTCATCGGTTTCTCGATGTTCGTCATCGCCGTCCTGCTGGTCGTCGTGGGTCAGGTCATCGGCTCTCGTCGGCGCTCGCCGGCCTAGGAGTAGATAGCTCGTGCGGATCCTCATGATCGGGGCCGGCGGGGTCGGAGACGCCGCCGCCCGGATCGCTGTCGAACGGGACTTCTTCGAGGCGCTCGTCGTCGCGGACTATGACCTGGGCCGAGCCCGGGCCACGGTCGCGGCGGCGAGTGCCCGAAGGCCCGGCGAGAGTCGGTTGGTGGCGGCATACGTCGATGCCTCCGATGCCGAGTCGGTGGCGAGGCTGGCGCGCGAGCACCAGATCACCCACGTCTTCAACGCCGTGGACCCGCGCTTCGTCATGTCGATCTTCGCCGGCGCGCGCGCGGCAGGAGCGAACTACCTTGACATGGCGATGTCGTTGTCGCGACCGCACGAGACCCGCCCGCACGAGTTGACCGGCGTCAAACTCGGCGACGAGCAGTTTGCGCAAGCGGGGGAGTGGGAGGCCGAGGGCCGGCTCGCGTTGGTGGGGATCGGCGTCGAACCGGGGCTGTCGGACGTGTTCGCGAGGTATGCCGCCGACCACCTGTTCACGACGATCGACGAACTCGGCACGCGCGATGGTGCCAACCTCGTCATCCGGGACGAGACCGGCGCGGAGGTCTTCGCGCCGGGCTTCTCGATGTGGACGATCATCGAGGAGTGCCTCAACCCGCCGGTGGTCTGGGAGAAGGACCGTGGCTGGTTCACCCTCGCGCCGTTCAGTGAGCCGGAGATCTTCGACTTCCCCGAAGGCATCGGGCCGGTCGAGTGTGTTCACGTCGAGCATGAAGAAGTGCTGCTCATGCCTCGCTGGGTCGATGCCAAGAAGGTCACCTTCAAGTACGGCCTGGGTGAGCAGATGATCACCATCCTGCGCACCTTGCACGCCCTCGGCCTCGACCGCACCGATCCGGTCCGGGTCAAGGGGGTCGAGGTGTCGCCGCGCGACGTCGTGGCCGCTTGCTTGCCCGACCCGGCCACGATCGGGCCGCGGATGACCGGCAAGACCTGCGCCGGGGTCTGGGTGACGGGCACCGGAAGGGACGGTGCGCCTCGGGCCACCTACCTCTACCACGTGGTCGACAACGAGTGGTCGATGCGCGAATACGGAGCCCAGTGCGTCGTCTGGCAGACCGCAATCAACCCCATCATCGCGCTGGAACTGCTCGCCACCGGAGTGTGGTTGGGCGCGGGTGTGCGTGGTCCGGAGGCGTTCGACGCGGTGCCGTTCCTCGACCTGTTGTGCACTCCGAAGCCAGCGGGATACGGCTCGCCGTGGGCGATCCAAGACCGAACGCCGCCTGACTCACTCTCCTAGGATTCCCACCATGAGCCGCTACGGCGCGCAATTCGGGCCCGACGTCACCTTCCTCGGCGTCCCCCCGTGCGACCTCGAGGACGAGAGCACGTATGCCGGTGCCGACATCGTCATCCTCGGCGCGCCTTTCGACGGGGGCACCTCGCACCGGCCGGGAACCCGGTTCGGCCCCATGGCCATTCGCACCACCGACTACCTCGCCCACGACGGGTCTCGGCCCTCGCTCGCGCTGCGGGTCGACGGGTTGCAGGACCTGCGTGTCGTCGACGCTGGCGATGTCGAACTGCCGCCCGGAGACATCGAGACAGCGATGGCGCGGATCGAGGCGGCCGTCGAACGGATCGCCCGCTCCGGGGCCATCCCACTCATCCTCGGTGGCGACCACTCGATCGCCTTTCCGGATGCCAAGGGTGTCGCGAACGTCTTGGGCCACGGCCGGATCTCGATGATCCACTTCGATGCCCACGCCGACACCGGTGACATCGAGTTCGGGTCGTTGTGGGGACACGGCCAACCGATGCGGCGACTCATCGAGTCGGGGGCATTGCGCGGCGACCGCTTCCTGCAGGTCGGCCTGCGCGGCTACTGGCCGGGACCAGAGACCCTCGACTGGATGGCCGCGCAGCGGATGCGCTCCTACGAGATGACCGAGATCGGCCATCGGGGGCTCGCGACCTGCCTCACCGAGGCCTTCACCATCGCCACCGATGAGTGCGACGGGGTGTTCCTCTCCGTCGACATCGACGTGTGCGACCCGGGCCACGCGCCCGGCACAGGAACCCCGGAGCCTGGCGGCCTCAGCGCCCGCGAACTGCTCGACTCGGTCCGGAGGATCTGCCTGGAACTTCCGGTTGTGGGCATCGACGTCGTCGAGGTCAGCCCGCCCTACGACCACGCCGACATCACTGCGGCGCTGGCCAATCGCGTTGTCCTCGAGGCGATCTCCGCGATCGCGCGCAAACGCCGCGACGCGGCATACGGGACCTCGTGGAACCCGGCCACCCCCTTGCTTGCCGATCGACACCAGCCCCGACAGGAGCCCTAGAAGATGACCACCCCCATCGAGCAACGCCGAATCCTGCGCACGGCGATCCCCGGACCGGCCTCCGCCGCGTTGCACGAGCGCAAGCTCGCCTCCGTGTCGGCCGGGGTGAGCACCGGGCTGCCGGCCTATGTCGTCGC
>ERZ795061.5168-NODE-5168-length-10766-cov-7.141350_pt1 | contig 10766 bp, 11 predicted proteins | sample MGYA00375145_ERZ795061 | MGnify/ENA primary metagenome ERZ795061 (study PRJEB30190, sample SAMN05720144) | anaerobic digester metagenome | isolation source: active sludge of municipal wastewater-treating anaerobic digesters | place: USA | collected 2014-12-22 ... | reverse complement strand
CATCACCTGAGAATTAATCATGACTGAGATTCCGGAGGTTGAACATTCGCGCGAACCTACACTGACCTTCTTTCGCGAATACACCCAGCAACACAAATCTTTTCTTCAGGGAAAAATTGTATGCGATCTTTCGGCAGGCCGCGGGTACATAGCCAACCTTTTTGAACATTCCGGATCAATCGTTAAGGCATTCGATCTTTTTCCGGATCAAAATAAATTTGCAACCCAGGTTCAAAAAGTTGATTTGCAACAAAAGTTTCCCATCGCAGATGCATCTATCGACCTGACCCTTTGCTGCGAAACCATTGAACACCTGCCCAATCAATATTTCTTATTTCAGGAAGTTGCAAGAATTTTAAAGCCGGGCGGAATTTTTATACTCACCACTCCAAATAGTTCATCGCTGCGTAGCCGGTTTTCACAATTCCTGATGGAGAGTGAACACTATAGCGCTCCGGCCCCCAATGAACTGAATGCTTTTACTACCTGGGAAGGAAGTAAGGACGGATACTTCAGCAAACTTTTTATCAGTGGGGTATTAAGACTGCGAACCATCGCTGCGATCAATCAACTTACGTTGAAGAAAGTACATCCCACAATAAGAAGTTCAACTTCTGTGTTTTTGCTTTTCTGGTACCCGGTGCTTTACTACGTTAATTGGAAGGCGATGAAGAAGCAGATCAAAAATGATCCTGCTAATAAAGCCACATACCGGAACATATTTAAACTAAATACGTCCATGAATGTACTTTTGGGTAAGCACCTGATCATGGAGTTTGAGATGAAGACATTCAATTGATGGGTTTCATCCCAAGTTTTTCAATCGCAAACTTCTTCGCTTCAGCCTGTACTGTTTCTAAATCTTTGGAGACCAAATAAGAACCCATCACGTGAAATCCAGCATTGGGTATTGGCACGGCTGCTTTTAGTGAATCCGGTGTTCCCAATTGTTTATTCATTTCAAGCATGGCACTTACTTTTACGGTTGGGTCTTGTTCTTGTTCATTCTTGAAATAATACAACGTCAGTGAAGGACAATGTACTTTTTCGAAGGTGGATTTGTTCATCCTGTCTTCCAGCATTTCTTCCATCTGCACAAGAGATTCTAACCGATACTTACCATTCCAGTAAATCTGTCTTGCTGAGTCGTATTGGATATTCTGGTAGTCGCTCCCAAGCACTTTTCTTGCAATCTGTAGTCCCCATGGATTATTTAACAACCAGGCATTGGGATCATTCACCGCAATGTTGGGTGACATGTTGATCATGGCATACACATCATCCGGATATTCTGCAGCCAGCATGATGGCCATCGTTCCTCCTGTTGAAGTGCTCATTAAAATTACATGCTCTCCAATGGCTTTGCCGATTGCCAGCGCTTCTTTGGAACTTTGCCACCAACGATCAGCGGTAAAATATAAAAGCTGCTCAGTTGTATCTACACCATGATCGGCCAGACGCGCGAGATAAAGATTACAGCCAAACTCCTTAGCAAACTGCCAGTGAATAGGATCTCCTTCTTTTTGACTGGCAGAAAAACCATGCAAATACACCACACTAAACTTTGTCTTCTGTTTGGTGCTATCTGCCCAAATGATCCTGGCTTCGTTATCAGGTTTTAATTTATGTTTGCTCTCCTGGGTAGCGATGTATTTTTCCAATTCGGCTGGATTAGCAGGCACTGTGATTTCGGCCTTTTCCCACTTGGGTTTAGCAGGAGATGAACCTAAAAAGTAAACAGCGACTAACAATAAAATTGGAAAAGTAATGAAGATGAATTTTCGTGACATAGTTTTTAGGTAAGGATCTGATTATGGAATCAGTACTTCAAAATATCATTCAGTGTTTTAATAGCTCGATCAATCTGATCTGATTCAGCATGGCCGATCCTACTAAACAGTCGATCTTTGGATATAGAACGAATATGAAAGACCAGCAATTCCGAGTCACTTTTAAGCCCATTCGATTTTGTTGGACTAAATATGGGGTTCCCCTTATACTTTTTTATTTGGGTAGTAAGCGGTGCGATAATCACAACATTTAAATGTTGATTTAAAAGATTGCCACTTAAAATCATTACCGGGCGAAAACCAGACTGTTCACTACCTTTTGATGGATTGAGGTTCGCATTCCAAATCTCACCTTGCTTCATCTTTCAACTGATTCAGGTATTCTTCCATTCCTTCTTCTGCAATGAGCATGATGTCCTTATCCTGAGTTGCTTGTTTATAGGACCTAATATATTCTGCTTTCTCAAGGTGCTCAAGATATAAGCGAAGAGCCGTTTCAATTAATTTGTTTTTGGGCACAGAAAGCGCCTCTGCCTTTTCCGAAAGCAACTTGAGCAGATTATCAGGAAGTGTGCTGGTGAAAGTAGCCATTTTGCTTAAATTTTAGGCTAAAATACGATTTATATTTGTAATTCGTAAATACAAATCCTACCTATTGGCCTCTTTCCAGTCCAATTAATTCCTCTAAAAGCGTCAGGGTGATAATGCCTGGCTTCCCGCGTCCAATTACTTTATCATCAACCTGAACAATGGGTACAATCCGTTTGGTTGTACTGGTAAGAAATACCTCGCGGGCATTAAGCACATCGGTTAGTGTCACGTTTCCTTCCTGCACTATAACTTCTTTATTCGACAACGATAGAATATTTTTCCGGGTGATACCATGCAATACTCGTTCGGCCGGAGTTATCACAGTTCCATCGTGCAACACAATAAATAAATTACACCGCGGAAATTCCGACACGTGCCCATTCATGTGATACAAAACATCATACGCTTGCTGCTCTTTCACCTTGCTCTGCAACCAGATTCCCATCGTGTAATTGATAGTTTTTACATGCGGAATATCGCGTACGTACTCGTGGGTAATAATCTTCACACCTTTTTCCAACACGTTGGATGCCGGCATAGTAAGTTTATGTTGCGTGATAATAAAATTCGGTGTTGCAATTTCATACCCATCGGCTGAGTAACCTCCCGTAAGAATCATCTTGATTCCCGAATCAAGCAATCCATTCTTCTGAATCAATTCAAGAATTATGCCTTTCAATTCCTCACGCGAAATCGAAACAGTGAGTCGCATGTTTTCAGCTGAACGATAAAAGCGATCGAAATAATCATTCAGAAAAAGAGGTTGGCCGTTAACTACTTTGAAGAAATCAAAAATGCCGTAGCCACGTTGCGTGGCCAGATCACTAACATGGATAAAGGTTTTCTCTGCCGGGATAAATTCGTTGTTAAAAAATGAATACATAGTTACCTGATAGCCTGATGCTTCTTTAAAATCTTAATTACTTCCTCCTTGGGTAATTCTTTAATCGTATGACCTTCTTTGCCAGTCATTGTTTCCGCAGCAAATAAAGAATTGATGATCGCTTCTTCGGTCGCCTCTATCACTGCCATAAACAAAGGCGACATGGCATCGTTGCGCAGTACACTTACTTCTTCTTTTCTTTCTTTTGATTCATGCATCACACGAAGTTTCGAATCCGTTGAAAAGGCTATCACGTAATCGCCACTTCCGTTTGATCCTATCCCACCCGTCTTGGCTAATCCCATAATCGCTCGCCTGGCCATACGCTCTAAATTACGCGCATCGACCGGTGCATCCGTGGCCACTACAATCATGCACGAACCATCGGCTTTGTCCATAAGTTGATCACTCAGGTAAAATTGTTTCAACTCCTCCCCCACAGGCACGCCATCAATCTGCAGCACGCCACCAAAGTTTGATTGCACCAAAACACCTACCGTATAACTTCCCGATTTTTCTGGCAGCACGCGGGAGGAAGTTCCTATCCCACCTTTAAAGCCAAAGCATACAGTACCGGTGCCTGCTCCAACATTTCCTTCTTGCACAGCACCTGATTTGGCATTGTCGATTGCTTCCAGCACATGCTTCTTTTCAAGATGTCGTCCCCGGATGTCATTCAAATAACCATCGTTGGTTTCGCCCACCACAGCATTTACTGACTGTACATTTTCATTGCCCTTCTGGGTGAGCGTATATTCAACAACGGCATCTATGGCAGTTGCAACGCCCAAGGTGTTGGTTAGTATAATGGGGGTTTCGATGTTTCCAAGTTCAGCTACTTGCGTACTGCCGGCAAGTTTTCCAAACCCATTGCCGACATAAATCGCTGCCGGAACTTTCTCCTGAAAGAGGTTTCCATCGTGTGGAACAATGGCCGTGACACCAGTACAAACAGAACTTTTCTCTGTCAAGGTAACATGACCTACTTTGACACCTGGTACATCTGTAATCGCATTCTTCTTACCAGTAGACAGCACGCCAATTTTAATATCATAGTCGCGAGCCCTCTTCTGTGCAGAGATCGAAAGCGAGAATAATCCCAGAAGTAAAATCGTTAATTGAACTTTCATGTGCTACTAATTTAATGAATATAGACACATGCCTGCATACCGAAGTGTCGGTCTTCCGGCACGCTGGCATGGAATGGCCATACTGAATACAACCCTTGCTTGTGAATTTTCAAATGGCCATTTCATAAACTCATTTTCTTTAATCGTTCAACCATCTCCAGCACAGCCGGACATACCAGTGTATTTTTATACGTTAGATCCATAATCTGTACCATCTTCTTGCGATCGGTGTGCGGATACTCGCGGCAGGCTTTTGGTCTGCTCTCATACACCTTGCAATAATTATCAGCATCCAGAAAAAGACAAGGTGAAGATTTAAGCACGTAATCCTTGTCTTCGTCAATGCGCAGGTATTGGTCGATAAAGTCTCCTGGCTTCATTCGTAGAGATTTAGCCACACGCTCAATATCGGTTTGATAAAAAATCGGGCTGGTTGTTTTGCAACAGTTGGCACAGGTAAGACAGTCTATTTCTTCGAACACTTCTTCATGTAGTTGATGAAAGGCATCATCCACTACACGTGCATCTTGCTTCTTGAGTGATTGAAGAAACTTCTTATTTTCGACAGACTTGTTTTTTGCCTTTTCGCGGAAGCGACCTAAATCCATGATCAAAGGTAAAGCATTTTAAATACCGAATAATAAACTGATATATTGACTATAGCCAGGAAATTTATAATACTCATACCATCTATTCCATTTTTCTCATTATTACAATTCATAATAAAGCCCGAAGGGCTTAAATTTGAATAACTCCGGATGTAATCCAGAGAAAATATGAATAAGGTCAACACAACCCCACAGGGGTTGAATAAAAGCATACCCATCAGTACATACACCCAAATTCTTTACCAGATAGTATTCAGCACTAAAAACCGGGCGCACACACTAAAATCCGAAAACAGGCAAGAACTATTCAAATACATATCTGGAATATTAAAAAATAAGAAGTGTCATTTGTATCAAATAGGTGGTGTAACTGATCATATTCACATCGTAACTCATTTACATCCATCCATTGCATTGGCATTTTTAGTGAAGGACATTAAACTTGCAACCAGTCAGCACATCAAAACACATGCATTATTTCCTGAATTTGAAGGTTGGCAAGATGGATATGGTGCATTTACTTATTAATATCGTGAAAAAGATAGGCTAATTGACTATGTTAAAAATCAAGAGGTTCATCATAAAAAGAAAACCTACAAGGAAGAACTAATTGAGGTACTCAACGAGCATGGGGTAGAATTTGATGAAAAATACCTTCTGTAGATTCAACCGCTTCGCGGTTGAATAATTTATGAATTATTTAGCCTCGCATTTCATGCAAGTCTATTAATATTAAATCCTTTCAGGATTTACATGCAAAAAAATTTCAAAATATTGAAATACAAACTTAATGATTTCAACTATGTAACCAAGAAACGTATCTTCGCGATCATGGATCGCAATATTCTATCGCACATCACCCGGCATGTGACCCTTTCCAAGGAAGAACAGGATTTCTTCATATCCATTCTGTTACCTCAAAAACTAAAACAAGGCGAGTTTGCCCAAAAAGCCGGAGAGATCACCTATAATTTCATTCACGTTAATGCTGGTTGCCTGATGACCTACTTTACCGACAAAGAAGGCAATGACCAAGTAATTCAATTTGCTACTTCCGGCTGGTGGACAGGTGATTTACACAGTCTAACAACCCAACAGCCTTCTATTTACACAACCCGGGCCCTGGCGGATAGTGAAATATTGCTCTTGCCAAAAGTACGCATGGAAGAATTGCTGGAGCGATTTCCTGTATTTGAACGGTACTTTCGGATTATGTTTCAGAATTCGCTGGTTACGCATCAAAACCGGCTCATTGAAGCTTTTGCTAACACAGCTGAAGAGCGCTATTCTAATTTTCAGAAAAAATACCCTCAATTCGAACAGTTTGTTCCCCTTAAATACATTGCCTCTTACCTCGGTATCACACCGGAATTTCTGAGTAAGATCAGAAGAAAACGAACTGTTTAATTGACAATGCATAATGGCAATTGGCAATGGGCCATTTTATACCCCTACTAATTGTAAATTATTCATTGTCCATTATCAATTAGGAAAATATTAATCTAGTTCAAGATCAATCACCCTCTTTCTTAATCTGGTTCAAGGGAGCCAGGCAAGACCTCGCCTTACCTTTGCATGGCAATCGGAAATAATGCGGAAGCAAAGTTTCAATCTAAAAAATAAGATAACAATAAACATTTAAAAACTATGTCAACAGCAACTGTAGTAGCAACCAAGTGGGGAATAGATACAACCCACACCGAAGTACAATTTAAAGTGAAGCACCTGGTGATCTCCACCGTAACGGGTTTCTTTAAGAAATTCAGCGGCAGCGTAGAAAGCGAAACTGAAGATTTTGATGGTGCCTCTGTAAATTTTAGCCTTGATGTAAACAGCATCGATACCAATCAGGCAGATCGCGATGCGCACCTGAAGTCACCCGACTTTTTTGCCGCTGAGCAATATCCTTCTGTAGACTTCACAGGAACATTGAAGAAAATTTCTGGCGATACTTACAAATTGGATGGCGAGCTTACCATGCGTGGCACAACCAAGGCTGTAGTATTGGATGTAGAGTTTGGAGGCATTATGGTTGATCCATGGGGAAATACCAAGGCCGGTTTTGAAATCAACGGAAAATTAAATCGCAAGGATTTTGGTTTGAACTGGAACGCATTGACTGAGGTTGGTGGTATGGTAGTAAGCGAAGAAGTAAAACTTCACATCAACGCAGAATTGGCAAAAGGATAAAAGTAGATTGGGGTTAGGGTAAAAGTCCGGATGACCTCCGGACTTTTTTTTATGATGAGTCAGTCTTCGAGAGCCCCAGACTGATAGAGCGGTTAGACCGCTTCCTTAGCTGTTATCTTCAGGTTCTTGAAAGGTTAAAGTATCCTCACTCAAAAAGTTATTGTCACCTTGAGGTTCTCGAAGAGTGACACTCACTTTAGAGTCTCTCGTAAACCTTCCTTATAAAACGTAGCCTTTTCATTCAAAAACTTTGAGGCTTTGCTACTATCGAAGATGTAGTCGTTTTCAAACTGATACATCATCTCCACAAATTCGCGAAGCACAGGTATAAACAAACCCAACAGGCGAACTCCTGTTTTTGACATTCCCTGCACACCCTTATTGGGCATGTTCATGATTTCATAGGCGATACGAATCAATTCTTCTCCAGTCAATTTTTCAGCACTTGTCAACGCATGCCAGGTTTGATTGTAAGCTTCCTCAGCATTTCCCAGCAAAGCAACCGTCTTTCCTGCGTCCGGGGTGTACGTAAATGTGTGAATCTTTTTCTTATCCCCAATCCACTGAGCTCCTTTGCCCGCCTTCAACCGCTCGGTTACCGTAGAGTGAATTAAACTTAAAGTTGCGCCAGGACCATAGAAGTCTGCAGCCCTTATAATCATGCCTTTCAAATTCCCGGCTTTGATTTCATCCAACAACTGGGTAGCTATCTTCGCCCGAACTTCTCCCTTCTTACTATTGGGATTGAACGGAGTTTCCTCCGTCATGATACCATTTACCTGACCATATGCGTAGACGTTATCAAAGAACACAAGTTTACTGTTATGTTTCTTGCAGGCATCAATTGCATGCTTCATTACCACGGGCCATTGTTGCTGCCACACTTTTGCATCATACTTTAAACCAGCCAACAGGTACACCACATCACTACCCGCCACAGCCTTTTCAACTTCCGGATAGTTTAAGAGATCTGCCTTCATTAATTCATCCGAAGGATTTACTTTTTGAGGATTGCGACTTACCTGTCGCACCTGAGAGGTAAACCGGGGAAGATGGCTGGAGAGTTCCTTCCCAATAATACCACCGGCTCCAAGTATAGTTTGCATAGAGTTTATTTGTTAGTCGTTATCACGTAAGATAATATTTTACTTATAGCAGATATTTTTATATGGGCAAAGTCTGCAGTTTTCGAGTAGGGTTGTTTGGTTAAAGTCCTCTTCCGGATTAAATATTTCACCAAGTAAGTTTGTTAAATGCTCTTTGAATTCAACCATCAATGGATTTACATCCTGGATTCTTACTTTATTCATGGTAAGACCAAAATCAAAAGAATCACCAAAAAGATTGTTTCTATTGAATAACCCGGGCACAAGTTTATCTTGTTCAGCCAGCGGGCGATTGGACTTATATAAAAACGCATACAAAAGAGTTTGAAAGGCTGCCTTATTTCGCTTTCCAGTTCTATCAAAAAGAGATTCCAGGCTTGAAAATTCAAGAGAATCCCCGCCAGTTTTATAATCTACAATACGAACGATATTTTCTTTTCTGTCGACCCGATCTATTTTACCACCAATAACTGCAAACCCAGGCGTATGATTGATTTTCATGGTGTGCAATAATCCTTCCTGCTCAATACCTTCCATCGAAAACGGAGCTTGCTTTTTGTCTTGTTCCAGAATTTTTTTTGCAAAATTCTCAACCATTTTCCGTACCACAACACTCTGGCCTTCATAGGCTACTTTCTTACCGGGTTCCAGGTTATAGGTATCAATAAATGCTTCGTCAATCAATTTTTCCAGTAACGGTTCTGTATTAACAAAATCACCAGCCTCCACAAGATTGTTTCTCTTTTTTGCTACCAGATTTTTATAAAACCGCTCCATCACTTTGTGTAAAAAATTACCCAACACCCGCGCATCCATATCATCTTCCACTTCATTGGGCTCGCGAATTCGAGCTACATACCTGAAATAAAATTTCAATCTGCATTCCAGATATGTATTAATCGCAGAGGGTGATATGCCTTGAAAACGGGGCGTGCCTGTATTTAACTTCGCCAGTGCTTCCAGTACGGGCTCGCTTTTCTTAATAACAATTGGATTAACCGGGGTGGGCTTTACCGGATTATGTAACACTTGCGGATCCATTTCAAGGCCACTTTCAAACATTAGTTGCTGCAAGTAACGGCTCTTCTCCCCCTGCCCCAGTTGATCCGTTTCTGTATTATAAAACAAGAAAACATTTTCAGCGCGTTGCAACACGCGATAAAACAAATATGCATAAATGGAATCCTGGTGTTCGGTAGTTGGAAGGCCATACGCTTTACGGATGTTAAACGGAATGTATGACCCCTTGCCGCCAAAAGAAGGTAGGGCTCCTTCATTTAGCGAAAGAATAAAAACATTTTTAAAATCAAGATTTCTTGTTTCTAGTACACCCATCACTTGCAAACCCTTAAGCGGTTCGCCACTAAAAGGGATCTTCTGCAGCCGTACAAGTTGCCTCAACAATCGCAAAAAGGATTTAAGAGATCTGCGGTACTCTTTATCATCAGCTTCGCGTACAAGTGGATTGGCCATTACCTCCTGTACCCGATTTATTAATTTGATAAATTGAAAAGCGTATTCTTTATCCAAATCCATTACGGACTCCAGGGATCCAATTTCTTTAATTACAGAGGTGAGGTAGATGAGCAAGCCTTGATCCAGGTCTGCGAAAACGAGTCGGTGTAAGGGTAGCGTTGTTGCAAGAAAACTCTGTGGCACATGAATCCAATTGTGCTTGAGAATTTCCTTTCGTTTTGCGTTAGCCGATACCGGGTCGGCAGCAATCAGATAAGGATGCGATAAAATAGCAAGCACCTGCCGGTGATGAAAATGATCTTTGCGTTTTCCAATCTGAAGCTCGACCAGCAATTCAAGCAAATTGAAAAAAGATGTATTGCTCAGGGAATAGCCCATCGTGACATTCAATTTATCAACCCTGGGTGGTATTCCATATAATACGGGCATCAGCAACTTTTCATCGGGTAGCACAATGAGTGTATCTTCCGGTATCATCCCCTTTTCCAACTCCTCATCAAGAATCTGCCCCATTAACTTTGCCTGTCCAACAGGCTGCGCAGCACCAAATACCCGAATGGATTTCTTCTGCCGGAAGTTGGAAGGAAAACTGGAAGGAAATGTATTTTTCAGTACTCCATGCTTTTGATATTCTCTGAAAAAATCACCTGCCTCCTGTCGCTTATTGTTTACATAGTATTCATCCGCATCCCAAATCATCTCACTACCACGGTCCACAAAATAACTGAGGATGACTTCTTCCGCTTTGGTTAATGCATTAAACCCAACAAACTTTACTTGTGCAGGAACGAGTGAGGTTACCACCAAAGAAATGTTTTCTGCAACAACTCGATGAACCATTCCTTCATACGCAAGGCCTTGCGCTTCCAGCTGACTTTTGAAAGTTTGGTATAGGTTAAAAAGTCTGCCCCAGACATCCAGAAACTTTCGTTTATTATCGGTCAGGTTATCTTCAAAGCCTTCCCAGAACTCAAGTAGAAATTTTCGTTGCT
>ERZ795061.5157-NODE-5157-length-10788-cov-5.999534_pt1 | contig 10788 bp, 5 predicted proteins | sample MGYA00375145_ERZ795061 | MGnify/ENA primary metagenome ERZ795061 (study PRJEB30190, sample SAMN05720144) | anaerobic digester metagenome | isolation source: active sludge of municipal wastewater-treating anaerobic digesters | place: USA | collected 2014-12-22 ... | reverse complement strand
TTCCGATCTGCCGAGCGCCCCCTGCTTGAGCGCGAGGCGCGTGAGCTGCCGCTCCATGACCTCGTTGAGCTTGCCGTCGTTCGCGACGCGCGCGCTCTCGAGAGCCTCGGTCTGGGCGTTGATCTCGAACTGCATGTCGCGCAGCATGAGCGCCTCGGCGACGGGCGGCACCAGCACGAGGCGCTGCTGCCCCTGCCGGTCCTGCGGCCGCTCCTCCTGGCGCTGGGCCAGTTCGTTCTTGAGGGCCGCCAGCAGCTTCTCGAGCTTGGCGATGACCTCGACGACGAGCATCTGGGTATACGCTCCCGTGTCCTCGCGCCCGAGCGCTTCCTTGATCTGGGCCATGTCGCCCAACACATCCTCCACCAGAAACGCGAAGACGCGGGCCTTCTCATCGTCGAGGAGCCGGCGGACCTGCTCGCCCTCCTCCATGAGACCCGCGTGTCCCTGCGCGACCTGGCGAAGCTGGTGGCGCACGTTGCGCGGGAGCTTCCCGTCGGTGCGGGCCTCCTCGGCCTTGAGAATCTCGCCGAGGACGTCGCGCTCCCCGTCGCGGAGCTTGACGAGGAGGACCACCATGTTCGTCAGGGCCTCCTCCTGCTTGAGCCGCGCGAGCTCCTCCTCCTCCTGCCCGACCTCCTCCGCCGCGCGGGCAAGCTCCTCCTCGGCTTCCTTCTGCTGGTTCGCGCCGCGCTCGCCCTCGCCGGCCTGGAAATCCTGGGCCGCCCGATCCATGCGGCCGCCCGCCCGGTCGACGCGGTCGCCCGCGCGCTTGAGCACCCCGTCGGACTGCTCCTTGAGACCGCGCGCCGTCGCCTTGGTCTTGCGCGCCAGCTCCTCCTGAGCCCGCGCGGCCTTCTCCAGGTCGTGCCGCTTGAGCTGCTTGAGGGCCTCTTCCTTGAGGGCGTTCTTGGCCGCCGCGAGCTCGCGCGCCGCTTCGCCCGCCTGCCGGATGCCCGCCTCGCGGCGCTCGCCGAAAGATGCCGAAGCCTGCCGCATCGCCTCGCCGGCTCGATCCAGCGCGCGGGCGGCGTCGGACAGGGGCTGCGCGCGGTCCTTGCGCTGGAGGCGGGCGGCCTGATCCTGCATGCCCCGGGCTAAGGCGGCGGCCTTCCGCTCGATGCCCTCCTGCACGGCCTGCGCCCGCTCGAAGCGGTCGCGCCGCCCGAGCGCCTCCGCGGCCCCGGCCAAGCTTTTTTCCGCCTTCCCGAGCTCTGCCGAGGCGCGCTCCTGCCCCTCGGCCGCCTGCCTTCCCTCGCCGGCCTGGAGGCTGCGAACGGCGCGTTCCATGGCCTGCGCCGCGCTCTTGAGCGCCTCCGACGCCTCCTCGGCGGCGCGCCGGCCGTCCGCCCCGTCCGCGGCCGCGCGCGCAAGCTCGCGCGCCTGGAGCCCGAGATCGGCCTGTTCCGGGGCGAAGGGGGCAAGCGCGGCGCCTTTGGCCGTCCTGTCCCTGGTCTGGCGAAGGGCGCGCGCGCCGTTCCGCCGCCGCGCATCGTCATCGAGCGCGGCGGCGGCGCGCAGCTCCTCCGCCAGCGCTTGGTCGCCCAGGACGCTCTCCGCCGCCGCCGCCAGATCTTCCATGCCTTTGCGCGTGTCGGCGTTGATTTCGCTGCGCGCGACCCGGCCGAGCAGCGCCTCGGCCTGCTGCCTGAGCGGCGCGAGATCCGCCTCGGGGGGCGCCCCTTCGGTCCGGGCGCGCAACGCTTCCTGGGCGCCGCGCAGGGCCGCAACCCTGCCGGCGAGCGCCTTGAGCGCGGCTTCCTCCGGAAGCGGCCCCTCCGGGAGCTTGTCGGCGAGACGGCGCTGCGCCTCCGCCAGATCCTCCAGCGTGCGCGCGAACGCCTCCAGCGCGCCCGTCTCGGCGCTCGACCTGACATCGCCCCGCGACGCCTCGTTGAGCGCGCGCTGCTCGTCACGCAGGGCCCGGATGGCGGCGGCCGTCGCCTTCACACGGGCGAGGCGCGCATCCCAGTCCTGCGCCGCCAACCGGCGGCCCTCCAATTCCTCAATGATCGCCCTCAGGTTGGCGATGACGCGATCCTGAGCTTGGACCGCCGCCGCGAAGTCCTTTTCGGTGAGCCGCCGGCTGACCGTTCCCATGTCCGCGCTGATATCCAAGCGCCGGATCTCGCGCTCGACCGTCCTGATCTTCTCGGCATCCTCCGCCGAAATCCGCTCCATGCGCTCGACGGCCGAGGCGAGGCGCTTGACCAAGTTGTCGAGCTGCGCCTTGACCTCGTTCTGCATGTCGGCCACGTCCTCGGGACGGAACGTGTCCTCCTCGCCTCCGCGCAGGCCCAAGGCCGCCCCGAGGAGGCCGGCGATCAGCATCAATCGGCCGCGACGCTGCGTTTGCATAGGCTTCATCTTGCCACACTTGACCTGCGGCGCAAGCGGAATCCGACGCCGCCGGGCGCCGGGGGCCTCGTTCCCGGGCGCCTACCGGCCCAGCATCTCCCGCGTCATCGCCTTGACCCGCTCCTCCGCCTCGTACAGGTCGCGGAGCTGCCGCGCGAGCTGGTTCAGATCGCCGTACTCCGTCATGCGGTCGATGACGTCCTGCAGCGCCGCCTTGACCTCGCCCTGCCGATCGATGAGCGCCGGGAGCGCCGCCGGCGAGGCGTTGCCCGCTCCGGCCGCCTCGGCGAGCTTGCCGATGTCCCGGCCCAGCGGCGCGGATTGCTCGCCGGCGATGGATTTCAGCTCCTCGCCCAGGGAGCCCACCCACTTCTGTTCCTTCAGGTCCGCCACCTGGTTGCGCGCCATGCGGTCCCGCACCCGCGCAAGCTCCTCCGCCGCGGCCTCGAGGCGCCGCGTCATCGCTTGGGCATCGCTGCGCGACTGGCTCAGCGGACCCGCGGCGGAAGGCTCCAGCGTGGCCTGCTCCCGCGTCTCCCGGGCAAGGGCGCTCAACCGCTCGCGCGCCCTGTCCTGCAGTTGGACCGCGCTCCGCAGGTCCTCGCGCACCATGGTGAGCCGGTCCAAAAGGATCGCCCGCAGGTCCTAGGGCCTGACCACCACGATTACGTGCTCCGCCGAGAAACCGGCGCCGCCGGCGGCATCCTGGGCGCCGATGCGCCATTCGATCATGCCGCCCTCTTTGACCCCGGTCCCGGTGAGGTCGAACACGTGCCCCAACGCCGCCTCGCGCGCCCCCGGCTCGACGGCCAGCGGCGTTCTCTCCTCGGGTCCGGGCTCCGGATCCTCGGGATTCTTCACCGCGTGCCCGAACCACGCCGCCACGAGCCCCCAATCGTCCGTCGCCGACGCCTTGACGGCGAGGCGCGCGTCAAGAGTGCATTCCTCCTTGACGGACGGCTCGGCGATGCGCACCACGGGAACCCCGTCGGGAATCGCCCGCACGCGGTAGCGGTTCTGCTCGGTGTTGGCGAAGCCCTCCTCGCTCACCAGGGCGCAAGCGTAGTAGCCGGTCTGCGTCACGTCGAAGCCGCCCTCGAAGACGGAAAACTCCTCCTCGGCGCCCACCGCGAGGCGCCGCTCGGCGAGCGGCTCGTCCTTTCCCGTCCCGAACAGCCGGAACGTGGCCTCCTTGACGCGCGGCCGCGCCCAGGCCTTGAAAACCACCGTGCTCCCGGCGAGCGCCCTGATGCTGCCGTCCTCCGAGGTCTCATCCGGCCGGCCCGCGTAAGCCGGGTACTTAATGACCGCCGCGATCTTCTCGATCCGCGGCCGCGCCACGAGCTTGACGCTTACGGGCGCGGTGCGTCCGTCGCCGCCCCGCGCCGTGAACGTGAAGCCTCGCGTGAGGTTCGCCATGGTGTGGCGGAAGGTGTGCCGGCCGAAGCGAGTCATGACCTCCACGCTCCGCGCGTCGTCCCAGTCGCACAGAAGCTCGACCTGCCGCGCCCGGCCCTTCACCACCTCCACCTCGATCATGAGATCATCGCCCCTGGCGACGAGCACCGGCGAGCCTTCCGGCTCGACCACCTTGAGCGCCACGCTCCGCGGCCACGGCACGTTCGCGAGGGCGAGGCGCGCCCACCACACGCCCAGGACCTCGCCCTTCCACAAGGCGACGGCGAGCCAGAGCGCCGCCAGGACCGCGAGCACGGCCGCCGGCGTCCGCAGGCCGCGGAGCGGGTACACTCGGCCCGCATCGATGTGCCGCGCGGCGCCGTCGGCGTCGCGGACGACCGCCGCCACGAGTTCGGGCGACACGTGCGCCGCGGCGGGATTGCCCGCGGCGCTGAGCTGAACGGCGGTGAGGAAGCGCCCTTCCAGCTCGGGGTACGCGGCCTCGACTCCGCGGGCGAGCCCGGCGGTATCGGGCAACGCCCCGAGCGGCCGCACCAGAAGCACAAACGCCGCCCGCGCGCCCGCGCCCAGGGCCGCCAGCAGCAGCACCGCGCGCGCCGCCGCCGGAATGTCCAAGTGGTAGTCCAGCAGGAACTCGGCCAGCAGCAGCCCCAGCGCGAAGCTCCCGAGCCCCAGGGCCGCCCGGGCTCGGGCGCCGAACCGCGCCCGAGCCCGGGCGGCGGCGAGCACCAGGCGAATGTTCTCCGGCAGCGCGCCACGATCCATCGCCTTCACCGCTCGAAAACCGGCAGGTACTGGTACGGAATCTGCAGGATCAACGTCGCCATGGCCGTCGCGTAGTTGACTCCGACGTAGTCCGACCACGCTCCGTCGGGGCGCTGCAGCTCGAGCAGTTCGCCGGCGATGCGCCGGTGCCACTCGCTGAAGAAGCTGCCGCCGCGCTGGAACGCGGCCTGGATCCCGTAGTAATGTCCGTAGTAATAGTCGAAGGTCTGCGGCGCGCGGTAGTAGATCGGCCACTCGCGCACCAGGAAGCGCAGGCCCGCGTCGATTTCCGGCCCCTCGTAGTACCCGGCGCCGTACAGCGCCGTCAAGCCCGCCGCCGTGAGCTGGAACGAAAGGCGCGATTGCGGAAGCTGGTAGAAGAAGCCGCCCGTCCTCGGATCCCAGCTCTTCCGCACGTACTCGATGGCGCGGTCGATGGAGTCCTTGGGCACGTAGATTCCCGCGTTCCGCGCGGCCCTGAGCGCCTGCACCTGGCACACCGTGACACATACATCGGAATCCGGGACGCCCGGCAGGTAACGCCAGCCGCCCTGCGCGTTCTGGGCGCTCACGATGAGGCCGACGGCCTTCTGCAGCGCCTCCCGGACCCGCGAGTCCCGCGTCGTGCCGTGGACCTCCGCCAGGAAGAGCGCCGCGAAGGCATGGCTGTACATGCGGGAGTTGTGCGCCGAGATGAAGCCGTTCTCCAGGGTGCTCGCCAGCACGAACTCGAGCCCCCGCTCGACGTTCCGGCCGTACGGCCCGCGGCCGGGCGTGCTCCCGCCCGCCATGAAAGCCAGGCACGCCAGGGCCGTGACGCCGACATGGTGGCCCGGCGTGCCTTCGTAGCTCCGCAGCACCTTGCGGCCGATGATGGCGACCCACGCGCCGTTGGGCTCCTGGGTCCGCGCCAAGAAGCGCAGGCCCCGCCCCACGGCCGCATCGATGCGCGCGTCGTGGGGCGCCGGCGCTTCGCCGGCGCACAAAACCGCCAGGAGCGCGAGCGTGCTCACGGCGCGCCCTCCTCGGGCGGACTGAACGCCGTGACCGCGCGCGGCGAGGTCACCAAGACCAGTCCTCCGGCGACGTCGACGTTGCCCGCCTCCAGCGCCTCGCGCTCGGCGCCGGCGACCCGCTGCCTGGTGCGGGACTCGAAGGCGTAGAACCACAGATCGATGCGGTGCGTGCGGCCGGTTTCGCCCCGCTCCTTCGCGGTCAACTGGGTCCGGCCGGTGAAGTACACGCCCTCGGCGGTCAGGGCCGGGCGCCCCACAACGGTCTCGGTCCGCGCCAGCTCGAGCAGCAGCCGCGCGTTGAGATCCTCCTCGTCAAGGGCGTAGAGCGCCCCGCCGGTGGCCACATAGACGCTGCCGCCCAGTTCTCCTAGGAGCCACGCGCGCCGGTCGGCGGCCCGCCACGAGCGCAGGATCTCGCCCGTGCGCGCATCGAGCCTCAGGAGCGCCCGCGAGTCGCGCGGCGCCGCGATCACCGCGCCCGCGCCCGCCAGCACCGGGCTTTCCGCCCACACCGACGGGCGCTCGGCGAGCAGGCGCGCCCCGTACTGCATGGGCACGGGCAGCATCTCGTAGGTGACCAGCCACCGCAGGCACCCGTCGCTTCGGCGCAGCGCCGCGATGGTTCCCATCTGCGTCGCCACGAAAAGCTGGTCGCCGTCGGCGGCCAGCATCATGGCATAGGGCTCCGCCGCCATCTCGCCGAACAGCGTCGTGCCGAGCTGGCTCCCGCACAAAAGGCGCCGCCACAGGACGTTCCCGGTGTGAACATCCACCGCGGCGGCATAGACGTTGATGAAGCCCTCCTTGATCCAGCCGGCCAGGTACAGCGTTTCGCCCCGCACGACCGGCGTTCCCACGACGCTCAGGCCCTCGAGCCCCGCCGTCAGGTCGGAGCGCCAGGCGAGCGTCTTGTCGCGCCGGTTGAAGACGCACAGGCTCCGATACGGAATCGGCTCCGTGATCGAATAGGCATGGAACTCGGTGGGCTCCTCGACGCGGACGACGAAGGACCCGATGACGTGCTCGGCGGTGACCACGACGCTCTGCACCGCCTGCTCCACATGCTCGAACCGCTCCAGGCGCGCCCTGAGGGGGCTCGGGTACGAGTCGGCGAGTTTGCCGGTCGCGCAGTCGAAGCAGTACACGCCGCCGACGCCGTCGGTCACATAGGCGATGCCGTCCCGCGCCACCGCGAACCGGCGGCAGGGAGCGACGGGCGCGAAGGGCGACTCCGGATCTCCGCGGCCCCAAAGCGGCAGCGTCCGCCACTTGACGGCGCCGCGCGTGAAGGACGCGCGCGGCAGCGGCGCGCCGGACACGTCGAACGCCGCCGACCTTGCCGCCCCCCCATGGCGCGGCCGCGCGTTCGGCCCCGCCATCTGCTCGGCCAGGACCCGCGCGCAGGCCTCCTTCTCCGCGGGGCTTTCATCGCCGCCCGCGGCGGCCGCGGCGGCTTCCTCGCATCCTTTCAGGTCGCCGGAGAGCAGGCGCGCAAGCCCGATGCGCCGCCACAGGTCGGGCGCGCCGCCGCCCTCGATCACCGCCAGAAAGCGCCAGATCTCCTCGGCTCCGTCGAAGGCGCCGGACTCGAACAGCTCGGCCGCTTCCTCGTCGAGCGCGGCGCGGCCGGCCCTGGTCAGAACGAGTTCGCGCGCGAGCGCCGCGCGCGCCGCTGGGTCGCCGCCCTTCCATCCGCGGAGATACTGTCCGCTGAGGTCCTCGAAGAGCGTGGCGAAGGCGTCCTTCTCCGCGGCCGTCAGCGCGGCCACATGGCCCCGAGCGATGAGATCCACCGCCATGTAGCGGCCGTCGGCGACGGGCAGGAGCGCCCGGGCGCCCTCCCCCAGCAGCCGCCGCAGGCCCGGGAGCCCGTCGTTCAGGCGGCCCTCGGCGAAGGCGGCCGCGGTCCGGGCCAATTCCTCGTTCCACTCGCCGCCGGCGACGGGAATCGAAAGCGCCGCCGCGCCCTCGAGCTCGAACTGCGCCGCGCAGGGCATCCCGAGGGTGCCGAGAAGAACGGCGGCGGCCAACGGGGCGAACGCGCGCCCGGGCGTCTCTGCCCCGTTTCTTGCCCTCACAGGAGCCTCCTCAGTTTGCGCAGCGCCCATTCGGCCCCCGCCAGGGCGACCACGAGCAGGACGGCCCACCACTTGCTCCAGAGCGGTTCCTGCCTGGTCGTCACGGCGAGTTCCTGCGTCACCGGGTTGACGTCCTCGGGCAGGCTCCGCACCTCCGCCACGCTATAATACTTGCCGCCGGTGGCCCGCGCCACTTCCCGCGCCGCGGCCTCGTTCATGCGCACATCGCGCCGTTCCTTGGCCGGCACCATGACGCGGAACGCGGCGCGCGCCTCGGGGCTTTCCGGGAAGTACAAGGCATAGGCGCCGAAACCGCCCGCATCGACGCCGCCCGTGAAGGTCCCGGGACGGGTGGGGTCGTCCTGCGCCACGGCGACCCGCCGCCGGTCGCCGTCTTTCCCGGGCCCCTCGAGAATCAGGATCCATTCCTGCTCGGCGCTCGGCCGCAGCTCCTCGTCCAGAACGCGCGCCGTGATCGTGAGCTGGTCGCCGGGATGGCACACGGGCTTGTCGACGGCCACCTGGAAACGCGCCGTTTCGCCCTGGAGGCGGCTGGCCGCCGCGTAACGCAGCACCGAGGCCCAGAAGGTCGTGAAGTACGTGTCGCCCACCCCCGCGCGCCAGCGCCAGGTGGAGTCGACGGCGCTGAAGAACGAACGGCCCTTGCCGTAGATCTGACAGGCGAAGAGAACGCGCGGCCCGTACCTGAGGTGCTGCTTGGTCGGGTGCACGGCCAGGGCGAAGCCGCCCTTCTTCAAGCGCGCCACCGGCGCGAACCACCAGAAGCCCGGCAGGCTGTTCTGCTCGATGCCGTCGATGTCTTCCCACAGATCGCGGTTGCGCTCCTTGTCGGGCACAAGCTGCATGATCGGGTGATCGAGCCCCTCGGGGGTGAGCACCACCCGGAAGGGCTCCTGCGCGCTTTCCCGGCGGTACCGCGCGCTCTCGGCGACATCCTCGACCTCGACGGGCAGCACATCCGCCAAAGGCGTGTGCGCGTAGGCCTGCGGATTGAAGTTCTCCCCGGCCAGAAAGATCATGCCGCCCCCGCCTTCGGCCACGAACGCCCGCAGGTTCTCCAGCATCTCCGCCGTGAACCACCGCGACGGATCCACGTCGCCGAGGATCACGACGTCGTAAGCGAAGAGATCCTTGCGGTCCGCCGGGATGGCCGTGAGCGGCGCGAGCGGCGGGTGGAGGCTCGTCTCCTGGCGGAAACGCGCGTCGGCGCTCACCAGAAAGCACTGGATCGCCACCGTGGGATCGCGGATGAGAAAATCCTTGAGGTAGCGGTAGTCCCACCTGGGCGGATCCTCGATGTACAGGACGGCAATCTTGCGCTCCTCGACGGTGATCTCGCGGCTGGCCGTGTTGTTGGACCCGTCGACCTCCCGGGGCACCGGCTCCAGACGCGCCGACACCTCGAAGCGCCCGCGCACGGGAAAGCGGTGCTCGAAGAACTCCTGCTGCCTGCGGCCCTCTCCCTGGAGCACCGGATACTTGGCCTCGCCCACCGTCGCGCCGTCGACGAGCAGATCCAGGCGCGCCGCCGTGCCCGGCTCCGTGCCCTGCGAGGCGATCGTCACGGTGAAGACCGCCTTGTCGCCGGCCAGCGCCGTCGCGGGCCCGGCCAGCTCGACGATCATGGTGTCGCGGGGCCAGGCGGGCGAGCCCACGCCCACCGCCATGACAGGAATCACGCCCTCGGGGCGCGCGAGCTGGGGGGGAAGATCCGCGAGCGACAGGTCTCCGCCCGTCTCCTGCCAGTCGCTCAAGACCACCACCGCGGCGACGCGCCGGCCGCGCAGGGACAGCACGGCCTCTTGGATCGCGTTGGCGATATGCGTCTCGTCGCCGCCCTCCATGCGGGTATCCAACTCCGCGATGCGCGCCAGGGCGCCGGGGAGCGCTTCGGTCCCGCCGCGGGGGATGTCATCGGGCAGGAACGGCCTGGCCCTGCGGTTGAAAGCGAGCAGCCTGAGCACGCCCTTGTCCGCCAGGCGCCCCAGCCAGTCGCCGTGGCCGAGCACGCGCTTCACGACCTCGATGCGGGGGATCGGCGCCGGACTGGCGGTGATCTCCGGGCCCAGGATCGCGACGGCGCCGCCGTCGGCGCCGAAGGGCGCCCAGTCGTCGGTGAGGCTCATGCTGTGGGAAGTGTCGCACAGGACGAGGACGTGCGCCGCGCGCTCCTCGCGTCGCACGAAAGACAGAACCGGTTCGAAGAGCACGGCCAGGAGCAGCGCGAACAACGCCGCCCGCAGCCCCGCCAGCGTCCAGCGCCACGCGCCCGTGAGGTCGCCGCGCTCGTTGCGGTAAAGGAGCACCGTGAAGGCGGCGGCCGCGGGCAGGAGAACGAGGAACGTCACCCAGAGGGGCGGCGCGTAAAGCCAGCGCACCTCCTCCTCGACCGACACCTGCGCAAGGGACAGCCAGGGCATCATCGCTGCCTCCGCCCGAACCAGGTGGCGCAGAAGGCCTCGGCGGCGAAGAGGAGCGCCATGGCCCAGAGGAGCGGCCGCCAGAACTCCCGCCGCCGGCTGCCGGCGACTTGCGTTTCCGCCCGCCCCTCGCCCGGCGCGACGACCCGCGGGGCGGCGGCGCCGTAAGCCGCGCGCAGCTCCTCCGCGCCGGTCGGCGCGAGGTCGCCCTCGCCCCCGGCCAGGTTGACGGCGAAGAGGTCCTTCTCCGGATAGCGCTCGCGAAGCAGGGGATCGATCGCGCTCTGCCTGAGGAGCGTCACCTCGTAGAGACCGGCCTCGTCGGTCTTGTGGTACACCAGGCTGAAATCACCGCGCGCGCCTTCGCCCGCGCTGCGGAGCGAGGTGACCGTGATGCCTCCCTCCGGAGCGCGGATGCGCACCTCGTCGGCGTAGGCCGCCGCCGGGTAGGCGCGCGTGAACGGCCAGCCGACGAGCAGGTTGCGGTCCGCGCCGCCCGGCGCGGCCATGGAGGCGAGCAATTCGTGGACGAGCGGCACGAAATCAGGCCACTTGGGAAGGTTCGTCCAGGCGTCGTCGGCGGTCGTGGTCACGAGCACGAAGCTGCCTTGCGGCCGCGGCAGTTCGACGATGGCGGGGCTCGCGTCGGGGTTGCTGTAGACCGCGAGCACCCGCGCCCCCTCGCCCGCCTCGACCCGCACGTACCGCCAG
>ERZ795061.5149-NODE-5149-length-10808-cov-13.504324_pt1 | contig 10808 bp, 10 predicted proteins | sample MGYA00375145_ERZ795061 | MGnify/ENA primary metagenome ERZ795061 (study PRJEB30190, sample SAMN05720144) | anaerobic digester metagenome | isolation source: active sludge of municipal wastewater-treating anaerobic digesters | place: USA | collected 2014-12-22 ... | reverse complement strand
TGGGTCGAGTCCAGCCTGTGACAGATGAGCTAATGCAAGGTCTGAGCTCACTCCCCCGTACTACCTCGTATTGAAGAAACTAAATGACCTCCCCCTCCTCTCCATTAGCTTGGAAGTTTGCTGAGATCGCCAGGTTCGAACGAGATGGCCGATACAACGATAATTTCAAGGCGATTTTCATAAAGCTTCGGATGTATAGCGCTACGTCTGTCGTGGAAGTTGCTCTGCGTCGGCTCTCTTTGCCCTTCGCTTCGCTCGTTGACGAGTTGAAGAGCTTTCCTTGGTTAACGCTACTGCTCGTGAAATGGGCGCTACGGGACGGAAACATCAATATCCGGGTAGGGCGCCGGATTTCAGAGCAAGAGTTTGAGCACTTGCTCCAGCTGACTTGGGATTTGCACGACGCAGGATACGGTGCTAGACCAATTTCAAACGTTTTTCTAATGATGCGGGGGCTAATACCCGCTCAGCTTGAATTTCAGCGCCCTGGGACTTGGGGGTTTTTGCGCTGGCCAGCCTTGCTAGCGCGCCAGCCGCAGGGGCATCGTGCGAGGCGACTCTTTACTGAGGAGTTTGGTGTGGAACCAGCAGACTTCGCGGATCTAGGGTTAGCGCTCCACGGAGCGTTTCTGGACCAGCCGTTGTCGGTTCGCCGTGAGTGGTTTAGCCCGCTGCGCGGAGCCTATGGATCGGCTATAGACCGTTTTCTTGACTCCGTATCCCGGGACCTTCTAGCTCTCCGCGCAGAACTGCAGTCTGACCAAGCTTTGAAGAATCGGGGGCGGCACGAACTGGTTGAGTTTCCTTACCTAAAGCGCTTTCCTATCGTTCGATTGAGGGATGGGAGCCTTAAGTGCTGGCACCCCACTGTATTCGTGCGGGGTATGGAGGAGATCGTCCATCTTCGGCTGGGAGCGCATGGAGCGAACTATTCAGAGCAATTCAGTAAGCTCTTCGAGCAATATGTAGTCGAATTGTTGACCCAAGCTAGGTGCAGGATGGTGACCGAGGCTCAGCAGTGGGAAGCGTTCGGGCGCGCCTCCGCTGCGGTAGAGGCCATACTGCCATTCGACGGGTGTACAGTTTTCGTCGAGGCCAAGTTAGGACTTTTCGGTGAAGAGGTACTTCATACCGATAGCGAGGAAGCAGTTCATGCTAAGACGAAAGCGCTGAGGGAAGCAGCGAGGAAGGCGGTTAAGGTGATCGATGCGATGGCGCGGACTCCTGAAGCATTCATAGGCTGCCCTGCTACATCCGAGAACTTTCTATTGGTCGTGACGAACCGGGAGCTGTACGTCAGAGGTGGAGAGCAATTGGAACGTCTATACCCCGACGGTCAACACGTGCTCGATACCCCAGAAGCTGAGAAATTGGTTCCCCTTTCAAACATTTTCTATGTTGCGATCGATGAATTTGAGAGGCTAATGGGGTGCGTGGAGGCAGATACGATTCGCCTGCCCGAGTTTCTGCGGCAGGTGTCGCGTTCAAATGGTTCGCCCGAGAAGGCCAAACAATTTCTTACCGACTATCTGCGTGAATACGTCGAGAGATGGCCGGTTCCACATCTTCTAAGAGATGCGCGACGTAGCTCTGAGGAACGTCTGACAGAGGCCCTCAGGAGGCAAGGTTCCAAGTGAAGAGCAACCCGACAATGAACCTGCCTTCCACGACGGGCGGTACAAGGCTGGTGGCTCTGACTCTTGAACGACAATTCTCAAAAAAGCTCAACGACAGGATTGGGTCGGAAGCGGAAGTCCGTAGTAGGCTCGCTCAGCAAGATGGCAGGTTGGGTGGGTCGGTCGGTCAGCCGTTGCGCACCCGGTGACAGAGTGGTTTTCGACTATATTGCGCAAGGCTCGCGCGAAACCGTTCCACCTCTTGCTCTTGTTTTCGACTTTAGCCGTGACCTGCATTGCGCGGGGTGGCGCTGGAGCCCGCGTCAGCGCTGAAACCGAGTTTTCGACTTTATTTGGTCGGAACACCAGGGGCGGTTAGTTGCCCCACCTTCGTGGGTGACCGCTTTAGGCTGTGAGGCGATCATAGGCGATTGTTGGCTAACCGTCCGTTTGGTTCAGGTTCAGCCGGCGGGGTGATCATTTGACCTGACCAACGGGTCAAGATCGATCGGACTCGATGCCATGAGCCACGGGAGCCCGCATTCAGGAGTGAAGTGCATCCCTCCCTCCTAGCGCTGCGTTCAGGCGTCTTGGCAGTCCTACTTTGCGCCGATCGGCCGACTTTTGCTGTGCGACAGATTGAACAAGATGCTTATGGTTACCGAGAATGACTATCTCGCTTTGTGCTCTGGTTATTGCCGTGTAAATCAAGCTTCGGTCGACGATGCGAGAGACGGTGGGCAAGCAGATCACTACTCGTCGCCATTGAGAGCCCTGGGACTTATGTACCGTTAGCGCATAGCCTAGAGCTAGGTCGTCAAGCAGATTCTCATGCAATGGCCGTGTCTCGCCGTCGTCCCATTCAATCCACCCCAATACCTCAGAGCCTTCGTCCGCGAGTTCCGGGGCGAGAGGGGAGGTCACCTCTACCAGGCGTCCAAGCGATCCATTCTGAATGCCGAGATCCCAGTGGTTGCGGGTGCAGATGAGGAGGTCACCTTGGTAAAAGCCCGTATACTCCCAAGTGTCGTATTCGACATTCCATTGCTTAAGCGGCTTGCAGCCCGGCGTTAACGATTCCTGTATCAACTGGTTTACCGTCTCGGAGATTTTGCGAGTGGCGCACAGGACGACAGTATCCTCAGGGTCAGCGAGATAGATTTCAGCGCCAAGACGGGCAAGCTCCGAGTCAGGTGCTTCGATTAAGCGGATCTCATCCGCGAAATGATCCTTCGGAGGGAATGTTCCGGCCTTCACTGCATTGGCGATGCCGGCGATGGTGCTGTTAAAGCGCCTTGCTGTTTTCAACTCGACGTGCGGGATTTCGGGCCGATCGGTCAAGCAGTGAAGGATTAAGCCAGGGCCTACAGGTGGTAGCTGATGCGGGTCACCCACTAGGATGATCTTCGTGTTGTCTTCGATGAGGCGTGTCGCGCCGTTGAAACTGATCAGGTCAATCATGGATGCTTCGTCGATCACGATGGCCATGGGGCGACCCCCCGCGTTCGTTACGACTTCGCCAGCGCCCTTCATCCTCTTGATGAAGCTGGCGAGCGTGCTTGCTGGCCGGTTCGTTGCATCCATAATCCGCCTGGCCGCCTTGCCGGCAATCGCAAGTTGCACGATGTCGTAGCCTTGGTAATCAAGCACGTCATAGATACACTTGAGCACGGTCGTTTTGCCTACCCCAGCGCCACCTGTCACGACGGCAAAATCGTTTTCTGCGATCAGATATACCGCTTCGCGCTGTTCTTTGTTGAGCGCAAAACCATGGCCTTCGCGGCTTTCGTAGGCTTTGATGATCGCGTCGACGTCGCAAGGGCGACTCCCACGACCTAGCCGGGCTGTGATGCACTCAACGACGTTGTTTTCGAGGATCGAGGCGCCGAGGCTGTAGGCATTCCCCTCCCTGTCAAACTGTAGCCGACCGCTAACCTCACTTTGGACAACCACCTTCTCTGCCATGTCACGGAGGATTTTGTCCCCGATGAGAATCGAGCGGAGTCCGATTACCAACTCGGCGCGTGGAACGAACGTATCCCCACGGCTGAACCGACGATACACCGTTTCCTCAAGGGCGGCTGCTAGCCGGCGATCGTCGTCTGGCTCTATTCCGAGGCGATAGAGGGCAAGATTGTCGACCTCCGACCAGCCTGCAGCAAAACTAAGCAAGCGATAGGGGTTCTCGGCGATCTTATCGATCGCAGTCGCCCCAAAGTAGTTTACGATACGGTGGCCAATCGCAATCCCGATGCCTTGACTCTGTAGCCACTGTAGCGTGTTGCTGAGACCCTCCTCACGCCATCCTTGAGTGAGCATGGCGGCACGCTGAGGGCCAATTACGTCGGCGAGGGCGGGGGTGTCACCGTCATCGAGAACAGCGAACAGCGAGTCGCCGAAGACTTCCCAAAGGCGTTCGGCAGTCACTTTTCCGATGCCCTCAAATCGGGGGTTGCTGGCGAGGTAAGCGACGATATGGGCACCTGACGGCATGTGGAGAGATGCACGATCCCGTTCGACATCTATTTGGTCCTCGGTCATCTCGAAGCCGCCACGGTTGACGAAGGTACGCGATTTGACGCGTCCAACTACGCTCCACCATTGACCAGGCATCACAGCGCCCGACAGGCCCTTACCGTACATTCGCACGGTAAGCGTGCTATGGGTGTCGATGATCTCCCCGCCATCCGTGATCCTCTCTCCATGGAAGATCACCCCATATTTGTTCTGGGTCCGGACATGTCGGACTCGAACTAGGATTGCCCGACGATTTACCACGGCAGCCGCCCCGTAGTGTGAAGGATATCGCTGATGGCCTTAAACTTCTCGAGTTGCTTTCGCAACTCACGATTCTCCGTCTTGAGCGCCTCATTTTCTTCCTGAATCTGTTTGATGCGCGCGTTGCTGGCTCGGCTCTGAGGGGGGCGAGTGCGAACCACTTCCGTGGGGTTCGCCACGCGCGCCTTAAGCACGCCTTCTTCTTCAAGTCTTTTGTTGAGCGCTGGCCAGTGGACGTCGCGGATCTCTGAGTTCGTATAGAAGACATCACGGTTCAGTCCGCACTCGCGTGCGACCCTAGAAATGCTCAGCACGCCCTGACTTATGTAGGGCTTGAAGTCCTCGACATCTGCAAGCCAATTAAGAAATATTTCTGCATTACGCTTGCCATCCTGGGTGCCGTTAGAGCCCTTCTTTGCGCTCATTTGCTCACCCCGTTAAGTCGTTGTTCAGCCCACCACCACCGAAGATAGTGACTCGCATATTTTCTTCTTAAAAAAGCTCATAAAAATAATTACGAATGACGATCATGAGGGAGGAGATTGCAGTGCTGTTTCCTTGATCAACTCACGAAGGTCAAGACGAGTGTTCAAGAAAATATCAAGCTCGTGGACCTGGCGTGCCCGCTCTGCCTCCAGTTCTTCTTGAAGTGTCAGTACCTTCGCCTCCAGCGCTGCAATCCGCTTTTGAAGAACAGCCCGTGCGGCTGTTGAGTATTTGGGGGTTGAGTCCTGTTTCAATCTTTGCTGAACAGATTTTGCCTCATTGAACGCATCTCCGATCAACTTTCGGTCGTTCCACTCCTTCTGACTTAACATCTGGCGCGAAAATCGGTGTCCGAAGCGCTTCTCGGTATGGATAACGACGTTTTGCCAAGTGACGAGGATGCCAGAATCTGGGAACTGCTCAATCATCTTGCAGATCTTGCGGGCTAGGCTCTCCGTCAGAATCTCTTTACGGCCTAGTCTTGAAGCGGTTTCATTCATCGCTGTCTCCAGCTCCTTCTCCGTCCATCGAGTGATCCAATGGCAATAGTTCTCTCTGATCCTTTAGACCGAGCTTTTGCGGGGCGAACTGGGGATATATCTTGAAGTACGCGTCGAGCGTTTTTTCGGCCGCTTCTCTCCCGCCATGGGCATCTAATGCGCGCTCAAGGCCGGGGGCCGCGTGGCGCGAAGGGTTGTGGTATTTGATGTGCGCGCCGTTGGGTACGGTTGGGTCATCCAGTCGTAAAGCGAAACCTTTGGAGACAAAGGCCTCCTCTAACTGGTTCTTGAAACAGATGTCCCGGAGATGGTCTTTGATCTCGTGAAAGCGGTCAATCAGCCAATCCGCCATTTCATCCGGATCAAGGCCTTTGCCTGCCAGCGCCAAGATGTGGTGACCGAGGTTTTGGTCGTCGTCCGCAATGCCGCGGTTATGGGCGACGATTAAGTGCTCCAATTCTGAAACAATCGCCCTGTGCAGCGTATCCCTGCGCTGTCGGACGCGGTCGTTCGTGGGAAGATGCCCCTTGATCACAGCGTTCTTGTCGCAGGGCATACACGACGAGTATGCACGGCACGGGGTTTCATGGTGCTGGTGAGTACAGATTCCGAACCATGATGGGTAGAGAACAATAATCTGCTCTGCGGTGCGTGCCACCGGGCGGCTCTCAGCAGCTTTACAGATCGCCTCCATGCTGGTGACGCTGATGCCCGCGTCGTGGACTGTCACTATCTCAGGGGTGAGGCCAGTGGCAGCCGCTATGCGCTGTGTGGCGGCTAGCCCTTTGGTTAGGTCCTGTAATTCGTTGACGTCCGGCATCGCGCTAGCGTCTGCCGTCTCCTCCTGAGGAAGGTAGTTATAAGCTTCAAGTTGTGAGAGGCTGAGCCGGTTGGCCCATTTGTTGATCAGCACGTTGGAGAGCTTTTCGCCATAGCGCAAGGCCATTGTCGTCAGCCAGCGACGTGGATCATGCGTATCGATCTCCGCGATTTGGATCGTTCCATTTACGGGCATGGTAATGCCAAGCCGAGCAAAGAGAGTTGGGGATTTAATTATGGATTTTGGTGCTCGCTTTAAGCGTGCCCCAAGGCGAACGAAATTGGCTGCAGATGGTAAATATGGCTGGTAACTGTTATCCATGTAATCACAAAGGAATAACATCTTCGAGAGATCGCCCTTGTAGTGATTCAACTGCGTGACAGCGCGGCACTTTGCCATCGCTGCCCGTACCTTGTGTAGCAGGTACTCTTCGAGTGCACTCCAAGGCAAGGCGTCCGCCATCTTGTGAGCTTTCGTCCCGGCTCCTTGGTTCGGAACCTTACGAATGGTGTGCTTCAGGGCCGCGAAGACCAGCTCCCCGGCACCAGTTGAACCCTTGCTAGTCACACGTTTTGAGGCGTCGAGGTACAAGATCTTAACGAGATCGCGCCGCCTAATATCTGTCCCGCGGAGGTGCTCTAACTCGGGAGGTAGATAGAGCGAATTTGGGTGCTCCTGATACCAACTAACAAGCATTCGGGACCGCGTGCCGTGTGCTTTTATAACATCAATACAGTAATGAAAAAAAGTGATCATGAAGCTCAGTACCGGCTTAGGTGACCATTGCGCTCCTTTGCTACCTTTCACCGTGATTAGCAGCATCTGGTGAACCGCGTGCAGGGAGTCTGTGTCCTTTTGGTCGGCACGTTGTGCGTAGTCATCGATGGTTACGTGATCATCGATAGACATGCAGAGGATCTCATTGACGCGGGATGGAGCGCACATTTCGAGACCCATCATGGCCAGTGCAACTCTATCGGCGGCCATCAGGCGCGCATCGTCTGAAAAAAGAGCGTTGAATGCCTCGCTGAGAGCTTCGATACGGGCGTCGAGTAGGGAGGCTCTGCGTTCTCGCCACCGTTTGCGGCCGCTATCTCTAAGCGCCAACAATACATTTCGGGTTTCATTTTGAATGTTGAACGACACGTTCGGAAGCACTTCCTTCGACGAAAGTAAGTCCACTGTGCGACATAGATCTTGAAGAGACTCGAGTGCAAACTTGGAAGAACTCGGCTTATGGCGAGCAGTATCCAGGAGTTGGTTCTCGATCGCGCGCAGGGAGACTTGGTCGACATCGAAAAGAGTCGGGACATCAGCGGTGTGAAGGAGACGGAAGCTCCGGACCGCAGAGCTGATTAGCTTGTTCTTTTCCTCCAATACACGTTCGGCGGCGAGGCAGCGTAGGGCATCTGAAAAGCTTGCGTCCTTGCCTTTGAAGTCCATTAGGGCGGTAGCTAGATGGAAGTCAGTGATATCGGTTCCGTACAGGGTGCGCAGGGGCCACTCGTTCGACTCGAAATCGATCGCTGGATAGCGCTGCGCGAACCTGCGCTTGCAATCTCGGTGCCAAGCGTCCAGGGCTCGCCGTTGGCGGACCAGATCGAGATTTATAAGATGGCTCATGGCGCCTCCTGCATCTTGATCGCATTACAATAACGTTCAGATGCGGCTATGATGAAGCGAATATGTAGCCTCGCCTCTTTGCTCTTCTCTAGCAGATGCCGATAGGGCAGTCCGGCTGCCATGTAGCGATCTATCTCTGCTTCCACAAGGTCCAGGTTCATGCTGTGGTCCGCGTCGTAGCATGGAATGAACCGCGGGCATGCATAACAAGAAATCGGCGCATATTGGCACGCAATCTGGCGACCACATTCACCAGTCAGTTCTCTGCGTCCGCTATCCAGGTCAACGCTCTTGATTGTCTTCTCGGGAGCAAGTCGGTCGTGCTTGGAGCGGAATCTTTCGATGAGCGGGAAATGCGTCGCGAAGGCGGGTTCCATTGCGTCGCTTAGTTCATCGATCAATCCATGGAAGGCAATGTCGACATAAGCTTGGCAGGTACCGTCGCTGGCATGTTTCAGGACCGCTTGGATGGTTTTGCTGTTGCATCCTGCGACTGCGAGTTGGGTGCCAATTGTATGGCGTAGGCCATTGAAGGTGAATGGGAGCGATTTCGGGAGTCGTATGATCGGGTCTATGTACTGCCTTCGGAGTGAGTCGTCCGTCGAGCGACCATAGTGCGCTTGCGCAGTTTCCGATTCCCAATGACCGTCATCGTTAAGGTTTTGCTGAGGAAATAGCGCGAGCTTTCCAATATTTTCCTCATCAACCAAATGACCAAATGTCTTAATAACATGCACACGCTGTAGTGCGAGCAGATCGCCAACCTGAGAGTTTAAGGGGAGAGCGATTTTCCTTGGTGTATGCGATCGGGTCTTTGCGGGATACGCCAGTAGGAAATACCTCTTTGCTTGAGTCTCCCTGTGGACATCGATCTTCAGATCATTCAACGTGAGTAGCCGGTAGCTGTAAGGGCGCAGATACAGGTGGAAAGCTATTTGAAGGAAACAAAACTGCCCCAGGTTGATCAATTTTTCTTCCCAGGCAGCTTCTGCTGCACCGAGGATTTGGACACAAGCGGCGCGGTTGAGCGCTTTAGCTAGAATCCGAGACATCAACGCGCCCTGAAATCCCTTGGCTGGGGCCTTTAACGGGAAGTCGCTGAGGGCTAGATCGGAAGCGAACAGCGCTGATTTCCGGTTCAAGTGGAAATATTTCTTAAGCGTGTATAAGGAAGCGGTGGATACGTCGGCTAGTATCGTACGGAGCGCGAGCAAGAAGGGTTGATCGATCACAATTACTCTGCCGTCGAGTAACCCGCATTCGTATACTTTTAGAAGTAGCGAGCGAAGCGAACTGTACTCAGAGTGGATGCTGATAAGTGCGATATGTTTCCTTCTCTCGACAAGCAAGTCCTTTAGAGTGAGTAGGAGGGCGTCGCTGTAACCCGCGCGTAGACCAGTCAGGTCGAACTTTCGTATGGTTGTTTGGCGGTCGTCCGGAGGGCCTGCGGTTTCCTTGATCTCCCACGCGAGGGGCTCTTCGTCATCCCATTCGATCGCCGCACTTGCGACGACTTGCTCCATCCGTGTCATTGCCTTTCCCTTTGTCGTGCAGCAGTCATCTCGGCAACCAGTTGCTCGTAGAAGGAGATAAGGTCTACGGCGGCCTGATCGGACAATGCGCGGTTGGCGTAACGTTCGGGTTGGTTGCTTCTGAGGGTCCATCCAAAGCGCGTCTTCATGGCGTCTCGGACACGATCCTGTGTGCCTTTCATCTCCACGAAGAAGCTAGCGGCCGAATGGCGCAGAACATAGGCATGGAAATCGTATTTGGTCTCGCTACTGAAGTACGGGTCATCTCCAACGTCGAGCAGGCCTAATTGCGCAAGTCGAACGCCTAGACGATTGAACATCGCCGTGATGGAGGAGCGGTGCTTAATCGGTTCGCCCTTTTGGTTCAGGAAGAGAAAGCCTCTGCTGCAATTCTTCATACGCTTAGCTAGGATCGGTTCGCGCTCACGTTCGATGTACTCGCTAATCGCATCAGTCGTGAAAGGATAGAGCGTTAGCATCGTCTCGGATGCCGAGTTGGTCCGGGTCGTCGCGCCGAGTTTTAGTACCGGCGTGCCAATCGTGGTGCGGCCGTGGCGAAGTATTCGATGATCCTTTAGGGCTAAGTATTTCCCCTTAAAGTCTTGCCTGGCGATGTTTCCGATTGCTCCCGGGCGCACACCCTCGCAGGCGATCAAGGCGATTGCACGGTCTCGCCACAAGGTTCCCGATGGTTTGCCAGTATCCGTCTGAAACAAATCTTCCGGCTCCAGAACCAACTTGCGGATCAGTTCGAGGAACCTGCGCGACGGAAGACTCCGTATCGTCAGATGGTGATTTTGCTTGGTGCCTCGGATCTCCCCGACTGCTTGTTCGCACGTTCGCCTGTAGGCTTCGAGCAGTTCGGCGCGCAAGGTGCTGGATCGGAGGTGCGGGTCGAGGAAGTTTCCTCTGTAGAACCTCAGATAGTCTGCGATGCTGGTCAGGCGCTTACGGGCTGTGTTCGGCGCAACGGCATCGGGGCATTCCTGTGGTGCAGCAGCCGCTTTGGCGCTGGTGAGTAGCACAATTTTGGCATTGGACCCTGCTTCAACCTCCTCCATCGGTCTGTAGCAGAGTCCTGCAAGACTCTTGACCTCGTCGAAAGTCAGGCAGCGCCCTTCTAGGGCGCGAATTGCAAGCTCGATCCCGTGAGCGTTGAGGAAGCGGTAGAGAACGCGCAGCCCCTGCGAAGCCGTCTCCCTCGTGTGGGGGTTGTCGAACTTGTCCGTTAGATACTTGCTGAAGGGGTAGTGGATCGTCCCGTCCGCGTGCAGTAGCAAACAATTCTGTTTCGCATAGATCAAGCGCATTATTTGTCAAAAAGTATAGGACCTGAAGGTAAGATAGGACAAAAATAAAAAAAGACAAGCGCAACTGCGCTTGTCTTCTTAGGTCCTGCTAGCCATCGCGAGATCGTAAAAAAGATTACATCTTGCCTATACTTTAGCCATGT
>ERZ795061.5139-NODE-5139-length-10817-cov-13.710834_pt1 | contig 10817 bp, 13 predicted proteins | sample MGYA00375145_ERZ795061 | MGnify/ENA primary metagenome ERZ795061 (study PRJEB30190, sample SAMN05720144) | anaerobic digester metagenome | isolation source: active sludge of municipal wastewater-treating anaerobic digesters | place: USA | collected 2014-12-22 ... | reverse complement strand
TTGCCCGGCGTGCTTTCGGTGGCATCGGGGACACCCGCGAAAGCCGTGTCGTCAACATACTTTTTGTTTGCCATTTCATAATCGGCAGTCGGCGCGGATGAAGGGCTAACCGGAAAAGAAGAAAATGTTTTAATTCCGGCAACAGTCTGATTTCCGGTCATTGCCACATAGTTGGTGTCAACATAGGTTTTGATTGCTTTTTGGCTGGGAACTTTGGTGTCGGAATTTGCCGCCAAAGTGCCATCGGTATCAAGATTGCTCACCAATATCGCGGTTGACGTTGTGGTCAGCAAACTGGCGGTAATATCAGTATCCAAAGTCAAAGTCTTTGGCGTTGTCCCGCCGGCAATAGTAAAGCCGACAGTTTCCTTGGAAAGCGTCAAATTACTCAACAAGCCCAACAAAGTGGTTTTATAGGTTGCCGTTCCCGCGGCATTAGAAAACAAAAGATAGTCCGCCGCCGCGATTGAATGAGTATCAAATTCGGTTATTTTTTTTGTTGCCATAGATTATCTTTTTATTTGATTGCTTATCGCATTTTCCCCCAACAAAATATAATCTTCCTGTTCGCTTAAAATATATATCGGCGATTGTTTCGTGCTTTCTTGCGCCGATAAAAGAACATCCCTCGCAAAACTATTGATTGATGAGTTGCTTCTTTTTGCAGAGTTGCCGTCCGTTGTGCTTCTTTTTGGTTGATTGGTCGGCATAGTTTATCGGTTATTGGAAAACACGGGAATTATCCGCCGCGGGATGTCTTTTGTTTTGTCCCCCAAAAGCCTCGCCTCGGCGCGTTGCAACGCCAAATTCATATCGCGGAAAAGCCTCTCGGAGTTCTTTTTGTCGTGGTCGCGGCAATACTCATAAGATGGTTTCAGCCACAAATAATCTTGGCAAAGCGGGTCAATTCCGGCCACTTTTGTGGTATCCGATGAAGTGAAAAAGTCCGGCTCGCGGTCAATGTATGCCTTAATCCCTCCCGTGGCGTCATAACTAGGCACAGGGTCAAGAAAGATTGCCATTCCCACTTGGCTGTATTTGGACGGTTGTCCTTCAATATCTTGCCCGTCCCAAAATCCGGCAGTGTTTCCGTCCGTTTCCATATTCACCCGTTCCATTTCGTGGAATACTCCCGATTGGTCAGCCACCATCAATTTGTTGATTGAAAGGATAATGTTGCTCTGTTCGTCTTTATCCAAATAATAATCACGGTATCCATCCTCCAAATCCAAAGTGATGAAAGGATTGGCGGTATGATTATTGTCGTCATAAGCAATCTTTCGGTTCTTCAAAGCAATCGCCACCAAATCGCGAAAAGCAAGGTTAACATCCGTTGCCTTGTTCGCCAGCGTGTATGATGTCGCGGTAGTCCCGCAAGCCCTGTCTATTTTTGCTACGATCTCGCTAAAAGTCATAAATTTATGTTAATTGACTCATCTTTGGGCGCAGAATTCAACGCCCAAAGTCAACCAACTAACTCTTCGCAAAACTGGTCGCCACCGTGTCACTACCCAAGATAGTGCCTTCCACCATCCATTGAGTCGTGCTCAAATTGGTTACTGAGAAGCGCGAACCGATGCTCCCGGTCGTCGTCCCATTCATACTGATAGCAATGTAGCTGTCTGACGCCAGCGCAGGGTATGCCGCCAGCGCGTCGTTGGTGTCGGTATCAATCCCGAAAAGATTGCCCACCAGCAACTCCGTTGCTGCGGCGGTAATAACTTTGGCCGCGCCTGATGTCGGACTGACGGTCATCATAAACTCGTAAGTCAATCCGGCGGTATTGGCCGGAAGCGTTACGGTGCAACCATCCGCGCGGTCAAAAACAAAGATAGACCCGCTGTCATCTTTGGTAAGCGTATATTTCGCGCCCACCGCCGTGGCAGAGATTATCTTTTTTTTGTTTGTCATCCCGTCAAAATTAGGATTAAGTCCATTAGGTGTTGCCATATGTTTAAGAATTTAATTTAGCTTCCAACTCGGCCTTTTTGCGTTCAAATTTAATCGGATTTTGTTTTGCGTATCTTTCCACCAAATCCCGATAAGCATTCTTGTCCGCAGGGTCAACGACTTTCAGCGCCGACTTCCCGCGCACCGCAAGCATATCCGTAGAAGCCTTTTGCTCGGCTTTTACTTGCGCCAATTCGCTTTTAACTGATTGCAACTCGGCCAAGACTTGATTGAGCATATCGGCGTTTGGAGCGTCCGTTTCTGTGGGAGCAGATTTGACGACTTCTGGCTGTCCCACTTTTTCAACTTCCTTTTTTTTGTTCATATCTTTTTTTCCTTTTTGAGGGGCGTTTGGAGCGTCCGTTTCTGTGGGAACCGGTGCGCCCCAAAGACCCCTCAAAAGAGGGGTTAAAACTAGGCGATGGTGATGTCAATAATCATTGACGCAATTTGGTTCCAGACCTTAAATCCGGCATAAGTCACGCCACAGATTTCTTTACCGGTTTTACCCGACACTCCCTTTTCATCAAAGGTCACGCCGCGCGGTTGCGCGTATGTCGCCAAACCTTTCAGTCCTGCCACGCGATGGCCAGAGTTGGTATAGGTTTTGGTGCCGGTGGTCGCGTCCGCGAAAGTGCCGGACGGCACGACATAAATATCAATCCCCGCCAAGGAAGTGATTTTGCCGTTTTTCAATGCCGCGTCCGCGGTTGAAAAGCCGTTGGTCATCGCCGCAATCTGCACCCCCACCAAATCAGTATTTTCAATCACCAAGAAAGGCGTTTGAAACGCGTTTGCATATCCCGCCCATTTGGAATTCAAATTGGCAAGAATGGTCAACACATTCGCCGCAGTGGTGAACCCTCCGGTCGGGGTGGTGTAAGAACCAGCGGCGTCTTCGCAAAGGTTGTTTAACACCCACTTATCCACTGCCGCCGCCAAAGCATAGGTCTGCCGGTCAATCCGGTCAGCCATCATATCAAACTGACCCAACAGCGTTTCAAAATCAAAGACGTGTTCGCCAACAATAAATTCATCGGTCACCGTCAGGTAATCGTTGGTGGTCGTCCAATCAGCGACGTTGTAAGTCCCGGCCAAGGCCTGAACCGTTACCGTCGGCGTGGCGCTGTAAGGGTCTTTGATTAGATAATTGTTACTGGTATCCACTTGGCAAATTGCCGGTGCGACAATCGCGTTCTTCAAATAAGTCTGAAACGATGAAGAGCGATATTTTTCTCGCCAAGTTTGCGTTCCTTTTGTATTTCCCATAATCTGTTTTATTTAACAATTTACACCCACAGATTTGGTAAATACCCCACAGCTATTTACCCGCTCTTGCTTTCATTCTGGCCAGCGCGAGACGATCCATTTCGTCATCCGTTTCGGGGACTTTCCCTGATTTGAATTCCGACAACAGAGAGTCTTCGCTTTTCTGTTGAACTCCGCGTCTTCCCGCGCCGGTATTTGTCGCGGCGGCGGTTTTGCGGTGCTCTTCATTTTCAGCCAGCGTTGCCTTGACCACGCTTGATTTTAGGGCTTCCGCAACGGAAATCTTTTTAAATTTCGCATAATCAAGAACAACATCAATATCATCATCAACAGCGATATTCGCGTTCGTTAATGCGATAATATCACGTGGAGATAACTCATCACCTTCTTTGTTTTTAGGAGTTTTCTCTCCCTTGAAATCGCCTTTTGAAGCTTTTTCTGCTTTCTCGGCGCGGATTTTGTAGTTTTCCGCAAGTTCTTTGGCCTTTTCGGCTTCTTTGGCTTTTTCGCTCAAAGATTTAAATTCTTGCGCCAATAACTCCGATTTTTTGTCTTGAATGGCTTGTTCTTTATCCTCATCGGATAAATCCGCCAAACTCTCCGCAAAATCAGTATCCGCGTCCAATCTCTCTTGGATTAAGGCGTCCAATTCGCCGATATTTTGGTTTTCCATAGAATGTTTTTAGGGGTTGACTTCTCCCCGATTATTATTTGTTTGAATCTCTTTTTAATCTTTCAATTGTTTCTTCCGGCGTTTCATCTTTTCTCCCCGCTAAAATTTTAATTTCATTCAATCTCTGTTCCACATAATTGATAATAAAATTATGCGCAATCAATCCAATATAGATTGAGTCAGTTTCGTCGTTTTCTCTGTCAAAAACATTGCCCGGAGCATTGATAAAATCAGTAAAAACAATGTGTTGGTCTTTTTCCGTTTCCAGAAAATCAAGTTGCTGGCGCAAATAATCAATCACGTTTCTCCTTGATTTGATTTGCAATTCCGCTTTGTCCAAATCCAAATCCTCAATCCTGGGAGAAAAGAACGACCACGCATTGCCGCATTGCAATATCGGAGCATTGCCGTCCAACTGGGGTAAAAACATCTTGCGAATTACCACCATTATTTCTGTTTGCTTACGAAATGTTGTATGGACAATTGACATTTCCGCCGCATCAATTGGCAACTGCAAAAATGCCTTGCGCAAAATTTTCAGCATTTTGTCATCTTCGCTATCCGCGAAAATCTGCTTGATAATCTGCAATTCTTCGTTGGTGAACCTTGTTGTTTGCATATTTTTTTTCGTCCCCATAGCGCTTGCCCAACCTCGTGAGAAAAGGCAAGCGCTGTGAAGCACGAGGTTAATTATTTTTATTTGAAAATGACCGTTGCCGATATACTCGTGCCGCCGCAAACTATGCACAAACCAGTATCAAACTGCAAATCTTCTAAATCAATCGCGTCTCCCGCGGTAGGCGTGTAAGTGTCAAGCAATATCTTCCCTGTCGCCCCGGTCCCGTTTTCAAGCACCGTTTCTCCCCAAGAATAATTAGCCAGCTTTGTCGTAGTGGCGATTGAGTTCTGCGCGATCCCCGTAAGTCTTGATTGGACGGTCTGCGAATCCGCCGCATTGGTCGTGGCAATAACCGTCGGATGGGGCAATGTCCCTGTGCTGTAAGTTGTGCCTACTGTTCCCGCACCGTTAATCGCGGCTTTCAAGTTGTCCAAAAATGTTGCCTCATCGGTAACCCACAAAACTTGATAAGGAATTGCGGGTAATCCGTGCGTTTCGGCCAAGCTGGTAACTGCGGTGTAAGTAATATCACCGATAGTTATCGTTGCCGCGGTTGTGGCAACGCCATCTTGCATCTTCGTACCTCCCCAAGCATAGTTGGCCAATGTCGTTGTCGTTGCGATTGAGTTAGCCGCCGTGCCGATAACCTTTGCCACGATAGTCTGTTCGGTATCGCTGTTTGTGGTGGCGATAACATCGGCGTGAGCTACTGTTCCCGCGCTATAATTAGTCCCCGCCGTGCCGGTGCCGTTGATAGCAAGTTTTAAATTATCAAGAAATGTTGCCTCATCGGTTTTCCACAAAACATAATTGGCAACCGCGGGTAATCCGTGCGTTTCAGGCAATGCCAACACCGCCGTATATACCGTTGTGCCGATAGTAATTGTCGCGGCGGTTGTGGCAACCCCACCAGCCATTTTGCTAGCGCCCCACGCGTAATTTGCGAGAGTAACAGTGGTCGCATAGTTGTTTGCCGCCGTGCCGATTGTCCGGGCAACGATAACCTGCGTGGTATCAGTGTTCGTTGTCGCAATGACGGTCGTATGCGCCGTTGTGCCGGTGCTATACTCACTTCCCGCCGTGCCGGTGCCGTTAATGGCCTTTTTAAGGTTATCCAAAAATACCGCTTCGCTGGTTTTCCACAAAACCTGATTCGCAACCGCCGTCAACCCGAAAGATTCGGTCAACTCTTTTACCGCCGTATAGGTTGTGGTGTTAATCGTTATTGTCGCCGCGGTGGTTGCCACGCCTCCGGCCATTGTTGCCGCTCCCCAAGAAAGCGTGCTAGAAGTTTCAGTGGTTTTGTATGAATTGGCAGTCGTGCCGATTGTCCGGGCAACCACCGCCAAAGTTGTTGCTGTCAATGTCGTGGCAATAACTGTCGTGTGTGCGGCCGTGCCGACACAATACTCAACTCCCATCGTGCCGCTCAAATTGATTGCGGCTTTTAGATTCGCCAATGATTCGGCGGCGGTAGAACCAATTCGCACGTCGTAAGCCTGCACCGGAGTCTTCTTGAAGCGATAAACCGTTGTGTTTATCGTGACCGTATCGCCATCGCTGACATTCGTTCCGTTGCTGGTCAATGTTTGTTTCGCGTGTGCGGCCGGTGCGCAAGCACCGCTACTGGTAAGCGTTTGTTTTGCGTAATCTGCCGGGGCGCAAGCTCCTGATGATGTTATTTTTTGGGTTGCATATACTGCTGGGGCGCAAGCCCCACCAGAAGTAAGCTTGCCAGTAGCCACAGTGCTGGCTTCCGTGCCGTCAATCACTTTTAATGTTCCCGCGGTGGTCGCGGTAGTAATAATTTTTTGAAGTTTTCCCTCGCCGATTTTAAGCGTCTGTGTTTCGCTGACAACTTTTGAGGTTGCCCCCAAGATCTCGTATTGTTGTGCCGGTGTTGCCATAGTTATTGATTAACCGTCTGCGGTTGCGCCTCCCGAATATCGGGAATAGACGCCGGCGCGGATGGTTGTTGATTATTGATTTGCGCTTCTTTAATTTCCAACGGGCTGATTGTTCCCGTAAGATTTAAAATTTTATTAAAAAGCATTTTTGCGTTTTCATCCTGCAAAACCGCGGGATTTCTTCCGATAACCTGAAACACGGTGTTAAGCGTGGCCATCGCGGTTTGTTTGTCTTTGTTTTCTCCGGTAATGTCAAAATCAACTTCCCACTCAAAATTTTTCAAAATCTCTTTCCAAGTTTTTTGGTCAATATCATCCGGCTTATAAAATCTCTTACCCCCCATCGCTCCCAACATCTCTTGCAATGCTTGTTTTTCTTGCCCAAGAATTGCCTGCTGGTCAATGTCTGTTTCGCCGTCCAATACCATCTGCACAACTTTTTCGTTTGCCCTTTTGATTGCTTGCGAATTGATAAACATTTCATCAATTCTGTCAACTCCATAATCATCCAAATCCGCCACGATCTCGTCTTTGTCATCAAATTGTTTTTTCAGGTGCGGAATAATAAATTCACGCAACATTTTTTCAATTGCCAGCCCTTTGTTTTCGGTCATTAAATCAAACAAAGAATGTCCCTCGGCAAGCAATGCTTCTGTTTGGCGCCACGCCGTTCCGGACGGCGGATTGCTTCCCAACATACTCTCGGAAATCCCGTTAATTTTATTGCCCAACTCTTCCCACTGCCGGCCATAATTCTCAAAGACCATCGTATTCTGCGGATTAGTTGAAACAAGCGTAAGCGGCTGATTTGGCGCGTGGATAATAAAGTCGCCGGTTTCAATGGATTGCAAAACATTCTGCCCCTGTAAGTTCCCATCGCTTGTTTGCCAGATTATTTTGCTGGCCAAGTCCAGATAGTCCTTGATTGATTTGGCAGTGTGATTAGTCATCCATTGCGCCTCAAACAGATTTTTCACGCTTCCCCATAACGAGATTGAACCGTCTTCACTGGGGATAAGCCAAGTAAGCATATAGACGTCTTTTTTTTCTTTGCCTTTGTAGAGCGTAAAATCGTCATACTCGCCTTTTTCTTTTTTTTCTTGAAAAGAAATCACGTGCATCTGTTGTGTGTATTTGTTTTGGTCTTTTTCTTCTCCGGTCAAAAAAGATAGCGGCAAATTCCCGTGAATTTCATAAAGTTTGATATAGTTATTTTTTTGGTCTTTTTGCCGACCATCGGCATCCGTGCGCGATTGTTGCGCGGAGATCAACGATTCCACCATCTCTTGGTCATACCCTTCGCGCTGTCTTAATTGGCCCGGCGTCAATTCAATAATTTCAATCTTTGGATTACCATCAAAATCCAATTCATCGCAATATATCCGGTTCCACGGCACCACCATCGCCGATAACTTGCCATCGGCTTCCACCATCTTAATCACCGCCGAATTATAAGCCGCCAACACCAACCCCCACCGGTTAAGAAACGTGCCAAAATCTGCCGCCTTCATCCACTTCTGCAATTTGATAGTCGCAAAAAATGACAACAAAGTATCTTTGATTTTTGTCGGAGAAACAATGATATTTTTTCGGTCAATATCGGTCGCGCGATACCACACATTGCGCGCCATCTTCACAATGTTATAAAACGGTTTCTCTCTTCCCAAATTGTCATTCTTGCCGCTGATATGAACGGAATTCAAATAAGCGTCAATCGTGTTGATGTCATTATAAAGACTGGTGTCCACATACTTGCTCCGGTGCGTCGTGCCGCTAACGAATTCTTGTTCGGTCTTGCGAATTAACGCGCCAATGTCGCTATTCTGTTGGATTGATAATTCTGCCATTATCTATTTGAATATGATTTTAATTTTTCTCTGTTTATCGCAAATCTTGTTTTTTGAAGAGAGATAATTCGTGCAAATTCTTCACTTTGCTGCGGCAACAACTTGCCTTTAAGCTCAAAATACATTCTCATTATCCAGCAGTCGCTGTCGTCCGGGCTTCTGCCAATAATCTCTTTTACTTCGTCTTTTTGGGTCGCCATTCGCTTGCCATCACCCTTGCTTGCGTCCTGATAATTGGCCAACTCCTCAATCACCGCTTCTTTGTCCCGCCCGCTAGTCCTGCTGGAAATCTTGTGGTTATTGACCAAATCCGCAAGGGTAAAAATGCACTGGCTTCTTAAATTCTTGTAATCGCTTATCAACGCGGGGGCTTTGGCGGTATAGTTGATATTCGGCAACTTCACAATATCGCTATCGGTCTTGAACGCTTGATAACTTGACTTATATCCGATAATCCCATCAAGCATTGAATTGCTGGCCACACCCGCCCCCACTCCAATCGCGTCCACTACAATCTGGCTGTATGGTATCCGCTCTTGCGCGGCATATTCTCTGATTTGCGACACAATCGTTTCAGTATTCATCCGTTCAAATCTTTCCCTCCGATATTCTTCCAATCCCTGCCAAAAAGAAAATATCGTTTTATCGCTTCCGTCTTCGGCAATATCCACCGCTAAATACTTTTCGGCAGTTTTGGAAATTGAATTGCTGAATACATCCACCAGCGCGTCATAACGAAATAGCGCACCCGCGTTGTCCACATACTCGGCCAATACTTCTTGCCGGTAGGTGTCGGCATCCATTTCTTTTTTTGTTTTTTCCAATTCACCGCGAGCAATAAACGGATTGTCAAAAGTTGTAAAATGGAATGTCGCAAAGTCTTTATCGTTTTCCGCCGTCTTCTCCAACCGGCGCAAATTCTGGCTTTCTTTTTTTGGCGTGCCGATAAAGATTGCGTTTCCTTTGCTGTCCATCAATGACGGCCGGAAAATCTCTTGCCATCCAAGAAAGAAATCCCGCATTGTATCCACCTCATCAAACACCACCAGCGTTGCTTTCTTGCCACGGAAATTCTCACGGTTTTCCCATCCAGCGATATAGAGAATTGATATTCCGCCATCTATGGTGGGAACTCTCATCTCCAACATACTTTCGTTGGCTTTGCCAATTCCTGCCAGTCTTTTTTTTAGTGCTTCCCAAATAATCTCTCTGGCTTGTTTTTGGGTTGGCGCACAAAAGAAAACATTGCTCTCTTTTTTGCGCATTGCCATAAATATCATCTCTTCCGCGCCCACGATTGTTTTTCCAAATCTCCGCCCCGCCCGAATAACTTTAAATCTTGAATTATCCGTTACTATTCTCCGTTGATTTTCGTGTAGAATTATCATCATCAATTCTTGACTTAAAACTCCCATCAAAGAAAAATCTAATTGGCTCGCCGCCTTCTCCCGTTAATTCAGTTGGCATACAGGTCGGCAAAATTTTCAAAACAATATCTTTTTTTACTTTTTCATCATTGCCTTTCATTTTTTTAATTGCCCAATCAAGCGACAAACCTTTCAGTGTTGCCGCTTTCTCGCGATTTTCTTTTGAATACGGCTTGCCGCCACGGTTTCCGACTGCATTTTTATTTCCAATTTTTGACGCCATTGACTTTTTTTAAAAAAATAGTGTCTAACACAATTTTTAGACTATCTTCTTTAAACAAAAAAACGGCCGCCGCCCGGCCTTTCGGCTGGCAAGCGTCCGTCGTTTTATGGATAGGACTACTACACTGTCATTTTACCATATCCGTATTTTTTCTGTCAAGCCTGCTAAAAATTAACTTCTCTTTTTTTTCATTGATAATTATCCCCGCGGATTTAATCTGGCCGGAACTATCAATATGCAACTGCAATGTCCGACACCGCAAATACGGCAATCTTTCCCACAAATCTTGATATTGCCGAAACATTAAAAATAATTCCGCTTCGCGATCATCCAATTCAATTTTATATTTTTTTTCCTCCATTGTTAATTTATCCTTTCGGATTAAACCTCTCAAAAAACTCCACCATCGCTAATCCCACCCCCAGCGTGGCGGCAACCAACGCCATCTGCCAAAGGCCGATGGCGAACAAGACGATGATAGCGGCAAAGAGGATGAGATTTTTCATTTTGTTGTTTTAAATCAATTCAATAACGATAATTCTCACGCTTCGTCCTTGCCTTCGTCCAACATCTCTTCGCAATCGTGCTCGCCGGTGGCATACCCGTGATCGTAGGCTCTCTTTTTTTCTTCCTCCAAAGTTCTCCTCGCCAAATCACGTTCCCACTTCATCTGTGCGCATTCTTCTTTGAGAATTGCGATTTGCTCTTCCGCAACTCTTCGGGTTGCTTCGCAGAACGGGCAATAATGCGTTTGGCCGTCTTCAGTTTCGTTAATCATAAACATAGTTTTTATTTTTTTAAAATTTCAAGACCTTTTTCAATAATTTTGGCCTCTAATCCCGCCGCCTCCGCCGCCTCCGCCGCCGCCCTCGCCGTCCACGCCAGATTCTCCGCCCACGCCG
>ERZ795061.5137-NODE-5137-length-10820-cov-5.671807_pt1 | contig 10820 bp, 9 predicted proteins | sample MGYA00375145_ERZ795061 | MGnify/ENA primary metagenome ERZ795061 (study PRJEB30190, sample SAMN05720144) | anaerobic digester metagenome | isolation source: active sludge of municipal wastewater-treating anaerobic digesters | place: USA | collected 2014-12-22 ... | reverse complement strand
CGTCGTACTTGCCGGAATTGACCAGCTTGCCCTTGACCTTGTCGGCGTAGGACTCGGCCCAGGCCTGATCGCTGAAACTCTCGCCGTCAACGGCGACAACCTGTTTGATCGGCAAGTTGTATTTCAGCGCAAAAGCGAAATCGCGCTCGTCATGCGCCGGCACGGCCATCACGGCGCCATCGCCGTAGCTCATCAGCACGTAGTTGCCGATCCAGACTTCGACCTGTTCGCCGGTCAGCGGATGGGAAACGAAGATGCCGGTCGGCATGCCCTTCTTTTCCATCGTCGCAATGTCAGCCTCGGCGACGCCGCCCTTCTTGCATTCTTCGATGAAATTGGCCAGTTCCGGGTTGTTGGCCGCAGCACGCGTCGCCAGCGGATGTTCGGCCGCGACGGCGACGAAGGTGACGCCCATGATGGTGTCGGCGCGGGTGGTAAACACCCACAGCTTTTCATCCGAGTTGTCGGCCAGCGGGAAGGCAAAGCGCACGCCGGTGCTCTTGCCGATCCAGTTTTTCTGCATCAGGCGGACTTGTTCCGGCCAGCCCGGCAGGTTGTCCAGTTCGGACAGCAATTCCTCGGCGTAGGCGGTGATCTTCATGTAATACATGGGAATCTCGCGCTTTTCGATCAGCGCGCCGGAACGCCAGCCGCGGCCGTCGATGACCTGTTCGTTGGCGAGCACGGTCTGGTCGACCGGATCCCAGTTCACGGTGCCGAGCTTCTTGTAAACCAGCCCCTTTTCATAAAGACGGGTGAACAGCCACTGTTCCCAGCGGTAATACTCGGGCGTGCAGGTGGCGAATTCGCGTTCCCAGTCGATGGCAAAGCCGAGCGACATGAGCTGCTTCTTCATGTAGGCGATGTTTTCGTAGGTCCACGCGGCCGGCGGCACGTTGTTTTGCAGCGCGGCGTTTTCGGCCGGCATGCCGAAGGCGTCCCAGCCCATCGGTTGCATGACGTTGAAGCCCTGCATCTTGTGGAAACGGGAGAGCACGTCGCCGATGGTATAGTTTCTGACATGGCCCATGTGCAGCTTGCCCGACGGGTAAGGGAACATGGACAGGCAGTAATATTTCGGCTTGCTGGTGTCTTCAACGGCGCGGGCGGCACCGGTTTTTTCCCAGTGAGTCTGGGCGGCGCGTTCAATGTCGGCCGGGGCGTATTTGTCCTGCATGGGCATGGGCTGAAAGATCGTGACTGAGCGCAGCATTATACCGGTTGAACCTGTGAGGAGCGGTGATGAGGGTTAGGGCAAGATTGGGTTTACTGGTTTTGGGCCTGTTTTCGGTGTTGACCGCAGCCGCGGCCCCGAATGCCGTGGTCGAAACGGTACAGGCGCCAGCCTGGGTCGAGCGAGGCGAGCGTCGCCTGCCGCTGGCGCCGGGTATGCAGTTGGAGAATCGTGACCGTGTACTGACCGGTAGCGGTGCCCGGTTGATCGTTCAGATGGCCGACGGCAGTGCGGTCAAGTTCGGTGAAAACGTCAATGCGACGGTCAACGCCATGAAGCAGGGAGAAAACGGCTTGTTCTCAGCGGCGCTCGATGTCAGCAAAGGCGCGTTCCGGCTGACGACCGATATTTTTCAAAAATTTCAGCGTCAGCGAGCGATCAATATTCGCACGGGTACGGTCACCATCGGCATTCGCGGGACGGATGTCTGGGGGCGCTCGAATGATGAGAAGGATTTCGTTTGCCTGCTGGAAGGGCATATTGTCGCCAGTCACCCGTTGGGTGAAGCCGTTGAACTGAGCGAGCCGCTGCAGTTTTATAGCGCCGACAAGGGGCAGGCACCTGGGGCTGTTGCCACGGTCGACAAGCTGCAACTGGCTAAATGGGCGGTTGAAACCGAGCTCCAGTCGGGTATTGCAACCCAGCAGACGGGTGGTCGCTGGGGCTTGAGTTTTGGCCGGTTGAACGAGGACGGGGCGCTGACCCTGCACGATCAGCTTTCTGCTGCCGGCTATGCCGGTCGAATCAGACCCGTCCCGGTCCCAGGTGGCTACCTGTATGAATTACGCCTGGAAAAACTGGTGACCGAGCGCGAGGCGCAATCGCTAGCCGACAAGCTGGCGAGGGAACTGAACATCCCCGCGCCAGCGATTCGTCGACATTAGCGTCGCCCGGTCACGCTGCTTTTTTTTCCCGGTACATTTTTCCCCAGGCGTTTTGCCAAAGCTGTAAGTGTTCTGCGCCGCCATTAGCGAAAGCAGGGACATCCGGGTTTGCTGACGCCACATCCAGGACAGGCGCGGGGCTGGGGTCAGGCTATAGGCGGCCGGGGTGCCGACTTCGTCGTCGACAATCCACAGGAAGCGTTCGACGGCCAGTGTCCAATATTCGGAGCCTTCAGCCTTGCCGGCCAGGTATTCGGCTTCGGAAAGGGCGCGGCGCCAAAGCTTGAGGGCCAGTTCGTCACTGATCCCGGCCTTGCGGGCGATCCACGGGAGGATCTTCGGGGCATTCATGCTGTTGTTTTTCATGCTGGTACTCCTTTTATTTAGTAGCTGTAGCCACTTCTCTGATGTTAGGACTGCCTTGTGGGCAAAAAGTTTTGTGCACTGCAATATATTTTTTACGAAGTATACTTGTCGGTATGTTGAGCTAACGTGAAAAAAATCACATTTTATATGTTGCGTTGCACAATAACAACAAACTGGTCAGACCAATTTGCCGGTTTGTCTCCTGCTCCCCTGCATACGGAATGATTCATGTCAGATCTCCTCGCCAACCTCAACGCGCCACAACTGCAAGCCGTTACCCTGCCGCCGGTCCATGCGCTGATCCTTGCCGGGGCGGGTAGCGGTAAAACCCGGGTATTAACGACGCGGATTGCCTGGCTGATGTCGACCAATCAGGTCGGGCCGCATGGCGTTTTGGCGGTGACTTTTACCAACAAGGCTTCAAAGGAAATGACAGCGCGGCTTTCGGCGCTGGTGCCGATCAATACGCGCGGCATGTGGATCGGCACTTTTCACGGCCTGTGCAATCGCCTGCTGCGAGCGCACTACCGCGAGGCCGGCTTGCCGCAGACCTTCCAGATTCTTGATTCGGGCGACCAGTTGTCGATGGTCAAGCGGCTGTTGAAGAATCTCAATATTGACGATGAAAAATTTCCGCCGCGTGAGCTCTGCCATTTTATCAACGCCAACAAGGAGCAGGGCATTCGCGCCGCACAGGCCGAGGCTTACGACGGTTACACGCAGAAGCGCGTCGAGCTTTACGCCGAGTACGAAACCCAGTGCAACCGCGAAGGCGTGGTCGATTTCGCCGAATTGCTCTTGCGCTGTTATGAGCTGCTCAACCGTAACGAGCCGCTGTGCAAGCATTACCAGGAGCGCTTCCGCTACATTCTGGTCGACGAGTTTCAGGACACCAATCGGCTGCAATACAGTTGGCTGCAACTGCTGGCCGGTGGCGGCGCCAAGGTTTTCGCGGTGGGTGATGACGACCAGAGCATCTACGGTTTTCGTGGCGCCGAGGTCGGCAATATGCGCGATTTCGAGCGCGATTACGCGGGTCAGAACGTTATTCGGCTGGAGCAGAACTACCGTTCGCACGGCAATATCCTGGCGGCGGCCAATGCGCTGATCAAGAATAATCGTGAGCGCCTCGGCAAGAATCTGTGGACCGATGCGGGCGATGGCGAGCCGATCCGTGCTTATGAAGCGTATTCCGATATCGACGAAGCGCGCTTTATCGTCGATGAAATTCGTGAGCTGGTGCGTGATGGCGTATCGCCAACGCAGATGGCCATTCTCTATCGCTCGAATGCCCAGTCGCGCGTGTTGGAACATGAACTGTTCGCCAAGAGTGTGCCCTACAAGGTCTATGGTGGCCTGCGCTTTTTCGAGCGCCAGGAAATCAAGCACGCGCTCGCTTACTTACGCCTGCTGGGCAATCCGGACGATGACACGGCCTTTCTGCGCGTCGTCAATTTCCCGACGCGTGGCATCGGCGCTCGCTCGCTGGAAAATCTGCAGGCCAGTGCTCATCAGATGAACTCCAGCCTCTACAACGCCGCCGCTTCTCTGTCTGGCAAGGCGGGACAGACGGTGGGGGCTTTCATTCGCCTGATTGAAAGTCTGCGTCAGGAAACCGAGAATTTGCCGTTGCCTGAAATGGTCGAGCACATTATCGAAAAGACGGGTCTCGGTCAGCATTACCGGCTTGAGAAGGAAGGCCAGGAACGCCTGGAAAACCTCGACGAACTGATCAATGCCGCGGCAACCTTTGTTGATGCCGAAGGCGCGATCGGCGAAGGCGGGGCGCTGGTTTCCTTCCTCACCCATGCCTCGCTGGAGGCCGGCGAGCATCAGGCCGGCGAGGGTGACGAGGCGGTGCAGTTGATGTCGGTGCATGCCGCCAAGGGCCTGGAATTCGACGTGGTTTTCATCAGTGGTCTGGAGCAGGGTTTGTTCCCGCATGAAAACTCGGTCAATCAGGGGCGTGAGGGGCTGGAAGAGGAGCGCCGGCTGATGTATGTCGCAGTCACTCGTGCCCGCCAGCGCCTTTACGTGTCCTGCGCCCAAACCCGCATGTTGCACGGCCAGACGCGCTATTGCGTGCCTTCAGCCTTTCTTGATGAAATTCCGGCCAATCTGTTGCTTAAATTGAATAAAAAGGCGGCGCCAGCGGCGACCTCTTTTGGCAGCGGCAGTTATGCGGCCGAGCCCGCTGCAGGCGGTTTGCGCATGGGGCAGACGGTGGAGCATGCCAAGTTTGGCATTGGCGTCATCGTGTCGACCGAAGGGCGGGGTGCCGATGCCCGCGTTCAGGTGAATTTTGGCGGTAGCGGCATGAAATGGCTGGCGCTGGAATACGCCAAGCTGACGCCGGTTTAAGCCGCTGCGGCTGCCTTGGTCTTGATCGAGGTCTGCAGAAAATAGTGAGGGGCTTGCTGCAACAAGCTGGCTTGCAACTCACTTTCGCTGGCTTGCCCGATTTGGGCGTACAGCGCCGGTGCAATGCCGACGAACAGGCTGACCAGTTGCGGATCAAAATGACTGCCGGCATCTTTTTCAATGATGGCCAGTGCGCTTTCAAGTGGCATCGGCGCTTTGTAGGGGCGGCGCGAGGTCAATGCATCGAAGACATCGACGATGGCAAAAATGCGTGCGTTGAGTGGAATCTCTTCACCTTTTAAACCACGCAGATAACCCGAGCCATCAAATTTTTCGTGATGGCCTTCGATCACCGCCCGGGCGTCCTGCAGCCATTCCGAATGCCGAATGATGTCTACGCCCAGTGCCACGTGGGTGCGCATGAGGGCGAATTCTTCTGCGGTCAACTTGCCCGGTTTGAGCAAAATGTTGTCGCTGATGCCGATCTTGCCGACATCGTGCAGGAATGCGCCGAGAATCAACTGGCGCATCTGGAGTGCGGCCAGGCCAACCGCCTCGCCAAGCTGGATCGCGTAAAGCGTGACGCGGAAATTATGGTCGCCGGTATCCGAATCCCGTTTGGCAATGGCGGCACCCAGCACCGAGGCCATTTCCAGATTGCCTTTGAGGAGGTCGCGCGAGAAGCGCAAAACATCCCGGTTCAGCGAGATGATGACCGGGTAGAGCAGGATAGTGGTGGCGAGTACGGCAAAAAGAACCGCCGCCAGCGTGCGCCAGAGTTGTGTGCGGAAGTCGGCGACCGTGCTGCGGTCAACCACGAAAACACCCTCAAAAAAGCCGGCGTTGCCACCGATTTTGCTGGGCAGCGGCACCAGAACCTGAACCACGGTATCTTCACCGACGGTGAATTTTTCGTAATGGCTGCGTGCGTCATGCGGGAAACGGTGGCGAAAACGTTTGAGTTCCGTTTCGATATGCTCGAATTTTGGATTGACGACTTCCAGAATCCGTTTTTCCTCGCGATCATAGATTTCGATGACGACGAAATTGCGCTTAACGAATTCACCCGCTTTTTCCCGCAGAATATTGAGCTCTTCAGCGCTACGCGTGCCTGTATCAAGGCTTTCCGGGGCAAAATGTTCTGCTTCGCTGGCCGCCAGGGCAACGATGGCGTCGTCGATTTTCTCGATTTCAATGAAATAAGTCAGCCCGCCGGCAAACAGCGAAACTGCCAGCCAGGCGAGGATCAGGCGATGGAAAACGATGCGGTGGATTGAAATCATGCGGAAATGATACGCTCAGTATCCCGTCAATCTATCACCCAGCGCTCAACAGGAGACCGCCATGACCCACGCCATTCGCATTCACCAGACCGGTGGCCCCGAGGTGCTGAGCTGGGAGGCAGTTGTTGTGCCGGCCCCGGCTGCGGGTGAAGCCACAGTGCGCCACCATGCGGTCGGCCTTAATTTTATCGACACCTATCACCGCACCGGTCTTTACCCTTTGCCGTTACCTTCGGGGATTGGTCTTGAAGGCGCGGGCGTGGTCGAGGCGGTGGGCGAGGGCGTAACCGAAGTCAAGGTGGGTGACCGCGTGGCGTATGCCGGTGGCCCGATCGGTGCCTATGCCGAAGTCCGGAATATTCCGGCGCATCGCCTGCTCAAACTGCCCGCCAGCATCAGTTTCAATACCGCGGCAGCGATGATGTTGCAGGGCCTGACGGCGGCTTATCTGTTGCGCAAAACCTACCGTGTTCAGCCGGGGGATGCCGTGCTGATTCACGCTGCGGCTGGCGGTGTCGGGCTGATCGCCTGCCAGTGGGCCAAGGCGCTGGGCGCGACAGTGATCGGCACGGTCGGCTCAACCGCCAAAGGCGAATTGGCCAAAGCGCACGGCTGCGACCATGTGATCAATTACAGCACCGAGAATTTCACCCAGCGCGTGCGTGAGATTACCGGCGGCGAAGGTGTGCCGGTGGTCTATGACGGCGTCGGCAAGGACACTTTCATGGGTTCGCTCGATTGCCTGCGGCCGCTGGGCATGATGGTCAGCTACGGCAATGCCTCAGGCCCGGTGCCGCCGCTTGATCTGATCCTGCTATCGCAAAAAGGCTCGCTGTTCGTGACGCGTCCGACCATCATGAGTTACACCGCCAAGCGTGCCGATCTCGAAGCCTTGGGCGCGGAATTGTTCGAGGTGGTTGGCTCCGGCAAGGTACGGATCGAAGTTAATCAGACCTATCCGTTGGCCGAGGCTGCCCAGGCGCATCGTGATCTGGAGGCGCGCAAGACTACCGGCTCAACCATCCTGCTGCCATGATGGCCAAGTTCAAAGCCGGGCTGCTCTCGCTGCGCGATCTTTTCGCCACCGCCTGGTGGATTTTCCTGATGGTTGGCATTGGTTTTGTCGTGGCTTACCAATTTGTCGCGCCGGCGCCACCCAAAAAAATCACCATCACCACCGGCGGAGAGAGCGGCGCCTACTACCAGTTTGCCAATCGCTACGCAGCCATCCTGGCCAAGAACGGCATTACCCTTGAGGTCAAAACGTCGGCCGGCTCGCTGGAAAATCTGGCGCGTCTGAAAAATGATGAGGCTCAGATCGGTTTTGTGCAGGGTGGCGTGGTCGAGCCCAAAGAGCTGGAAGTTGAGGATGCCGAGAACGATACCGGCCTGCTATCGCTTGGCAGCGTTTTCTATGAACCGGTCTGGGTCTTTTATCGTGGCGAAAAAATGCTGACCCGGCTGACCGAGTTGCAGGGAAAACGTATCGCGATTGGTCAGGAGGGCTCGGGCGTGCGTTTGCTGGCCCAGCAAATGTTGAGTGCCAACGAAATCCAGCCCGGCGATCATCTGATCCCCCTTTCCGGCTTGCTGGCAGCCGAAGAGCTGCAACAGGGCAGGATCGATGCTGCGTTCATCATCGCGGCTGAAAAAGCCCCCGTGGTGCAGGTCTTGTTGCGCTCGCCGGGGGTCAAAGTCATGAGTTTTGCGCAGGCCGGCGCTTATCAGCGGCGCTTTCCGTTTCTCACCAAACTGACTTTTCCGCATGGGGTGGCTGATCTGGTCCGGGATTTTCCGCCCGAAGACATCAAGCTGCTTGCGCCGACGGCCAACTTGATTGTGCGTGATGACCTGCACCCGGCCTTGCAAACCTTGATGCTGAAAGTAGCCAGTGAGGTGCACGGCAAGTCAGGCTTCTTTCAGGATGTCGGCGAGTTTCCGGCCTACAAGGATCAGATGTTGCCGCTCTCGCCGGAAGCCTCGCGCTACTTCAAGTCCGGCCCGCCTTTCCTGCAGCGCTATTTGCCATTCTGGCTGGCGGTGCTGGTTGACCGCCTGATCGTGCTGCTGGTCCCGATCATCGCGCTGCTTATTCCGTTGATGAAAATTGCACCAGCGATCTACACCTGGCGCGTCCGGTCCAAGGTTTTCCGTTGTTATGGCGAACTGAAATTCCTCGAAGACGACCTTAAAAATCATTACAACCCGGCCAAACTGAATGACTATCGCAGTCGTCTGGATGCGCTTGATGAAGAGGCGGCACAATTGCATGTGCCGCTCGGCTTCACCGATCTGGTCTATACGCTGCGCGAACACGTCAATCTGGTGCGGCGCATTCTCGATAAACGGGAGACTCAGGCATGAAAGCCTTTCTCGTCGCCAATCCCAAAGGCGGCTCCGGTAAAAGTACGCTGGCGACCAATCTGGCCGGCTACTTTGCCTCAAAACGCCATGAAGTGATGCTCGGTGACATTGATCGCCAGCAATCATCCCGCGAATGGCTGGCCATTCGGCCCTTCGAGTTGCCCAGTATCGATAGCTGGGAAATCGGCCCCGATAACGTCTCGCGGCCACCCAAGGGCACCAGCCATGTCGTGCTCGACACGCCGGCCGGCCTGCACGGCAAAATGCTCGACCGGGTATTGAAGCTGTCGACGCGCGTCATCGTTCCGGTTCAGCCATCGATGTTCGACATGCGGGCGACGCGCCATTTTCTTGAAGCCCTGCTTTCGGAAAAAACCGTGCGCAAGGGCAAGGTTGATGTTGCCGTGATCGGCATGCGCGTTGACGCCCGGACCCGAGCCGCCGCCGAACTGGAGCGTTTTTTCGCGACCTTCGATCTGCCGGTGCTGACTTATTTGCGCGATACCCAGGTTTACGTGCAAGCCGCCGGTGCCGGCATGACGATCTTCGATTTGCCCCCTTCGCGTGCAGAACGCGATCTCGAACAATGGCGGGCGATCATCGAGTGGGCCGAAGCCGAGTAGATGGGGAAGTTTTGCCTAATGCTGCGGTCAACCCATAAAAATAGGCAAATTCCCATGAGCCGATCGTGCCGCTAAACCCCCGCTCGGTCGAGATTCCGCTCAACGAAGTTGAGATCACCGCCATGCGTGCGCAGGGGGCCGGGGGCCAGAACGTCAACAAGGTGTCCAGCGCGATTCACCTGCGCTTCAATATTGCCGCCTCGTCCTTGCCGGAAGCGATCAAGGAGCGTTTGCTGCATCTCAATGACCAGCGGATTACCAAGGAGGGCGTGCTGGTCATCAAGGCGCAGGAATACCGCAGTCAGGAGCAAAACCGGGAAGAGGCCTTGCGGCGCTTGCAGGCGCTGGTTGATAGCCTGGCGGTGGTGCCCCGTCAGCGGCGGCCGACCAAACCGACATACGGCTCGCAAAAGCGCCGGCTGGAAAGCAAGGTGAAGCGGGGACAAATCAAGCTCGGCCGGGGCAAAGTCGAGCTTTGAAGCAAGCATTTGCCCTATCCGTCATGGGCAAAGCGTCGGGCTGAAAGCTGCTTGGTCGATAACGACGATTTTGGCTGGCGCATTTCAGTCGATTGAATTTGCTCAGTATTCAGGTGGTTGCCGACACGATAATTTTATTCTTTATGAATTTTGTATAGAATTGTCAAGTGCCTTACCGATTACGACAAACAACTTTTAGAGGTGACTATGGCAGCAAATGATGATGACGAATCAATGGCGGTTATCGTGGGGGTTCTGGCCGGTATTGTGTTGGCAGTTGTTGCCGTAGTTTTTGGCGCCAGCGCAGGCAAGGGCACCCAACCCACTGCTGCCGTGAAGATGGAGCAGGCAGAGATTGCACCCGTCGGTGACGCCTTGGCCAAGGTCTATTTCGCGGTGGGCGCCGCGGTCCTGAATGAGGCGGACCAGGCTGTCGTTGCTAAGACGCTCGAAGCTCTCGCCGCGAATCCGCAGGCAATCGTGCTGCTTTCCGGTTTTCACGATCCTTCCGGTGATGCTGCCCAGAACGCAGAACTGGCCAAGCAACGGGCGCAGTCGGTTCGTAATGCGCTGGTGGCCGGCGGTGTCGCAACTGATCGCATCAAATTCCGCAAGCCGGAATCCACGGTAGGCACGGGCAGCCCTGAAGAAGGGCGTCGCGTCGAGATTCGCGTTCAGTAACTTCAAGGCAATTGCTAAAGGCGAGACGGCAAGTCTCGCTTTTTTTTCGCCGTTTTTTGGGTCGACCGCAGATTTATCACGCTTGGTTTCAGTCCAGTTGACGGATCAAGCAAGCCCTGAATAAACCCGAGCAGGTCGACCGACTAACGCAGCCGAAAGCGAACCGGCAGCAGCGTTTCCCGCGGTGCATCTGCCGGCAGGGAACGCAGGGCGCGCACGGCGCGCAGGGCGGCATCGTCAAGAATACGGTGGCCACTGCTTTCTTCGATGCGGGCCGCGCTGACCTGGCCGTTCGGGTCGAGCATGACCAGCACCAGCGCTTCGCCCTCAATACCCTGGCGAATCGCCTCGACGGGGTAGAACTCCTGGCGCTCGTGTTGTTTTCTGAATTGCTGGCGGATTTCGTCTTGCCAGTTTCTTTTGCCGGTAGGGGCGGTCATGACTTTTTTGGCCGGCGGTGTGGTTTTTGCCACCGGGGCTGGCCGCTGTGGCTCTGGCAGGGTGAGCGGAACAGGTGCCGGCAAGCTGGGAGTCGGCAAGCTGGG
>ERZ795061.5127-NODE-5127-length-10835-cov-7.130427_pt1 | contig 10835 bp, 10 predicted proteins | sample MGYA00375145_ERZ795061 | MGnify/ENA primary metagenome ERZ795061 (study PRJEB30190, sample SAMN05720144) | anaerobic digester metagenome | isolation source: active sludge of municipal wastewater-treating anaerobic digesters | place: USA | collected 2014-12-22 ... | reverse complement strand
AGCTTCGTCGTGGGCATCGTCGTCGGCGGCCTCGCGACGATCTCGGGTGCGATCCTGATCCTGTACGCGCAGACGCTGTCGAAAACGGTTCCTGATGCCGTGGGGCATATGATTTCGGCATCGCTGATTGTTTTACCCGCCTCGATACTGATCGCCCGCCTGATGGTCCCGGGCGATGGCGACACCCAGATGGAGCCGGACGATACAAGTCTGAAATATGAAAGCAGCATCGACGCCGTCATCACCGGCACGATGGACGGGGTGCAATTGTTCCTGGCCGTGATCGGCATCATCATCGTCGTGTTCGCGCTTGTCGCACTGGTTGACCAGATATTGGGCGTCTTGCCGCTCATCGACGGTAGTCCGCTGACACTGCGCCGCTTTTTCGGCTGGATATTCGCGCCACTGATGTGGGCGATCGGCATTCCATGGGAGGATGCTGGCACCGCCGGGGGGCTGATGGGAACGAAAGCTATTCTGAACGAATATGTCGCCTATCTCGACATGGCAGCTCTGTCCGACGGCGAACTCGGCCCCCGAAGCAAGTTAATCATTACATATGCGTTATGCGGTTTCGCTAACCTTGCGAGCGTTGGTTTGCTCGTGTCGACCATCGGCACGCTTTGCCCCGCACGCCGCACCGATGCGGCGTCGCTGGGAATGAAAAGCTGGGTCGCGGGCAACCTCGCCTCCGCCATGACGGGGGCGATGATCGGGCTGGTGACGGTGGTTTAGTCTTCCGGCGCGATGGTGACGATCAGGCCGTCGAGAGCATCGCTGACCGGAATCTGGCACGACAGGCGCGATGTTTCGTTGCGATGATCGGTGCTGTCGAGCAGGTCGTTTTCGTCCTCACCCATTTTGGGCAGCTTGTCGGCAAAGGCCGGATCGATATGCACATGGCAGGTCGCGCAAGAGCAGCAACCACCGCACAAAGCGAGCAATTCGTCAAAGCCATTGTCGCGAATGACTTCCATCAACGACAGACCATTTTCCGCCTCTACTTCGCGGCCTTCGCCATTGCGTGAGATTACGGTGACTTTGGCCATGAAAATGCTCCCTGAAGCTTGTTACGCGCCGCCTGATAAGTGGACGGGACGCTAATGTGAAGCCCTAATTTATGGGGATAAGTAGGGCGTCCCCCTTGGCCAGCGGGGTCGGGGCGCTTATGTCCCCCTCCAACAGAATCAGAAAGCGCATCCATGACCGAAAATCGCCACGCTCCCGTCATCATCATCGGCTCCGGCCCGGCAGGCTATACTGCTGCCGTCTACGCCGCGCGCGCCAATCTGACGCCGATGATCGTCACCGGGGTGGAAATCGGCGGGCAGTTGATGACGACGACCGAAGTCGACAACTGGCCGGGCGACGATGCGGGCGTCATGGGCCCCGAATTGATGGAGCGGATGCGCAAGCATGCCGAACGTTTCGGAACGCGGATCGAAAATGACCATATTGAAAAGGTCGATTTCTCCAAGCGGCCCTTTACGCTGACCGGCGGGGCAGGCGATTATACGGCGGACGCGGTCATCATAGCAACGGGCGCCAGCGCGCAATATCTCGGCCTCCCGAGCGAAACGGCTTTCATGGGCAAGGGCGTGTCGGCCTGCGCCACCTGCGACGGCTTTTTCTACCGCAACAAGCCGGTAGCTGTCATCGGCGGCGGGAACACGGCGGTGGAAGAGGCACTTTATCTCGCCAACATCGCCAGCCACGTCACCCTCGTCCATCGCCGCGACAAGCTGAAGGCGGAGAAGATCTTGCAAGACCGGCTCTTCGCGCGGGAGGCCGAGGGCAAGGTGACGATCAAGTGGAACCACACCCTTGACGAAGTGCTGGGGGATGCAATGGGCGTCACCGGCATGCGCATTGCAGCGACCGATGGCAGCGGCACCGAGGATATCGAACTGCACGGAGTCTTCATCGCCATTGGCCACAAGCCCAATACCGGCATTTTCGAAGGACATCTCGACATGGCCGGCGGCTACATCAAGGTCCGCGGCGGTGCCGAAGGTCAAGCGACCGAGACCAGCGTGTCCGGCGTCTTTGCGTGTGGCGACGTGATGGACCACATCTATCGCCAGGCGGTCACAAGCGCGGGGACCGGCTGCATGGCGGCGCTGGATGCCGAACGCTTCCTGGACGGGCTAGACCCCGCCTAGGGCGACGCCCGCCTGCGACGGTCCGCCTATCGCGCGGCCTCACGACGTGTGCGGTGGTATATCCACCATAGGATGCCGATAAACAGGATTGCGCCGCCATATTCAGCGATAGGGGCGAAGCTTTCTCCGACGATAGCGAGCGGCGCATCGCTGCCGCTGCCCGCGACGATCCCGGCGAAGGCGACGCCAAACAGGCTTTCCCCGACGATCAGGCCGGTCGCGGCAAGGACACCCATCCGTTTGGCGGCTTCCGGGTCTTTGCGCGCGTCGGCCCATTTGTCGTAATAATGGCCGAGCACGGTGCCGACCACGATCAGGAATGTCAGCGCCATCGGCAGATAGACGCCCATGCCGACACCCAGAGGTGGCAGGCGGCGTTTGCCCGCTTTGCCGAGCAGCTCGTCCGCGATCACCACGGCAACCCCGATAAGGGCGCCAAGTCCGAGTAGCGGCCAATCGAGGTCGCCGCCAAGGACTCCCTTAGCCAGCGCCGAGATCAGCAGAGCTTGCGGGGCCGCAAGCGCATTCTCGCCCGCGCCTGCGCTGCCCGCAAAGCCAAAGGCGTTGTTCAGCAAATCAAGCACCGGCGGGATCGCAAGGCTGCCGAAGAGCACGCCGATCACGAGCGCAATCTGTTGCCGCCATGGCGTCGCGCCGACAATCTGCCCGGTTTTAAGGTCCTGCAAATTGTCGTTCGAAATGGTCGCAATACCGAACACGATTGCGGTCGCAAACAGGGCATAGGCGATCATCGCGCTGGTTTCATCGGGCGTACCGCCCCGGCCGAAAAAGCCGAGCAGCATCAGTGACGCGCCAACCACGGCCAAAATGCCGACACCGGAAATCGGGCTGTTCGATGCGCCGATTAGACCCGCCATATAGCCGCAGACCGACGCGATTACGACACCCGCCAACAGGAGGTACACGATGGTGAGGCCAATCATGGGGCCTGCCATTCCGGCAAGCGGCGTAGCGCCCAAAAACTGCCAGAGTAGAAAGGCGATGGGTATCAATGTGGCGACGATTATCGCGCCGACCAATTTGATCGGAATATCGCGTTCGGTCAAAGCCAAGCTATCGCCCGCCGACCGCGCGGCAGAGGCGGCCATTGCACCTTTAAGGCCCTGCACAATCGGGCCGATGATCTTAAGCAAGGTCCATATGGCGGCCACGCCAATAGTGCCTGCACCAATGAAGCGGGCTTTTTCGCGGAACACGGTGCCTGCGATTTCCGCGGCGTCCGCGCCAGCAACGCCTTGGCTGAAATAGGGAACCAGCCCGAGCCAGCTGATGGCCATGCCCAAAAGCATCGCAAGCCCGACCGACAGCCCGACCAGATGGCCGACCCCGACCAGAGCGAGGCTAAGCGATGTGGAGGCCCCGGTCGCGCCCGCCCCTATTTTGAAATAGCGGGCGATTTCACCGGCCAAGAGCTTCATGGAAATCAGCAGCGAAACACCGGCGGAAAGCAGCGCGTTGACCAAGATGGTGGCAAGGCCGCGCTTGTTTTCATCGGATCCCGATCCTTCGGCCGATCCAACGATCAGCACTTCGGCCGCCGCCTTTCCTTCGGGATAGGGAAGATCGGAACCCGTTACCAAAGCGCGGCGCAAGGGGACCGAAAACATCACGCCCAATATCCCGCCGGTCGCACAAACGGCTGCTGTGGTCAGGAAGGGGAAGCCTTGCCAATATCCCAAGATCACCAAGCCGGGGAGCACGAAGATAATGGCCGACAAAGTCCCCGCCGCGCTGGCGATGGTTTGCACGATGTTGTTTTCAAGAATGGTCCCGCCCGGCAGCAGGCGGAGTATGGCCATCGAAATGACCGCAGCGGGAATAGACGTGGCAAAGGTCAATCCGGCCTTCAGACCCAAATAGACATTTGCTGCGGTAAACAGCAAAGTGATCAGACCGCCCAAGATGACGGACCGGATTGTTAACTCGCGCATATTTGTATCTCCCGATACAGCGGACTGTATCGGAAAACACTTTCAAATCAAGCAGTAGCCGCCTTCAAAGGCAGGAAACGGCTGTTGCGTAACAAAGCGGCGGATATCAGTGGCATAAGCACGGCAATCGGCGATATTTCTGTAAATGTGACGGCCATCCGGCTGAACGGGTTCGCGTAGAGCGCACGGAAACTGTCCATCTCCCGCGCCATGGTGGCGAGTTCCGCGGCGGTTTTGCCTTGGCTTTTCGCTTGTTCAAGCGTCGCACTGATATACTCATCCATGAATGTGTAATTGGTGAAGTATAAATAGAGCTCCCATGCGGCGACGTAAAAAAGCGACGCGATGAACGCGATGGCAAAGCCGACCCCCAAGGCACGCCAGAAGCGGATGATTCCGCCCAATTCTATATCGCGATATCGCTTCACCCCGATAAAGACAAAAGACAACGCGATGATCATGGATGAAAAACCGGCGACCATCCCGCCGGTGCCGCCTTCCGGGAAAAGCATCATTGCGATGCGCATGAGGATCGCCACGGTCACGCCGGCGATTACGCCGTAAACTAGGATTATCCGTCCCATAAAATAACTCCTTATTGGTTATGGATGCCCCAAATTTCTGGGCCGGACAATCGAAGAAAGAAATCGCCCAAATGGGTGATTTGGCGGATATCACCCCATTTCAGGGCAAAATATCCAGCTCGCGCGCGCGGCTTATCGCTTGGGTCCTGCTGGCTACTTCCAGTTTTTCATACAGACGCGCGACATGGGTTTTGACGGTGTTCGGGGATATGTCGAGGTGGCGGGCAATGACTTTGTTGGCATGTCCGGCGGATAGCATTTCCAAAACTTCAACCTCGCGCGCACTGATACCCAGCGACGCGATCGCGGCCTCGTTCCGGGCAAAGCCTTCACGTGGTCGCGCCGTTAAACGGTTCCCGATCCAGATACCCAAAAGGACGAAGATGACTGCGACGCAGGCAACGTAAAATTCAAAAGTCCAATGCTGGATGCTTCGTGTATAATCGAGCCACTCCAGCAGGAACGCGAGCGCCGCAAGCGCCAAACCATACAGGACCACCAACCTCCACATCCGTGCGAATAAACCATGCGTTTTCCAATGGCGCAAGCCATGCGTGCAATACGCCTTGCGCGCCATTGCTGTATGATATAGCTAACACAGCAGAACAGAGGGACTATAGGAATGGCATTCGATCCTGCGGTGGAAACCGCGCGCTATATTGACAGTTTGGGGCCTGAGGCCCTGCAAAAGGCGGCAAGCTACACGACGGCAACGCATTGGCTGATGCTCGGGGGGTTGTTTGTGACCGCTTTGGTGACGTGGATCATCGTGCGGTCGCGCTTGCTGGAACGTTTGTCGGCCCGTTTAGAAAAAAGTGGTTGGGGTTTGCGGACATGGGTGATCAGCACGTCTTTCTTTTTCCTGTCGGCGTTGATCAGTCTGCCATGGGGCTTGTATGAAGAATGGGGTTTTGAGCGCAGCTATGGCCGCACCAGCCAGCCTTTGGGCGATTTTCTCGCGCAAGATGGCATCGGTATTCTGTTGTCGAGCTTTTTGGGCGGATTGTTCTTCCTCGGCGTTTACGCCCTGATCCGGCGGACCGGGAAAAGTTGGTGGCTTTGGTCGGGCGGGCTGACTGCCTTTGCAGCCGCCGCAACTATTTTGCTGTCTCCGGTTCTCATCGAACCGCTGTTCAATGAATATAAGCCGGTGCCCGAAGGTCCCGTTCGGACTGCGCTGCTTGAAATGGCGGATGAAGCAAATATTCCCCATGACCGGGTGCTGATGTTCGACGGTTCACGGCAGTCGAATAATTTTACCGCCAATGTATCGGGTGTGTTCGGCTCGGCGCGGATTGCGATTTCGGATGTTGCGCTCAAACAAGCCTCGCTTGACGAAGTGAAGGCGGTGACCGGGCATGAGATCGGCCATTATGTGCTGGGCCATGTCTGGCGGATCGTGTTTCTGTTTGCCGGTTTGGCGATGCTCGGCTTTTTCCTCGCCGACCGGCTGTTTGGCCGGGTCGCCGCCCTGTTTGGCAGTAAAGCGCAGGTCAGCGATGCTGAGGGCTTGCCCATATTGCTGTTCATTGTTTCGGTGCTTGGCCTGTTGGCGCAACCGCTACTCAACAGTGTGACACGCATGGGTGAGAGCGAGGCGGACGCCTATTCGCTGCGCACGGTGAACCTGCCGGATGCGCTCGCAGGCGCGTTGGTGAAGACCGCGGAATATCGCTATCCGCGTCCTTCGGCCTTTGAAGAAATTGCCTTTTATTCGCATCCGTCCGTCGAACGGCGGGTGCGCCGTGCGATGGACTGGAAGGCGGAGCAGTTGAAGAAAAATCCCGCGCCTTAAGCGGCGGCTTTCTTTTCCAGGCGGAATTTGTGCAGCAACGGTTCGGTGTAGCCGTTCGGTTGCTGTACTCCTTCAAAGATGAGCGCACGGGCGGCTTTGAACGCGATGCTATCCGGCGTCAGCTTTTCATACAGCGGATCGCCTGCATTTTGTCCGTCCACCTTGGCGGCCATCTTGGTAAGGGCAGCGTCCACCTGCGCCTCGGTCGCGATGCCATGCAGCAACCAGTTGGCGATGTGCTGTGACGAAATGCGCAAGGTTGCCCGGTCTTCCATCAGGCCAACGTCGTGAATATCGGGAACCTTGGAACAGCCAACGCCCTGGTCAATCCAACGGACAACATAGCCCAAAATCCCCTGGGCGTTGTTTTCCAGTTCCTGCGTCACATCCTCATCCGACCAGTTGTGGCCCACCGGTGCGACCGGAATGGTGAGAAGCGGATCAAGACCCGGCGTTGGTTCGGTCGCAAGCTCGGCCTGCCGGCCAAAGACGTCGAACTGGTGGTAATGCATTGCGTGCAAGGTCGCGGCGGTGGGGGAGGGCACCCAAGCGGTGTTTGCGCCTGCCTTGGGGTGGCCGATTTTCTGGACCATCATGTCCTTCATCATATCGGGCGCTGCCCACATGCCCTTACCGATCTGTGCCTTGCCGGACAGGCCGCATGCCAGACCGATCTGCACATTGCGTGCTTCATAGGCCTGTATCCAACTCGATGTTTTCATCTCCGCCTTGCGGATCATGGGGCCTGCCTGCATCGCGGTGTGCATCTCATCGCCGGTGCGGTCGAGGAAGCCCGTGTTGATAAACACGATACGGTCCTTGACGGCATGAATACAGGCGGCGAGGTTGGCGCTGGTCCGGCGTTCTTCGTCCATCACGCCCACCTTGATAGTGTGGCGCGCAAGGCCGAGGACATCTTCGACTGCGTCGAACAGCGCGTTCGTCAATGCGGCTTCTTCGGGGCCGTGCATCTTGGGTTTGACGATGTAGATTGAACCCGCGCGGCTGTTGCGATGGGTGCCAAGACCTTTCAGATCGTGCAGCGCGCATAAGGACGTGAAGAGTGCATCCAATATGCCTTCAGGCGCTTCGCCGCCATCGGCAAGCAGGACCGCCGGGTTGGTCATCAAATGCCCGACATTGCGCACGAACATCAGGCTGCGGCCGGGCAGGGTGATGTCGCCATAGACACGATCCGCGTCCAGCGCACGGGTCAGGGTCCGGCCGCCTTTTTCAAACGACGCCACCAGATCGCCGCGCATCAGGCCCAGCCAGTTAGTGTAGGCCGCGACCTTATCCTCTGCGTCCACTGCCGCCACGGAATCTTCAAGATCGATGATCGTGGTGAGCGCGGCTTCCAACGTGACGTCGGCAATACCTAAAGCATCGGTTGCGCCGATGGGGTGGGTCGTATCGACGACAATCTCGATATGCAGGCCATTTTGCTTGAACAGATAGCGCGACGTTTCGCCCGAAACGGCCTTCGCGACAAAATGGGGTGAGGTGCCACCCGCCAGTACAGCTTCCCAACCCGGGATCGTTTCGTTCAGAAAGTTGCGGGCATAGGCAATGACCGCTGCGCCGCGCGTGGCATCATAGCCGCCCGGTTGCGCAGGGGCAGCGTCAAGGACGTCGGTTCCATAGAGCGCGTCATATAGGCTGCCCCAGCGCGCATTGGCCGCGTTCAGGACAAAGCGGTCGTTCAAGGATGGAACCACCAATTGTGGTCCAGCCATGGTCGCGATCTCGGCATCCACATTCTGCGTTCCCACGGAGAAAGGCGCGGGTTCGGGAACTAGATAACCAATGTCCCGCAGAAAGCTCTGATAGCCCTGCATATCCGAAACCGGACCGGGATGGGCGCGATGCCATGCGTCGATCTTCGCTTGCAGAGCGTCGCGTTTTGCAAGGAGCGCACGGTTCTGCGGGGCAAATTGGTTGAGGATCGAGGCAAGCCCCTGCCACAGCGTATCGGCCGAAATGCCGGTGCCGTCGAGCGCACGGGTTTCCACGAAATGCGACAGTTCCTCTGCGATCTGCAGGCCTGCGTGGGATACATATTGAGTCATTTTTGGCTCCAGTGTGAACATTGGTGCCCGGGGAGAGTTTTATTGTTGGCAACGCCCTAGCCGGACTTTCGGCGGTGCAAAAGCGGAAAATTACTGTTAGGCGAAAAGAGATGAAATTGAAGAAACATATGGTCGAAAAACCATGGGGCCGCACAGATATTCCATCCGCGTTCGGCGATATGGAGGGTCGGCGGATCGGTGAAGTCTGGTTCGAAGGCGACGAATCCTCGCCTTTTCCGATCCTCATAAAATGGCTGTTTACGTCGGAAAAGCTATCGATCCAGGTGCATCCCGACGATGTGCAGGCAAAGGCGCGGGGGCAGGCATCGGGCAAGGAAGAATGCTGGTTCATCGTGGACGCCGAACCTGGCGCGGTTCTCGGAATTGGAACGACGAAGGCGTTAACCCCGACACAATTGCGTGCGGCAAGTGAGTCAGGCGAAATTGAGCATCTGATGGACTGGAAGCCGGTTAAGGCAGGCGATTTCTTCTTCATTCCCGCCGGAACGGTGCATGCAATCGGCGCGGGTATTACATTGGTTGAAGTGCAACAATATGCGGATATCACCTACCGCCTCTATGATTATGGCCGCCCGCGTGCGCTCCATCTCGAAGATGCGATAGACGTGTCGACTGCCGAGCCCTATGTCGACGCCCGGTCAGGCAATGTTGATGCCGGGCCGCTGATTATCGACAGTTCCTATTTTTACGTGCGCCATGTCACAGACGCGGGGCAACTTGCCGAAATGCCGACCGAAACGCAGTTGGCGTTGATACCGGTAGACGGGGAGGTTTTCGTTGATGGCGAGCGCGCAGTGGCTGGCGATTGCCTCATCTTCAAAGCACTTCCCAAAATCACATTTGGCGATGGGGCGCAATTGCTTGTCGCGTGGTGATTTTCCAAGCAATTGTTGCACTATTCTGAACTTAAAATTTCACTTTAAATAGTGTTGATACGTTTTACCGATCGATTAAAACGTCCCGAAATGTAAAATCCTCCCCCAACGAATTACTGGAGATCGTCAAAGCTATGGAAAGCAGGCTTATCATTGCCTATTCGCTTTGTGCAATCATGCTGCTGATTTTAGCAGCACTAACCGTGCGTTATTTGATCAACCGTCGGCAATTCAAGATCCGGCAGTCCGGGCGTGGCAAAACGACTAATGTCTCGGACAGCTTTCCCGCCGAGTAGTTCTAAAATATCTTTGCCGTGATAATGGGGCCAGCGCCCTTGCGTTGGACCAATATCACGTTCTTGAGACCCTTTTGAACAGCCGCCGGCCGTTTCACGCGGATGGATGTGCCCGACCATTCGCCCAATTTCACCAGTGACCGCACGATATTCTTGTGCGGTAATGTCCGCCCACCATTTTCGCCTGACCGGACCGCGACATTTTGTATCCGCGGGTCATAGCTGACTAACCAGATATTGGCGGAACCGGTGCCTGCGCCGATCCGTATTGCATCGGGCAAAATGTCGACCGCAGGCCCGCCAGCAATGGGCTTGGCCTTATCTAGTGCAGTCGCCAACTCACCCCGCCTAATCCCGGTCAGCGCGGTCTTGCCGTTGATAACGATCTGCGGTGTGTAGACATTGGGATTGCGCAATGCGTGGGCATAGTCATATTGCCGTTGCGTATAGGATTGATCCGCGAAGACATCTTTCCAGCCCAACCGATCCCAATAGGTCACAGCAAAGCTGAGCGCGATGATCCCCGGCTGGTTCGCGACAGCGTTCACCGCTGCATTTGCCGGAGGACATGAAGAACAGCCTTGGCTTTGGTAGAGTTCGACAACAATAGGTGATTCCGCCGAAGCTGCTGACGCAGGTTGTTTGGCTTGCGCCTCGGATATGATGTCCGGCTGCTCGGAACAGGCGCCAATCGCAAGGATCAACGGCACGGCAAATAGGGCACTGCATTTCATCGGCTTAGGTCCCGCAACTGGACAATGGGAAGCGGGCATCTTCGTGACGTCCGCGCCCTCTGTTCGCAGGGAAATGGCGCAAGGTTACCGCGTCACTCGGGATATTTTTCCGCCATCCATTCAAGGGATCGGGTAACCAGATGTTCCAGAACATCCGGATCAACATCACTGAGGCGTTTGACGTAGAGGCATGATTTACCCGTTTTGTGCTTGCCAAGCTTTTCCAGAAGTTCGGTATAGCCCGAAAATCCATCCAGCAGATATAACACGGTCTGGCCCTTGCGGGGCGAAAAGCCGATCCGAGATCGGAAGAGCGTCGTGTAGGGAAAGAGTGTTCTCTTCCGTGT
>ERZ795061.5121-NODE-5121-length-10844-cov-13.147465_pt1 | contig 10844 bp, 10 predicted proteins | sample MGYA00375145_ERZ795061 | MGnify/ENA primary metagenome ERZ795061 (study PRJEB30190, sample SAMN05720144) | anaerobic digester metagenome | isolation source: active sludge of municipal wastewater-treating anaerobic digesters | place: USA | collected 2014-12-22 ... | reverse complement strand
TATGAGCAGGAAAACCGAAACAACCGCATACGAACAACTATCGCCGAAGCGGCAGCGCTTTGTCGATGAGTATGTTGTCGATTTTAACGGCACGCAGGCGGCCACCAGGGCGGGCTATTCGCCGAAATCAGCTCAAGAACAAGCGGCAAGGTTGTTATCAAATGCTATTGTCAGGGCCGCCGTTGAAGAGCGCAGAAAAAGCATAAAGAGAAAATCAGTCAATCACCGTCACTGGCTGTTGCGTAAGACCAAAAAGATCATTGATAAATGCACTGACGACGGCAGCGACAAATGGAACCCGCAGGGCGCCAACGGCGCAGTCAAGAATATGGTCGATATTCTCGGCCTGAAGACCGAAAAGCACGAAATAAGCGGCGGTATTCAAGTCAGCCACGACCTTAGCAAGCTCTCGGCAGAAGACCTGCACGCGCTGCTGAAGATTTTGGAGCGTGCAAAATGAAGCTGCCGACGATTGCCGAAGTGAAGGCCGAACTTGCCAGGCGCGACTTGATCGAATACGCCTGCATGCAATGGCCAAACTACCGAGCAGCGAGACATCACAAGGCAATCGCCAGCGCTTTGCAACGCGTCGAGTCTGGACAATGCAAGCGCCTGATGATATTCGCTCCACCCAGGCACGGCAAGTCGATGATAACGTCAGAGTTTTTCCCCGCCTGGTATCTCGGCCGCAACCCTGACAAATATGTCATTCATGCAACCTACGCGCAAGAACTTGCCGAAGACTTCGGCCGTAAGATCAGAAATCAGATGGCCGACCCGATGTTTCAAGCGATCTTTCGGGAATGTCAGCTCTCAACCGACAGCGCCAGCCAGAAACGCCTGGCGACATCTCGCGGCGGCAGCTATTTCGCTTTGGGCGTTGGTGGTGCTGCAACTGGTCGCGGTGCCCATCTGCTTATTATCGACGACCCCGTGAAGGGCCGTGAAGAAGCCGACAGCGAAACATACCGGCGCAGGCTCAAAGATTGGTATCGCTCGGTTGCTTACACCCGTTTAATGCCAGGCGGCGCCGTTATTATTATGAACACCCGATGGCACCATGACGACCTGTCAGGCTGGCTGCTCAAAGATCACGCCTCGGAAGGCTGGGAAGTATTATCGCTGCCAGCAATCGCAGAAGAAAATGACCCGCTTGATCGGCAGCCCGGCGAAGCACTCTGGCCCGAAGATTATTCAGCCGATGACCTGTTGCGAATCAAAGAACAATCCGGTTCTCGCGAATGGTCAGCACTCTATCAACAACAACCCACGCCAGACGAAGGCAGCATATTCAAGCTTGAATGGTTCAGGCGATATAAAACCCTGCCGGCTGCACCGCAGCTTATCGTTCATTCCTGGGATACCGGCACAAAAGACGACGACCTGAACGACCCGACCAGCATGACGCGCTGGGATGTTCACCCGGCAGGTCTTTATCTTGCCGACCGCTTTTCTGCTCGCCTGCAGTTCCCTGATTTGGTTCGCAGCGTTCAGGCGATGGCGGCCCGCGACAACCCCGGCGTGATTCTGATCGAAGATAAAGGCAGCGGGCAGCAGCTATTGCAGGTGCTTCAACGCGAAACACGCCTGCCGGTAGTTCCGGTTGTGCCAGATAAATCAAAAGTTATCAGGGCGCAGGGCGTTAGCGGCATTGCCGAATCCGGCCGCGTTTATCTGCCGGAAGTCGCCGCCTGGCTGATCGATTTTGAAACCCAAGTTGCGGCTTTTCCGATGGCACCACACGATGACGATGTGGACTCGATGACTCAAGCGCTGCAATATCTCGCGCAATGGACCGCCACCGCACGCGCTGCAAACAACAAAGCGTGGAACGAAATAGGCAAATCAGGAGAATTATAATGGCCGCGATCTCACAAGAAACACGTCAGAAGGTTCTCGAATACGTCAAGGCCGACATCGACGCGGCAGACTTGTATTATACCGATAACGTCGAGCCGGCATGCCTGAAGCGCCTGCAGCGGTTTTACTCGTCGAAAGAATATTACCAAACGCTTTTCCCACAGCTCTCGCGCCGAAGCAGCTTTACCATGTCAGACGTGGCCGATACCGTTTATTGGGTAATGCCGTCACTGATGAAAATATTCTTCGGTGGGCAAGACCCGATTTCTATTGCTGGCCGGACTCCAGACGATGACGCTGCACCGATGCAGATGCTTTGTTCGTGGCAGCTTCAGAAAAAGAATCGCGGTTTCCTGATCTTTTACCGCTGGTTGCTCGATGCCCTGCAGCTCGGTCATGCCGTCGTTAAAATCAGGTGGGAACGCGAAGAAAAAGAAGTCGAAGAATCTGACATCATGGCCGCCGATGACTTTATGGCCGCCAATTTCGAAGCTGTCGGCGTTAAGTTTGTCAGGGCCGAAGAGCAGCCAGACGGCACATACAAAGTCACCGTTAAGACAAACAAGCTTGTAAAAAATCAGCCCGTTTTCGACAACGTGCCGGTGTCAGAATTTGCATGGCTGCCAGACTCAGCCGACGTGAAGCGCCTGCAGTTTTGCAAGCACAAGCGCCTGATGACCCGCAGCGAAATTGAAACCAATATAAAGAACGGCATCTTCGAAAAGATCACAGAAGAGCAACTTGCCGTTGCTCGATATATCAGCGACGAAGACGAAACTCTCGAAGAATTCCTGCGCGACGACAACCCATATAACGACGGGGCTGCCGATCTCGATACCAGCCGCATGCAGTTCTGGGTCGAAGAATGTTTCGGCAAATACGACATCAACGACGACAACATCAGCGAAGACGTTATCGTAACAGTTATCGGCGATACAATCGTCAGGCTCGAAGAGAACGAACTCGGCCGCCCGCACTTTGCCGTATTGTCGCCTTATCCAGATCAGTATCAGCTCACCGGCAGAACCTTTGATGATCTCATCGGCGAACTGCAGGACATCAAGACCGCGATCATGCGGCAGATTATCGTCAACATTGCCAATAACAACGACCGTCAGGCAATTGTAGACGAACTGGCAATCAACCCTGACGACCTGCGCGACAATCGCAAGTGGTTGCGTGCCAGGGTAACAGGCGACCGACCTATCAGCTCTATCGTTTCTTACCTGCCAGAATCGCCAATGTCACCGGCTGCTATGCCGATGGTTGAATATCTCGACAGCATCAAAGAAAACCGCACTGGCGTTACCAAATACAACCAGGGCCTCGACAGCAAAAGTCTTAACAAAACCGCCACCGGCATAACTGCAATCATGAGCGCAGCGAATCAGCGCATCGAAATGATTGCCCGCATGTTTGCCGAAACCGGCGTTCTCGATCTCTTCGAATTACTGGTCGAAATGAATACCCGCTACATCGACAATGAGCAGGTTGTCAGACTCACCGAAGGCAAAAGCATTGTCATCAGGCCAGACGACCTCAAAGGCGAATACGATCTCGATATTTCTGCAGGCGTCGGCGCAGGTCAGCGTCAGGAAGCAACGCAAAACATGATGCTGCTGATTTCGCAGATTTACCCGGCACTGCTGCAGCTTGGTGTGCCGCCCCAGATTGTAACTGGTAAAGCCGTTGAGGCAGCAAAAACCCTTGCTGAACAGATGGGCTATAAAGACGCTTCGAAGATTGTGCCGACCCCTGAAGAGCTGCAGCAGTTCATGGTGCAGCAGGAGCAAATGATGATGGCTCAGCAGCAGCAGACCGATGCCATGCTGTCACAACTTTCGCCCGAACAGATGCAGGCTTTAATGCAACAGGGAGGCAAACCCAATGGAAAATAAAAGACGGCTCAGGCACGAACTGATTCAGGCCATTAACGACGGGCTGGAAGCAGCCTCAGCGGCAAAGTTTCTTATTCCGGTCATACAGCGCAGAAAAAACATTTTGATAGAAACTTTGTGCAACAGTTCACTTGATTATCAAAAAATTGACAATAGCTTCTATTTTGCGCTACACTTGGAATTGAAGTTGTTGACAGAAATGCAGAATGACATCGAGTCAGTAATTTTGCGTGGCGAAGAGTCTTCAGAAAAGCTCATAGACCTGCAGACGCCAGAATCACGCGACACCGAAAATTATCGAATGTAGGAGCGAGTTATGTCAGACACCGAAAACCTGAACGAAGCCGAAGTAGAAGAAAACGATCTCGACGCCAACCAGGCCGAAGCCGGCGAAACCGAAGAACTGGCAGATAACGAGCTGTTTTCTGATCTCGACGAAGATCTCGACGAATCAGACGACTTTGATGACGATCTCGATGACGAAACCGAAGAACAGGAGAACGAAGGCGATGCCCTGCAAAACGAAGAAGACGCCGAAAATGCCGAAACCGATGAAAAAGTATTAACCGAAACGTCGGCCAAGACCGCATCTGGTCTTGAAAAATACAAAGCATTCAACACCGAAGCCAAGAACGAATTTAAAGCCATGTTTGGCATTGAATACGACGAATTCGACGACGACCACAAAGACGCCCTGCAGGACATCAAGCAGGTGCTGAAAAAACGTGACAATGCCGTTGAACAGGTAAAAAACATATCGAGCAAGCATGGTGAAAAGTTCAGCCAGTTTGTTCTTGACCGCTTCGAAGACCTGCCTATTCGCGAAATGAAGAAAATTCAGGCTGCCGAACGTGCAGGTGATTTCTCTCTCAGTCTTAAATACATTCAGCAGTTTGAAAATGAATACGCGACCAAAGGCAAAGCGAAAGAAAAAGCTGAAAAGCTCAACGCTGCCGCTGGCTCTCAGACGACTGCCAAAGCAACAGCGAAGCCGCCAAGAACCATGTCGTCAGGCACCGGCTCTGAACCGGCGAAACGCAACAAAACGGTTTTAACCCCGGAAGATCTGGGGTTCGAATAATTTTAACTCGGCCAGGAGGGCTGAACTCTCTCACGGCCATAGCAAAACACGGAGGTTACTGTTATGGGTCTCAATCTTCAGAAGGGTGCTCAGACCACCAGCTTCAACAATTCATCACCCGATACCAGAGTCAGGTTCGTTGACCCTCGTATCTTTTTCGCTCAGGCCGAAATCGCACCGCTTAATGCGCTCATGGAAAGAATCAAACGCAGCGTTCGTGCCACCTCGATCAAACCCGAATGGGTTGAAAAAGATATGGGCACGCCGTCGACCACCATCAACGGCGCAATCGATGACAGCGCAGCCACAACCACAATCAAAGTGGCCGCCGGCACTGGCGTCATGTTCGATGTAAATGACATTGCGTGGATTCCATCAGCCACAGGTGGCGAACAGGTTCTTGTTACCGACAGAACAACCGACACTCTGACCGTTGTCAGGAACTGGGGTTCTGCAGGCGCAGCCGCCGCAGCCGATGGCGCTCAGATTGTCAAGCTTTCCAGCTCGTATGCTGAAAATGCAACCTCTGGCGTTGGCGTCAAAATCAAGCCGTCCATGCCCTACAACGTAACTCAGATTCACCGCACCCCGATTGAACTGTCACGCTCTGAAATGCAGATCAAGCGTTACGAACGCGGCGAAAAAGGCGCTCGTCAGGACGCCCGCAGAGATGCAATGATTCTTCACCTTGAAGGTGTTGAACGCTCATTCATCAACGGCGACCTGAAAGAAGACGTTTCAACCAACCGCCGCGTCGCCAAAGGTCTGCTGCGCTATATCACCACTCACCGCGAAGATATGCTCGGCTCTATGACCAAAGGCAAATTTGACAGCTTCCTGAAAGCTGTCATGGTCAACGGTGGCGGCAAGTATGTTCTGGCTGCTTCCGGCTCATTCATGGAAGCCCTGCACGCCGAAGTTCTCAGCAAATCAAACATGAACATCACCCCGGCCACCAAAGAATGGGGCCTCGATGTTACCCGATATCTGTCACCGTTCGGTAAATGCGATATTTTCTACCATCGCATTCTTTCGCAGATGCTCGAAAACAATTACGGCGGCTGTGCGATGCTGCTCGATATGTCTCTCGTCACCAAGTATTACCTGCAGAAAATGGTTTTGCGTGAAAACATTCAGGCCAACGACGCTGACGGCTTCAAAGATGAATATCTTGAAGAATGCTGCGCCGCTCTGCACAACGAAGCCAATCACGGCTTTATCTACAACGTATAACCAAGGAGCTTAGAAGCATGTTTACTTTTCAGTCTATCTATGCCGGCTTTGGAACCTGGTGCGGTTCGAAGAAAATCAAATTTCGTCGCGGTATCTTTCAGACTGACGACCAGCAGGTCGCCAATCATCTGCGCAAGGAATGCAAAGGTATCGTAACCGAAATCACTGAAATCAAGAAATCCGTGGCTGATAAGCCAACTGAAGAAAAGCCCGCTAAGAAAGCACAGGAAGCTGACAAAGCTTCTAAGTAACTCGCGGTGTCGGGCGGGGGTATGCTTTCGGGCTGCCCCTGCCTTTTCATTTGAAAGGTAAGCAAAATGAATCTTGGCGAACTGAAAACAAAGGTAATTGAGCGACTGCGCGAACGATCAACACCGGTTCACTGGACAACTACCGAGATTGTCGATGCAATCAACCGTGGCTGCAGAAAGTTTGTTAGTGACGCCAAGGTCAAGGAAACGATTCTCCCGCTTTCGCCTGCCTCCAATGATGGCGAATTCTTTATGCCGCCCCGCCTGATGAAAAACACCGGCGTATTCTGGAACGGCAAAAAGCTTGAATTTGTCAGTGCCGATTACCTCGACAATTATTACGGCGGCAATGTCTCGCAGTTTTCGCGGGGCGACGCTGAAACCACATCAGCAGACTGGCGACTGCTTACTGCAGACTCGCCGACAAGCTGGACAATCGAAGACGGTCTGGTCAGATTGTTCCCAATCCCGACCAGTTTGCGGGCGCTGTTCAATCCGACAATATCATCGTCATCGATCGGCAGAAGTCACCAGGAGTCAACCATTGCCGCCGGAGCTGTTGCCATAAATTTCGCCAACAACATACCGCAGCAGCAAGACATGATCGACCTGTTTCTAAACGGCGTTTACCAGAATACCGACCAGTGGAGCATAACCGGCGCAAAGCAAATAACAATGGTTGGCTCTCTTGCCGCAGATTGTGACGTCGAAATAACTCAGTATGACGGTCTTACCCTTGGTATAACGCACACGCTTTCTCTGGCAGCCGGCGTTCAGATTATTACCCTGCCGACTGCTTACAATTACCTGACCGATTCGGTGACGGTAAAGATCAACGGTATTACTCAGGCACCCTCTACCTTTAACAAATCCGGCGCCTACACGATAACCTTATCAGCGCCATTGGTTGCCGCCTCTGACGTCGAAGTGAAAATCTATCAGTATGCCCTTGAAACCGAGAACATTGATACCAGCTCTTTCGATGTGAAAATGCGCTGCGTCCGAATACCGGTTGACATGACTGCCGATGCAGACAACCCTGACATGCCGACTCACCTGCTCGATTATCACGACTGTTTGTGGATGTGGGCCTTGGTCGAATGTTACAGCCGCGAAGGCCAGGAAAAAGATATGGCAATGGTTCAGTTCTATGCCCAACTTTACAACCAGAAACTGAATGAATACCGGCAGAACTTCGGTGCGCCAATTTCATTCTCTCCACGCGACCCCTGGACGGTGTAAATAATGTTTGGATACCTCAACCTCAACGACCCAACAAAGATTGGCAATACAGAATCGCAGGAAGCAATAAACCTTCGATTAGATCGCGGCTATCTTGAATACCAGTCGTGGCCTATCGACACAACCATTATGCGCAGCGGCAAAGACCCGCAGGGAAATGTTATTCGGGTAGACCCCTCTGTGCCTATCGGATTTATTGGAGCGCTTCAGAGAGTTTTAACCGGTGGCAATGACATTATCGGGTTAAGATACCCGCCGAATCATATTGTCTGGAACTATGGCGTAAAGCCAGTTCTGTATGATACGTCGGTCGTGCCTGGCTCGTATCCGGCGAAAGAATACAATTATGCCATAACCCTTTTCGACCCAGTTGCCGGCGAAGAAAGCCGACCGTTTTTTGTCACGGCCTACACAGACGGAACCTACCAGCTTGGCTTTAAGGACTTTCCAGGCATGGGCAGCAACTACCCGTTGAAAGAATACCTTGAGTGGCGCATTTATCGCCGACCGCTTGGGAGCGCAGAATACTTGCAGCTTCCGCACCCAACCATTCAGGCAGTGACGGATAACGCAACGTCATATCTGGACACATTCAACGACTCTGCATTGACTCTGCCGTTGAATACAGTCGATGTTTACGCCCCGTATGACATAGGGTCATCGTCTGTGAACCTATTCGCCATTCACAACGGCAGGCTATGGTTACCAAGGCCATTTGTTTCAACCGGCGCAGATCAGCGCGAACCGGGTCATCTGCTATTCTTTTCAAAGCAAAACATTTTTGGTGAGTTCCCGTTTAACAATTACTTTTCTTTCAACAGCCCGATACAGGCTTTGTGGTCTATCGACGAAACTCTTTACATCATTACAGAAGAAGGGCCATACGCTCTTTATGGCAATGATGAATCAGACTTTGTGCTGAAAGAAATTTCGAACACTGGCGTCGGCGGCGCATGGGTTGGCGGCTCTGCTGCTGTCGGCAACCAAATAATTTTTATTTCAACCGAAAAAACAGAACGCGCAGTCGGCAAAAGCATCCACTCCATTTTTGGTAACGCATTCAATCTTATTTCTGAAAAAATAAACAAAATGTTTCCTGTGGTTTGTCCGACCACTATAAACGCTCATGGTAGCGGCGTAGTCGACAACAGATTTCTGGTTCTTGGATATGGCGAACCAACAACAGGCGGCGCATACCTAGTTCGCCGTTTGGTGTTCGATACTGTGACTGGTGGTTTTTTGATTGGCAACCCCGCGACTACAGAATTTTCATATAAAAGTAAAGAGTTTGGCAGTCCTGGTTGGTGGGTTGGCGCAAGGCGAATGTTTGTGCGCGGGCTTGGAAATTTTACCGTTGAACTTTACGGCGACGGCGTAAAAATCGATGAGATAGCTTTCAGCATCAGCGGCACAATACCTCAGACAGAAGATTTTACCGTGCCACCTTATCGCTGCAATTACTTTTCCTATCGATTCATCGGGCAAAGCAATTCCAAAATTTATGAGTTCGGGAGAAAAGAATAATGGAGCGACTTTCAGTTACAAACAATCTTTTGCTCCTGACACCTGGCGTTGTTGGCAAAGGCGACAGCGACAGAATCAGCGTAATGATTTACGGCACAGGCGGCAGTCTTACCGATCTTGTTCTTTATGCAATGGGGCCACTTGGGCAATTGGCTGACATTACAAATTACTTGTCAGCGGTTCAAACTGGCCTGACATTTCTGACGTTATTCGAAGCGACATACACCTTCGGCGCGTCTGGCCGGTTCAAGTTTATTCTGCACGATACCGTCAGCGGCGATGCAATCATATCGGCAACCGACGTGCCGGAATGGACTAGTAATATCGACATGCCAATAAGCGACGTTGCCAAACAGCGCGTGGACATCCAGCGCATTTTCGGGAAAATCAAGCAAGGAGGCTGATTTTATGGCGTGGTGGACAATACCAGCAATCGTAACCGGGGCGAGCGCCCTGCTTGGCTACAAATCGAGCAAGGATGCAAACAAAACACAGAAGGCGGCCATTAACGCGCAGCAATCAGCAGAGCAGCAGAAGATGGCCGTCATTCGTGAAAACATGGACCTGGCCGACCAGATGTTAAAAGGTGGCGGCAACTACGGCACAGGCGCAGAAAGTCAGGCGAACCAGTGGACAAGCGACTACCTTAACTGGCTTAAAACAGCGCCGGACACAACCTACAACGCGCAGCGTGGTCAGATGGAAGGCAATATCAGATCTTCTATGGAGCAGGCTGCCCGCATAATGGGAAAGCGTGGCCTGACCGGTGGCGTCGCAAACAGCATGATGCAAGGGATTGGCATGCAGCGCGCCGGTTTGCTTGGCAGCCTCGAAGCTCAGAGAAACGACAGGCGTGGCCAGAATCTCGCTGCGGGTTCTCAGCTTACACAGACGCTTCTTGATCGTGCGTTGAATCTCAGAAGCGCAGCAACTGGCACGGCGATGAATTTTAACAGCCAGATACCGATGCTGATGCAGGGCCAGGCAGCACAACAGAATCAGACTGCCGGTGCATGGGGCGGCCTAACAAGTGCTTTGCTCAACGGCATGATGACTTACCAGCCGCCGACCTCTAACGCCATGATGGCAACGAATAACTCGATGGCAAACAATGCAGCAGCGGCGGCTATAGGCGCGGCATCAGGCAACCCGTTCACCTCGTTTCTGATACCTGGCAGATAAGGAGCAAACTATGTCATTCGTAACCGGATTGCTTGGCGGCCTGACTCAGGGCGTCAATGCGTTTACCAATAGAGAACTTGAACGGCAGGCGAAACAGCAACAGCTATCTGAAGAAGTTCAGAAGCGCAAGACCCTGATACCGCTTGCCCTTGAAGAACAGCGCATGAAGTTCGAGCAGGAACAGCAGTTAAAAGATGCTGCGCAGCCCAATGAATTCAGACGCAAAGAAGCTGAAATGAACTTCATCGCCGACGTTCAGCGCAAGATTACCGAGAAAGCCAATGCTATCAAGATTGAAACAACGCCCGGACTTCGCGAAGCTCTTGCGGCTGGCGACCTTGGCAAAGCAGCGCAGTTCGTTCAGACCAGGGGCGATGAATCCTTCATGCAGAATTACCTGAAGATGGCACGCGACATCATCAACAGCTCGCCGTATGAACGTGAACAGGCACGCCAAAAGGCAATCACCGAAGCGAAGCAGGAGCGCGTGAAACTCGGCATTGAAAAGGCACCTGGTTCACGCGGCGGCGGCTCTGGCACTCAGGCACAAAGTGGCGGCAGACTCAGCCCGAT
>ERZ795061.5119-NODE-5119-length-10850-cov-11.414173_pt1 | contig 10850 bp, 7 predicted proteins | sample MGYA00375145_ERZ795061 | MGnify/ENA primary metagenome ERZ795061 (study PRJEB30190, sample SAMN05720144) | anaerobic digester metagenome | isolation source: active sludge of municipal wastewater-treating anaerobic digesters | place: USA | collected 2014-12-22 ... | reverse complement strand
GCCAGATCTACATGCCGCAGATCAACTACCTGCTGCTCGCCGGCGTCGTGATCCTTGTCCTCGCCTTCAAGTCATCGTCCGCGCTCGCCTCGGCCTATGGCGTCTCGGTCATCGGCACGATGATCACCTCCTCGCTGCTGATCTTCATCGCAGCGCGCCGCGTCTGGAAGAAGAGCGTATGGCTCTCCGCCTTGATCGTTGCGCCCTTCCTGATCGTCGAGAGTGTCTTCCTCGCCTCCAACATGCTGAAGCTGCCGTCCGGCGGCTACGTCCCGCTGCTGATCGCCGCCGTGCTGATGCTGGTGATGTGGACATGGGTGCGCGGCACCAAGATCCTCCTCGCGCGCACCCGCAAGGACGTCACCGTGCAGGATGTCTTCAAGGGCCTCGAAGTCAGCCCGCCTCACACCGCGAAAGGCACGGCCGTCTTCCTCACCGCAGACGCGGACGCCGCTCCCACCGCGCTGTTGCACAACCTCAAGCACAACAAGGTGCTTCACGAACACAACGTCATCCTCAACGTCCGTACCGCACAGGTGCCCTACGTGCCGGACGAGAAGAAAGTCGAGATCGTCGAGATCTTCGATAACCTCGACCGCATCACGTTGAACTTCGGCTACATGGAAACGCCCAACGTCTCGCGCGGTCTTTCTCTGGCGAAGAAGTGCGGCTTCTCGTTCGACATCATGCACACCTCCTTCTTCCTCAGCCGCCGCACCCTGCTGGCTGATGGAAAATGGGGCATGCCGCTCTGGCAGGACCACCTCTTCATCTTCCTCAGCCGCAACGCGACCAACGCCACCGAATTCTTCCGCATCCCCACGTCCCGCGTCGTGGAACTCGGCAGCCAGATGACAATCTAGGCGCCAGGGAATCAGGCAGAATGACAGGCGGCAGGAACGTGACAGGGCCAGTACGTTGCGACGGGGAAATGATGCCGCGTAATGTTCACAATCCGCGCGCCGTTTGATTCAGCCACTCGCCTATCAGGCGAATTGTATTAGGTTGGCCCTGCACTTGCTCTCCCTTAAGGGAAATTGGGCGCCTGGGGCTTTCCGGGGCGCTGCCTCATGTTTCGGGACAAACAATGAAGACGCCGCGCACCGACCTCCAGGCCAACACTTACGACTTCGAGACGACCGCCTTGGTCAAGGCGACCGGCTTCCGGGAGTACGACGCCCGCTGGTGGTTCGGCGGCCCGCAATATCCCAAGGCCCCGGAACTGAACTTCCTCGGCGTCCAGGCCCTCGGCCTCGGACTGGGAACTCTGATCAGGGAAATGGGCGTCGCCCCCAGGATCGTGACCGGCCACGACTACCGGTCCTATTCTCTCTCGATCAAGCAGGCCCTCACCCTCGGCCTCATCGAAGCCGGCTTCGAAGTTCACGACATCGGCCTCGCGCTCTCGCCTGTCGCCTACTTCGCCCAGTTCGCCCTCGACATTCCGTGCGTCGCCATGGTCACCGCCAGCCACAACGAGAATGGCTGGACCGGCGTGAAGATGGGCGCGAACAAGCCGCTCACCTTCGGCCCCGAAGAGATGGGCCGCCTCAAGGACATCGTCCTCAACGGCAAGTTCAACCCGCAGCCCGGCGGCAAGCTGGTCCGCGTCGATGGCATGCGTGAACGCTACATCGCCGACGTCACCAAGGGCGTGAAGATCTCGCGCAAGCTGAAAGTCGTCGCAGCGTGCGGCAACGGCGCCGCTGGCGCCTTCGCCCCCGATGCCCTGCGCGCCATGGGCGTCGAGGTGATCGATATGGACACCAACCTCGATTACAATTTCCCGAAATACAATCCGAACCCGGAAGACCACGAGATGCTGGTCTCGATGGGCAAGGCCGTCCTCGAACATGGCGCTGATCTCTGCGTCGGCTTCGACGGCGACGGCGACCGCTGCGGCGTCGTCGACGACAAGGGCGAGGAAATCTTCGCCGACAAGATCGGCCTCCTGCTCGCGCGCGACCTCTCGAAGCTGCACAAGAACGCGACCTTCGTCGTCGACGTGAAATCCACCGGTCTCTACAAGACCGACCCGGTGCTGAAGGAGAACGGCGTCACCGTCGACTACTTCAAGACCGGCCACTCCTACATCAAGCGCCGCACGACCGAACTCGACGCCCTCGCCGGCTTCGAGAAGTCCGGCCACATGTTCTTCCGCAAGCCCTATGGCTACGGCTATGACGACGCCCTCGTCGCCGCCGCCGCCGTCCTCCAGATGCTCGACCGCAACCCCGGCCGCTCGCTCTCTGACCTGAAAGCCGAGCTTGGCGATGCCTGGACCTCGCTGACGATGTCGCCGCACTGCGACGACGAGAAGAAGTACGCGATCGTCGATTCTGTCGTTGCCGACTATCAGGCGCTCGCCAAATCCGGCGGCGAAATCCTCGGCCGCAAGATCATCGACGTGAACGCCATCAACGGCGCCCGCGTCACGCTCGACGACGGCTCGTGGGTCCTCGTCCGCGCTTCATCCAACAAGCCCGAACTGGTCGTTGTCGTTGAGTCCATGCAAGGCGAAGACGACATGCGCGCCCTGTTCCGCTCGGAAGTGAAACCCCGCCTCGCCAGGTTCGAAGCGGTCGGCCACTACAATCAGGAGATCTGAGGCTAGCGGTTGACGACCTCTGAATAGAGGTCGTCCCACCACTTGGCCGCGTCTTCCGCGTTGAACATCTCATCCGCCGTCCGCCGCGCCGCTTTGCGCATCGCGGCAAGTCGATGAGGATCGGCGAGCAGTTCAACACATGCGGCGAGCGTCTCGTCCGTCAATCGCTCGACAGTGTCAGCGAAGACTTTTTCGAATGCCGGCGTGTCGCGGTCCGGGCGCGACGTATGCTTCCATTCGCGTCCGCGATTGGTTTCCATCTGCAGAAGAACGCCATTCTCGCTGTTCACGAATTCGGGCAGCGACGTCAGCGCCGTGGCGACGACGGGCGCGTAGCACATCATCGATTCAAACGCGCTGTATCCGAACGTGTCGCCGAATGTCAGCAAAAGCGACATATGTGAGCGGCTCGCCAGCTCCAGAACTTTCGCGTTCGGCGCGCCTTTGAGCAGCGTGATGTTGGGTTGATCGAGCAACTTCAAATAGGGCTCGAAGAACTCCGGACGCAACGGATCGGTCCAGATGCCGCCGCCACACTGCAGCGACGAGATGATGGTGACATCGATCGGAATGTTCGCCGCACGCGCTTTCTCGGCCAGGCGAACAGCCACACATCCACCTTTGCGTGCAAAATGCCCACCAACGAACAGAAGCCGCAATCGATCGATTCCGACGGCGGGGTCAAACCATTCGACCATCTTCGGAATGTGGGCGTTCGGAAAGCGCTTGATCAGCTTCGCTTTCAGCTCATCAACGCGCGGATGATCTTCGTGCTGTTGCAGGAAGGTCAGCTGGGCCGCTTCGGATACGGCAACGATGCGCCGGCAATTCGGGGACAGCAGCGTATCCATCTGAAGGCGGTACGCCGCCGTCCTTTCGCGCCCCCAGGCCCGCGGCAGATGGGACTCGTAACCAATGATGAACGGCGTGGGGCCAAACGGAATGCGATTCCAAGCGTGGAGCAGATCGAAATTCCGCGGAGGCCACGGGTTTACAACCGTAGCCCCTGTCAGCGGAGGAAATCGCTCAAGCGGCAGGAAGCGTCTGGTCTCGATCCGGTGGCGAGACACGCGCGGACTGTTGAACGCGAAAGGATAACGATCCCGAATGCCAAGAATCTTCAGTTGCCGACCCGAATGACCGCCGCCGTGCATCACGATTGTCCGACCTACCACCGCTTAAAAGCTGCAAAAATCAGACCAGTAGCGATCTAAAATCCACTCTTTTTACTAGCTTAGCACTGCCACAGCGTTTGTTTTCAAAGCAAATTCTAGCCGCGCCTGTTTCGTTGCAACGCTACCGAACTAGGCAGAAATTGCCCACCAAAAGCAGTCGTTTAACCAGCCGTTAACCGGAACTCCTTCCAGTTGGTTAACTGGAGGCCTCCGCCTAGAAGGTGGCCACCGCGTAGTGATTCGGCCCTGGCGGGACGTGACGACCATGGACATGACCTTGACCCAACCGCTTGTCCTGCTCGTCGCAGGCGCGGCAGCGTTCGGCATCGCAGCCCTTCTCTGGGCCCTGCGGATATCCGACGGCGCACGCGGCGCGGCGCGCAAATATCGCGAAGAAGAACAGAAAGCGCGCGAGCGTCTGGCGCGCGCGGAAAGCGTATTCGGCGCCCACCCCGGCGTCATCATGGTCTGGGAAGACGAAGAAACCAACGAAGGCGAAAAGCCGAAGCCGCAATCGGAATGGGGCCTGCCCAATCTTTACGGATCGCCGGTCGCCCTCATGGGCATCCTCCGCTTTGCCGATGACGGCACGTCCGATGATCCCGGCGTCCGCATTCTCGAAGGCCTCGCCGATCTCGAAGCGCGCGACGGCAACGGACAGGACGCGACCCTCCGGGAACGTCTCAAACAGCTCCGCAACGACGGCGCGCCCTTCTCGCTCACCATCATCGGTCCATCCGGCCGCTTCCTTGAAGCCGATGGACGCACGGCCGGCGCCCGCGCCGTGCTCTGGATCACCGACACGACCATCAAGGGCCTTGAAGAATCCGGCGCCCGCGCCCGCTTTGAAGAGGCTCGCGCCGCTGTTGCGCGCGATCCGATGGCCTTCCTCGAAATGCTCGGCAAGGCGCCGTTCCCCGCCTGGCGCATGTCCGGCGCTGGCAAGCTGCAATGGGTCAACCGCGCCTATCTCAAGGCCGTGGGCGCCCCCACCGTCGATCACGTGCTCGACCGCCAGATCATGCTCGACCAGCACATCACCGGCCAGGCGCAGAAAACCATCTCGACCAATGGCGAGACGGATGACACGCGCCATGTCGTCGTCGATGGCGAACGCCGCGCGATGAAGGTGAAGATGTTCCCGCTCTCGGGCGGTCTCGGCGGCATGGCCTTCGACATTACCGAGCTCGAAAGCGCACGCGAAACGCTGGAAAAGAACTCCAAGGCGCACGACGAAACGCTGAACCACGTCGCCGATGGCGTCGCTATCTTCGGCGGCGACCGCAAGCTGATCTTCAACAACAAGGCCTTCCAGGACATGTGGGGGCTCGATCCCTCCTACCTGCTCGACAAGCCTGATCACGGCTCCCTGCTCGATCGCCTGCGCGAACGCCGCAAACTGCCGGCCCGTCCTGATTTCGCCGAATGGCGCAAGGGCGAGCTTGCCTACTATCAGGGCGAGAAGGTCGACATCGTCGAAAACCTCTGGAACCTTCCCGACGGTCGCATCCTGCGCGTCACGCGCCAGCGCCACCCGCTCGGCGGCGCACTGATGCTGTTCAAGGACATCACCGACGAACTCTCGCTCAAGGCCGAGTTCAACCGCCTGATCAACGTGCAGAAAGCGACGCTCGACAACCTGCGCGAAGCCATCGTCGTGTTCAGCGCCGACGGCCGCCTGCGCCTGCACAACGACGCTTTCGCAGAACTGTGGGGCCTGAAGAAAGACTCGCTCAGCGACGCGCCGGATTTCGACGATGTCGTCACGCAATGCGCGCGCCTCTATCACGACCGCAATGTGTGGGCGACGATCAAGTCGCGCGTCACCAATCCCTCGCCGGAATACCGCCAGCAGGATCAGGGCGTGATGCGCACGTCCAACGATCTCACCATCACCTGGATCACGCAGCCCCTGCCCAATGGCGCGACCCTGATCGCGTTCATGGACGTGACGGCCGCGCGCAAGGTGGAGACCGCGCTCAAGGACAAGAACGAAGCTCTGCAGGCGGCCGATAAGCTCAAGAACGAGTTCGTGCAGAACGTCTCGTACCAGCTCCGCTCGCCCCTCACGACCATCCTCGGCTACGCGGAACTGCTCGAATCCGAGCGCCCCGGCGCCCTCACCGACAAGCAGCGCACGCAGGTCACCTCGATCCTGTCCGCCGCCGACCATCTCTCGAAAGTCATCTCGAACATCCTCGACCTCGCGATGATCGAAGCCGGCCGCATGGAACTCGAACTCTCGCAATTCTCGCTGCGCGGCGCGATCGAGGATGCGGTCGATCTCGTCGTCACCACGGCGGAGAACACGAAGGTCCGCGTCGAAATCCTGTGCGACGACCGCATCGGCAACATCCACGCCGACGAACGCCGCATCAAGCAGGTGCTGTTCAACCTGCTCACCAACGCCCTGCGCTTCACCGGCGCCGGCGGCTCGATCAAGATCGAAGCCTCGAAGCCTGTCCCGAGCGAAAACATCATCCGCCTCGCCGTGTCCGATACAGGCAAAGGCATCGCGCCCGAACGTCAGTCGTCCGTGTTCGACTCGTTCACCTCAGGCGACACGCGCGGCGCCGGCCTCGGCCTCGCCCTCGTGCGCTCCTTCGTGGAACTCCATGGCGGCGATGTGAAGATGAAGTCGACGCCGGGCACCGGCACATCCGTCATCTGCCACCTGCCGGAAACCGCAGCGCCGCGGGCGCCGCGCATCGAGCTGGAACTCGCTCCGGAAGCCGTCGCGGCACGGTAGGTAAGGCTGTCAAAACGACAGCCGCCTGCCGAAATCCCGCTCCTCAGCGCTTTCGCGCCTGCGCCCGGTCCAGCAGCCATGCGGCAAGCACGAGGATGAGCATGGCGCCGCCTGCCACCATGCCGATGATGACCATGAGACTGGGGATCGAGACGTCGCCGTCGCTCATGTCGCTCGGACCGAGCACGAAGCCGAGCGCCGCCACTGCAAAAAAGATCGGCGCGCCGATCAGGCCGAACCGCATCCGGCTCCGGTAGAAATTCGGATTGGCGACAATCTCCCGCGCCGCCACCTGTTCGAAGTGTTTCACAACCCGCGTAACCTCGGCGCCGGCGCGCAGAGCGACCGGAATCCGAAGCTCGCCGACCATCGTGCGCATGCCGAACCGGTTCGCGTACGTCGCAAGCGTTCGGAACGCGATCACAGGCGGCCCCTCGATAAGCATCCGGACGCCGGTAAACCTGAACGGGCCGGTGATGGCGAGTGCGAAATAGGTATCGCCCACCAGAACACTGTCCGCCGCGAATATCACCTCAATGCCTGACGACAGCGACGCGCGCGGAGGTGACCAGTCATTGACCTGCTCGCTGCCCAGCGCGTTGCGCTCCTTGTTGCTGGCCGCAAATTCGGCGAGTTCGGCGGCGGTCACGGTCCATCGTGCTATCTGCTTCTCGCCGCGCCGCATCGCAGCGAAGACCTTCATTGCCCACCAGAAGTTCCACGCCATCAATGGTCCGATAATGGCGGGAAGCCGCGCCAGCCCGATCTTCAGCCCGGAGCCTGACGTCTCCCGCCCCACTGCGTTCATCTCGATCACGCCCCAGGCAATCGAGGCCCAAGCTGCGAGTGTGATCGCCAGGCAGATGAACAAGCTGCGCCGGGGATTGCGAATGCCAGCGCTGAACACCTTGGATTCCCCCCCTTGCTGCGACAGGCAGTCATTGTCCGGATAGAAGCAGGATGTCGGCAGCGAATCCAGAATGCGTTGACGCCTCCCTCCCCACAGGCGCAAATCGACGCCACGGGAGGACTTCATAATGAAAACGACTCTTGATCTCACGGCAATCGCCGCCGTCACGCTCTGCCTCGCTTCGCCCGCCCTCGCGCAGAAGCCGATCACCAAGCCGCCCGTCGCCTCCATCCTCACCTGGACGCAGAAGCAGCAGCTAGAACGCTATCCGGCCATCGAGAAAGTCTACGAAGTCGCCACCATCAAGAAGGGCGACAAGGTCCGCGAGTTGCCGCTGGCCGCAACCCAGATCGATCCGAAGATCAAGGTCGGCGCGAAGACATCGACCCTCGATACCTTCATGACCAACAACCGCGTCACCGGCGTCATCGCGATCAAGGACGGCAATGTCGTCCTCGAAAAATACGCCCTCGGCCGCAAGCCGACAGATCGCTGGACGTCCTTCTCCGTCGCCAAGTCGGTCACCGCCACGCTGATCGGCGCCGCGGTGAAGGACGGCTACATCACCTCGATCTACGACCCCGTAACCAAATACCTCCCCGAACTCGAAGGCTCCGCCTATGACGGCGTCAGCCTCCGCCGCTTGATGACGATGACCACCGGCGTCAAATGGAACGAAGACTACGCCAACCCGAAATCCGACGTCGCCCTCGCCGGCTTCGCGCCCTGGACCGGCGGCGTGAACCCGCTCGTCGGCTACATGTCGAAGCTGAAGCGCGAAGCCGCGCCGGGCACAAAATGGGTCTACAAGACCGGCGAGACAGACCTCGCCGGCCTCGCCCTCGGCCGCGCCCTCGCCGGCAAGGGTCTCGCGCAATACGCCTCCGAAAAACTCTGGGCGCCCTTCGGCATGGAGCAGGACGCCATCTGGATGGTCGACAAGGCCGGCCAGGAACGCGGCGGCTGCTGCATGAGCATGACGCTCCGCGACTACGCCCGCATCGGCCTCTTCATGCTCGGCGGCGGCGTGATCGACGGCAAGAAGATCCTGCCTGACGGCTGGGTCGAAGACGCCACCGCCAACCACGTCCCCAAGGCGCAGGCCGACAAGGGCGCGGCCTACGGCTATTTCTGGTGGCCGATGGAAGACGGCTACCGCGCCGTCGGCATCTTCGGCCAGGGCATCTATGTCTTCCCGGAAGAGAATCTCGTCATCGCCGTCAACTCGGCCATGGTAAAGGCGTCAGACCGCGCCCAGAGCCAGAAGACACAGGCCTTCATCGGCGCCATCCGCACCGCGGCCAACGGCGGCTGACATCTACGTGACGGGCCCCGGCGTTGACAGCCGGGTCGCCCGCCACGATGTTCCGCCCATGCTGTCGAAGTTGACCCGCATCCTGCTGGCGATCTGCACGGCCTTTGTCTTCACCGGACAGATGGAAGCCGCGGCGGAGCATTGCGCGCGCCTGGCCCTCGCGGCTGAACATCAGGCGGCCGAGCACGAAGCCGCCCAGCACGCGGTCAAAGCCGAAACCCCGCCCTGCCACGACGGCAAGCCTGCCGCCGAGACAAAGACCGCGCATCACCCGACCCACTCCCAACAGTCCGCCGATCATTGCGAATGCATCGCGGCGCTGAAGATGTGCGCCTCGCTTCCCGCCGCGACCGCTTCACAAAACATCGCGCCGTATGCCTGGGCAACTGCAACCGCGGTCCCCTTCCACTCCACCGAGCCCGCGCCCGACTGGCGCCCTCCACGCGCCTGACCTGAACCTCGCGAGCGGCCCCAACGGGCTGCCACCCCAGAGAATTCAAGTCAGGAACTCCCCATGACACGTCTAGCCCTGATCGCTTCGGCGATCCTGATTGCGCCATCCGCGATGGCGCAGGTCACCGACCATTCCGCCCATGAGGGCCACGCGCCCGCCGAACAACCAGCTGCGCCAAAGCCCGAAGACCATTCGACGATGGATCATTCGCAGATGGACCATTCAAAAATGGACCATGGCGCAGCTCACGCCGAAGCCACGCACGCCATGCCCAGCGCCTTCGGTTCCTACCCCATGACCCGCGACGCCTCCGGCACCAGCTGGGTCCCCGACGCCTCCACGCATGGCGGCGTTCACGCCACCGCCGGCGACTGGATGCTGATGGGCCACGCCACGCTCGATGGCGTCTACTCCTCGCAGGACGGCCCGCGCGGCGACGAAAAAGCCTTCGTCGCCGGAATGCTGATGGGCACAGCCCAGCGCTCCATCGGCGACAACGGTACGCTGCAATTCCGCGCGATGGTCAGCCCCGATCCGCTTATGGGTAAAAGCGGCTACCCGCTCCTGCTGGCCGCCGGCGAAACCGCTGATGGTGTCGACACGCTCGTCGACCGCCAGCACCCGCACGATCTCTTCATGGAGCTTTCGGCCAGCTACGCCCATCGCCTGTCGAACAGCGACAGCGTCTTCCTCTATGCCGGCCTCCCCGGCGAGCCCGCCTTCGGCCCGCCCGCCTTCATGCATCGCCCCGCCGCGATGGTGAGCCCGGAAGCGCCGATCACCCATCACTGGATGGACTCGACCCACATCACCTTCGGCGTCCTCACCGCCGGCTGGGTCCACGATGCGTTCAAGCTCGAAGCCTCCCGCTTCCGCGGCCGCGAGCCGGACCAGTCGCGCTACAACATCGAAACCGGCGAACTGGATTCGACCGCCGTCCGCCTCTCCTGGAACCCCACACAGAACTGGGCGCTGCAGGCGAGCTGGGCCGACGTGAAAAGCCCGGAGCAGCTTGAGCCTGATGTCGACGTCACCAAATACTCGGCCAGTGCTCTCTACACGCAGAAGCTGGCGAACAATGGCGAACTCGCCTTCACCGCCGCCTTCGCAAGGAAGGACAACAGCGAGGACGTCACGCTTGACGCCTGGCTCGCCGAAGCGAGCTGGTCTCCCAACGCCGACTGGACGATCTTCTCTCGCGCCGAAGCCATCGAGACCGACGAACTCGGCCTCATCCACCATGGCCCCATCGAAGAGGTGCAACGCATCAACATCGGCCTCGCCCGCAACTTCACGCTCTCCGAACATGTGAAGCTCGCCGTCGGCGCCTCTGTCACTCAGAACTGGGTCAGCGACACGCTCTCCCCGCTCTACGACGGCAACCCCACCGGCGCGATGGGCTTCGTGAGACTGAAGGTCGGCTAGCGATCACACGACGTTCGAGTGCGCCCTCGTGCTGAGGAGGCCGAAGGCCGTCCGAAGCACGAGGGCGTGCTCACAAACGCCAGCCCGCCACGGTGTCATCCTCGGGTCGAGCCCGAGGATGACGGTGACGGACCTCTGAACCCTGCTGAATCCAGACAGACCGGACACGCCTCGAACACCTGTGTCACAGGCGCTTCTGCGAAATCGCACTGCG
>ERZ795061.5108-NODE-5108-length-10867-cov-10.078061_pt1 | contig 10867 bp, 8 predicted proteins | sample MGYA00375145_ERZ795061 | MGnify/ENA primary metagenome ERZ795061 (study PRJEB30190, sample SAMN05720144) | anaerobic digester metagenome | isolation source: active sludge of municipal wastewater-treating anaerobic digesters | place: USA | collected 2014-12-22 ... | reverse complement strand
CGTCACCATCGCACCCTTGCCGTTCTGGATGTAAATCCCCGTATCGTTCACGATGAGCGTGGCCCCCGTGGCGCTCTTGAGCATGATCCCGCCGGTCGGACCCGGCACATCGCTGATCACGATCGCGTTTTGCGCCCCTGTCTGCAGCACAATATTCGGGCTGGCTGGGATTCCGGCGAGTCCCAGCACCGGCACTTCAGCCACGCTGCCGTACCAACAACCGCTCCAAATGGGGTAATCCATATTGCCCTGCTCAAATTCCACCCAGACGCCCGCGCCGATTTGGGGCAGCAGGTAGGCACCCATTTGTTTGCCGCTGGCGGGGAAACAGGGCATGGCCCACGAGGTCGGAATCAAGCCGGCCACATCCGGCACTTGAACTTGTAACCGTCCCATCTGCATGGGATCGATATTGTTCAGCACCGTGCCGCGATACTTGCCGTAATATTTCTGCGCGTCGCTCATACCGGCACCAGCGGTGTGATAGAGACCAGCCCGTTCCGCGTCAGGCGAAAGCTTTGCTTGCAGCTCCCGCGCTTGATCGTCGTGGTGACACTCTCCACGTAATACAGGCCGTCAAACGCCAATCCCGCACCACGCACGCCGACCAACCCGCGCGCCGTCAGGAGCCGGCCATACCGCCCCACATCCAGTGCCCCGCTCCCTGTCACCGCATCCATCGATTCGCTCGACGCCTTCAGGCCTTCATTGAGCGCCTCCGGTGCCGAGAGTTTCCCGGTCGCTTTCAACATCGAGAGTTTCGTGACCGGCGGACCCACCAGGCCCAACGGCGGCTGCAGCGGATTGATGTCGGGAATCGGAATGGGGATCGGAATCTTCGTCAGGGCGTTATGAATCATCACGATAGGCAGATCCTTCTTCGTCGAATTGAACTGGAAATTGAGCGACTCCACATTACGATCGGCATCCATGTCGACATTGAGCGCCGGTTGTGGAATCCCCACCTTGAGTTGGGGACCCCAATAGGCCGTGTTCGTTCCGGGGACCGGTCCCGGATCGATATAGAAGACGTACCCGGCGGCCTCGGCCAATTGAAGGATGTAGTTGAGATCGGTGCCCTGCTGGGACGGAATCCGCATCGTGGGAATCGGCACATCAAAGCCGATCGGCGGGACGGCCAACGGGATGACCCCGAAGACGGCATATTTCGCCAGGATCGCGGTGACGCGCAAATTGGCCGGCATGGCGGGAAAGGGCAAACCGTCGAAGGCCTGTAGATCCATGACTTTGGTGAGGTCCTCGCCGGTGAGCGTCAGCGTCGATTCGCCCGGCTTATCGCCGGAGCTGATTTCCTGGTTGGTGATGACCCCGTCCATCAGCACGTGGGGAATGAAGTTGATGGTCGCCACCAGAATCACGCGCATCAACGGCGTGCGCGTCGCCGCAACCAGGAATGCCTGCTGCAGCGGCGACTTGTTCTGAATCGTGAACTGCAGCTGGAATCCTCCCGCCGTGCCGGTCGCGCTCGTCACCTGGACCTCAGTCAGCGCCTCCAGCACCGCCTGAGGCACGGGAAACGGGACCACCGGCCCCGCCAGCATCGTCAGATGGAGCCCCTTAAGCACCGGGAACCCCCGTGACGCCTTCCGGCAACGCGATGTGCACGATCGCGTCCAACCGCTCGACCAACGCGTCCGGCCGCACCGTATCGTTCGCGTCGCACAACCGCCAATATTGCTCCGGATCGCCAAGATACGTCGCTGCGAGATGATCAACCCGCTCGCCGGCCGCCACCCGATGTTCCTGCACGACGGTAAATCGGTCGCTCGCCGGCACAAATCGCCGCCGCAGATGCACCACCATCGTCCCGTCACTCCCGACGACCGACGTGGTCTTGACCCCGTAATACCGACTGGTCGGCGGAAAGGGATTCGGCTTGAGTGCACTATCCAACAACGCCTGTAATGGATCGGCCATGATGAACTCCACCTAGCTGTCAGGTATCAGCTTCCAGATATCAGCTTTTTTGTTTTTAGCCTCGTCATGAGCGACGAAGCCATTTTTCTCACTTCGATGACATTTCGTTCCAAATCTGCAGAACTGACTTGATCCAGCATCCCCAGATCTCTTGCCAACAGTATCTGGTACTGCAATTCGCTCGCCGATCCTGCCGCGATAGAAAGAAACCGAGCCATTTCCAAGTTGCTGTGCCTTCCACAACCCTCGGCGATATTCGAAGCTATCGAGACGCTAGCCCGTCTCATCTGACTGACTAACCCGTAGGCTTCATTCTTCGGAAAAGATGCACAGGCTCTGTAGACGTCTAGAGTCAACTGATGCGCAGCCTTCCATACAATCAAGGTTTTGAAGTCACGCAAGGAATTAGCCTCTTACCCGTTATGGCCGAAGTCTCCGCATAACCTGATAGCTAACCAATGGTTCCTGACCACTGATCACTGACTGCTGTTGTCACGGAATTCCCGTCAGCCCGAGCGCGCCCAAGGTGCCGCCCTGCGCCTTCGCACGCAGCCCTTCCTTCTGCTGCAGATAACTCATAAACAAACTGCCCGCCTTGTGCGTAAACCCCACATCGTCGATGGACAGCACCCGCATGCCCAAGCTCACCTTCGCACGGATGGGATTAAGATTCGGATCGAACGCCTCCTCGGTCACGCTGAAATCGGTCAACCGCACCGGGATGACACGATGTTGCCCGAAGACAAACAGCGGCAATGCGGTCTCCATCGGAAGAATTTCGAGCGTCCCCAGACTGGACAACGTATGGTTCGTGGTCAGTTGTCCCGTGCTGGGATACAGCAGCGTCTCCAGCGCGGCGAGTTGTGGAGAAATTCCGGCCTCCCCGACCGTACGATCGCCGGCTTCCATGTCATCGGTCGCGTCGATTTCCGCATCCAACTTGATGGTCTCCACCGCCGGCCCTTTAAGCCGGAGCGCCTCCGACCGATCTCCCCCCTCGCTGACACCCTGTGCTTGGAGCGTACGGCTGAGTGACTCCGGGTTGTATTGCAGCGCAATGATCCGTTGCACCTGCGCCGTGGCCGGATCGATCAAGACGATGCCGCCTTTGAGGAGTTTGGGGGAACCGGAAAAACCGCTCATGCCTGGCCGATCCTTTCTCGTCTGTCGCCCCTCATTGCTCAGTCGTTTCCATAGGGGGAATCATGTGTTCCTGTTCAGCAGGTGTCTGTCCTGAGACTCGGCCTTGAACCGAAAATGGCGACAGAGCCGTCGCCGGCGCGTCGAATTCGACAACGAACGGCACATCCCCCGTGAGTGCCGTGGCCTCGAAGCGCGAGAGTGGAACTGTGGCGACTTGCTCGGGGGTTCCCCCGCAATGACCGGGACAGAGGTCCACCGTATCCATGACCGTGAATCGGACGGAAGGAGTCACGGCGATCGTTCCGTCTGGATGCTGTGCCAGATCGGCATGAATCGTGGCGTCCCGCGAGTCGTTTTGCGGCGAAGCCATGGCTCCGATCGGGTTCGAGAGCTGGTCTTTTCCTACACCCCCCGCCAGGTTGCCCGGTATGCCGGAGAAAAAGTTCATTTCCCTCACTCCCTTCGGCCGGTCGAGGTCAAGCCGTTCGGCCGACAGCTGGGGGGTGAAATCGACAGCACGTGAGGTTCCACGGGGTATCGACTCAGGGTTCTGTTCAAGGTGGCGACGCAGCGCGCCGACGAGATATTGAGCAGCGGAGGAGGTCACGCCTGCTGCCTGGAAATCTGCTCCGAAGGACGCCGTCAGGTTGATCGGTGGTCCCCCCCCTTTGAGATACGTGTCCCACAACGGGACCACTCGCGCATCGACCTTTTGTTTGATCCCTTCAAGCAGGACCGGGCGTGCCCACAGCAACTCAGCCCTGGCAATGTTCACGTCTGCGAAGGGCTGACAAAACGTCGAGGGACAGCCCGGCTCGGACCAGCGTGCAGACTGGCTGCTGGGTGAGTTCGCAAGTCGATCCAATTGATCGAGCGCGGCCTTTTCGGCGCGCTTGCCCAATTCTTCGCTGGGATGATCCCAGATGGCTTGGGCCGTGTCCTTCCAGCTCGATGAACCATCCGTCAAGGAATCCTCGTCCTCGGGGTCACGTTGGAGCGCATGCGCGGCGCCGCGCTGCTGCACGACATGGGTTAACTCATGGGCCAGCAGACGCCGGCCTGCGTGCGAGCCGGGATCATACTGTCCCGATCGAAAGACAATGTCCTGCCCGACGGTATAGGCCAGTGCGTCGACGGAGCGGGACGACTCCGAGGCGCTGTGGTCGGCATGGATGCGTACCTTCCCGAAGTCCACACCAAAGCGCGGCTCGAAGAATGCGCGTGTCGCTCGGTCGAGCGGTTGACCGGGGGATGTGAGCACGTCATGAACGACCGCCGGAGCCGCCAGTGGACAGATAGCGGCTGAAGCGGCCTTCCGCTGCGCCACTGCAGGTGGCCCCGCAGATCCTTTCGGCGTGGCGGCCTTGGCACTCTTACATTCACGCTTGGTCAGCACCAGGAATCCGTCCGGACAGTGATAATCGTAAAAACACAAGGGTGTCGCCGGCGGCGGCGTTTCCGTGGCGATTTGTCCCGGCCCCATCCCGACAACGATATCCGTCGCCCGCACGATGACTCGCACCACCAGCCCATCACTGAAATGGACGAAGCAGCCGTAGTTGCCGTTCGAGACCGGGGGCTCGCAGTTGATTTTTTCTACCCTCGCCTGGGACGGCGGCGTGATGTCGTGCTGCACGTAATTTTCGGCAGCCCGTTTGCTGATGCTCTCCGGATCGTTTCGCCAACTCGGGCAACGGCTGCCGCCGCCATCGGCAGAGCCGTCTTTGGGTGCCGTTCCGTCGGAAGCCGGCTGTTCACCGACCGGTGCCGATTCCTCAGCGGCTGCTGCGCGTTGGAGCGCAGCTTCTTTGCCGATCGAATGGAGGCCGTCTCGGACAAAGCGCTGAACCAGGGGCACCGACTGGTGCAACTGGGAGTGTGCCTGACCATCCGGCATCCGCATCACCTGCGCGGCCACCCGATCCGCTTCCTGCTCGTACTCATCGCCGGGCTCGTTGACTCGCAGCTTCGCCTGCACCGACATGCCGCTCATTTTTTTCTTCTCACATTCCTCGCAGGTGCCCGACAACCCGCTGGATCCACCGCAGGCGCAAGCCCGCTGCAGCAAGCCCGGAAGGCTTCCACTCTGAACTTCACCGCCGATGCCCTGGGAAACGACCTGCGCCTTCATGATCCTTACGGAATCTCCTTGATCCTGAAATACCGACGTAGATGAACGATCCCGCCGAGGATCTCATAGTCCTGGGTGTTCGGCATGGAGGTCAGCTTTGTGGGATACAACAACACCACTCCTCCGCCGACCTGGTGACTGCCTCCCAGCGTGACGCCGTGTTTACGGAGCCAGTCGTTCAACAGCTTCACGTCCGTCGTGTCCGGCCCTGCCTTCGGCAACGACTCACCCTTCAACCAGGCAGAGAGGTTGCTATTGGCCTGTCCAGCCGGACTCCCCGGCGTACCCAATCGTCCCCCGGAAGGCTTGATCATCCACTCGGTCGTGGGTCGGCCAGGGATGACTCGTTTGTTGTCACGATAGATTTCCTCCAACACCGCAATACCTTCAAAGCGCGAGGGATCGCCCTTGCCCGGCCCTCCCGGACCCGCTACTCCGCCCTTGCCGGTTCTGATGTACCAGGCCTGTGGTCCGCCCTCCAAAGTATCCACAATGCCGAGCTGTCTCCCGCTGTAGGAATAGCTGCCCCATTCCTTCGCGGAGAACAGTGGAATTTTTTGCGTCGCGATCTGATCCTCGAGATCCCGGTCCGTGATCTCGATCTCGGTCGTATAGTCATCGTCCACCGTGTGGCTACTGGCATGCATGACGATTTCAAAATGACCGGACTGCGCCTTCCGCTTGGCGCTGAACTTTTTAATCCATCGATATTTTTTCTTGAGCGGAGCCAGCGATGCGAGGACGGTGGGAACCGCGCTGTCCTTCGCATCGTGCACTTCGACGATGGCGCGGGCCGCGCCGAGCGCGAACGGCAGTTGCGCGGATTTTTCCCGCCCGTCTGCCGCATCAGGCTTGTCGAGCTTCCCCTTGGATGTCTTGCGATCGGGAACGAGTTTTTCCAGTTTGACGAGGAGCCCTTCAACGATCTTGGCTAGTTTGCCTCCGACCTTCCCCAGTTTGCCCACCCACTTGACGACGTTGGCGATCGCGGCGGTAAAGACGGCCATAGCTACTTCGGCCAGGATGTAGCCGATGACCGTGCCGCGAAAATGCCATTTCCGGTAGGGATCGGGGTCCTTCATCCAGCGATACACAAAATCCTCGAGGGATTTCGCCAGAAGGCCGCCGATCGCCGTCAGCAACTCTCCGGCCAGCTCTTTGACATCGTCCGCGGACATCTCCTTGATCACGGCAATCATGTCGGAGGCAGCCTTCAGCATCTCGCCGTTCACCAGACTCAACATGCCGTTGAAGATGCCGGACACCATGTCGTAGATCCCGATAAACACGTCGAGGACCGATTGCACGAACCCTTCCACCACCCCCACCGAAAAGCCGGCGATCCCTTTCCCCGTCTCAACCGCACTGTTCATCCAATCGGGACGGGACGGCAGGATGTCGGCTTGCTTCAACTGTTCCACATAGCTAAGACCCGGCAGCCAGATCCGCTCTCCCGCGACCAACTCGACCGAATCGAACAGGTCTTGCGTGCCCCCTCGATAGGGATCGATCTGTTCGAGAAGATCGAAGTCCTCCTGCGCCTTCTTAAATTTTTGTTCGTTGATCCTAACGCCTTTTTTGGTCTCAGGATTGCTCTGGCTCGCGACGTACACCGCCATGGCCAGCGAACGTGCATCATCGCCGACCTTGATGGGGTAACTCTTGTATTGACAATGGCTCTGCACCACCTTGCTCAAGGAGTCTTTCCCTTGAACCGGGTAGAGGACCGCCTCGGTGTCGGGAAGCGGCGTCTTCCACCAGACGTAATCATCGGAGACGTATCCGAACGAGCCGACGTGACCGGCCCGACCGCAACTCTTGTCGACGGCATCGCCGACGACGCTCACGGCCAACCAATGACTCTCCGGATTGTGACTGAGGATGTGCACCTTCGTACTTTGCGCCAACCGGGCAAGAGGCGATCCCGCCGTACTGGCCTGCTCTCGAAGATTCGCTCCGCTTTCCTTGTAGACGATGCCGAGCTTGTTCACGACAGCCCAGCCTGGGCCGACATGTTCGGGTCCTTCGCGATCGGTTGCCTGTCTTGCGAGCCGACCGGTCGGAGATCTGTCGCCGACCGACCGGTTCTCGGGGTCCTGTTGCACGACATGAGCAAGCTCATGAGCCATCAAACGTCGCCCATTCTGGGTTCCCGGCGAATATTGTCCTGCCCCGAAGACAATGTTGCGGCCGACTGTGTACGCCAGCGCATCCACCATCTGCGCAGATCCGGCGGCCTTGCCGTCGGCATGGATGCGGACACGGCTAAAATCGTACCCGAAGCGATCCTCGAAAAAGACGCGCGTGGTGCTATCGAGGGGCCTTCCCGGCGCCGAGAGGACATCCTCCACCGCAGGCGGCACCGTCATGGTCGCCGGGGCCACGGAGCCACCGAGCCGACGTTGCACAGCCGGCTGAAGACCGGCCGGTTTCGCAGCCTTGTCTCGCGACAGTGCCGGCAGACCCATCACCTGCTCAGCCACCCGATCCGCCTCCTGCTCGTACGCATCACCGGGCTCGTTGACGACCAACTTTCGCTGAATCCCCCCGCCGACCAGTCCTGTGTGCGAAGCGGCGGCACAGGCTCCCCTAAAGCCCGTCGATGCCCGGCACACACCGGCCCGCTGCTCCGTGCCGTGTAGGGAAGGGGCAGCAGTACCAGGAAGGGGCATCACCTGTCCTTTCGACGCTTTCATGGTTTCCCGCCAACCTTCGGCCTGACAACGATGTGAGACAACAGTCCTCCGGCCCTCTGATAGAACCGAATGGTCTTCCCCATCTGCCCGCCCGCCATCTGATCCGCTCGCGCATGGAGCACAGGCTTCGATACATCACTCGGCTTGGACAACCAGAATGATGCGCCGGGCAGTTTGAAAGCGATGTGGCTGGGCCCCTCCGAGGTATTCTGAAAACCGCTTCCATACAACGCGAGATGAGCATCCGATTCCGAAGCGGTGGGCTTGGCCTCGAATTGCGCATTCATGAAGAAGTCCCAGAGGGCCGGAGGTGGAAAGCTGCCCTGAGCGGCCTGTCGGGTATAGACCGTATCGGGATGTTCCCCTTCGGGGATCGCGACACCCACCGAGACCAGGAATGCCTCGCGCCGGTCCCAGACGGCAGAAACCGGATCGCGGAAGGCAAACGTTCCGAGCGCCCAGCCGAGGCAATTTCCCAGTGCTCGACACAGAACGAGGGCGTGAGGTTCCAGAATGAAGGCGTGCGCGCCGCTCATCAATTGGGGATACCGATCAAAGTGGTCGCGGAGTTCGATGTAAAACGTATTGCTCTGCTCCTTGATGCGCGCAAGATCGGGATTGACCAGCAGATCGTAAGGCTTCCCGGCGATGACCACCTCATGCGTGCTCCCGAGTTCAGAGGTGAGAGCAACAGCTTCGGCGTGCGGCTGTTCCGAATCGGTTCCACTTGCACGTTGGAGCAGCCCCTGCGTCCCTCCTTGAACTTGATGTACAGAGACAGACCCGAAGTCGTGCGCAAAGCGCGTTTCGTGGCAGGTCCTCGCGGAGGAGTCCGGCGACTGTCCCTGGAACTGAACCGTCTCGTGCAGGATCGGAGCCGCATGGCCATTCGTATCGGCGACGGTGCTTTTCCTCGAGGCGCCGAACGATACGGCGGGCCGTCCTGCAGCGGGGTTCGTCGCTCGGCCCCTGTTGGTTCGCACCATCATCCTTGCCTGCCTCAGGATCCCGAGTCGGGCCAATGAAGAATCGGCATGCGCGACCGGATGAAATCCAGAAAGATGCCCCGGGTTGTGTCGGACCACCCGGCGCTGGTGAACTCGAACGTGTCGCGGATGAACGCGTCGGCATCCGCACAGTCGCAGTGACATCGCAATGCGGTGAGAATGCCGTTGATGCTCTCGTAGGGACTGAACAGCGCATCACGGTAGGCAGACTGCACGTTGTCGAGCAAGGCGCCATAGTCGCCGGCAGGGGTGCGGCGCTGAACCGACGTGAAGACCGGCTCGAACTCGGCCAGGATCGCGCTGAGTTCGCTCAAGTAAAAGTCGACGGAATATTCGGTCCCGTTGGAAGCCCGGTACAGCGTCGTCGAGCGTGTGCAGGAGCCGCCGATGTCCGGATGGGCCGTACTGTCATATCGAATATGCTGTGCCTCGTGGACGAGTAATTCACGCAACCACTGGACCCAGTACTCGCGTGGATATCCTCCGACCGTGCGCGGCGGTGGGAGGTCCGTCGCTTCATCGATCAGCCGGTCTGTCTCCGCAGGAACAAACATGCAGATGGCATCACGGGGACCGGAGAAGGGGGGCACGACACCGGTCAGACTCGCGCAAGACCCTGCGGCGGCCCCGGTGGAAGCCCCAAGGTCTCGATCGACCAGAACGCCATAAAAGTCAGAGAGGTCTATGCCCTCCGCCGCGGCAAACGCCTCGACATGTTGTGCGCGACTTCCATGCCCGGAGGCCACCACCGCCGCGGGGTCCCGCCTCGCCTCCTCAGCACGCGCCGTGCGCCCCGATGCCTCAGCCGCATATTCCGAAGCATTAAACGCACCCGGATCGCCGGAGATCGGCTGAGTGCAGGCTCTACCCGTGACGCATTGACGCTGGATCGCGTAAGTAGTCCGCGCCCCTCCCTGCTGGATCACATGGGCCAGCTCGTGTGCGAGAAGCTCCCGCCCGACACTGTCATGCGGTGCATACCGGCCCTGCGCGAACACGATATTCTGCCCACTCGTATAGGCCAGAGCGTTGACCGACGCGGCGGATCTGGCTGCTCGGTCGTCGCGGTGCACGCGAATCTGTCCGAAGTCATGTCCGAAACGTGGCTCGAAAAATGCTCGGGTGGCGCGGTCAAGTGGGTGGCCCTGGGAGGCCAGCACGTCTTCCACAATCGGCGGGACCCCAGTCGTCGCGGCCCCCCCGAGGCCATTCACCCGGAGTCGAACAAGCGAGGCCGGTGTGCTGTGCCGCGCCGCTGTCACCGAGGCTGGTTGCCCCATCTTCAATACCTGTTCGGCCACGCGATCGGCTTCTTCTTCGTACTCATCGCCGGGATTTCCGATGGCAAGCCGGTTCTGGATCGGTCTTCCCAACAACTTGCGGCTCTTACAGGATTCGCACTCCCCGCTCAGCTCCGCCGAACCGCCGCACGCGCATTGCCGCTGGATGAATAGACCGGACGGCGGGTTCGTGGGCGCCTTCGCGGCGGTCTGCACGGCGGCAGTCGTACTCACCGTCCTAATCCCTTTCCGATCCCATTTGCAGTGTCCTGACCAACCCGTCGTGGATTCGTTTCGCCGCTCAACGAGATCGCCTTCGTCCGAAGACGCGGCACCTCACCCAGGCTCGCAAGCCGCTCCGCCATGCCCGGCTCCGCGAGCAGCAGCGACAGTTGCTCCTGGAGTCCCTGTGCGACGGCGTGCCGATCCTCGAAGCGGAAGCCTTTCAGCACGAGGCTCTGGATATTCACGACGACCCGCCTCATACCCACCCCCTGGTTTCGGCGTCAGCTAATGGACGTTCGCGTTTGGCCGCTTCGGTGTGCGCCGCCTGCAGGAGATGTTTCATGCCCACCGCTGCCCCTTCATCCGCCGCCAGGAACGCGGCATTGATGGCGATGCTCCGGATATTGCCGCCGGACATACTGAGTCTGGCGAGTTTGGCATGATCGA
>ERZ795061.5103-NODE-5103-length-10876-cov-4.477405_pt1 | contig 10876 bp, 6 predicted proteins | sample MGYA00375145_ERZ795061 | MGnify/ENA primary metagenome ERZ795061 (study PRJEB30190, sample SAMN05720144) | anaerobic digester metagenome | isolation source: active sludge of municipal wastewater-treating anaerobic digesters | place: USA | collected 2014-12-22 ... | reverse complement strand
AGCGGAATGTGACTTTCCACTTCCAGCACCCCTTCGACCCTGGCAGCGGATGCGACCGGAAAAATGGTGACGCACGATGCGCCGCTGGCCTGTTGCACCTCGCCTTTGAGGACGCACATTTGCCGGTCGCGGTAGTCCTGGCTGTGGGGCAGGGTATTGAAATTGACCCACACCCGGTCGCGCCTGGGTGTTGTCTGGCCGGCACTCAGCGCGGCCTGTGTTTGCCACCGCTGGTCGCCCGCCTCTCCCACGAGGCGCATCAGGCTGACGGTTTGAAGCGGTTGTGGGACAAATTCCTGCAACAAGTTGACCAGTGTGAAATCGAGGGACTCACGGTCACGCAGACTACTGAGGTGGGCGAGCGCAGCAACCAGGGCATTCATGGGGCGGGTATTCTTGTTGGAGTGCTATGCATGCCGGGGGGCGATGGTCGTGAGTATGGCGTCACGCTGCTGCGGTGTAAAGCTGGTTGTGACTTGTTCGCCACTGTGTGCGTTCGCCGGGTCTCGCGCACAGGTGCCTTACTCCGGTGCCTGATACACCAATACCTTGAGCGCGCGCTCTGGCGACGCATCGGCATAGACAGCAGGGTTTGCCAGGCGGGTCACAAACGCGATGTCCGGCGCCAACTCTGCCATGCGATCCTGCAGGAAGGCTACGTCCAGTTCAGGCGCGTTCAGGCAGAGCAATAGGTGGCCACCGCTGTCGAGCAGATCGGGCAGGCGGCGCATCAGGCGTGCATAGTCCTTGGCCGCAACGAAGCTGCCTTTCTGGTAGCTCGGTGGGTCGATGATGATGAGGTCATAGGGCCCTGCCCGGGTGATCTTGCCCCAGGTGGTAAAAATGTCGTGTGCGAGGAAGCTCGCTTTGGAAGTCAACCCATTGAGCTGGTGGTTTCTTTGGCCGGTGGCCATGGCCGCGCGGTTCATGTCCACATTGATCACCTGGCGAGCGCCGGCATGGCTGGCAACCACCGAGAACGCGCAGGTGTACGCAAACAGATTGAGTACCTTGAGCCCCGGGTGGGCCAGCGTGTGCCGGTGAACCCAGCGGCGCCCTTCGGCCATGTCCAAAAACAGGCCATGGTTTTGTCCCTTGAGGAGTTGCACGTGAAAGCGCAGGCCGTGTTCGGTGACCACATGGGGCTCCGGTACGCTGCCCGCCATCAACCGGGTCTCGGCTTGCCCCTCCGCCCGGCTTTGAAAGACCCAGTTGAGCGCTTGTTGTGGATCCAGCTGCCGCAACCGCTCAGACAAGGCTGTGTGGACTGCCGCCAGATCGTCGTCGGTCACTGCCAGAAAGCTGGTGAGCACCCAGACGGGTGGGTAGACGTCAAGACTCCAGTGCTCGCAGCCAGGGTACAGGCCACCGCGTCCGTGGAACACGCGCTGTGCATCGGCGGGGAGTGCCATGCTGGCGATGGCGTTCAGAAGGGCTTGCAAGGTCGGCGTCTCAGGGCTTGGCGTCCACCACGTCGAGCCACTTTTGCCAGGGGTTGAAGCCGGTGATCAGGGCGCTGGCCAGCAACACCAATGCGCCGCCGGCAAAAATGCCGGCGCTGAGTTGTTCACCCAGGAATAAATGGCCCCAGGTGACGCCGAAGACCGGAATCATGAAGGTCGGGCTCATGGCTGCCACCGGTGAGACATGCGCCAGGATGCGGATGTGCATCCAGTAGGCAATGCCGGACGTAACCACACCCATGATGGCCACCGCCAACAGGGCCATGGGTGTGAACTGAGCGTGGGGCCAACTCCAAACTGCGCCAGGTACCAGCATCAGCAGCGCAACCGCGTGCAGCCCGGCTGCAATCTGCAGCGGCTCCATGCGACCCAGTGCTCGCTTCATCAGCGGGGTCGAGACACCATAACAGGCCGATGCCGCTACGCAGGCCAATGCGGCCAGAAATACGGTGGGGGATGGATCCACCGGGCCCAGACCCACAATCAGTGCCACCCCGGTAAAACCGCAGATGCAGCCGAGAATTTTGCGGGCTGTCAGCGTGTCTTCCTTCATCCAGGCCGAGGCAAACATGCCGAACACCACGGCGGTGGAATTCAGCAAGGCGCTATAGCCCGCTGGCAGATGAAGGGCGGCCCAGGCAAAGAGCAGGAAGGGCAGGGCGACCGACAGCAGGCCAATGAGTGCCAGTTCGCGCCAGTGCCCGCTGGGCCACGTGTGGCGCATGGCGCGCATCAGCACTGCCAGCGTGAGCGTGGCCATGCCAATGCGCAGAACCGCCAGCACGTTGGGCCCCATGATCGGGCTGGCAATGCGGATCAGCATGAACGATGAGCCCCAAAGGGCCGACAGCAGCACCAATTGGGCGAAGTGCCGGGTTTTCAAAGCCTACCGACCCCGCAGAAACAAGCCATCGATTTCGCGCAGGCTGAGCTGGCGCCAGGTGGGTCGGCCGTGGTTGCACTGGTCACTGCGCTCGGTGGCTTCCATCTGGCGCAGCAAGGCGTTCATCTCGTCCACCGTGAGGCGGCGGTTGGCGCGCACCGCACCGTGGCAGGCCATGGTCGCCAGTAACTCGTTTTGGGCGCGCTGGATCACGGTGCTGGCATCGTGCTGCGCCAGTTCGGCCAGCACGCTGCGCGCCAACTCCACCGCGTCGCCTTGCGCAAGCGTTGTGGGAACTGCCCGCACCGCCAGAGTCTTGGGCGAAAAGGGGTTGATCTCCAGGCCCAATGTGTGCAAGGTGCTAGCGTGTGCCTCGGCCGTGGCAACCTCTTCGGGGGTGGCAGCGAAGGTTGCTGGTATCAGCAGCGGCTGGCTGGCCAGTTGGGCTACGGTTGTGCTGGCGCCGGCTGCGGTCTGAGCGGTCAGTTGGTTCTTGAGGCGCTCGTAGACGATGCGCTCGTGGGCGGCGTGCATGTCCACGATCACCAGTCCTTGGGCGTTTTCTGCCAGGATGTAGATGCCTTGCAGTTGGGCCAGGGCTCGGCCCAGAGGCCATACAGGTGCTTCTTCGTGCGGTGGTCGGCTGGACGGCAGAGGGTTCTGCTCCGTGTCCCCCGCCCGCTGTGCGGGCTCCTCCTTGACCTGCGCAGAATCCTCTGCCATCCAACCCCCCACGGGGCTGGCAGCGGGTTGCCACAGCAGGCCTATGTCGCTCACACGGTGACCCGTAGTCTCGGAGGTAGCTCCGAAATTGATAGCGTTTTGTGTATATTTGAAGAGGGCTAGAGGCACTTTTTGCTCTAAATTTTCTGACCTTCCTGTGTCTGGCGTCGTGCTGGGCACTGCGGTCTGGCCGTTCACGGCACGCGAGGGTGCCAGCGTGTCTTCCACTGCGTGGCGCACGCCCTGGTGCACTTCGCGGCTGTCGCGGAATCGCACTTCGATCTTGGTGGGATGCACGTTGACGTCCACCCGCGTCGGGTCCATGGCCAGGTACAGCGCATAAACGGGCTGACGGTGGCCATGCAGCACGTCTTCGTAGGCACTGCGGGCGGCATGGGTGAGCACTTTGTCGCGCACAAAGCGGCCGTTTACATAGCAAAACTGCTGATCCGCGCGGGAGCGCGCCGCGTCCGGCACGCCGACACGGCCCCAGATTCGCAGTGCGTGCGGGTTGGCGCTGGAGGACTGCCAGTTCACGGCAATAGACTGCTCCATAAATTCGGCGCCCAGCACGTCAGCCAGGCGCTGGTCCAGCGCCATGGGTGTCGGTCCGCCATCGGCTGCGGGGGCGCAACGGCGCCATTGCTCGACCAACTTCCCTTCGTGCCAGATGGTAAAACCCACGTCGGGGCGGCCCAGCGCGTGGCGGCGTACGGATTCGATGCAGTGGGCCAACTCGGTGGCATCGGTTTTCAGGAACTTGCGCCGCGCCGGTGTGCTGTAAAACAGCTCTTTGACCTCCACCGTGGTGCCCTGCCCACGGGCCACGGGTTTGAGTTCACCTGTGCGGCCATCCAGAAAATAGGCGCCCGATTGGCCTGTAGCCCTTGACAATATTGCGCAGTCAGCTATCGAATTGATAGCGGCTAGTGCCTCGCCTCGAAAACCCATGGTGGCGACGGACTCCAGATCCTGCAGATTACCGATCTTGCTGGTGGCATGGCGCCTGAAAGCCAGGGGCAACTCATCCGTCAGGATGCCCACGCCATCGTCTTCCACGCTGATCAGGCGCACGCCGCCGGCGAGCAGACGCACCGTAATCTGCGTGGCACCGGCATCGAGCGCGTTGTCCACCAGTTCGCGCACCACCGAGGCCGGGCGCTCCACGACTTCGCCGGCAGCGATCTGGCTGATCAGCTCATCAGGAAGTTCACGGATGGGGCGGCGGGGAAGATGGGGGGGCAGTGCGGCGTTCACTGAGGCATTTTAGGTGGCGATGGTCATACGGATCAGTCCTAGAATGAACGACGGGTTTCTGCATGTCGTATTTTTTGGTTCCAGACCCTTTTAAGGAACAGCCATGAAATTTGCATCGTCGGTTCTGGTGGGCGCATTGGCGTCCATTCCCTTCTTCATGACACACATGGTGCACGCTGCCATTGCGCCGGGTTCTGCAGCTCAGATTGTGAGTCTGCAGGGTGGCGGTGAGCAGCGCGGGGGCGACAGCGACCCCTGGGCCGCAGCCAAGACTTCCCAGTTGTTGCCCGGAGGCGCGTATGTGCGTACGCTGTCTGCGTCCAAGATGGCGCTGTTGTTTGCCGATGACACGCAGGTGCGGCTAAACCAGAACACGGTGTTGCAGGTCAAGCGGGTCGCGACTGCGACTGAACCCACGTCACTGCTGCTGTCCTTGGGCCGGGCATGGGCGCAGACCAAGCGCCAGAACAACAGCCGTCTGGAACTGATAACACCCGCAGCTACCGCGGGTATCCGGGGCACGGACTGGGAATTGGACGTGGACGCCAGTGGCAAGACCCTGCTGACGGTGCTGTCCGGAACGGTTGAGTTTGCCAATGCATTGGGCGCTGTGACGGTAAACAGCAATGAGGCCGCCATGGCCGAGGTGGGTCGCGCACCGGTCAAGATCGTGCTGACCAATCCACGTGACCGCGTTCAATGGGTGAATGCCCTTACCGCAGATCCGTTGCGTCACCTGTTTGCCGACCAGGTTCCGCCAGCGCTCAAACCGGCGCTGGTCGCTCTTCAACAATCCGACTTGAGGGCTTCGCGCACGGCACTCACTGCAGCGGGTCCCTCAGCGCCGCTGGACTGGGTGGCCATATTGACCAGTGCGCAGGATATTCTGAGCGCGGACACCGTGGTGGCCCGCCAGCGACTGGCCAGTCTGGTGGACGCACCGCAAGGCGCACCGGCGGCGGCCTATCTGCTGCTATCGGATCTACAGCTGGTTTCGGGAGAGTTTGAGGCGGCTGCCAACACACTGGAGAACGGCTTGCGTCGCCAACCGCAAGACGCGGAACTGCTGGCCCAATTGGCTCGCGCATACCTATTGGCAGACCGACTGGACGATAGCGCCAAAGTGCTCGCCCGCGCCCGCAATGCCGACACCGCCAGTGTGTTGTTGGCGCAGGGAGAATGGGCGCGTCGCCAGGGTGATGCCGGGGCCACCCTGAATGCCTTTACCCGCGCGACCACCGTTGCACCGGGCGATGACCGGGGCTGGTTTGGATTGGGCAGCGCGCAGAACGAACGCGAGGAGAGCGCCCTGGCGCGCGGCAACCTGCTGCACGCCCTGCAACTCAAACCCGAAGGCGCGGGCTACCGGGGTGAACTCGGTACGCTGGAGACATTTGCCAACCGTTTTGGCGAGGCGGACAAGGCCTTTGCGGCGGCGCTGGAGCAGAATCCCGCTGACTATGTCGCGTGGACTGGTCTGGGCCTGTTGCGGCTGAAACAGGGCCAGCCAGAGGCTGCGCTGGACGCTTTCTTGCGTGCCGGGGTGATGGAGCCACGCTACGCGCGGGCCAAGACCTATACCGCTGTTGTTTACTACCAGTTGGGTCGCCATGCGGACGCCATTGAAGCGCTGCACCAGGCCAGTGCCCTGGACGACAAAGACCCGGTGCCGTATTTGTTTCTCTCACAAATCCATACCGACCTGTATCAGCCCGGTGAAGCCGTAAAGGCATCACGCGACGCCGTACAACGCCTGCCCTACCTGAAATCCCTCAACCAGTTGGCGAACAACCAGAAAGGCAGTGCCAACTTTGGTGCGTCACTGGCCTTCTTTGGTCTGGAAGAGTGGGCGCTGGAGCTAGCGCAAGACAGCTATCACCCGTATTGGGGTGGCAGCCACCTGTTTCTGGCTGACCGCTATGCCGGGGAATTCAACAAAAATTCCGAGCTTTTTCAGGGTTACCTGAGCGACCCCCTGTCTTTTGGCGCCAGCAACCGTTTCTCGACGCTGCTGCAACGATCTGGCCACTATGGTGCGCTGGGCTACAACGTGGACAAGACGTTTGCCAAACTTCAAATGCCATCGATCACTGTGAATGGCCTGGCCAATGCCTCGGTGCCTATGGCGTATTTTGTGCAGGCGCAACAGGGCAATGCCACGGAGTTTCCCATTGATGTCGGGGTATCGCCCAACATGCCGGCTTTTGCGGATCAAAGTGGAACGTCGGAAGTTCGGGCACGGGTGTTGACTCTGGGATTTGGAATGCAGCCGACCGAAAACCTGGGACTGTTTGCCTATACCAACGAGTTCAAGGTCAGCATGCAGGGTCACAACGCCGTGTTGGGGTATGGTGACATTGATGGCAGTCAGATGACCAGTACGACGGTGGAAAACACCGTTCGACATAGTGCGATGGGTTTGTCGTACAAATGGTCACCGGATTCGCAAACCTGGTTCAAACTGGGCAGCAGCAGCGAAACGACGGACGTGGCTGCTTATCCGACTCTCATAGACATGGGAGCTGCCGCTGGGACGATTGGCATTTATGTGCGGCCCACCAAGCGGTTTGACGACATCCAACTGCGCCACACACAGGACTGGAGTGCCGCCACCCGCCTGTCGGTGGGGGTTGAACACGTCAAGGAGACCCAGGGCAATGAAATGGTTGGTACGGGCCCGATTTTTGTAGTGAGCAATGCCGCACTGGTGCTGGGGGACTACATCTATTTGGATGGAACCAACGACATTGGTCGCAGCTTCACCGCAGTGTCGCTGGGAGCGCAGCACCGCCCTACGAGTACGCTGCTGATGGATGGCGCGCTGACTGCAAACCGACTGCGTGAAGATATCGTGGGCAAGAATCGGACTATTTTGTTCGCCAGTGATCGATTGGATCAAACCAGTGTTCGCACCAATACCAGCACTGACCAAGTCGCGCCGCGCCTGGGTATCGCGTACAAGCCGAACGAACGTATGACCCTGCGCGCTGCTTACCAGGACTGGGTCAGGCCATTGAGTGTTTCCACGCTCAACAGTGTGGAGACAGCGGGAATCCCCCTGGAGGACCGGCTGTTGGACGCCGGAGGACGTGTCAAGCGCAGCGTCGTGCAATGGGGCTGGACGCCATCGGATAGCATGTTTTTGACCCTCAAGGCGGACCACCAGGAGATTCAGAATCCGGTGTCCCCCGGGGTTGATCTGCGCACACCAGCGTTGCCATTTTTGGAGGCACTGCGCAATGCCCAGACAGTCAGTCTTTCGTCGGTTGATGTGCTGGAAGACACCCCCAGTTTTGAGGACGGAACGCTGAACGCGTTTTCAGTGGGGGTGAATCAGCTGTTCACTTCCAACCTGTCGGGCTACTTCAAGTACACCGTGCAGGACACAAGCAGCAGTTACGCCGATTCCGATGCCATCGGTGGGCGGATCAGCGGAAAGCGCATTCCCTATATGCCACAGCAAACGGCGATTGTTGGTGGCACCTGGGCCAGCGGCGCCCGCACCTATGTGGGCGCGCGCGCCGTCTACCGGTCAGAGCGGTTTGAAGAAAAAGAGAACCTCACACTGTGGCCAGCGGGCTGGAGTGTGGATCTGGTTGGTTTTTGGGAAACCGCCGACAAGCATTGGGTCATTGGCATCGGAGCCCTGAATCTGGGCGGCAACAAGTCAGCACGGCAGACTGAACGGTATGTTCTGGATGCGCGCTATCGGTTCTAGATTCAACCCGGTTCTGCGCCAGCGCGCTGCAGTGCTGGTGGTTGGCCTGCTTTCGTTGGTGCTGGTGTGGATGGCGGCCAACACGCGACCCTGGGCGGCCTTGGACGCCAAAGTGTTCGATTTGTTCACCACCTGGACGGCTCCGCGCAAAGTGGATGTGCCACTGGTGATTCTCGCCATCGACGAGCCCAGTTTTCAGCAGTTGCAGACGCAGTGGCCATTTCCCAGAGCCTTGCATGCAGAGGTTTTGAATCGGCTGCGTGCCGATGGCGCGCTGGCGGTCGGCTTTGACATGGTGTTCGCCGAGCCTTCCCATCCGCAAGATGACGAACAGCTGGCTGCTGCCATTCGCGCGGGGCCCCCGGTGGTGCTCGCAGCCACCAGCGAATTAACCGACAGCCGCAATGCCCTGCAGTGGACTGCCGTCATGCCGCTGGACATTTTCCTGTCGGCGGGTGCGCAGGCAGGGCAGGTCAAGGTTGTACCGGATGACGATTTTGTGGTTCGAAGAAGTGCCCAAGGGGAGGACAGTTTTTCATCTCGGATGGCCTCGCTGGGAGCTGGGGCCGGCGGGTTGGGTTCGGTCAACGCGCGGGCAGAGCTCATCGAATATGTGGGCCCGCGTTCAAGTTTTGACACGCGTTCTTACTATCAGGCGCTGGACCCCGAACTGCTGCCGAAGGGCTTTTTTGCGGGCAAGATGGTTCTGATCGGTCGTTCTGTTCGCACGGCCGTCGAACTGACGGCGTCACAAAGTGACATGTTCAACTCGCCGTTTGTGGTGACCGCGCAGGACGACATGCTTTTTCCCGGAGTGGAACTACAGGCGAATCTGATCAGCAATTTGCTGACGGGTGGAGGACTAAATGCGATCGATGACCGCTGGTCTTTTGCATTGCTCCTGTGCATTGTTGTTGTACTGTCTGGCGTAGGTCTACGCTCCCACCCTGGCGTGACTGCGGCCGTGGCGGGTGTTCTTGGTGTGGGAGTGTGGCTGTTGGCGGTCTGGCTATTTGCCTCCCAAAAAATCTGGATGACGCCCTTGCTGCCCATGGCGTCGGTCGCTGCCCTGTACGCATCCTCGCTGCTGATCAATTACATGGCCAGCCGGCAGCGGGCCCTGCAGACCCGGATGATGTTTTCACAATATGTTCCCAAAGAGGTGGTTAGTCGGCTGGTGGAGCGTCCAGAGCTTCTGAAACTCGGTGGTGAAGCGCGTGAATTGACCCTGATGTTTACCGATTTGGCGAACTTCACAACCATGTCAGAGCGACTGACGGCTGAGGCCACGGTTGAAGTTTTGACGGAATACTTCAACGCCATGACAACCATCATTCACCGCTATGGTGGCACGGTGGACAAGTTTATTGGGGATGCTGTCATGGCATTCTGGGGTGCCCCGCTGGATGACGCCCAGCATGCAGAACACGCAGTGCGCGCGGCCATTGACATGCAAGTCGCCATGGAGCAACTGGCCGCGCGTCTGGTGGAGCGCGGCTTGCCCGCCATCAGCATGCGCATAGGCTTGCATACCGGCCGGGTGGTGGTGGGAAATATTGGTTCCCTTTCTCGGTTTTCCTATACGGTTATCGGGGATGCGGTCAATCTGGCGGCCCGGCTGGAGGGCGCGAACAAGGCATTTGGAACCGGCATTTTGTTGTCAGATGCCACCGCACGCACCCTGCCGGTTGATTTGACCATGCGGCATCTGGACCGGGTGATCGTCAAGGGAAAAAGCGAAGCCATCAACGTCTATTGCCCCTGTCAGGATGCCAGCCTGGTCAGGCTGAGTGGTCAGGCAGTCCAGCTCTTTTACGAACAGCAGTGGGTCGCATGTGAAGAAGCGTTTCGGGCCCTATTGCTTGTCAAGTCGCACGATTACGCGGCGATGCGGTTTTTGGCCCGACTGGAAGAGATTCTTGGCAAGCCTGCGGGTCAGGCCTGGACGGGTGCGTTATCGCTGGACAAACTCTGAGCTAGAGTTTTCCGTACTGGGTGCCACCGATCATGATACCGCCATCCAGCGGCGCCAGGTCAGACTGGTATTCCTGGTCTCCGACGCGCACAACGGGTGGTGCGAGCCCATTGCGCAGAGCCTCCATAAAGGCCTTAGCTTCGTCGTCAGATACCGGTTGATAGGCGTGGCGAGGTGCCCCGGGCTCTGGCGAACGATGGTCAGCCGCGCTGACGTGTACAGATTCGGAGTGCGGCGTCGCTACAGAAATGCCCGCACCGGCTACATCTGCAGAACGCGAGCGCTGTCGAGGAACATGTTCAAACTGGGATTCCGACTCGCTGACCCGCCAGTAGGTGCCTTCAATCAGGATACCAAAGCGCTTGTAGGTGTTTGCGCGCATCAGCTTTTCCAGGGCCGCGAAGCTTTTGGTTCGGGCTTCCTTGCCGGTAACAAATGACTTTGCCACGTCAATCATGGCGATGAAGCGATGATGGCGCTCGTCCACCGGCATGACCTTGAATTTGTACATGCTGCCAATGACTTCCATCGAAAGAAAAGACTCCCGTATGGACTGGTACAGCATTTCCCGCCGGAAGGCCTTTCGCTCTTCCAGGTCCATGCGCTTGGCGTTTGCCACTGCTGCCTCAGCGGCGGCTGCGGATTCTTTTTTTGAGCGAAATAGCGAGAACATGGTGTTTTTGGGAGATTTAGCGCATTTTAGACTGGTGTTTTCGGTTGTCCGCATTCCGGGGAGTTTTCTCAAACGCTTCGCCGGGTAAGTCCGGTGGGCGGCACGGAGCTTGCTCTGATAGCATGGCCCTTCAACTTCAATTTATCGATGTTCGCGTTTATCCTACGACGTCTCTTTCAGGCCA
>ERZ795061.5102-NODE-5102-length-10876-cov-5.962203_pt1 | contig 10876 bp, 11 predicted proteins | sample MGYA00375145_ERZ795061 | MGnify/ENA primary metagenome ERZ795061 (study PRJEB30190, sample SAMN05720144) | anaerobic digester metagenome | isolation source: active sludge of municipal wastewater-treating anaerobic digesters | place: USA | collected 2014-12-22 ... | reverse complement strand
CGGCCAAAGCGACCGGGTCGACATCATCCTGACCAATCCACCCTTTGGCGGGCGTGAAGAAGACGGCATCGAATCCAACTTTCCGGCCCACTTCCGCACCAAGGAAACCGCCGACCTCTTTCTCGCCCTGTTCATTCGATTGCTAAAAAACGGCGGGCGCGCCGCCATCGTCTTGCCCGACGGCAGCCTGTTCGGTGAAGGCGTCAAAACCCGCCTGAAAGAAGCGCTGCTCGAAGAATGCAACCTGCACACCATCGTCCGTCTGCCCAATAGCGTCTTCAAACCCTACGCCAGCATCGGCACCAACCTGCTGTTCTTTGAAAAGGGCGAGCCAACGCAGGACATCTGGTTCTACGAGCACCAAGTGCCGGCCGGCCAGAAAGCCTATTCCATGACCCGGCCGATCAAGGTCGACCACCTGCAAGGCTGCGTCGATTGGTGGGGCGGTGCCGGGCGCGAAAACCGGCAGGAAACCGAACAAGCCTGGAAAATCAGCCTCGATGAAATCAAGGCGCGCAACTACAACCTCGACTGCAAAAATCCGCACACCGTCGCCGCCGACCACGGCGACCCACAAGAACTTTTGCTGCAACTCGAAGCCGCTGAAGCCAGAGCCGCCGCATTGCGCGACCAGTTGAAAGCGATTTTGGCGGAAGCTTTGCAGCGATGAGTACAACAGTCATTCACCAGGACGATTTCAGCGAAATCACCCAATTGATCACCAGCGCCCGGCAACGGGCGGTTCAAGCCGTCAACACCACTCTGATCGAGCTCTATTGGCAAGTTGGCCAAACCATCAGCCACAAAATAGCGCAGGCCGAATGGGGCGATGGCGTGGTGGCGCAACTAGCCGAACATCTGGCGCGCACCCAGCCGGGGCTGCGTGGTTTCACCCGCCCAAATTTGTTCCGGATGCGGCAGTTTTACGAGACATATCAAGCGGACGTAATTGTCTCACCACTGGTGAGACAATTACCCTGGACGCATAACATCATCATCCTCAACCAGAGCAAACGCCCGGAAGAGCGCGAGTTTTACCTGCGACTGGCCATTCGCGAACGATGGAGCAAACGCGAACTGGAGCGCCAGTTCAAAACTGCCCTGTTCGAGCGCACCGTACTTAACCCGGTAAAAGTGACACCGCTGGTGACACAAATTCACCCCGACGCTTTGAGCATCTTCAAAGACAGCTATCTGGTCGAATTTCTCGACCTGCCGGAAAGCCACGCCGAAGCCGATTTGCAGCGCGGTTTGTTGCAGCGCCTCAAGGATTTTCTAATCGAGCTGGGCCGGGATTTCTGTTTTCTCGGCAGCGAATACCCGCTGCAAGTCGGTGGGCGCGACTTCGCGCTCGACCTGCTGTTTTTCCATCGCGGCCTGAATTGCCTTGTTGCCATTGAATTGAAAGTTGGACGATTTGAGCCGGAATACCTCGGCAAACTGGGCTTTTATCTCGAAGCCCTCGACCGTGATGCAAAAAAACCGCACGAACAGCCCGCCATCGGCGTTTTGCTCTGCGCCAGCAAGGACGATGAAGTTGTCGAATACGCCCTGAGCCGCAGCCTCTCCCCGGCACTGATCGCCGAATACCAGACGCAGTTGCCGGACAAGGCGCTACTGCAAGCCAAGCTGCATGAGTTCTATCTGCAAAATGCCCCGGACGAGGACGCCGAGGCATGAACCCGACACAACTGTTGGCGCATTTCGACCGCATTAGTGAAGCCCCGGACGCAGTGGCGCGCTTGCGGCGGTTCATTCTGGATCTGGCGGTGCGGGGGAAGCTGGTGGAACAAGACCCGAGCGATGAACCGGCGGCAGAGTTGTTGAAGCGGATTCAGGCGGAGAAAACTAGGTTGGTGAAGGTGGGAGCAATAAGGAAGCAGGAGCAACTCTCGGAAGTTAATGCTAGCGATGAACTGTTTAAAATTCCTGCTTCGTGGTGCTGGGTACGGCTTTCTCATGTGCTGACAAAGCTTACTGACGGTACGCACCATTCGCCTCCAAACGAGCCGGAAGGTGAATTCATGTATGTAACTGCGAAGAACATTAAGCCGGAGGGTATTTCGGTCACAAACATAACTTATGTCTCGGCTGAGGTTCACTCAGAAATCTATGGTCGCTGCAACCCTGAGAAAGGCGACATCCTTTACATCAAAGATGGCGCGACAACTGGCGTAGTCACAATCAACAACCTTGATCAGCCGTTCAGTATGCTTTCAAGCGTGGCACTGCTAAAGCTTTCGACTTGTTTGAACAATCGCCTTGTAGTCGAGTTTCTCCGTTCCCCGTTCTTCTACGGTCAGATGCGTGGGTTCATGAAAGGGGCAGCGATTCCCCGCGTCACATTAAAGAGAATGGCACCGGCACACATTCCCCTCCCGCCCCTCGCCGAACAACACCGCATCGTTGCCAAGGTCGATGAACTGATGGCGTTGTGCGACGAATTGGCGGCGGCGCAGATCGAACGCGAGGTGCGGCGCGACCGGCTGGTGGCGGCCAGTTTGAACCGTATCGGCACCGCTCCTGCCGCCGCCGAAACCGTCAAGGAAGCCCAAACCGCAACCAGCTTGCTCGACGCTGCCCGCTTTCACCTCTACCACCTGTCGCGCCTCAGCACCCGCCCGGAACACATCAAGCAACTGCGCCAAACCATCCTCAACCTCGCCGTCCGTGGCCGCCTCGTTGTTCAAGACACCAACGACGAACTGGCGACGGATTTGCTCAAGCGACGAGAACTAGAAAAAAATAGCGCCACACCATTTTCAATACCAACTGGATGGGTCTGGACAACCGTTGGTGAGGTTGCTGAAACTCGACTTGGAAAAATGCTGGATAAAGCCAAGAATAAAGGCACACCCCGTCGCTACCTACGAAACGTCAACGTCCGGTGGTTCGATTTCAACTTGTCAGATGTACTAGAAATGCGCTTTGAAGACTCGGAACTTGATGAATTTTCGCTTCACAAGGGCGATGTACTCATTTGCGAGGGTGGCGAACCGGGGCGTGCAGCCGTGTGGGATGAGAGAGAGGGCAATATCTATTTTCAGAAAGCCATCCACAGGGTTCGGTTCACAAAGGAAGTGAATTCACATTACTTCGTGAATGTCCTTCGTCAAGCGGCAGACAGCGGTAGGCTTTCTTCATACTTTACCGGCGTTGGCATTAAGCACTTCACTGGGAAAGGGTTGGCTTCGTTCTTCGTTCCCCTCCCACCCCCCGCCGAACAACATCGCATCGTCGCCCGAGTCGATCAACTGATGGCGCTCTGCGACCAACTCGAAACCCAGCTCACCACCACCCAAACCGACAGCCGCCGCCTGCTTGAAGCGGTGTTGCGCGATGCACTGGAGATTAGTGCAGTGGCGACAGGTTGAGTCAGGCTGGATTTACTGACTGATTCAACCGTCGTTTCTAGCGAGCGATCAAGCGCCCGGCTTATTCAATTGGTTTGGCTGGCGCCAGCGCCTTGCCGGAAAAGGCCGCGCCATTGAGGTCGACCGCAGCAAAGCCACGATTGACCTCCAGCCCGATTAGCCGCCAATCGTGCACCGGCAGGTTGGGAATGGGTTTGCGCAGGCGCTCGAAAAAGCGGGTGGGCCAGGTGACGCCGGCGATTTCACGGTGATCGAAAAAGTCGATTTCGGCGATGGCACCCTGCGTTGATTCCATGCCTTCGAGGCTGAAACGAACGCGGCGCAGCAATCGGTTTTCCTGATCAATATAGAGCAGGTAGCGATCTTCCGCCGACAGGCCATTGCCCGGACGGCGGACGGCGACGATCAGGTCGCAGAGGCGGCCTTCAACCGTTTCGCTGCCGGCCAGCTCAAGTTGCAGGTTGCCGCTGAGAAAATAGAACGGGCCGGTCAGGAACATCCGGTAGCCGTCGGCGACTAGGGCGGCCGCAGCTTGAACGTCACGATCATTGCTGGGCGTGCCGTTGTAGAAAACATTGACCTCGCTGGCCGTACGAACCACTTGCTTGCTGCCTTTCGGGCCTTGGTGGTGCTGGGCATAAATCGGCTGTGGGTCGAGTAGCAGGCGCTCTTCCGAGGCTTGACGAAAATCCGGGTCGATCAGGGTGGGTTGCAAGCGGGTTACCAGTGAGCGCCATTCGCCGACATAACTGACGCTGAGATCACGAATCTGCAACCAGGCGGCGAGGCCGTGTGCCTCGGCTGACTTTTGCAGCAAGGCGCGGGCTTCGGGCTGTTCGCCGCTAGCCGTGGTCGGTGGAATGCCGCGTGAGGCGCAGGCGCTGAGCAAGGGAAAAATCAGCGCAAGAATCATTAGGCGAAGGGATGAATGGCGCATGGCGGGCTGGGCTTTCAGAGATTTTGCGAAGATTAAAAATGGCGATTTTTCAGGGTTGACCGCAGCATTCCTGTTTTTCACCGGGCGATGAAAAATTCACTGCCAGCCCTGCAACCAGCGCTCGTCGTCAAGCAAGTCTCGCCAGGGCAATTTAAAACTGCGACCGCTATAAACCGCTTCGATTTCGATCAATTCAACGCCGCTGACAGGTGGTGCGGCTTTCAGCAGTTGGGTCACGATGAAGTGCTTTTCCTTGTCGCTCGGCACCGCCGCTGTCCATTTGCTGAGCAGCAGCTTTTTCGGGCTTAATCGACGGGTGGATTGCCAATTCATTGCAGCCGCCTAATTGTCGCTGCGGGTCTGTTCGACCCAGATCAATTTATCGACCGCCAATCCCTGCGCTTTTGCCTGCGCCAGCAATTGCGTCCGCACCGCCGCGGGCAGTTCCTTATCCCGCACAAGAATCCACAGGTAGTCGCGATCCGGCCCGACGACCATAGCCCAGCGGTAATTTTGTTGATCCAGGGCGATGACGTGGTAGCCGCCGTAGAACGGCCCAAAGAACGACACTTTGAGCGATGCTCGCTGCGGGTCGCCGGTGAACAAGGCGCGCCCGACGGCCTCCTTCCATTCCTTGCTCTGGGTGTCGTAGCCACGGTTGATGACCTCGACACTGCCATCCGGCTTGGCCTGGTAAGTGGCGCTGACATCAGTCAGGCCGCGCTCGAATGAGTGATCAAGGCGGGCAACTTCGTACCATTTGCCCTCGTAGCGCGTCAGATCGAAGGGCGTGACCGGGGTCATTCCGTCAGGCGGCGTGGTTGAGCATGCCGTCAAGCCGAACACGGAGAATAGAAGCAGCAAGCCGAGTCGATTAGCTAGCACAGGAAGTTTTCGGAGATTGATCATGGTGATGGACCTCATGCGGGTTGATCTTTATTTGTCCTAGACAATTCTAGTCTTTGTTCGTAATATTTGCCAAAATATTGCACAAATTAAGCCTGCAATAACAATTCGTCCAAGACGATTGAATCTTTAATTGCCTCGTGGATCAAACTCGAACAAAACCTTGAAACAGGAATCAGCATGCAAAAAGTCGCATTGATCACAGGCGCCGCCGGTGGCCTCGGGCAAACGCTGGCAGGCAATCTGGCAGAAGCCGGTTGGCAACTTGTGGTCGTCAGCCGGGATGCCGAGCGCCTGAGTCAGACCTACGGCCAGCAGCATCTGCAAATCGTCGCGGATTGTTCGACGGTTGCCGGGGCGCGACACATCATGGCTATTGCCAAAGCTGAACAGATGCTGCCGATTGCGTTGGCCCATTGCGTCGGCAATATTCGCCTTGGCGCCTTGCATCGGATGGCCGAGGCTGACTTCATGGATTGTCTGAACGCCAATCTGATCAGCGCGTTTCATACGCTGGCGGCTTTTGTCGGCGCCTTGCGCGAGGCAAAGTTGCCCGGCGCAGCGGTCTTCGTTTCATCCGCCGCGGCTCGCATCGGCACGCCGAATCATGAAGCCGTTGCGGCGGCCAAGGGCGGGCTTGAAGCGTTAGTCCGTGGCGCCGCGGCCAGTTACGCCAGCGCCGGCATTCGCGTCAATGCCGTGGCGCCCGGCATCATGGATACGCCGGCTTCGGCCGCCATCATTGGCAGCGAACTGGCCCGCGAGGCGGCGGCCCGGCAATACCCGCTGCCGGGTATTGGTTCAACCGACGAACTGGCCGACCTCATGGCCTGGTTGCTATCGGCCCAGGCAGCGCGCGTTACCGGCCAGGTCTGGTCGATGGATGCGGGCTTTTCGACCATTCGCCCGCTTGTAAAGTGAGTCAAAAATGAGCCATGCACTTTCGCAAATTACCCCACGCAGCGTTTCCTGGCTGGGCTATGGCGGGCTGCTGCCTTTCCTGGTGCTCGCCCCGGCCAGCCTGCTGGATGAGCACCACGCGCCGATGTGGAGCGACCCGCTGTTCGCCTATGGCGCGATCATCCTCAGTTTTATCGGCGCCCTGCATTGGGCTTTTGCGATGACCTTGAGCGAACTGACGGAGAAGCAGAAGACCACTCGCTTCGTCTGGAGCGTCATGCCGGCCTTGATTGCCTGGCCGGCGATGATGCTTTCGCCACCGCTGGCAGGGCCGATTCTGATCTTCGGTTTTGCCGCGCACTACTGGCAGGATCGGCAGCTCGACGCCATCGCCCAACTGCCTGCCTGGTATTTGCCGCTACGCTTTCGGCTGACTGCAGTGGCCTGCCTTTGCCTGGCCGCCGGCAGTTTTGCCTACTACGGCTAATTCTTCTAACGCTGCCCTTCTGGAGGACGCATCGTGACATTTTTCAATCGCTTGCCCGGCTTCACCAAAACGCCACCCGGCCAGGAACGCCACATCCTGCGCCTGCTCCCGAAAATCCTGTTGATTGGGACGTTGCTACTGGCAATTCCCTCGCTGGCTGTCCGCCTGTTTTTTTCGGCCGGCACTGAAAGCGAAATCGCGACCCAAATCATGACGGTCGATATTTACGGCATCAGCCTGATTGTTTTGCACTGGACAGTCGTGTTCACCGTAGCCATCGGCGCTTTTATTGTGGTGGTGATGAAGGGCCCGGCTTACGTCGCTGATCCTTATCCACTGGAAGATTCAGAGCATCCGGATACGCCGGTCCCACGCACCCGCAATGCCCGACACTGAGCCGCCGGTGAATTCCCCCGCCAGCCTGGCGGTTCCCAGTAACCGCTGGTCAAGGCTGGCGAAATTGGGTGGTCTGGCCTCCGGCGTTGCCGGTGGCATGTTGGCGGAAGGCGTGCGCCAGTTCGCCCAGGGCAAACGACTGAGCATGGGCGATTTGCTGCTGACGCCGGCCAACGCCCGCCGCGTCGCCGATCAACTGGCCCAACTGCGCGGCGCTGCGATGAAAGTCGGGCAATTGATGTCGATGGATGCCGGCGACTTGTTGCCGCCCGAATTGGGCGAAATTCTGGCTCGACTGCGTTCGGATGCGCACCCGATGCCGATGAGCCAATTGGTCATCGTCCTCAATACGCATTGGGGCGAAGGTTGGGATAAGCATTTTGAGCGCTTTTCCTTCACCCCGATGGCGGCGGCCTCGATCGGCCAGGTTCACGCCGCACGGACCAAAGACGGCCGACACCTGGCAATCAAGGTGCAATACCCCGGCGTTCGCCAGAGTATCGACAGCGATGTCGATAACGTCGCCACCCTCCTCCGAATTTCCGGTTTGCTGCCAAAAAATCTGAATATCGCCCCGCTACTGGCAGAAGCCAAACAACAGTTGCACGCCGAAGCCGACTACCTGAGCGAAGGTGCCTGGCTGCGCCATTACGGCGAACTGCTGGCCGACGCTCCGGAGTTCGCTTTGCCGGAAATGCATGGCGATCTCAGTACAGCCCATATTCTGGCGATGTCGCACGTTGGCGGCGAGCCGATTGAATCCGTCCTCAATTTGCGGCAAGCCGAGCGGGATCGTGTCGCGACCTTGCTCTTCACCCTGCTCTTCCGCGAGATTTTTGAATTCAAGCTGATCCAGACCGACCCGAATTTTGCCAACTACCGCTACGACAGCGCCACCCGGCAACTGATCCTGCTCGACTTCGGCGCTACCCGCGCCTACCCGACAGCTACGGTCAACGCCTATAAACAGCTGATTTCTGGGAGTATCAACGGCGACTACGCGGCAATGGACAGCGCCGCGATGGAGATCGGTTATTTTCAGACCGACATTCAGGCCCATCAGCGCCAGACCGTCCTCAATATTTTCGCGATGGCCTGCGAACCGCTGCGCCACAGCGGCCCCTACGATTTCGGCAAATCCGACCTCGCCGCCCGCATTCGCGATGCCGGCATGGTGCTGGGCCGGGACAGGGACTTCTGGCACACCCCGCCCGCCGCCGCGCTGTTTCTGCACCGCAAACTCGGCGGCCTCTATCTATTGGCCGCCCGGCTGAAAGCGCGGGTCGATGTGGCAAGCCTGGCCAAAGCGTTTGTCGTTACAGCACCCTGAAAGTAAACGCAGGGCCAAAGTCAGGGCTGGCTATTTGAAATGATGGTATTGACGTGAGTCCCCGCCTGTACGCTGGTGAGAATGCTCAGGTGATCCTCATCGAAACCACGCAGCGAGGTGGACTGGCGTTGCGCGGCGAGACGGAGTTGGCTGGCCAGAAAAATGGTGCCATCACCGCTGGCGGTCGATAACTTGTCCGTGTTGTGGAACCCGAACAGCATGTGATGTTGAACCCCGTCAGGTAGCGGCGTCGCAAAGAGTTCGCGCAAAAAAATGCTCTCCGGCGCCATGCTTCGCCAGACCGGCATAACGACCGGGGAGTAACTCAAGCCGTTCGTTGCGCCGCTGACCCCGCCGAACGGCGAGGAGATCGAGGTAAAGGTGCGAACGTAATCGCACTCATATTCCTGGCGACAATCGTTGAGGAAGGATCGCGAAACCAGCCCGCCCATGCTGTGGGCAACGATGTGCAAGTCCTTGAAATCATGCTCAAGCCAGAGCTTGTTCAAAACACCGAGCATGCCGTAGCCGATGACTGGAATTTCGAGTCCGGAGGGGTAATAAAAAAGCCAGGGTTGGTACTTTTCCCGGTCGATATGTTGAAGCAGTACCGCGAAATCCCGTGGTGATCCATTGATCCCATGGACAAAAAGCACCGGGATTTTTTGCGGGGTATAAGGTTCAAGGAAGTAAATGCCGGCAAAACCGGATTGCATGAAATGCAATGGCTGCCACATCCCCATCTCGGCAAAATCGGGGTCGAAACGGGCTTGGGCCAGGTCGGTGACGCTACCCAACTGAATATCAACCCCCGAAAGCAGCTTGTTTCGCAGATCGAAAAGGCAGCCACGGGGATATGGGCTCTCCGGCCTGCCACCGCCGGCCGCCTGAATATCCAGCCGCAGGCCGCTGATCGATCTATCTGTTTTGAAGGTGTCAGGCAAGGCTTGCCAGGCGAACGGTTCATCCGGATCAAACTCCAGATTATGGTTGGTGTCGTGAAACGCAAAGAGGCTTTCGACCTTGGTGCTCAAGATGATTTTGAAATCGCCCGGACGCTCGAAAATCTTGTAGCTGAGTGATTGCCCTTCCGGGCCGAGCATCACAAGGACCGTGACACAACGGGGGCAATCCGCTGAATGCAGCGTCCCCGAAAGTTCAGTTACTGCAGCCTGATAATTTTTCAGATCGCGCTTCAGACTGAGCAAATTGCCGCAACCTGCGAGGTTGGCTGCGAGGAAGATCAGAAATATGAGGCGGTACATTGATTTACGTATTTTGTTGCTTGAGGACTGATTGAGGTTAGCACACCGATAGCGCAATGGCATTCTGCGTGATGGCCGTTGCAACCAGCGAGCTTACTTTGAGTGTTTTTTTCGATGCTTTGGCGATTGCTGCGATCGCTGCGGTCAACCGGAAAAAATGGGCGAAATCATCCGCCATCTGACAAGCGATATTCGGGGCAAAGCGCCAGCCCTGCTTTCAGGGCATCGATCAGCAAGCGCACCTTGGGCAGCGAGTAACGGCGCTGGGGATAGACTGCCCAGACAGCGGCATTCGGCGGCTGATTTGCTTCAAGCAGCGAAACCAGTTCGCCACGGCGCAAGGGGTCGAGCACGTAATAGTCGGGCAACTGGCACAGGCCAAAGCCGCGCTGCGCGGCGTCCAGCACTGCCTGGCCGCTGTTGCAGCGCCAGTTGCCGCCGGGGCGAAACTGATGTTCGCGGCCATCCTGCTGGAAAGTCCAGATGTCATTGGTGCCAATCAGGCAATTGTGCTGCCCAAGCTCCGACAGCGTATGCGGCCGGCCATAGCGCTCCAGGTAGCCGGGGCTGGCGCACAAATACATGGCGCGCGGCGCGATACGGGCGGCGACCAGGCTGGAGTCGTTGAGGCGCCCGAGGCGGATGGCCAGATCGAAACCTTCCTGAACCATGTCCAGCGTTCGGTTGGTCAGTTCGATCTCAAGTTTGAGCAACGGATGCCGAGCCATGAACTCATTGACCAGCGGCACGATGAAACGCTCACCATAGGCCACGGCGGCCGTCATGCGCAGCAAGCCGCTGGGCGCACTTTGCAGATCGCTGATCGTCAGGAAAGCCTCATCGCGCTCTTCAATCAGGCGCTGGCAACGGGCAAAAAACGTCTGCCCCGCCTCGGTGAGCGAAACGCGCCGGGTCGTGCGATAAAGCAGCCGCGCCTGCAGGCGTTCTTCGAGCAAGGCAACCTGCCGACTGACGTGGGATGACGAAACGCGCAGACGCTCGGCCGCCCGGGAAAAACTGCCGATTTCGGCGACGGCAACAAACTCGTCCAACCCTTCCCAACGACTCATTTCTGCGCCTCCCTTGTGATTGAGCCGATAACTCAATATCTGATTCTGCGTCGGCGAGAATCCAGATAAAGGATGGATCCACACCGACGCGACGATAACTTCAGATTGTTGAATTGATTATCCCTGAGCCGCAATAATCAATCCTTGAATGACGATTTATTCACCATCAAGCACTAATTATACTAATCCCCATTGTCACCCTACCGAGAGC
>ERZ795061.5099-NODE-5099-length-10878-cov-7.881271_pt1 | contig 10878 bp, 10 predicted proteins | sample MGYA00375145_ERZ795061 | MGnify/ENA primary metagenome ERZ795061 (study PRJEB30190, sample SAMN05720144) | anaerobic digester metagenome | isolation source: active sludge of municipal wastewater-treating anaerobic digesters | place: USA | collected 2014-12-22 ... | reverse complement strand
CGCGTGCCGCCCGCAAGGAGCTGACCGAATCCCTGCTGGAGGAGCTGCAGATCGCCCGGCTGGCCAAGCAGAACGCCAACTCGCTTTCAGGCGGGGAACGCCGCCGGGTGGAGATCGCCCGGGCACTGGCCTCGCGGCCCAACTTCATGCTGCTGGACGAGCCGTTCACGGGGATCGACCCGCTGGCCGTTTCCGACATTTCGGACCTGGTCCGTTACCTCAAGGGCAGGGGCCTTGGGGTGCTGATTACCGACCACCAGGTCCGCGAAACGCTCGAAATCGTTGATAGGGCCTCGATCATCTACGACGGAAAGGTGCTATTCGAAGGCACTCCGTCGGAGGTACTTACTAACGAGGACGTCCGGCGCGTTTACCTTGGAGCAAGATTCACCGCCCAGTGACGGGGTTTGCCGAAGGTTCTAACGTTGCCGATTATGCAATTTTAATACCGCTCGGTTAATGTGACCCCAGTCGGATGGGTCAGCCGGTCGGGGTAACCCGGATCGGGCTCTGGGAGGTTCTTGTGGCGCTTGCGCATCGTCTGCAGCTGAGACAGGGGCAATCCCTCGTCATGACGCCGCAGCTGCAGCAGGCGATCAAGCTGCTCCAGCTCTCCAACGTCGAATTACAGGAATACGTCGAGACCGAGATCGAGCGGAATCCGCTGCTCGCCCGCGCCGAAAACGAGGGCGGGGCGGATGGCGATGCGCCGGAGAAGGTGTCCGACAAACGCGAAGAGATGCGGCTGGACGAAGCCGACGGCGCAGCCAAGGCCAGCAGCGATCTCGATGCGCGCTCCGACGACGTCTATGAAAATGACAGCCCGTCCGAAGGTGCAGGCGCAGGCAGCGAAGGCGGCCCCTCGGCGCAGCTGGACTGGTCGAAGGCCGGATCGGGCAAGCAGCGCTCGGAAGACTTCGATCTTGAATCGATCACATCGGAGGAGAAGAGCCTCCGTGACCATCTCGACGAACAGCTCCAGATCACAGGCCTCATCGAAAGCGATCGCCTGATCGCCTCGCGCCTGATCGAGGAGACGGACGAAGCTGGCTATATGCGCGGCGACGTCATGGAGATCGCCACTGCGCTCGGTGTGGAGGTCGAAGATGTCGAGGCGGTGCTGCACACATGCCAGGGCTTCGAGCCCACCGGCGTGATGGCGCGCAATCTCCAGGAATGCATGGCGCTGCAATTGCGCGAGCGCGATCGCTTCGATCCGGCGATGCAGAAGCTAATCGAGAATCTCGAGATTGCTGCGCGCCGTGATTTCAAGCGTCTCGCGGAACTCTGCGGCGTTGATCAGGAAGACGTGGTCGACATGCTGGCCGAGTTGCGCACGCTGACGCCGCGTCCCGGCGCTGCGTTTGCTGGCGATGCCGCACCTGCGATTACCCCTGATGTGTTCGTGCGCGAAATGCCGAACGGCACGTTTGCAGTCGAACTCAACGCCGATACGCTGCCGCGTGTCCTGCTCGACCGTACATACTACAACGAGGTTTCGAGCCTCTCGAAGACCGACGAAGAAAAGTCATTCATCTCGGAATGCCAGGCCAACGCAAACTGGCTGATCAAATCGCTCGACCAGCGCGCTCGCACCATTTTGAAGGTCGCGTCCGAAATCGTGCGCCAGCAGGACGGCTTCTTCGTGTCGGGCGTGCGTGCGCTGCGTCCGCTCAACCTCAAGACGGTCGCTGACGCTGTCGAGATGCACGAGTCGACTGTAAGCCGGGTTACGTCGAACAAGTATGTTTCAACACCGCGTGGCGTTTTCGAGCTGAAATACTTCTTCTCGGCCTCGATTCCGTCCGTGCAGGGAGGAGAATCCCACTCCGCCGAAGCCGTGCGGCACCGCATCAAGGAAATGATCGAGGCGGAAAACAAGGACGCCGTGCTGTCCGACGACCAGATCGTTGAACGATTGCGCGCCTTTGGAATAGATATCGCTCGCCGGACGGTCGCCAAGTACCGGGAGTCGCTGCGCATTCCATCGTCAGTGGAACGCAGACGCATATTTGCAATCGGCGCCTGAACTGATCACGTTTCCTGCCGTTGACCTTCGTGTCCGGCAGTCTCAGACTTACATAGGAGTGGTCGGGTGTAGCTCACGCGTTTGTCGTGCGGGTTCAGAAAAGGAGCTTCCTTTTGCAAGTCCAGATCGCAGGCAAGAAAATCGAAGTCGGCGCCGCGCTGCAGGAACGAATATCGTTCGGTCTGGAGAACAGGGTTTCCAAGTATTTCAATCGTACGGGCGAAGCGTTCGTCACGGTTTCCAAGCCGGGTTGGGCTTTCAATGTCGATTGCTCGATCCACCTTCCATCCGGCGTTACATTGCAGGCGCACGGCGAAGGCGACGATGGCTACCAGGCGTTCGAGATGGCGCTCGACAAGATCGAGAAGCGCGTTCGCCGTTACAAGAACCGCCTGCGTGACCACCGGGCCAGCAACGGTACAGGCGTGGCTGCGGAGATCGTTTCCGAGCGCATCATCCTGCCGCGCGATGAGACGAATGAACCGGATGAGGAAGCCGGGCTCGATGCTGCGGCTGGGGATTCCCCTGCCATTGTCGCGGAATCAGACATGAAAATCCGCACGATGACTGTTTCCATGGCGGTCATGCAGCTGGAACTGGCCGATTCTCCGGCATTGCTGTTCCGGAATGCAGCACATGGCCGCCTGAACATGGTCTATCGGCGTCACGACGGTAATGTCGGCTGGGTTGACCCCGGCAAGGACAGCTGATTCATCGCGGCTGAATATTTGCAGATGTTTTTCCACTGGGCTGCACACCAGATGGCGATCTCGCGAGTTAGTGCGATATGGTCATCTTCAATGGGCATCGGGGCGTCCCCTCGGGAGGGGTACGGTAGAGTTATGGCATATCGTTCTCATCTGTTTGGCGAGGTCCGTTCATGAACGGTCCCCCAATCACCAGCCTGGGCGATCTTCTTCTTCCAAATGCTGTTGTTCCTCGCGCCCGATGGAAAGGCCGCAAGCAAGTCCTGTCAGAGATGTCGGGCGTGATGGCGCAGGCGCTTGGCCTCAAGCAGCGTGACGTTCACGAGGCGGTTCTCGAGCGCGAGCGCCTTGGGTCAACCGGCGTGGGCGAGGGGGTCGCTATTCCCCACGCGCGCATCGAGACGCTGTCGCGGCCGGTAGGCGGTTTCGTCCGCTTGCAGGAAGCGGTTGACTTTGAAGCCATTGATGAGCGCCCTGCCGATCTGGTGTTCATGCTGCTGGCGCCTACGGACGCCGGTGCGGACCATCTGCGGGCGCTGGCTCGCGCAGCGCGTGTATTCCGGCAGGAGCGTATTCGGGCCGCCCTGCGCCAGGCGCAGACCGAGGAAGCCGTGCTCGCGATCCTGTCGCCTGACCGGACGATCAACGCGGCCTAGTCTCACCTGCGAGCGTGGAAATCCGCTATCCGGGCGGCCAGCCAGTCCGGCTGTTCCAGCGGGATCATGTGGCCGGCGTCCCGGGCTTTGATCGGCGTCGCGTTGCGGATCAGCCCGACCATTCTGTCGATCGACTGGAATGGCACGAACGGATCGCTGTCCGCGCCGATTAGCAGCACAGGGATGTCGAGTTCGGCAAGGCGTGGGGCCAGTGAGGTTCGCGTGCTGGTTTCCTTGAGCTGCGCCATCAGCACCGGCTTGCCAAGATCGCGGTCCATCGCCCGGATGACGTCCACAACAACCGGGTCGTGCTGGTGGGATGGATGGACGAACTGATTGATCCGGGCCGGAGGAATGCCCCGGTAGTCGTGCTTCGCCAGCAGATCGAGGGCCCGTACACGTTCGGCCGCCTCCGCGTCGGTCAGCCCAAAGGCTGACGAGGCCACCGTGACCAGGGACGCCACCCGGCCGGGGTTATCCAGCGCATATTCGAGCGCCAGATAGCCGCCCATCGAAAACGCGACGAGATGAAGCGGGTCGCCCGTGGAAGCGGCCGAATGGATCAGTCCGAGCATGCCCGCGCGCGTCGCTTCGGATTCGACCGGCACATAATCAGTGGAAAACCGGGGCTCCAGCCTTTGCCGGACCGGCGCCCAGATGCGCTGATCGCACATCGTTCCGGGTAAAAAGGTCAGTATTCCAGCCATTCGTCTTCCTTGCTTTTCCCCGCTTGATCAGCGCGTGGCTGCAGTATAAGCAACGCGCTCCCAAATCGGGGCTGGCCTTCTCGGGCCGGAGCCCGGTCCACGGAAGTGGGGCCATAGCTCAGTTGGGAGAGCGCTTGCATGGCATGCAAGAGGTCGTCGGTTCGATTCCGTCTGGCTCCACCATTTCCCTCTCCTTTTTCTGACAAGCAGAAAGCCGGCCGCTGAGGCTCGGCGCTGTCCAAACGAAAACGGCCCGCGAGGTGATCGCGGGCCGCTTTGCTTTGAACTGTAGGCGGGGATCAGGGCTCTTCCTCTTCCGCCGCCGGATCCTCGATGTCGTCGTCCTCGAACTCGTCATCTTCATCGATGACCGTCAGATCGTCGTCTTCATCGTCATCTTCGAGGTCGTCATCGACATCGTCGTCGTCATCGGCGCCGCCGCGAGCCAGGCTGGTTTTGGCTTTGGCCTTACCCTTGGCGGGTGCAGCGCCTGTATCTTCTTCCTCGTCGTCGGGCTCTACGACCTCGTCCTCATCGTCCTCAAGGTCGATATCGTCGTCGTCCTCGTCTTCATCATCCTCGTCGTCGTCTTCGTCCTCGTCGTCATCCTCGTCGTCCTCGACGGGGGCGGCCTTCTTCGCCGGGGCGGGTTTGGGCTTCGCGGCGGCAGCCTTCTTGGGCTTGGCCGGTTCGGCAGACGGTTCGAGAACGGTCTTGCACTTAGGACAGACCGGCGGGTTCTTCCCGAGGTCATAGAATTTGGACCCGCATTCCGGGCAGTTATGCTTTTCGCCAAGATCGGTATTAGCCAAGGTCATTTCCCCATGCTTGGGTCGGGCGCTTGCCATGTCTGTGCGAACCTGTAAAGCGCCCATGTTTCTCGGAGTCCAGTGGCTTCGGTGAGGCTGCCCACAGGCCCGAAAAAGGCGCTTTTGAAAACGATGCGTGCGATCTCAAGACCTGTCAGCCGGATTGCGGGATCGGTCAGGGCGCCGGGCGACAAATCCTGCTCACACCGCGCTGTCATGATGGCGGCTGTTGCACAAGGTAAATCGACAGTCACCGGGCTGCTGGAAGGCGAAGATGTGCTCAACACCGCCAAGGCCGTTAGGGCGCTGGGCGCGGGCGTCGAGCGGACGGGGCCTGGCGCGTGGACCATCGAGGGCGTCGGAACCAAAGGGTTCTCGACCCCGGCGGGCGATCTCGACTTCGGCAATTCGGGCACGGGCGCGCGGCTGATGATGGGGCTGGTTGGCGGCCACGATGTGAGCGCCCGGTTCGTGGGCGACGCCTCGCTGTCGTCACGGCCCATGGAGCGGGTGCTGAAGCCGTTGCGCGAGATGGGGGTGACGGCCGACACCGCGCCGGGCGGACGGCTGCCTGCGATCATCCGCGGCGGGAATCTGAAAGCGATCCGCTATGCCCCGCCTGAGGCTTCGGCCCAGGTGAAGTCCGCGATCATGCTTGCGGGTCTGCGTGCGGATGGCGTGACCGTTGTGGAAGAAAAAGAAGCGACGCGCGATCATACCGAGCGGATGTTGCGCGCCTTCGGCGTCGAGGTTGGGGTTGAAGAACGTAGCGCTGGCGGACCGGTGGTTTCGGTGCGCGGCGGGCAGATGTTGAAAGCATTGAAGGCCGAAGTGGCAGGCGACCCGTCGTCGGCAGCGTTCGCGCTTGCCATGGCGCTGATCGCCGGCGAGGGCGGGGCGAGCGTGACGGGCATGCTGGATAACCGCACGCGCACCGGCTTCATTGATGCAGCCAAGGCCATGGGCGCGGACCTGCGCACGGAAGAAGACGGACAGGCGACAGGCGAGGACACCGTGCGCGTGATCGCGACGCCGTCGCGCCTGCGCGGCGTGTCGCTGGACCCGGCGCTGGTGCCGTCGATGATCGACGAGTTGCCGATCTTTGCCGTGCTGGCAGCTTTTGCTGACGGCAAGACGAAAGTCACAGGCGCGGCGGAGCTGCGCGTGAAGGAAAGCGATCGCATCAAGGCGATCTGCGCGATGCTGGCCGTGAACGGCGTCGACGTGGAAGAACTGCCGGACGGTTTCATTGTGACAGGCAGCGGGGCTGGCGGGGTTGCCGGTGGCGGAACCGTTGAAGCGCGCCACGACCATCGCATTGCCATGTCGGCGCTCGTGATGGGATCGGCCGCGAAGAATGCTGTGTCGGTCGACGATATTGCGATGATTGCCACATCGTATCCGGAATTCTTCGACCACATGGCTGCGCTGGGAGCGGACGTGGTGACGTCATGATCATCGCGATCGACGGAACAACCTCTTCTGGCAAGGGCACGCTCGCGAAGCGGCTGGCGGCTCACTATGGGCTGCCGCATCTGGATACCGGCCTGCTGTACCGGGCGGTTGCGGCGTCGGCCATCAACAAGGGGATCGATTTCCGCGACGAGCGCGAATGCGCACTGCTGGCTGCGCACGTTGATCCTTCGGAGTTCGAAGAACGCGAGCTGCGCGGGGCGGGCGTTGGCGCGGCGGCGTCAGTTGTTGCGTCGCTTGGAGCCGTTCGGCGGGCTCTGTTCGACCTGCAGCGCAAGTTTGCTCAGCAGGCGGGCGGGGCGGTTCTGGACGGGCGGGACATCGGCACGGTGATCGCGCCGGACGCTGACGTGAAGCTGTGGGTTGATGCCTCGGTAGAGGAGCGGGCGCGGCGACGCTTTCTCGAACTGTCGGGCATGAAGGAAGACGTGACCCAGCATGGCGTTCTGGAACAGCTGAAGGAACGCGACGCGCGCGATGCGAGGCGGACCGATGCGCCGATGAAGCCTGCGGATGATGCGGTGTGGGTCGACACGACCGCGATGACGCCGGATGAGACTTTCGCCAAGGCGGTGACGATCATCGAAGAACATCGCGGCAAGCCGAAGCCTGCAGCGAAGAAAGCGGCGGCGAAGGCTGTGGCGAAGAAACCGAAAGGCTGACCTTCAAACCTGAGGGGGGGAGGAGTGTTGGGGATTTTTCTTGAGAGTTGGCGGGCTGGAGGATGGCTGGCCGCTGTAGCTCTTGCCTCTGGTTTCGCGCTCGGACTGTGGCCGGCGATCAAACGCCCGGGGAGGCTCGCAGCAATCCTTCTCGTTGGTCTGCTAGCGCTGACGACCATAGATGTGGTGCTGTACTTCGCAACTCTGAATACGACCTGGACGTGTCGGGACGGCGGCGGCAAGCTTCTGGTCGAGTTGCAGCTTTGGACGATCGTGGTGATCGTGCTGCTGATGGCCGCAATTTTCGGAATGATGCCCGCTGCGTTGTGGCGCAGAGGAAATCACAAGTTAGCGCTGGCTCTGCTTCCAGCGCTTGCGGCCGCGCTGGTTGTGATCGGGTATCTTGCCGTTTTCTCGATCGGGATGAGCGCCGAGAGCTGCCTACTTTAGCTTCCCACCGCCGCCTGCTGAACATCGCGGACGAGTTGGCCGACCATGCCTTCGAGGGTGGTGTTGGTGAGGTTCACGATGGTGAGCTTGCGTGTCGGATCGACATGCCAGGAGTGGCCCCAGACGCCGCCCCACTGCCATGTGCCCGGCGACAGGAATGAGCCGGACTTCGCGGGGTCGAGCAGGATCGAGCCGCCGAAGCCGAAGGCGGTGTTGCCGGTGGGGTCGAAAATGACGCGCAGCGGGCCGATCTGGTTCGACATCATCGCCTGTGTGGTCTCTTTCGAGAGGATCGGCTCGCCGCCAGCGCGGACTGTGTCGAGGAAGCGGACAATATCGGTCGCCGTGCCGTTCATGCAGCCGCCGCCGCCCTGAAAGGCGTTGCGGTTGAAAGCGCGGGATGTGCCCAGATTGATCGGGGCGCAGCCGGGGACGAAATACTGCTTGAAGTTGTCGCTGATGGGCGTGGGTTCAGGCGAAGCGTTGGAATAGGGCTGCACGAGGCGCGCGGCGTCGGTGACGAAAAAGGACGTATCGGCCATGTCGAGCGGACCAGTGACGTACTTCCTCACGGCGCCTTCGAGATCCGTGCCTTCGATCTTCATGATGACGGCGCCGAGCACGTCGATGGCGACCGAATAAAGCCAGGCGGCGCCCGGCGGGAAGGTGAGCCCGGCCTGCACCATGCGGCCAAGATTCTCTTCCATCGTGATGTCGCCGTCGATACCGGCGGAGACCTTCAGCGTGTTGTAGGGGCCGCTCTCGGGCTGGAGGAAGTCGTAGGACAGGCCGGCAGTGTGGGTGAGCAGGTGGCGGATGGTGATTGTGGGGGTCGAGCCGTCCGGGCCCCTGGGCTTGAAGTCCGGGAAGAAGTCGGTGACGGCGGCGTCGAGGGAAAGCCTGCCGAGTTCGATCATCCGCATGGCGGCGGCGGTGACGATCGGCTTGGTGATCGAGGCGAGGCGGAACAGGGCGTCGGTCTTCATCGGGACGCCGGCCTCCCGGTTCGCCAGGCCATAGGCCTTGAGGTGGGCGAGGTCGCCATCCTGCATGACGGCAATGACCGCCCCGACGACGCGCTTCTGGTCGAGAGCGGATTGAACGGCGGCGTCGATGCGTTGTGCGAGGTTTGTCATGGGGCAGACGATAGGGCCGCGTTGGCCTGTGGTTCAAGAGCGGCGCGTATTCCCGCTATGATTGTCGTGTCAGGCCGAGCCGCTTTGCGATGGTGGCGTCGAGCATGCGCTTGGGAAGGTGGTTGCCGAGCCAGTTGGTCAGGGGCTCAGGGGTGACGATGTATCGGGTTTTTGGCGCAGAGGCTGTGAGGGCGGTGTGAACCGTCTCGCCGATGCGTTCGGGCGGCAGGCCTTTCTGGCCGAGGCCGACCATGTATTTCTTCACGAGGTCGAGTGACGGCTTGTAGGGCGTGTTGGCGTAGCGCGAGACGTCGATGGCGTCGGCCTTGTCCCAGATAGGCGTGGCGATGGCGCCCGGGGCGATGATGATGACGTCGACGCCGTAGATCATCAGCTCGCGGCGCAGGGATTCCGACAGGCCTTCGAGCGCGAACTTGGAGGCGCTGTAGGGGCCGAGGAAGGGCGAGGCGACTTTCCCGCCAACGGAACTCATCATGCAGATGCGGCCCGGCGACTTTGTCTTCGCGCCAGGCGTTGCGCCCAGCAGCGGGGCGAAGGCCTGCGTTACGATGAGCTGGCCGGTGACGTTGACCTCCATCTGCTGACGGAAGGCGGCGATATCGAGGTGGAGCAGGGGGCCGGGATTGGCGATGCCGGCATTGTTGACGAGGCCGAAGAGCGGTTGGCCGTTGAGTTTTTCGGCCACGGTCCGTACGCCGGCTGCCACGGCGGCCTCGTCGGTGACGTCGAAGATCAGGGGTGTGAAGGCCGCGCCAAACTCTTGTTGCAGGCGATCGGCATCGGCCTGTTTGCGGACGCTGCCGAAGACATGGAAGCCCTTGCCCGTCAGGACCTTGACGCAACCCCAGCCGATGCCGGTGGACGCGCCTGTGACGACGATGGATTTCATGAAGTTCTCCCGAGTCCCTCAGTCCTTCCTATATAGGTGGCGGGCCCAGCCAATGGGCGCCCCCCAAGCTTGACTTTCGGGGGCCGGACGCCCATTAAGCCGCCGTCTGTGGACAACCCGGCTTTCGCGGCATTTCCGACAAGGAATGGTCCGGCGGCACGGGGGCTTTCCCATAAGAAGCCTGCCCGCTGACTTCTCGACAACGCCGCATTGTGCGGCCAGTCCGCCGGATGAGCCGGTTGGCCTATAACGACTAACCCTTTTGGAGCCTTGATGCCTGCCGCAGCTACGATGAATCCCACCACCGATGATTTTGCCGCTCTTTTCGAAGAGAGCTTCTCTGGCTCCAACATGATCGAAGGCCGCGTTGTCGCCGCCACGGTCACATCGGTTGGAAGCGACTTCATCACTGTTGACGTCGGTCTGAAGACCGAAGGCCGCATCCCCACCAAAGAATTTTTCGGCGACGAGAAACAGCCGAAGGTCGGCGAAGTCGTTGAAGTGTACCTTGAGCGCATCGAGAACGCGCTCGGTGACGCAGTGCTGTCGCGCGACAAGGCGAAGCGCGAAGAAGCCTGGACCCGCCTCGAGCGCGTTCACGAGAAAAAAGAGACCGTCAAAGGCGCCATCGTTGGCCGTGTCAAAGGCGGCTTCACCGTCGACCTCGGCGGCGTCAACGCCTTCCTGCCGGGTTCGCAAGTGGATATCCGTCCGATCCGCGACGTCGGCCCGCTCATGGGTCAGATGCAGCCGTTCGCCATCCTCAAGATGGACCGTCCGCGCGGCAACATCGTCGTCTCACGTCGCGCCGTGCTCGAAGAGTCGCGTGCGGAACAGCGCGCAGAGATCGTCGGCAACATGGCCGAGGGCGAGAAGCGCAAGGGCGTCGTCAAGAACATCACCGATTACGGCGCGTTCGTGGACCTGGGCGGCATCGATGGCCTGCTGCACGTCACCGACATGAGCTGGAAGCGCGTTTCGCACCCGTCGCAGGTTGTGGAAGTCGGCCAGGAAGTCGAAGTCCAGATCATCAAGATCAACCCGGAAACCCAGCGTATCTCGCTTGGTATGAAGCAGCTGGCCACGGATCCGTGGGATGGCGTGTCGGCCAAGTACCCGGTCGGCGCCAAGCTGACGGGCCGCGTGACCAACATCACGGACTACGGCGCGTTCGTTGAACTGGAAGATGGCGTTGAAGGCCTGATCCACGTCTCCGAAATGTCGTGGACCAAGAAGAACGTTCACCCGGGCAAGATCATTTCGTCTTCGCAGGAAGTCGACGTGATGGTTCTGGATGTCGACGCCGAGAAGCGCCGCATCTCGCTGGGCCTCAAGCAGG
>ERZ795061.5091-NODE-5091-length-10885-cov-24.977193_pt1 | contig 10885 bp, 9 predicted proteins | sample MGYA00375145_ERZ795061 | MGnify/ENA primary metagenome ERZ795061 (study PRJEB30190, sample SAMN05720144) | anaerobic digester metagenome | isolation source: active sludge of municipal wastewater-treating anaerobic digesters | place: USA | collected 2014-12-22 ... | reverse complement strand
AGTAGGTCAACAACAGGCCCCGGATTAAGCCGGGATTAGGACATCAACCACCAACTACAAAGTCTCACCCAAAGTTGCAAATGATTATCACCTGTCCCAGTGGTCTTATGGGCTCATAGAGTAGAGAGATAGATAGGACTGGCTTTGGATATTGCCACCGTGCTATTTGGACGTTTCTGGACGTTTTTGTATCACGATTATTGCAAATATGCGCTGGTTTTGGACTGATTTCAAATCGTCAGATTTTTGAGAGAGGTCATCAGATTTGCTAACGCTTTTATTGTCACAGTGCTGTGCGATAGCGGATAATCTGTTATTGTCTGAACATGGTCTAAAGTGCTTTAGGAAAAGTCCTTATGCTATCTTTCAATTGTCTCTGATCAGGTGCTTGCTTCACTGTTTCTATAAACACCGTCCAGTTCGGAGAGCGTAAAACAGGTGAAGTGCGTTGATAACTGAGTGTCTGAATATTGGCTTTGATTAGGTCGATAGATTTCTTTCAATTTGAGCAGTATTCTCGCAGAAAGGACTTCCCAACTTATTGCAGTACAGGATAGTAGAACCTACTACTGTAATTAGGGAGGCGCTGATGAAAGCGACTTTTGAAGCTCATCGGAGGGGCATTCAAGGTCAAGACCACTGTGACAAATTAGGCACTGCGACAATTGTCACAGTGGTACAGGAAAAGGATAAAACGCCTGATATGCTGATTGGGAGAGGCTTAAAGAACTGTGACAAATTCCCACAGGAGAATTGTGTCACAGTGCATAGGGGTTATGAAGAAAAGTTGGATTTATGCGATGATTTACCCTACAATGGGGACGAGCATCCTGATATCACTGATGAAGGCAAAGAACCTACAGAAGCAGAGCATCCTGTTTTGAGTAATTCTGAGAAGCTCCCGCTTCGATGCTTTCCAGAAGCCAAGCTCTTGGGTCATTTCTGCACAGTTGTTCTGAACCGGCTGCGGGATTGTGACTCCAGAACAGAAGAGTGGAAGCAGATCATAGACGACTACAATAGCGGAAAACTGGTACCGGAGCTGTATCAAATGCGGAACAAACGTTGCGAGCGGACTATCCGTACCTGGATAGAGCAATACCTGCAAGCGGATTACGATATGTTTGCTCTTATCCATAGCAATTGGAATACCACCCGTAAACGCAAAGTATCTGAAATTGAGAGCCAAATCCTGCTGAGTATGCTGCTGCATCCCAATCGGATCAAGATCGGCTCTGCTATCAAGCTGCTGAAAGCGCAAGCCAGACTTGGTTACTTTGATTCCCAAAGCAGCATTCCAACGCTGAGACGTTGGTGCCGGGACTGGATGAATGCCAATCCTGCCATCTGGAATCAGGCTCGTTTGGGCAGTAAGTTTGTGGCAGAGAATATCATCAAGACCATTCACAGAGACAGCAGCTTGCTCAGGGTTGGTGATGTCTGGGTAGCGGATGGTCACAATCTTGCCTTTGATATCCTCAATCCCAAGACCGGGAAGGCAAAGCGGATGACGCTGATCTTGGTGCTGGACTGGGCAAGCCGCTATCCGGTGGGAGCTTCTCTTGCCTTTACAGAGGATAGTCAGCATATCTTGGCAGCTTTCCGCAATGGCTTTCTGAATACGTCACAGTGGATGGTCACGAGCAATTCTGTGGATTCAACTTATACCGGTACTCATGCCTTTGCGTTCTTACCCCGATATGTCTATCTGGATAATGGTAAAGCATTCAGAAGCAAACTTTTCCACGATAACTGGGAAGGTCATGATCTGGCTAAGGAATTGGGCGGTATCTTCCCCAAGCTGAATATCGAAGCCGTTTTTGCCGAAAGCTACAATGCCAAGGCAAAGGTTATAGAACGGTTCTTCAAGACCTTCCAGGAACAGTTTGAACGCTTTGTTTCATCCTTCCGGGGTGCATCAATTGCCGATAAGCCTGCCACTCTGCTGCGTAACGAGAAATGGGCAAAGAAGATTTTCAAAGCTGAGCCCCCTACAATAGAAGAGGCAATGAGCATGATCGGCTTCTTTATCAGGCATATCTATGGTGAGATGCCTCATAGTGGAATAGATGGAAAGACACCCTGGGAAGTATTCAGGACTGCTCAGATACCGCAAGACCGGATTATCGAGCCTGCCAAACTGAACTTCCTGATGCTCTCGGCAGAGAGAAAGGCAGTTCGCAACGAAGGTATCGTCTGGGGCAAGCTGTATTACTGGCATCCTGATTTGATATCTCACATCGGTAAACACGTCATCTTTCGCTATGACCCGGCAGATATCAGATGGATACTGGTCTATGATACCAAAGACCAGTTCATCTGCCAGGCAGAACTGCGCCGGGCACAGCATCCCTTTATCAAACTGGCTACAGATCAGCCGATAGCCCGGAAGGAACTGGACAAGGAATACCGGCAGATCAAGAAACTGCAAAGGCAGACTGAGCACAGAACCAGAATAATGGTAAAGAACACTCAGGAGGCAGTGGATAAGTTGCTCAGTCCTCATATCAAGGAAATCTGTCAAACTGCCAATCCCACCTTCATCCAGGCACCGATGCTTACAGCACCCCAGGTGGAGATTGATGAATCAGAGCATAGTGATGGCACAAAAAGCTTCGCTGAAATGCTCAAGCTTGCCGGGATCAGATGATGGGAGAATCAGTATGAAACAGCACAAACTGGTAAAGACTCGTAATGTAATGGAAGCCGATGCCTGTATCTCATTCCTGATCAACAGACCCAAACTGGAAATGGTTGGTTTGGGCTTGCTATATGGACGTCCCGGATATGGCAAGACAACTTATGCCCAGCGCATAGCTTTGATGCAGGGATATACCTACCTCAGGCTGGAAGCGACCAGCACTCCCAAATCCTTTGCTGTACAGCTACTCAGTGCTCTATACCACAGAGCAGGGCATAGATGCTGCGTTCCCATCGGTTCAGCTAATCAACTCTATCAACGCAGTATGCAGTTACTGGAGGATAGGGAGGATGCTGTAATAGTAATCGATGAGATAGATTATGCTTTCAGACATGAGGCACTCCTGGGTGCTATACGTGATATTGTGGATGAGACCCTGAGTATTGTAATCCTGGTAGGAATGCAAACTGCCAAAGATCGGCTGGCTCAGATCAATTCTCATTACTTTGACCGATGCAATTACTTCTATGAGTTCCAGCCGGCAAGCCGCAAGGATATCGGACTGATCGCCAAAGAAGTAATGGAAATTGAGGTATCCGACAGGCTTATTGATACAATCCATTTCAACTGCAATGGTAACCTCAGAAAAGCCATCAAACTGATGTATATCCTGGAGAGCAGGATCAAGCAGAATCCCGGGTTCTCGCTGGATAATCCATTAATGACGGTGGAACTATGACAGCCATAGATATCATCAGGAACTTCGCATATCAATACAGAAAACCGTTTCAGGTTGAGACGATAGCAGAGCTTACCGGAATCGAAATCAAGGTAATAAGACGGGCAATCAGAACGCTGCACGCCAGTAATGAAATCAAGTACATATCAAGACAAGAAAAGCTTTACGTCAGCAGTAAGCGCTACCAGTCGCAAGTCGGTTTCCAGCAAAAAGGCAACTGGTACTACAGCACCCAGGTGGCAGAAGAAATCCTCAATCTGCTGGACACAAAGAGTTACCGCTCCATCAGAGAAATAGCCAATGCTTATGGAAAAAGCCGTCAGTTGATCTTTGTGTATCTGGAGGCAATGGCATCCGTCGGTATGATTGGAATCAACAGCAATGGGTACTTCATCATAACAAGGGAGGGAATCCTAAAGCTGGGAACATTCATTCAACCAGGCATACTGGGTAAAATGCGCCAGGAATCTGGCTGGATACCAAACACGAGGACAAAGTAAGTGATTGTTTGAAGAAGCTGGCTAAGCTCGATAGGCATTTTTGGAAATCTGTGCTTGAGCATCAGAAACAAACGATTATCTTGCGCGGTATGTGTGTTTAGATAATTTGAAAAAAGCGTGATACTCCATTTGAAAAAATGGTGACACTGGGAGGTGTAAAAACATGCGATTTGAAAAAACGGTGATACTAATTGAAATTATGCTTGATACATTGTAACTGAGCCAATCATTATAGCATATGACTGCGCTTAAAATGTTGAGTCTTAAAGGTTGGTGTAAATTAGGTGAGCCTGATGCAGAAAAAGGTTGAGCCGGATCCCACTCTTTGTTTTGATGGTTTAAACCAAATAACTACCAGACAAGGAGCAGATCATGACTCAACCAAAGCGAAAGAAAGATGAGAAGGCGGAATTGGTCAAGTTAATTCAGTCAGCATTGCCGGGAAACTTCGTGGCATTGCTGGAGCATAGTATTCAAAGCATCATAGAAGCAGAGCTAAGCCAAGAGCTTGGGGCTGGGTATTATGAACGCAAGGAAGAAAGAACTTGCTATCGCAATGGCTACCGGGAACGCCAGGATTTAGCCACGGGTTTGGGTCCGGTGTCATTAAGGATACCCAAACTGCGCAAAGGGAGCTTTTAACCCTCTATTCTTGAGCAGTATCAGAGAGTGGACAGAGCATTGATCAGCATTGTCAGTGAATCGTATTTTGCCGGAGTCTCGACCCGTAAGATGAATAAGCTGTTTGCAGATTTAGGGTTGGAAAACATCGACCGTAGCTTTGTGAGCCGATGTTCTGCTCAAATAGATGAAGAAGTCGAGGTGTGGAAGAATAGAGACCTGGACAGGAGATATGCCTATATCTGGTTTGATGCAATCTATACCAAGATCAGAACTGAGCGAGGAGTAGTGTCAACGGCCGTTCTGATAGCCATCGGACTGAAAGAGGATGGACATCGTGATGTACTTGGTTTACATTTGGGTAATAGAGAGAGCTACCACAACTGGAAAGACTTTCTGCAAAGCCTTAAGACGCGAGGCCTGGAGCGTAGTGAGCTGTGGATCAGTGACGAACATGATGGTCTGATCAAGTCCATAGAAGAGTGTTTTCCCGGTCAGCTAAGGCAACGCTGTATCGTGCACTGGATGCGAAATGCCCAGAGCAAGGTATCAAAGACCGATCTCCTATGGTTGCTGCCATTGTTGAAAGACCTGGTAGGTTCCAGAACCCGCGAGTCTTTTGACTTGGCATGGAATGAACTGATCAGGATGGTAGACGCTAAGAGCAAAGAAAAACTGAGAGACTGGCTGGATAGCACCTATCAAGAGATTACCGTATATCTTGATTTCCCACCAGCGCATTGGAGCAGGATCAAATGCACCAACTCTCTTGAAAGGCTTAATGAAGAACTCCGGCGCAGGGAGAAATGCCTTCGTATCTTTCCTGATGAGAAGAGTTGCTTTCGATTGATGGGAGCGATCTTGCAAGGATATTCGGAAGATTGGACATGCGGGAAGCTGTATCTGTCAGAGCCACTGGAAAAGATTAGAGAAAATCGGACGAAACCCATACCGTTTGAGTCGACGCGCGACGGGCTGAAGTCCTGCTCCGTCGGCTACGCCTCCTCCGCAGGACTTCAGCCCGTCGCAATAAGGTAGCGTACCTTGAAAAAGAACTTGACCGCTGGAATGAGATTGGAAAGAATGCAATTGGTCGTTTGGCCTAATATAGAATGTGGGAAACGAGGACTTTAAGATGTTCTCAAGTAACCTGAGAAACAATGAGTTGGAATTTACACCAACATTTGGGACTCAACTAAAGATAAAAAACTTGACAAAAAGACGCTATATGAAAAATTCTGCATTCAATATTAATGTTTTCTGATGGTTACCTGTCAGTATATTAGTTTTGATATAGATGTAATCGAGGAGAAAAGAATGTGTAAGTATCTGTGTTCCTTATTAATGGTTCTACTAATCGGTTTGTTTTCCTGTTCATTATTGGCTCAAACCGCCATCGCTCCTTTGGGTAGCGGAACTCCGGGAGACCCTTTCCAGATATCATCCTTATCAAACCTGTACTGGATTGCTTCAGTTACATCCAATTGGGGGATGGGATTCGTTTACTCGCAGACTGAAGATATTGATGCAACTGAGACTGGGTCCTGGTTTGGCGGGGCTGGCTGGACACCCATAGGCAATTGGGATTGGAATTTCTTTGGGTACTACAATGGAAACGGACATCGGATCACAGGACTACGGGTTAATCGGGGTCCGGAAAATTTCTGCGGGCTGTTCGGAGTAATAATGCAAAACAGCATTATCCAGGATTTGGGTATGATGGATGTATGGGTTGAAGGTAATAATAGCGCTGGTGCTATAGCCGGGTATTGCAGTGGGAGTATTCTTAGGTGTTATAGCAGTGGACATGTTGCTGCACTTTCCCAAGTGGGAGGCATAGTTGGTTATGTGTGGGCTCCAGATTCCCAGCAAGTTATTCAGGATTGCTATTCATCATGCCAGGTTCAGGGAGAAGTTAATATAGCCGGACTCGTGGGTCTTCTTCAGGGGTGGTATGGACCAGCAGTAGTACGTAATTGTTATAGCACGGGACATGTGAACGGGTATAGTAATAATTGCGGAGCATTGGTTGGGGAAGTATCAAACGGATTAGTAATCAATAGCTACTGGAACATTGATAGTGCAAACATAAATCACAGTAGCGGAGGTGAAGGTCGGACGACAACCCAGTTAACCGCTTTGCATCCTACTGATACTTTTGTGGGATGGGATTTCAACACTGTCTGGGCTATTGACAGTTCTACTAATAACAATAACGGTTTTCCATATTTAGGTAATCCGACACCTCCAGTTGTCACCCAAGCTCCCGTCGCATCGGTTTTGGAGTATCCTCCCAGTGCTATGCAATCTGTTGAAACAACCTGCCACTTTCGCTGGCATTTTACAATAAATGAAAACTGGTCAAATTATCCAAGAGGTACGCGGTTTTATTTAGGAACAGATAATCCTCCCACCAATGAGGCAAATGGACTGGAAGTTGGAATGCTCAACGATTTAATGTGGGGACCACTATCTATGGGAGCCACATATTACTGGAAAATCGTTCCTTATAATGAAATTGGTGAGGCAAGCAACTGCCCGGTTGATTCTTTTACTACTTTTTCCAACGTACTGACGTTGAATTCACCCAATGGGGGTGAGATATGGATGTCCGGAACTACTCAACAGGTGCAATGGTCATTGAATGCTCCACCCTCTTTGGACATCCTTTTTTCCTATGACAATGGCAACAATTGGTATGCGTTTTCTACCGTTGACGGCAGTAAACAGTCATGCTATATTCAGGTGCCAACCGTGAATTCCACTACTTGCCGATTGAAAATTGCCGGTACAAATATCAGCTCGGTTTTTGACGTCAGCGATGCTCCATTTCGGATTTCTACCAGTTCATCCTTACCCAAGGTAATCCTTACCTATCCATCAGCAAGCGGAATAACCTTAGGTGTAGGACAGACCATAAATATCACTTGGACACGACAACAGACAACGCTGGTGAATCTGCACTACAGCACTGATGATGGGATAACCTGGTCATCATTGGCACAGAATCTGAATACCAACACTTATGCATGGACATTACCTGATTCGTGTTCAAGCAGATGCAGAATAAGGGTTTCCAGTGCAAGCAATACCACAGTATCTGATGTCTCAGATAACTGTTTCAGTATCGGGAAGATACGTTTACTCTCACCCACGGGGGGAGAGCTAATCACGGGTGACTATTCATCCACCAGCTTTTGTCAGATTAGATGGAATTCCTTCAATGTAACTTCCGTAAAGCTGGAATACTCTTCCAATAATGGCTCGACCTGGACGACTATTACTGCTGGTACTGACGCTTCGGTAGGGATATACTCGTGGGCTGTACCATCGACTGTCTCAAGTCAGTACCGAGTTCGCATATCTGATACCTCAAATCCACTGGTAAGCGATACCAATGCCACTCCTTTCTCTGTGCAGGTTCCAGTGGCTATAATCAATGCTAATGGCGGGGGATTCATAACCAATAATTCGTTGTTTACGATTCGCTGGCGGACACTTGATGTACCGGCAGGAAGCTTTATCCAGTGGATTTATGCCGGCCCCAATGGTGCCTACCCCTGGTACACAATCACCGGTTATGAAGGGGTGCCGATTGAGCAGGGAAGTTTTGATTGGTTTGTCAATATAGGAAATCTATCAACGTTAATTCTGATAGGTCGATTGGTCGGTACGGAGCGAATAATTGCCCGTTCAGCATCATATATCACGGTTACCGATAATTTCCTTCTGATCAATGAACCCAATGGAGGAGAGTGTTATGCTCCAGGTTCATCTCAAACAATCAGTTGGGATGGATGGGGAGTATCGGCGCTCAATATATCACTCAGCACGGATAACGGGAATACCTGGAATATGATAGGCAACAATATTCCCGCTTCCAATGCCAGTTTCCAGTGGATTGTTCCGAATAGCCCGTCTGAAAACTGTCGTATAAAACTGGCTGATGTTAGTTTGAATTATATGAATCTCTTTAGTGACAATACTTTTACGATTGTTTCGCCGCCTGTTCCGGCAACAGTATCAGGGTTGAGTTTAATGGTCAATCAGGGTGATATGATAATCACCTGGGAAGCTGTGACTCAAGATATCGGCGGAAACCCAATGCAACCAGATGCCTACATAGTGAGATATAGCCAGGAGCCTGATGCAGAAGCTGATGAATGGACTATCCTGGCCACAACCAGTAATCTTCAGGCTTGTCACCCAGGAGTAGCGAATCAATATGAGAGGCTGTTCTATCGGGTGACTGCTGTGAAGAACTGATTAGTTTTGCCCTTTTTCAGACCTGAAGTGCCAGGAATTCTGTAGTAATATTACACATCTATCAAAGGTGCATGAAGATACTGGTCGGCAACGATGAGGCGGGTGGGGGCGTTGATGGTCTGTAAGTATCTGAGCATGGTTTCTTTGGCGACTTCGGGGTGGTTATTCACTTCGCTGAGGTGCGCCAGGATGAGGTTGGTCAAGCCGGGGTGCATAATCTGGGAGATGACGCCGACCGCCTGGATATTGGAAAGGTGTCCCTGGTTACTGAGGATGCGCTGTTTGAGATGCCAGTCGTAGGGACCGTCGCGCAGCATTTTCTCGTCGTGATTGCTTTCCAGAACTATGGTGGAACAGCCTTTTAGATGTTTGACGAGAAGCATGGTCTGAAAGTCTGATGACCTCTCCCAAAAATCTGATGATCTGAAACCAGCCTAAAACCAGCGTAAATTTGCAATAATCGTGATACAAAAACGTCCAGAAACGTCCAAATAGCACTGTGACAATATCTAAAGCCAGTCCTATCTATCTCCCTAATTCATAAAGCCTTAAGACCACTGTGACAGGTGATACTCATTTGCAACTTTGGGTGAGACTTTGTACCAACAAGGAGAAATAATGAAAGCCTTACTCAACAAACACGGATACCTTTACCTGGGGCGCGCATATCGGCTTAAGGCCATGCTCTGCCCATTCGTTCCAAGCAACTCTGCAACTACACCCCATGACGCTGCGGTGCTCAGGCCCACCATCTGTGGGGATTGGTGCCCGCACTTTGGTGAGCCGGAGATCACCGACATGGGCAACTTAGTTTTAGATGTTGTGATTCCCATTTGCAATGGGACTACGATTCGCTGTGATGAGTTAACTGATGAACGCGGCGAAAGCAACAAGCAACCCACAAATCAATAGGAGGAAACCAATGGCACTTCACAAGACAGAACAATTCTTTGCCAATCTGGTAAAGGATTATTTGGACAAGACAACGGACAAAGCGGTCAAGGATCATGTTGTCCGGAACAGGGGCGGCCTTCAGATGCTGGAACCTTCCATGAAGGCCCTTTTTGATGAATCAGCAGCGGCCTATAAAGCTGAACAGCTGGCCGCGCTGGAACGGGAAATGGCCCGGGTCCAAAGAAACTGCGCAACCGGAAAAAAGGAACTGGAAGCCAAGCTTACCAGGCGGGCGGTGCTGGCCCAAAACGGCCATTATATCGCGCAAGCTTACGCGGAAAAGGTGGGAATCCCGCTGGACAAGGCAACCGCAGAACTGAACGAATACGCGGCCCGCAAGACAGACCATTTCAACGCGGGTAATTTGGCAGATGAATACGCGGCTTTGAAGCACCTTCCGAACCTGACCGGACCAGACCGGACCCTTGCGCATGAAGTTAGCAAGCGGGAAGCGGCCAAGATCCAGACCCCGGAAGAAGCGGAAGACATGGAAGTTTACAACCGCATTGAAGGCAAGACCACAAGCGAAATGATCAAACAATATTCCGGCCGCCATTTCGCGTATTGGGAAATATACAAGAACGCAAAACAAGGGTTCTTTCCCACGCAGGCCACCCCGGACCAGGCAGAACCGCAAGGCCAGACAGATGATCAAGGGGATGAACCAATCTAACCGGGCGGCCTGAAGCCGCCCAAGACCGCCCTGCGGCCCCGTTGAGCCTGGCCGCGGGGATTCCCGGCCCCGTGGTTAATGACCTTGGCTGCGGGGCCACCTTTCGCCACAACAGCCATGAGTGGCTCTCCAAGGGTCCCCGGCCCCCTGGTTATGCTAACTAAACCGGGACCCGGACCCCGCCCCAAAAAGGCGGGGTTTTTCTTTACCCCGGGAAGGGGTTCAGTCCTACAGGGGAAAAGGGTTTCAGGCCCCTTCGCGCGGGCGCGCCCGGGCAGGCGTTTTTTATGCCCGACAAAAACCCGGTCTGCCTGGAACGCGGCTGTCATAAGCTGTCATTTCCCCCAATCCAGACCCCGGAACCTTTGCTTGTGGCCCGGTTCCGTGGCTGGTTACCCAATATGGGAATGAATTGCTTCATTCTGCCCGGGACAAGGTCAACCAATTAAGTCATTGATCTGCTTGCGGTTATTGCCTTTCGCCACAGCTCC
>ERZ795061.5090-NODE-5090-length-10886-cov-4.208937_pt1 | contig 10886 bp, 11 predicted proteins | sample MGYA00375145_ERZ795061 | MGnify/ENA primary metagenome ERZ795061 (study PRJEB30190, sample SAMN05720144) | anaerobic digester metagenome | isolation source: active sludge of municipal wastewater-treating anaerobic digesters | place: USA | collected 2014-12-22 ... | reverse complement strand
TAATATTTACTCCCTCAATTTTCTTGTCCCAAAAAGGTACATATTTATCAAGACACTGTCCCATCTTGCCATTATTTGGTCCAGCATCAATCAATATCTGTTGATTTCCCTTGATAATCATCGCCCCATCCCCCTGTCCCACATCACAAAAAATTAATCTCAATTTTCCATCGGGAATCGAAAAAAATACTGCCAAAATTATAAAAAATATTCCCAAAACTGTTATTTTATATTTTTTTCTTTTCATACCAATAGCCTCCACACATTAAATACCACCCCATCATCATCCACCAGTTAAATCTAAAATCAAGGACTCCTTTTTCCCATCCTCCCATAAGCTCTGCCATCCAAACCAAATATCTCAAAAATGGGTAAGCCATCTGCAAAATCACTCCTCCAACCACCAAAGATATTCTACTAAGGAGACTCCCCACAAAGCCCATGCTCGTAATTATCTCCACCAAAAAAAGTACCCCCATATTTGCTATCGGCGTAATTAAACTAATCTTCCCAAAAAACATCGATAAAATAGGTAAAATCAAAAGACTCACCCAAATAGTGGTTACCACCACACTCCGCCCTTTAGTCAACACTACCCCTAAAAATGCCATCATCGACAACCAAAAGCTAATATCAAAAATAACTTTATAATCCGACAGAATCATTAGTAGTCCGACCATTATTAAAGCTCGGCTAACCTTAAATTTTTTCCCCAGAATCTGCGCCAAATAATAAAGACCCAAAAACAACCAAGCTCTCACCACTGGAATTTCAAAACCCACCGCATTTATATATATCAACACTATTCCTAGTCCCCAAATAATTGCCACTTTTCTCCCCAAAAACTTTGCCAAATTTTCTATGAGCATTCTTCCAATTATCATTAAATTTGCCCCACTCACCACTACCACATGAACCAAACCACTATTTTTAAGAAAATTATAAAACTCCCATTCCATTTCCTTTTTTTCTCCCCACACCATTCCCACCATTAAACCCGCCTCTCGAATTGGTAATGCTGCCTTAATATTATCTATCAAAACCAACTTATCTATAAACTTATATATCAATAACCACCCCACCACCAAGAGCATATATTTACTAAATTTCAATTTTGTCCGCCAGTTTTTCATAAGTTTTTTCTCCAATTCCCGAGACTCTCTTTATAGATTCCTTACTAGTAAAATTTCCATATTTATTTCGATAATCTATAATCTTTTGAGCCGTTTTTGGCCCTATCGCCGGCAACACCTCAAGCTCTACTGTCGTCGCCGTATTGATATTTACTAAACCCTTTACCACCCCCTGCCCCACTTCCACTTTTATTTTGTCCTCCACTGAATTTACTTTTTCCGCTACCCTCATCTTTATTCCAATTCCCAAGACCATCAATCCCATTCCCAAAACAATAGCTACATCAGCTAATGTAATTTTTTTAACTAATAATTTAATCACTAAAAAAATATACCACGCGCTGAATAAAATATATTGTATATAATTAAATAATGTCCTCCATCAAGAACACTCTTCTATTTTTTATTCCTATTCTTTTTGCTTTTTTTGTTGCCCACATCACTTTTCTTACTCCATTCATTCCTCAAATTATTGCCCTTACTTCACTCATAGTCATCTTCCGTTTTTCCATTCCTCTTTTGATTTTTATCATCAACCTCATTGTCCTTTCCACTGGTGCTATCGCCTCACCCCTCTTTTTTCTAATCTATTTTCTTCTTTTTACTCTTTCCTTTCAAAATTCACCTCTTACCAATCTCAGTTTTTCCCTAATTACAATCATTTTTTTCAGTTATAGTCTCAACTCTCTTTCTACCATCATCGAACTCTCTTCTCTTCTCCTAATTACCCCCCTCACTTGGTTTATCTCCCTCAACCATCAACTTCAAGAAAAAACCGCCGCCAATCTTAGTCAAGATGAAACTGACTTTCTATTTTGGATCTCTCTTCAATTAAAAAAATCGCTTAAAGAAATAATCTATCTCTCTGATAATCCCAAAATTACTAAAATCGCCAAAAATCTAATCAAAAATTCAGAAAAACTCAGTCACAGTATCGATCAAAATTCCGATGAAACCTAAATCTATTATTTTTACTTCACCATTATTTTTCCTTTGTCTCGCCATAGCCTGTGGCGTTGGCGGATCTCCGGTTTACGCTCAACATTTTTCTTCATCTTCCTACATTATCGACTGGGGAAATTTTAACATCACCTCTGGTCACAAGAATTCCACCACTTATCGACTCACCGATACCGTCGGTCAAAACGCCCCCGGTTTTTCTCAAAAAATTGGCGGTCTTAAAGTAAAGGCAGGTTTTCAATATATTTATGACACCTTTACTGAATTTTCTTTTTCCATTGATAAGCTCAATATCAATTTTGGCACCCTTACTCCCGGGGTTGGAGTCACCGACACTAACATTTTAACCATCACCACTCCCTCAGGTCATGGCTATCAAATCACAGCACAGGAAAACCATTACCTTTGGACCACTCCCAACAATTATATTCCCGATACTAGTTGTGATAATCAAGATTGCACTGAGTCCCTATCTACTGAGTGGGTTACTAATACTAGCTACGGTTTTGGCTTTAATGTCAACGGCATTGGCGCCACTGGTTATTTCCCTTCTCCAAACCATTATCGTCCCTTTGCCAATATTGCCACTGGGAAGACACCGGAAATAATAATATCCGAAAACAAACCAGTTAAAAATCGCACTGCCATTATCAACTATAAAGTTCTAATTTCCAGCCTCCAATCAGCTGGTAAATATGAAAATTTTATTACTTATACCGTCACCCCCAAGTATTAATTTTTAATTTTTAATTTTTAATTCATAATTCGTAATTGATAATTGTAAACTAAATTATGGCCGCCATCGATCTCACTATTAAACCAGCCCAAACAGAAATTGTCCTCAATCAAAGTACTTCTTCTTATTCTCAAGCCTATGACATCACCAATAATTCTTCTGAAGCCATTCGTCTCTACTCCTCAGTTGAAACTTGGATCCCCGCCGACACTCAAGGTTCAGTCACTTACAGTTCTTCCCTTGTTAACAACGACTTTTCCTTTTCCCTGGTCAACTCTGACCTTCGTCTCGGTCAAGACTTCATCTTAGCTGGGAATCAAAAAAAACAGCTCGTTTTAAAAATATCTGTCAATACCAATGAAAGCACTGACGGTTATTACACTTTTTTTGTCAACCAGAAACCAATCAATGATTCTGCCTCGAGCCAACAAAATTTGGGTCGTCTCGGTTCCCATCTCTTAATCTCTTCAAATATCAAAGGCACACCTCTCTCACTGGAAGTAAAAAATTTCACCCTTTCTCCTCACCTTAAAGATATTTTTCAAAAAATAAATATTTCCGGAGAAATTTATAATCCCAATATTCATTATCAAGCTATTGATGGCCGCATCATCATCAGTAAAAATAAACAGGATTTATTCGAACAGCATCTTTTTCCCCATACCATTCTTGCCAAAAATTTTCGCACCCTCTCCTGCATTGATTCCAATCAAGAGCCCTCCCCTTGCTCTCTCCCCATTCCCCTTTGGCCAGGATATTATCAGGGAAAAATAATTCTCAATAATTCATCCACCCCCTCCCTCACTTTTTCATTCTTTATTTTTCCATATTCTGTCGTGATTTTTATAATTATTGTCTTTGCAATTCTATTTTTATCACTCAGGAAAAAACACTGCTAATAGGAACATATATTACCAATACTTAGGGAAAATATATAAACTATTACAATAACATCCGTTAAAACAATAATAAAAAATATCAAAAGCTTGACACTATTTTATACATGGCCTATTCTTATTTTATTAACCTCAAACATTATATGAAATTTAAGCCCTTTCAACATCTTTTCCCCTTAATCTTATTACTTGTCGTTATCAATTTTTTTTATCCTCGACCAGCCGAATCTATTCCACCCAAAAACATCAGGGACGTTCTTTCTAATTCCCAATTTTCTTACTATGGTGGTGTTGGAGCCGGTAATGTCGCCAACGATTCCGTCATCAAAATAGACACTAGCACTTCTTTTCCTTCAAAAACTTCTAACAATCTTTTTATCGGTGACACTCTTTCTATCGGTGTTGGCGGTAGTCAAAGCACATATACTGTCAAAGATATTGGTTCCACTAATACTATTATATTAAACACTGGTATTTCCGGAGTTTCTTCTGTTGCTGGTGGTAGCATTATTGCCACCCGCTCCGCTATTCACACTGTTTCCTTTGAACCACAAGTTAATTCCACTGGTGGTATTTGGCAAATTCTCATTAAATCCACTTCCGGACTCGCTGCTGAAAAAAGTAGCGATCGCATTCCTGACCAACAAGGTTTTGACCTTGGTACCCTCACCGCTGGTGCTGTCACTTGTCCTTGGGGAGCTACCGCCTCTGTTGGTACCACCACTGCTGTCGCCCTAGGTAGTCCTGCAGTCACCTCTTACTACCACGTCATCCAATGTGCCCTTGGAGGCGGAGTTACCAATCCAGCCGGTACTGGTGCCACAGGCACTATTATTATCGGTGTTGGTAACAGTCAAATGATAAATCCAAGTCCCTCAAACACTGCCGCTCTCGAAGGTAATGCCAATATTTTCACTTATATCGTCAGACAACTTGACTCAACTTCTCAGCTTCTCGACGAGGCTGTTGGCAAAATTGCTGTCGTTGAATCTGTCCGAGTCACTGCAACCGTCGATCCCTCAATCACCTTTTACATCGACGGTCTTGGTGCCACCGATGTTGGTTCAACAGCTTGTGGCGTCGGCACCACCCTCAGTTCCGGAGCAACATACACCACTGGTGATCAAGTAATTTTTGGCTCCCTCAGCCTTAACAGCTTCAATCAGCTTGCCCAAAGATTAACCTGTGTTACCAATGCTCCAGGTGGCTATGTCGTCACTGCTCACGAAGCTGGTCAAATGAAAAATATTAATAGTGGTACTACTATTCCTGATACCACCTGCAATGCTGGTGGTTGTACTCCCACCTCAGCCACTCCCTGGACTACAGTAAGTACTACTCAATCAGAATTTGGTTACACTATGAAAAATGTTGGTAGTAGCATCCCTTTTGTTGCTGGTAACTTCAAGCCTTTTGGTGTCACTAATACCAATGCTCAAAATGTCATGCTAAGAACTTCTATCCCCTCAAGTACCGAATCAGCTTACGTTTGTTATCGCATTTCCGTTACTACCACTCAAGAAGCTGGAGACTATGAGGCAAAAATTGTTTATACCGCCACCGCCACCTTCTAAAAAATTATAAAAACAAATGAAACTAAACACTGCCCCAACCAAAATTAATAAACTAGCCATTAATTTGTTTTTTGGCTTTTGTCTTTTGACTTTTTGCTTTCCTTCTTTTTCCCGTGCTCAATCAGCTCTTGGTCTCACTGCTATTCCTCCACGTTTAGAAATTACCGTTAACCCAGGTCAAATTGTTACCAAGGAAATTAAAGTTCGCAACGAATCAAATCAAGAAAAAACTATCTCCACCTCTTCAAAAGATTTTATAGTCACTGATGATCTCGGTACTCCTCTCCAAATTGAAAATAACGACCCCTCAGGCAACCGTTGGGCAGCTTCCTCTTGGATTCAAATTTCTCCAACTCGTTTAAAACTTAAACCGGGAGAAACTAAATCATTAGTCATCACTATTATTACTCCCGAAGATGCTCTCGCTGGTGGCCATTATGCCATGATTCTTCATACTCCAAACAATCAAACTATTATCTCTCAAACCGGCGCTTCTATTGAAACCAATGTTGGTACTCTCGTCTATTTAACCGTTAGTGGTAACATCACTGAAAATGCATCCATTAAAGAATTTTCTGCTCCCAAATTTTCCGAATACGGTCCTATTAATTTCAAAACTATTATCACCAATCTTTCCGACCTTCACATTACTCCCGCCGGAAGCATTAGTATTTACAACATGCTTGGCAGCAAAACCGATCAAATCGAGCTAAAAAATACCAATATTTTCCCATATACCAGTCGTGAATTTACCAGCACCTTAAAACAAAAACTTCTTTTAGGTCGCTATCAAGCCAAGCTTACTGCCGCCTATGGCACCACCGGTCAAGTTCTCGCCGCAACTATTTTCTTTTGGGTTATCCCCTACAAGCTGATTGCCCTCCTTATCGCTATTATCATTATCGTCATCCTCCTTCTTAAACTCAAGAAAAATACTCCACCCCTCTCTCCCACCGAAACTCCCAAGGTTGAAGAGCTAGAGAAAGAGCTTGAAGATCTTAAGAAAAAGTATCAAGATAGAAAGTAATTGGACACAAATCAAGCCGTTACCATCAAAGCCGAAATTCCTCAAAATAGCATTACTCTCTTTGGCTATACCAGTCCCAATTCTCGGGTCGAATTAGGCTCCTCAAAAGCCTTCTCTGTAACTTACAGTCGCGATGATGGTTATTTTATCTTTGATCACATTATTTTGCCTCGCCACCCTCAAGACCTCTGCTTGACCTCTCTTGATGACTCTCATCGACCAACCAACCCTGTCTGTATTCCTGAGCCACCACGTATCAATTCTTATACCGAAATAGGTCCTATTCTTCTCCCTCCCACTCTAAGCCTAGACCTTCAAAATCAATACACCTCCGGACAATCAATTCCCAACACCCCTCTAAAAATTCACCTCTACCAACAATCACAACCCCTCAAAATTGCTAAAATCGCCAATGCTTTTTCTTTACCAATCCTCGAAACCACCACCGACGACAAGGGTAATTTTAGTTTGACCATCCCCAACACCGTCCCCACCAATTATCGTCTTTTTGCCACCGCCTCTTTTGAAGACAACAACTCTCCAAAATCAAATACTCTTCTTTACCATCCCGATTCAACCATTTCTCCTCTCTATTTTTTAATCCCATTTTTCTTAATAATTCTTTCTCTCTTTTTTATCTTTAAAAAAACCCATCGTCGCTTTCTTCCTGCTCTCATCTATAATAAAACTATCGCCTTAACCACCATATGAACAAAAAAATTTTATACTTTATTCCCCTTATCATCGGTCTCATTATTGGCGTCTATCTGATTTCTCAAACCACCGTTCTCTCCGGACGCGCCAATAGTGCCAGTAATCGTCTCCCCGCCAAAGAAAATTCCTATCTATTTGCTTCTCCCATTCAAGCCAAAGGTGATTCTCAGGAAAAAATAAGAATCACTGTCTATATCCTAGACGGTCAAGGTCTTGGTGTCTCCCAACAACAAGTATCTCTAAATACTCCCCCCGATCTTTCCATCACCCCACTCCAGCCCACCACCGACGAACTTGGCAAAGCTACCTTTGATCTCTCTTGCAGTCATCCCGGAAAATTTCAAATCACTGCCAAAACCGACACCCTCGATCTACCACAAAAAATCAACATTATCTTTCTCTAAAACTTAATTTCTAAAAGTCACCTTCAGACTTCTTCCAAGCGCTACCCCATCAACACTTGCCGATAACTCGTATTGTCCTTCTGCATTTGATGTTATTTCAAACTGAGCCTTACCATCCATATCTGAAACCACCTCTAAATCATCCTTCATTCCCGACAACACTACCAACTTTCCCGAAACACCCTTACTACTCGCATCTAGTACAAAAACATTTACCGTGCACTTATCAACCCCATCAGCCTTTGCCAATATTCTTCCGCCTAGTAAGTATGAACTAGACAACGATACTTTACTTACTGGCGCCGCTTTCGTAAAGGTAACCAAAACTTTTGGTACCACCGACTGTGCCATGAAGTAAACAAAAATTACTCCAATAATTCCCAATAGCGCACTTAAAAGCATTTTATTCTTTGACATCTAAGAAAATTCTATCAACATTTTTCCAAAATACCATCATTTAGCAAAATACAATCTTATTTGCTAAACTCTTAAAATTAATATATTTTACCTATTTTACGGTATTATATTACTGTTCTTACCTCCTCTCTCCTTCCCTCATAATATCATTCAACATTCTTTTGAAGAATAATAATACCAAAATATACCACCATCTTCAATAAATATCTCATATCATACATATCTGTATCTTTATAATTCCAAAAGGATAAATCACAAATTGTTCTTTGTAAAAAAACAATTATGAAAACAGACATCCAAAAAATATCACAAAATTAGTTTCTAATTCGATTTAACATATCAACAATGCTAGTTTTAGAGACGTTTTAGTATATAAAATAATATCTAAATATCTATTCCGCTTTTTCTCCGCATTAATAATATTAGTAAACTTAAAAAATGACATCAAATAATCTAATATGACACATATATATAGTAGGCAAACTATATGTGAAAAGAACTGTGAAATATGTCAAATTCGTAATTCGTAATTCGTAATTGATAATTGGATAGTATCTATCTGCATCATTTGTCCCATTCTACAAGCTCTTGACACCCTTTTCCTAATAGTAGATATTTATATTATTAATAATTAATACCTGATAAACATGTATAAAAAATATAATTCTGAACCTAAATCTTTATCTCCGCTTTCAATACGACGTAGTTTTAACGGAGTCGATTACAAACCAATTCTTGAAGGCCTTACCCCCTTCCTCATTATCGCCGCCACTTTTATTTGGCTCTGGAAATAATCGGATGACCCTCACCCTTCTACCCCAGCACCTCACCTCCTACACTCAATGGCTCTCGAGTCATCAGTATCAATCCAACACTATTCGCAACTATCTCCAAGACTTGAAAACCTTTCTCTCTTTTTCTAAAAACCAAATTTCTGGCGACATTGTTTTCAACTACTTTCAACAACTTTCCCAGAAAAACAATTCCTCCCGTTATCTAGCATCCATCTCGATCTTTTGCCAATTTCTACTTGATCAACACCTTACTGACACTAATTTCGCTAAACAAGCCCGCAGGCGTCTCTCTCGCGAGCCCTCTATTGAGCTCGATAAGCTTTTGATTCAGTACCAAAACTACCTAATCAAAGACCACAAAACCAGTCTAACTATCAAAAACTATCTCAATGACATTCACCAGTATTTTGACTGGTTAAAAAGTTATGAAATTCGAAACTGAATTTAATCATTCTCGTTTTCAGCAATACGTTGACTTTCTAAAAGCCAACGGCACTTCTAGCGCCACCATTGATCGTAAACTTTCGTCCCTCAATTCTTTTCAGACTTTTTTAATCAAGAAAGCTTATCTTAAAAAACCAGTCACTGTTCCTCCCAGTATTCTCCGTCAACCAGAATCTATTGCCCCAAAAAGAAACTTTCTTTCCCGCTATCTTATTCTTGGCACTCTCATCGCTATTCTTCTTGGCTTAGGCTATGGTGTTTATTTTCAAACCATTCTCAAAGCCAAAAAAGAATTAGCTTATTCCACCGCTTCTGCCCCCGTCAGAGCTGGTCGTGTTCTCTCTTTCCAGGGACGTCTCACCGATTCCAGTGGCAACCCTATCAGTAGTTCTACCAATATTCTTTTCAAACTTTATACTTCCGGTGCCGGCGGTACCGAGCTTTACACCTCTTCAATTGGCAACAGTCAAACTGTAGTTCCTGATGAGAATGGTATTTTTTCCGTTGTCATCGGAAAAAGCCATGGTACCGAAATTCCTCCAGAAGTTTTCTCAGAAAATGCTGAAGTCTGGCTAGAGATTACTGCCGGTGGAGAATTGATGGATCCTCGGCAACAAATTGCCACTGTTGGCTATGCTCTCAATTCTGAAACCTTGCAAGGTCTACCACCATCTGCTAGCGGTCTGAAAGATACAGTGCTAGTTATAGACAGTCTCGGCAATCTTAATTTGGGCGAAACTTCCCCCACTATTAAATCCACCTCCGGTACTCTTGGTATTGAAGGTCAAGCTCTTTTATTAAATGCTGTCAACGGATTAGATACCAGTAATATTCGAATTGACCCCACCAACCCAAACGGTGCCATTCAACTCATTACCACTGGCAATGGTTCCAGCAATTCTATCGTCGCTACCAATGCTAATCTTGCCACCGGTAATTTAATCACTGGAAAAATTGTAAATGACAATCGTGGCTACAACTTTTTAACCTTTGAGAACTATGATATTGGTACTACCAACCTTTCCACCCGATTTTCAGTGAGTGCCAGTGGCAACGTGTATATATCAAACAACCTCAACACTGGCGGCACTGTCACTTTTACTGGCCTCCCTGTAGGCACAGGAACTACTGTTATCTATATCAATTCTTCCGGCAATCTCATTTCTGGCACTCTTCCTGCTGGCATTACCTATACTGCCTCAACCGGTATTACCTTAGTAGGCAATGATTTCCAAATTGATCATGGCTTTGCTAATACCTGGACTGGAATCCAGACCTTCCAAAATAACTTTGCTGTTGGTTCCTCTGCTCTGATTTCTAATCTTAATGCTTACTATCTTGATGGTTTATCTTCTTCTTCCTTTTTACAAACTGGTTACACTGGTTTTTTTACTACCGCTCTCAATGGTTTACAGGCTATTGGTTCTACTGGAGTTGGGTTGGGGGGAACACTGACACAGAATACTCAAATTGGCACTTCCTCATTTGGTCTCCTCTTCGGTGTTGGCAATACTCAATCTCTCTTTATTGGTACCAGCGGTTTTGTGGGAATTGGGACAACGAATCCAACAGTCAAATTAGATGTCAGTGGAGCTATTAATAGTGCCTGGGCTTCCGGTGGTTGGTCTGGTTCTCACATAGGAATGGGTAGTGGGCCAACCCAAAATTATTTGATGTATATCAGTAGTGGCAATGCCTTTTTAGAAAGTTATTATGGTGATTTGTATCTCCAAACAAAAAATTCCCAATCACTTAAAATTGGAACAAGCGGAATCACAAGTATCACC
>ERZ795061.5088-NODE-5088-length-10892-cov-8.699086_pt1 | contig 10892 bp, 13 predicted proteins | sample MGYA00375145_ERZ795061 | MGnify/ENA primary metagenome ERZ795061 (study PRJEB30190, sample SAMN05720144) | anaerobic digester metagenome | isolation source: active sludge of municipal wastewater-treating anaerobic digesters | place: USA | collected 2014-12-22 ... | reverse complement strand
GCGACGCTGCGGCCATGATGGGGCATCAGGCCAGAGGCGGGGTCGATGGTGATGGTGTGGATCTTTTCGGGCGTGTCATGTGCGACATCTTCGATGTTCATGCCGCCTTCGGTCGATGCGACCACGGCAATCCGGCTGGTGGCACGGTCAACGAGCAGCGCCAGATAGAATTCCTGCTTAATGTCGGCGCCATCGGTGATGTACAAACGGTTGACCTGTTTGCCCGCTTCGCCGGTCTGCACGGTCACCAGCGTATTGCCGAGCATGTCCTTGGCATGGGCTTCAACCTCATCCAGATTGAACGCCAGACGGACACCGCCCTTGGCATCCGGACCCAGTTCCTTGAACTTGCCCTTGCCGCGTCCGCCCGCATGAATCTGCGATTTAACGACATAGAGAGGACCCGGAAGTTGCTTGGCGGCGGCGACGGCTTCTTCGACCGACATGGCGGCAATGCCCTTGGGCACCGCGACACCGAATTTCGCCAACAGTTCCTTGGCCTGATATTCATGGATATTCATGGGAAAAATGCGTCCTTCCAGGTAGCAGAGTCGCAGGCTCTAAAGCACAGACAAGCAGGGAATGGAAGGGTTTGGCGCACAAGTTTTTCTAATGGCACATGCCTGCGCCGCTACGGCTCAAGGCATCATGGTTGGTCGGCTCTATCGACACCTATTCATTGCAATAGCCCTAAGCTCACCAGTGCCGACCGGAGCGTGCCGGCATCGGTGAAATGATGCGCGGCAAAGCCGTTGGCCCGCGCGCTGACGACATTGGCATGATTGTCGTCGACGAAGATTGCTTCACCCGGCTGTAGGCCAAAGCGTTCCAGAGCGAGCGCATAAATTGCCGGATCAGGTTTCGCGAGTTTTTCAACCCCGGAAACGACGATGTCGCCAAATAGGTCGAAGATCGGCTGTGTGGGCCGGAACATATCCCAGAACTCGGCTCCGAAATTGGTAATGGCGAACAGTGGCACGTCTTGCGCGGCCAAGTCATGCACGATGTCCAGCGATCCGGGTACGGGCCCGGGAATCGTTTCGTTGAACCGCGTGCGGTAGGCTTCAATCAAGGGACCATAGTGCGGATATTGTGCTGTCAGCTCGGCCGTCATGTCTGCCAGAGCTCGGCCGGCATCATGCTGGAAATGCCATTCGGGCGTCACGACATGCGCCAGAAACCAGTCGAGTTCCTCCGAATCGGGGATGAGCTTCGCGAACAAATGCCGCAAATCCCATTCGAACAGCACCCGGCCAACATCAAAAACTACCGTTGAAATCTGTGTCATATTCGCCATTCCCTAGATTTCAGGCACAAAAAAGCCGCCCACGAATCGGATTCGGAGCGGCGTTTTGCTGGAACCATCTGCCTGCGCGGTGCAGGCAGGACCAATTCAGCCCTGACGCGCCTTGAAGCGACGGTTGGTCTTGTTGATCACATAGACGCGGCCACGACGGCGAATCACGCGGTTATCGCGGTGGCGGCCCTTGAGTGACTTCAAAGAATTGACGATCTTCATCGGAATTAACCCGTTTTTCTGTGCATAAAGCTTTAAATGAAGGCGCGCTCCTATGGGCGACACCGGTCAAAGTCAAGCATCATTGGCCGATTTTTGCGGATTCATTCGCCATACATCGCTTGCCATCAAGGATGCGCGGCGTAAGGAGTGCATCATGAATACACGAAATCGCCTTTTACCCCTGCTGTCGCTGGCGCTGCTGTCTGCCTGCGTTGTACCGACCGGCCCCGTCGAGGTTACCCGATTCAACCGTGCATCCGAAGGTGTCGTTTATGGCACTGGATCCGTTTCAGTAGTTTTGGCGGGTGAAACCGATCAGGGCCAAAGCCTCGCGGCGTCCCCCTATCTGGCGGCGGTCGCGCGGGAATTGCAGCGTGTCGGCTACTCCGAAAAAAATGCCGATTCCGATATCGTGGCTGAAATCCGCTACGGGGTCGTCACGCTTGAACGCGAACGCCGCTCGCCTGTTTCCGTAGGTGTGGGCGGTTCGACGGGCAGCTTTGGTTCGGGATTAGGCGTCGGCGTCGGCATCAATCTGGGCGGGGGCGCCTCCGCACAGGTCGAAACGACACTTGCGGTGCGCCTCCTGCGGCGCAGCGACAAACTCGTCATCTGGGAAGGCAAAGCAAGCCAGATTGCGAAAGTCGGTTCGCCTGCAGCCCAGCCGGGCATCGCGGCTGCAAAATTGGCGGAAGCGATGTTTAAGGGCTTCCCCGGTGTGTCCGGTGAGACTATCCGCGTTCCATAATCAAGGAACATCTATGCCCATCACCGACATCAATGCTGCGTTCGATAGCGGCAATATCATCGTTCATTCCATTCAGGAAAATTCCGCCAATCTCTCGATCCGCAAAGACCGGGAATCGGAATTTGCCCAATGGTTCCACTTCCGCGTCGCCTGCACGGCCGGTGAAGAACTGACGCTGCGGATCACCGGACTGGAGGGCAGTGCCTATCCCGGTGGCTGGCCCGATTATCGCGCCTGCGTCTCCGAAGACCGGGACTATTGGGGCCGCGCAGACAGCAGCTATGACAAGGGTGAAGATGGCGGGACGCTGACTATCCGCTATACACCGGCGAGCGCAATCGTCTGGTTTGCCTATTTTGCGCCGTACAGCATGGAACGCCACCATGATCTGGTCTCGGAAACAGCGGGATGCGAAGGCGTCACCTATCGCTGCTTCGGCCATAGCCTGGAAGGACAGCCGATCGATTGCCTCGAAATGGGCTCGGGGGATATTCAGGTCTGGCTCTATGCACGTCAGCATCCCGGCGAAAGCCAGGCCGAGTGGTGGATGGAAGGCGCGCTGGACATGCTGACCGATTTGAGCAACCCGCATACGCGGGTCCTGCTCGAAAAATGCCGCCTTCACATTGTTCCGAACGCGAATCCGGATGGCAGTTGCCGCGGGCATTTGCGTACAAACTATGCCGGTGTGAACCTGAACCGCGAATGGGCTACGCCGAGCCTTGAAAAAAGTCCGGAGGTTTTGGGAATCCGGAACGCCATGGACGAAAGTGGCGTGCACTGGGCCATGGATATCCATGGTGATGAGGCGATTCCGGCAGCCTTCATGGCTGGTTTTGAAGGAATTCCGTCCTGGACCGATGATCAGGGCGAGCGGTATAAACGCTATATCCACCGCCTTGCGGACCGCACGCCGGACTTCCAAACCAAATTGGGTTATTCAATTGCCGCACCGGGCAAAGCCAATCTGACCATGTCCACCAATCAGCTCGCGGAACGTTTCGGCAAAAGCCATGGCTGTGTGTCGATGACGCTGGAGATGCCTTATAAGGATACCGTCCACGGCAATGATCCCGAACAGGGCTGGTCGCCCGAACGGTGCAAATTGCTCGCGCGGGAATGTCTGGCAACTCTGGCGGAAATGGTGTGACCAATGGCAATGCGGATCATCGAAGACGATCTTTCCGGTCCTGAAATTCGCAGCCTTCTCGAAACCCATTTTGCCGGCATGCTGGCAAATTCGCCTGCGGACAGTTGCCATTTCCTCGATTTTGACGGGCTCAACGCGCCCGACGTGACCTTTTGGTCCGTGTGGGACGATGACGCTTTGATGGGGTGCGGCGCGTTGAAAGAATTGTCGCCCGATCATGGTGAAATCAAATCGATGCGCACACATGCCGACCATTTGCGCAAGGGTGCGGGGGCCGCGATGCTGACGCACATCATCTCGGAAGCAAGGGAGCGTGGATATCAGCGCTTGAGTCTGGAGACAGGTTCATCCGAGGCTTTTGTCCCCGCTATCGGCATGTATCAGGCGCACGGCTTCGAATATTGCCCACCCTTCGGGGACTATGTCGAAGATCCGTTCAGCCGTTTCATGACCTTGTCGCTTTGATCGGCATGATTGTGCCTTGCATCCCCCGACGCTAGAGGCAGAACCGAATCAAGACCGAAGGATCATCTATGCCCAAACTCATCCTCATCCGTCACGGCCAGTCGCAGTGGAATCTGGAAAACCGTTTCACCGGCTGGTGGGATGTCGATGTAACCGAAAAGGGTGCAGCGGAAGCTTGGGCAGCCGGCGAGTTGATGAAGGAAAAGGGCATTACCCCCGACGTCGCCTTCACCAGCGTCCAGACCCGCGCGATCAAAACGCTCAATCTGGCGCTGGAAGCCATGGGTCGGCTTTGGGTTCCGGTGACCAAAAACTGGCAATTGAACGAACGCCATTATGGCGGATTGACGGGCCTCGACAAGGCAGAGACTGCCGCCAAACATGGTGAGGATCAGGTGCATATCTGGCGTCGCAGTTTCGATATTCCGCCGCCACCACTGGAGGCCGGTTCCGCCTATGACCTGTCGTCTGACCCGCGCTATGCGGGTATCGCCATCCCGAATACCGAAAGCCTGAAAGACACGATCGCGCGCGTTCTTCCCTATTGGGAAAGCGCCATTGTGCCGGAATTGAAAGCCAACAATACAGTGCTCATTTCTGCGCATGGCAATAGCTTACGGGCATTGGTCAAGCATCTGTCCGGTATTTCGGACGAGGATATCACCGGGCTTGAAATACCGACGGGGCAGCCGATCGTATATGAACTTGACGCCGCGCTGCAAGGCGAGCGCTATTATTTGTCCGACCGCTAATCGGCGCGTCCGCCTTCTTTGGCCTGCTTGGCCGCATACATGGAACGGTCGGCACGCAGCAGCAGTTCGGACGGCTTAACCCCCGGTTCTATGACGGCATAACCTGCTGAAATGCTGGGTGCCAGTTGTGCGCCATCGTGCGGAATCTTGAGCTTTCCGACCATTGCCGCCACGCGATCCGCTTTGCGGGCAAGCTCGTTTTCCTGAATATTGTCGAGCAATATCGCAAACTCGTCGCCACCAATCCGCGCGATCAGGTCGGAACGGCGGACCGTGCCCAATAGGGCTTTGGCAATGCTGGTCAGCAGAACATCGCCCGCAAGATGGCCGTGGCGATCATTGACCGATTTCAGATTATCGACGTCGATGTAGAGCAAGCCATAATGGCCGCCATAGCGATGTGCACGCCAGCACCACCGGTCCAATTCTTCCATGAAATGGCGGCGATTGAAAAGCGGTGTTAATGTGTCGCAGGCAACCAGACGTTCCAGTTCGGCGACCCGCGCCTTCAATGCGGCATTTTCGCGCGCAAGATCAGTCGCGGATCTTGAATCGCCTGTCGCCGTCAAATTGCGGGCTTTTTCGTCCAATTGAGCAATCCCCGATATTTGCACGACCCGGGGTATCTTTTATTGTTTTTCCGCTCAACCAAATTTCCCTCAAAAAAGCATGAGTTTACATCCTATTTGGACCTCGGCCCGCTGCGAAACGTCCTGTCCATTCACAATTGCGGTTGCGTTGCTCCCACGCTAAGGGCGGATGCTTCTTATGGTCGGGGGAACGACAGGTGAGTGAAGCGCAACCTCTAGTCGGAATAATCATGGGCAGCCGTTCGGACTGGGAAACGATGCGCGAAGCATCGGCGACGCTGGCCGCATTGCACGTGCCGCATGAATGTAAGGTCGTATCGGCCCACCGCACACCTGACCGCCTCTACGATTATGCCAAGGGTGCAGCGGCCCGCGGTCTGAAATGCATTATCGCAGGGGCAGGCGGCGCAGCGCATTTGCCCGGCATGGCTGCATCCATGACGCGCCTTCCTGTCCTTGGGGTACCTGTACAGTCCAAGGCCCTCGACGGTATGGATAGTCTGCTGTCGATTGTGCAGATGCCCGCCGGAATTCCCGTCGGCACGCTTGCCATTGGTAAGGCAGGCGCCACAAACGCGGCGCTTCTGGCAGCGGCGATGCTGGCCAACGAAGATAGCGAGCTCGCCGAACGGCTGGACGCATGGCGCGCGGCGCAGACCGCATCGGTGGCCGAGACACCCGAATGACCGCATTACCCCCGGGTTCGACAATCGGCATATTGGGCGGCGGCCAGTTGGGCCGCATGCTGGCGATGGCGGCGGCACAGCTTGGCTACCGCTGCCATATCTACGCACCGCCCGGCGATAATGTGGCCTGTGAAGTGGCGGCTGACTGCACCATCGCGGAATATGACGACTTGGCTGCGCTCAAGGCCTTTGCCGACGCGTGCGATGTCGTCACATTCGAATTTGAGAATGTGCCGGTGGAGCCGCTCAGATCAATCGCCCATACCGTCCCGATCCACCCGCCGATCCAGGCGCTGGAAGTGGCGCAGGACCGAGTCGAGGAAAAGGAATTCGTGCGCAAACTGGGCGGCGAAACTGCTGCTTTTGCCGTCGCGCGGTCCGAAATCGAAGTGGAAGATGCAGTGGCCGTTGTGGGGACACCGGCGATATTGAAGACAATCCGCATGGGCTATGACGGCAAAGGCCAGGTCCGCGTTTCGGCGCAAAGCGACCTCGCCAGCGCATGGCGGCGGGCGGGCGGTCAGCCGCTGATCGCCGAGGCCATGGTCCAGTTCGACGCCGAATTCTCGGTGGTGCTGGTGCGCAGCGCCGACGGCGAAATCCGCTTTTGGGATTCGCCGCGCAATGCGCATGAAAACGGCATTTTGGCGACCTCCACCCTACCTGCAGGTCCCTTGATTGAAAGCCAGCAGGCGGCGGCACGGGTCATGGCGGCGGCGGTGGCCGATGCTCTGGAATATGTAGGCGTATTCACTGCGGAATTTTTTGCCAGCGGGGAAGGCCCGCTGTTCAACGAAATCGCCCCGCGCGTCCACAATAGCGGCCACTGGACAATCGAGGGCGCCGAGACCAGCCAGTTCGAAAACCATATCCGCGCCATCTGCGGATTACCCCTAGGCAGCACGGCAACAATTGCCGAGCGGGTCGAAATGCAGAACCTGATCGGCAAGGATGGCGAGCGTTGGTTACAGCTTTTGGGTGACCCCGCGGCCAACTTGCATCTCTACGGCAAGGCGGAAGCACGGGAAGGACGTAAAATTGGTCACGTCACCCGCTTGTATAGATAAACAAATGTCGGCAAAGCGGGGGATATGAATCACCCCGAAATCATCCTTGTCCTCGCCCGCGCCGCCAATGGAGTCATCGGGAGCGATGGCGGGATGCCTTGGCATATCCCGGCCGACCTTCGCCGCTTTAAACAGATCACCAAAGGCCGCCCGATGATTATGGGCCGCAAGACCTTCGACAGCCTGCCAGGATTGCTTGAGGGCCGCCGCCATATTGTGCTGACCCGCGACAAATCATGGGAAGAAGAAGGCGCAGAACCGGTCTATTCGGTTGAAGAGGCACTGAAGCGCGCCAATGGCCCCCATGTCTGCGTCATAGGCGGAGCCGAGATATATAACCTGTTCCTGTCGCTGGCCGACCGTATCGAACTCACCGAAATCGCGATCACGCCCGAGGGCGATACGATGATGCCCGCATTTGATACAAAGGACTGGCAAGAGGTCGCCCGCGACAGTCATCCCGCAGAGGGCAAGGTTCCCGCACATGACTTTGTCACGCTGGTGCGGCGCGTCTGACTTTTTCGGGGGGGGAGAGAAAATGCGTAAACGGGTCTGGATTCCGCTGGCACTGATCGGCGCGGCCGCCATCGGCTTTTTTGGGGTCGCCCCGGGTTATGTCGAAGGCGCGATGAACCAGATTGACGGCAAGCCGCTGATCAAGGTGAGCGAAGAGGCCAAGGCGCTCCACAAGACACTCAATATTGTCGATCTGCACAGCGATACGTTGATGTGGAACCGCGACCTGAATGACCGCGCATCCCGCGGGCATATGGACGTCCCCCGCCTGCAGGATGGCAATGTCGCGCTGCAGCTGTTTTCGTCGGTCAGCAAGACGCCCAAGAACCAGAATTATGACGGCAATGGCGCCGACAGCGATAATATCACCCTGTTGACCATTGCGCAGTTGCAGCCGATGAAGACGTGGAACTCGCTGGTCGAGCGCTCGTTATATCATGCGCATAAGCGGGATGTAGCGGTCGCGAAATCGAAGCGCGCCTTGCTGGCGGTAAATACATCGGAGCAACTCGACAATCTGCTAGCGCTGCGATCGAAAGACTCGCGTCCTGTAGGTGCGATGCTGACGATCGAGGGGCTGCAAAATCTGGAAGGCAAGGCGTCCAATCTCAATCGCCTTTACTCCGCCGGTTTTCGCATGGCGGGATTGACACATTTTTTCGACAATGAACTGGCCGGATCGATGCATGGCCTGAAAAAAGGCGGGCTGACACCCTTTGGCCGCGACGTCGTAAAGTGGATGGAGGCCAAGGGCATGATCGTCGACATCGCCCACCTGTCGCATGCCGGCGTCGCGGAGATACTTGCCATGGCCAAGCGCCCCGTGGTGTCCAGCCATGGCGGCGTGCAGGCGACGTGCAAGGTCAACCGCAATCTGACCGACGATGAAATCCGCGGCGTGGCGAAAACCGGAGGGGTCGTCGGCATCGGCTATTGGGATGCCGCCATTTGCGACACATCCCCGCGCGCCGCCGCAAAAGCCATGAAGCATGTGCGCGATCTGGTTGGCATCGACCATGTTGCCCTGGGATCCGACTATGACGGGGCGACTACCGTACGCTTCGATACATCCCAGTTGGAGCAGGTCACGCAGGCCCTGCTGGATGAAGGTTTTACGGCTGAAGAAATTCGGGCGGTAATGGGTGAAAATGCGCTGCGCGTCATCAAGGCCGGACTGAAGCCCTTGGCCGAGTTACCCGCCACACCATGACCATAAAACGCCTGTCCGCCCATGATGTCATGCCCGATGCCTTGCGTGGTGCCATTATGGCGCTGGGCAATTTTGACGGCTTCCATCTGGGCCATCAGGCCGTAGCGGGCGAAGCAATTACGCAGGCGAGGGCGGCCGGAAAGCCCGCCATTATCGCGACCTTCGATCCGCACCCTGTGCGTTTCTTTGCCCCTGAAGCGCCGTGGTTCCGGTTGACGACCCTCGACCAGCGGCAGCGGCTTTTCGAAGTGGCGGGCGCGGATGCGATGCTGGTCTTTGATTTTGACGCTGCCCTGGCCGCGACCACCGCCCAGGATTTTATTGTCGAACTGCTGGTGAAGCGGCTCGGGTTGACGGGTGTGGTGACGGGTGAGGATTTCACCTTTGGCAAAGGCCGTGGCGGCAACATAAAGGTCCTGCGCGAACTGGGAGCGGATCACGGATTGCACGCGACGGCGATGGGACCCGTGATGGACGACGACGGCGTCATTTCCTCCAGCCGCATCCGCGATGCCTTGCGGGCGGGCGACTGCGCCACGGCGACCCGCCTGCTGACCCGACCCTTTGCCGTCGAAGGCGTAGTGCAGCATGGCGATAAAAATGGCCGCCTGCTCGGTTTCCCAACCGCCAATATCGACATGGCGCATTATCTGCGCCCGCGTTACGGCATCTATGCCGTCAAGGGCCGCTTGCCCGATGGCCGCGTGCTCGACGGTGCCGCCAATCTCGGCATCCGCCCCAGCTTTGATCCGCCCAAGGAATTACTGGAACCACATTTCTTCGATTTTTCGGAGGATTTGTACGGGCAAATAATAGAAGTCGAATTTCATGCATATATTCGCGGGGAGGCCAAGTTCGACAGCATGGACGCGCTGATGGCGCAAATGCAGGCGGATTGTGATCAGGCACGCGCAATATTGGGCAATTGATAATCTTTGTGTTCTTTGTGCCTTCGTGTGAGATAATTTTTGCTCACACAAAGACACGAAGACTCAAAGAAGAAGGATAAAGGGAGGAGTTTACGGTGAAACTATCCCGTACCAAAAAGCGTATATTGGGGGTTGTTGCTCTTATCCTCGTCGGGCTGTCTTTGTTGAACGCGAGCTGGCTGGCACCGACGCCTGTCGGCAAGCCAAAGTTGATTGCCCATCGCGGCGTCTATCATCTCTATGACAAGCGCGCCGCCTTTGGCCGCGACACCTGTACCGCCCGCTTCATCAACCCGCCCGATCATGAGGTGTTTGAAAACACCGTGCCATCGATCCAGATGGCGGCCGGGTTGGGTGGCGATCTTGTCGAGGTCGACGTTGCGCCGACCAAAGACGGCAAAATGGTGCTGTTCCATGACTGGACGGTCGATTGCCGCACCAATGGTAAGGGCGAGACGCGTGACCTGACCCTTGCCGAACTTAAGGCGCTGGACATTGGCTATGGCTACACCGCCGACGGGGGCAAGACATTCCCCCTTCGTGGCAAGGGTGTCGGCCAGATTCCCACGGTGGAGGAGGCGCTCGCCGCCCTGCCGTCGCGTCCCCTGATGTTTAATTTCAAATCCAAGGATGCGGGCGAAGCGGATCAGCTTTTTGCTATCTTGAAAGCCTCGGGCCGGGATTATGAAAAGCTGGGCGATGCCTTTTATGGTGCAACCGGCCCTGTCACCCGCATTCGCCAATTGGCACCGAAAAACTGGGCGTTCGACCTGAAGGGCGAAGCGAAGCAGTGCACGAAGGATTATGTCGCCTATGGCTGGACCGGCATCATTCCGGAAAGCTGCCGCAACGGGGTGCTGGTGATTCCGATCAATTACCAGTGGATCATGTGGGGTTGGCCCAACCGCCTGATTGCCCGTATGGAATCGGCGGGGGCAAGGGTCATCGTAACGGGCCCCTATGAAAGCGGCAAATCCAATGAAGGCCTGACCGATGTGCACCAGCTCGGCAAGATTGCCGGAACCTTCAACGGCTATATCTGGATCGAGGATATTTGGGGTATTGGCCCCGCGCTGAAGAAGTGAAATCGGACCCCGAAACAAGTTGAGGGTGACGAAAGGCAATTTGTTGCGCTAAGGGCGCTTTCGACATGACAGAAGCTATAGACTATCGCGATACCGTCTTCCTGCCGAAGACCGATTTCCCCATGAAGGCTGGCCTTCCGCAGAAGGAACCGGTGATCCTTGCCCGTTGGCAGGA
>ERZ795061.5087-NODE-5087-length-10896-cov-5.038834_pt1 | contig 10896 bp, 9 predicted proteins | sample MGYA00375145_ERZ795061 | MGnify/ENA primary metagenome ERZ795061 (study PRJEB30190, sample SAMN05720144) | anaerobic digester metagenome | isolation source: active sludge of municipal wastewater-treating anaerobic digesters | place: USA | collected 2014-12-22 ... | reverse complement strand
GCCGTGATCTGTACGCCATCGAGCCAACGGATCGCTTCGGGATCGAACGGTCTGGACCGTTCGATCCCGAAGCGATCCGTTGGCTCGATGGCGTACAGATCACGGCTCACGATCAACCAGCCACGTGCGCCGCTTGGTACGGTGCCCGTGAGTCGGTTGCGTGACTCACGGCCCATATTAGCAGTGAGCTTCTGAAAATTGAGCCTGACAGGACCACACGTGGTAGTGCAACTGTTGGTTTTCTGCAGCGAGACAGCCGAAGGCGGAAGGAGCTGTGTAGCCAGTGGGCGCATGCGCGGCTCACGCAACTTTCTCCTCTGTCTGTCGCCCGATTGATGGGGTGACCCCCAGGTCCGCTGAAGGATTGTCAGGGAGTCAAGGCTGACCAATCGACCCTGAACTCGCGCCTGCTAAACGAGCCGCTGGCTGGGGGTTCTGACGTGCCCCACTCTCTCACCATGAGGCCGCCCGGACATTGGCATGGCACACTGCAGTGATGTCCTGACATGCCTGAGCACTCGCTATTGGAGACCATCGGCGGCGCAGTCGCGCTGCCGAGGAGAGTCGCCATGGACCGAGCATGTTCAAGAAGACTTCACGAGCGGCGGCCTGGGTTGCACCGACCACCGAACTTGCTGCACGGCCCGCACTGGTTCCGGGCCAGCGAAGCGAAGCCAGTGGCGGGGTGTTGTGGGCGCTGCGGCCGCTGGTGATCCGCAGCGGCACCTGCGTTGCCCTGCGCGTCGACAACGGTGTGCCGATGGTGGCCCTGCGCGCCAAGGGAGCTCCCCACAGACTCGAATGGGTCGAGGCGCACAAGGTGCTGACCGACTCAGAAGCCGCGCGCTTGGCTAAGGGGCAGTTCACATGGCGGTGAGCGACGGGCGCAATCTCGAGACCGATACCCATCTCGACCCGCTCGCGATCGACATTGCGTGCATACCCATGGACATAGCTGGCGGCGCGGCGGTGGACGCTGAACCCCCGCGGAAGACTGGCTCAGGCCCGGGTTCCGCCGGCTCGTCGAGTCCTCGAGGCGTGTGGACCGTCTGGGCCGACTACTACGCAACGGGCGAGGGCCGGACATGGATGGCGCGGATCGCCCATGCCGACGACTCCCAAGGCGCCATTGCGGATTTCGGTCGTGCGTTCGACCCGTTCTTCGCCGCCGGCGCGCAGGCCTGCGAGGGCGTCGTCGACAACGAGGTCACGGGTCTACTTTTCTCGCAGTCAGCGCTCGTACTGGCTCGGAAATTCGCCGGCAAGGCTCATTTCGAATTGCAGTGTCGGTTCCACTTCAACCGGGCCTGACCGACCTGGCATAGCTTGCAGCGCCGGTCGGCACGAAGCAGCAGGCCACATGCCGAGTACCGGGCCATAGAGCTGGGTGCCACTGAAGACGACGATGCCGGTCGAAAGCATGCGGGCCTTGCGTTGTGCCGAGCAGCTGCTGCGCGAGATGCAGGTCGATCCCCCTGGGCTCACCTGAAATGCAACATCGCGCGGCTCGAGTTGAGCTGAGGCTATCCGAGCCAGGCGCGGCTGCTCGAAATCCTGTCGCGAGCAGGACCGCGGATACCGCCCGGAATGGCGACGGTTCGGTTCGATGCTGGACGGCTGCTCGAAGCCAAGAACCTTCTGGGCCAGGTGAGTGGCACGACGACGCGGCCGATGTCCTAAGAAGTGTTCTTATCAGGACGTCATTTGGTGGCAATTAAATCCGCGGTCGCTGCGCTCCGCTAGAAAGTCGCAGCAGACTTGCGCTCTCCAGGATTTCACCTTGCGCGTGATGGGGCCGCTGCGACATTGCCGATGTGCCTGGGTAGCGCGGCCTCAGGATCATCGCGTGCTGCCGCAGCGGCTCCCAACCCAGGGGCGTCCGGTTCGATACCACCAGTCCGCCGCTGCATCAGTCGGTATGCCGCCGGAATGACGAACATCGACAGCAAGGGGGCGCTCAGCATGCCGCCCACCATCGGCGCCGCGATGCGTTGCATCACCTCGCTGCCGGTGCCGGCACCCCAGAACAGCGGCAGCAAGCCGGCGACGATCACCGCCACCGTCATCGCCTTCGGACGCACGCGCAGCACGGCGCCTTCGCGGATCGCATCAAGCAGGTCGTCATCGCTGTCGCGCCCTTCGTCGAGCCGCTTTTGCCAGGCCTGTTTGAGGTACAGCAACATGATCACACCGAATTCGGCTGCCACCCCAGCCAGCGCAATGAAGCCCACCGCACTGGCCACCGACAGGTTGTGCCCCAGCACCCACAGCAGCCACACGCCGCCCACCAGCGCAAAGGGCAGCGTCGACATCAACAACAGTGCTTCGTCCAGCCGCCGGAACGTCAAGTAGAGCAGCACGAAGATGATCAGCAGCGTGAACGGCACCACCAGTTTCAGCTTGGCCGTGGCCCTTTCCAGGAACTCGAACTGCCCGGACCAGCTGACCGAATAGCCGGCCGGCAGCTTCACCTGCTCGGCCACGGCCCGCTGCATGTCGAGCACGGCCCCCCGAAGATCGCGGCCGTGGATGTCGACGTAGACAAAACCAGCCAGGCGGGCGTTCTCGCTGCGCAGCATCGGAGGGCCGTCGCTGACGCGCAATTCGGCCACATCGCTCAGCACCAGGCGCTGACCGCGTGGCGTGACGATGGGCAGCGCGCGCAGGCTTGCCATCGAGTCTCGCAACTCGCGCGGGTAGCGCAGGTTGATCGGGAAGCGCTGCAGTCCCTCGACCGTCTCACCGATGTTCATGCCGCCCACCGCGCCGGCCACCACCTCCTGCACGTCGGCGATGTTCAGGCCGTATCGTGCCGCGGCGTCGCGCCGGATGTCGACGTCGATGTAGCGCCCGCCAGTGAGGCGCTCTGCAAAGGCGCTGGAGACACCCGCCACGTTCTTCACCGCGCGTTCGACCCGTCCGGTCAAGTGATCGATGGTGGCGAGATCCGGGCCCGCCACCTTGACACCCACCGGGCTCTTGATGCCGGTGGCGAGCATGTCGATGCGGTTGCGGATGGGCGGCACCCAGATGTTCGACAGCCCGGGTACGCGCACGATGCGGTCCAGCTCCTCCACCAGCCGGTCGGGCGTCATGCCCGGCCGCCACCGATCGCGGGGCTTGAACTGGATCGTGGTCTCGAACATCTCCAGCGGCGCCGGGTCGGTGGCGGTCTCGGCGCGGCCGGCCTTGCCGTAGACGCTTTGCACTTCGGGCACGGTCTTGATGAGGCGGTCGGTCTGCTGCAACAGCTCGGTGGCCTTGGCGGCGGACAGGCCGGGCAGCGCAGTGGGCATGTACAGCAGGTCGCCTTCGTCCAGCGGTGGCATGAATTCGCTGCCCAGGTGCTGCAGCGGCCACAGACTGGCCACCAGCAGGGCGCAGGCCACCACCAGCGTCAGCTTCGGCATCTTCAACACCGCGTTCAGCAGCGGCCGGTACAGCGCGATGAGGGTGCGGTTCAGCGGGTTGGCCGTCTCGCTGGGAATGCGTCCGCGGATCAAGTAGCCCATCAGCACCGGCACCAGTGTGACTGCCAGGCCGGCTGAAGCCGCCATCGCGTAGGTCTTGGTGAATGCCAGTGGCGAAAACAGCCGGCCCTCCTGCGCTTCCAGCGTGAACACCGGCACAAAGCTGAGCGTGATGATCAGCAGCGAGAAAAACAGCGCCGGGCCGACCTCGACCGCCGCGTCGCCGATCACTCGCCAGCGCGTTTCACCTTCAAGCGCCTGTCCGGGATGCGCCTGTCCCCAATGTTCAAGATGCTTGTGGGCGTTTTCGATCATCACGATGGCCGCGTCGACCATCGCGCCGATGGCAATGGCAATGCCGCCGAGCGACATCATGTTGGCATTGATGCCCTGGTGCTGCATCACGACGAAGGCGGCCAGCACGCCCAGCGGCAGCGATACGATGGCCACCAGCGCGCTGCGCAGGTGGAACAGGAAGACCAGGCACACCAGCGCGACCACCGCAAACTCCTCCAGCAGCTTGCCGCCGAGGTTCTTCACCGCCCGTTCGATCAAATTCGAGCGGTCGTACACGGGCACGATCTCCACGCCCTTGGGCAGACCGCGCTGCAGTTCGGCCAGCCGGGCCTTCACCGCGGCGATGGTCTGCAGCGCGTTTTTGCCGGAGCGCATCACGATCACGCCGCCGACCGCCTCGCCCTCGCCGTTCAGTTCACTGATGCCGCGGCGCATCTCGGGGCCCATCTGGATGCGGGCGACATCGCCCAGCCGCACCGACACACCGGCTTCGGTGGTCAGCAGCGGAATGGCACGGAAGTCGTCCAGCGTCTGCAGATAGCCGTTGGCACGCACAGCGTATTCGGCCTCGCCGATCTCGACCACCGACCCCCCGGCCTCCTGGTTGGCGCGTGCCACCGCGCTGCTGATCATCCCTTGCGAGAGGCGGTAGGCGGCCAGCTTGTCGGGGTCGAGCACGATCTGGTACTGGCGCACCATGCCGCCCACGCTAGCGACCTCGGCCACGTCGGGCACGGTCTTCAGCTCGAAGCGCAGGAACCAGTCCTGCAGTGCGCGCAGCTGCGCAAGGTCATGGCCGCCGCTGCGGTCCACCAGAGCGTACTGGTAGATCCAGCCCACGCCGGTCGCGTCCGGGCCGATGGACGATTTGGCTGCGGTGGGCAGACGCGACTGCACCTGGTTCAGGTATTCGAGCACCCGCGAGCGGGCCCAATACAGGTCGACACCGTCGTCGAAGATGACGTAGACGAAGCTGTCGCCGAACATCGAGAAGCCGCGCACCGCCTTTGTACCCGGCACCGACAGCATGGTGGTGGTCAGCGGATAGGTGACCTGGTTCTCGACGATCTGCGGTGCCTGCCCCGGCCAACTGGTGCGGATGATGACTTGCGTGTCGGACAGGTCGGGCAGGGCGTCCAGCGGCGTGCGGCTCAAGGCCACCACGCCCCAGGCGGTGAGCAGCGCGCTGGCCAGCAGCACCAGGAAGCGGTTGGCCAGACTCCAGCGGATGAGGGCGGCGATCACTTGGTGGCTCCTGGCGCTGCACGCTGCAGCGCGGTGATCTGCGGCACGTCGCCGTTCTGCATGCGGAACTCCACCTCGACCTGCTCGCCCGGCGCCAGCCCTCGCGGCCGCTGAGTGGCTGGCGGCAGCTTGAAGTCCATCACCATCTGGGGCCACTTCAGCGCCGGGATCGGCGGGTGGTCCAGCGTGACCGTGTCGCCGGCGATGGCCTTGATGCGGGCCGGCGTTCGGTGCGTGGCTGCTTCTGGGCCAGAAATTGGGGCAGAAACTGGGGCGGACGCGGGCGTAACCGTCCCCTGATTCAGCCGGGCTTCCACGCCGCGCAGGCTGGCTTCCGAGTCGATCAGGAACTGGGCCGACAGCACCACGCGCTGACCGGCGGCCAAGCCCGCCAGCACCTCGGTCTGACCTTTCGCCTCCTGGCCGGTCCTGACCTCCACGGGCCGGAAGCGGCCTTCGGCTTCGGCCAGTATCACCACGCTGCGGCGGCCGGTGTGGATCACCGCATCGCTGGTCACCAACAGGGTTTTGGCGCGTTCGGGCTGCGCAAACTGCAACTGCACGAACATGCCTGGCACCAGCCGCGCGCCGGGGTTGGACAGTTCCATCCGCGCCTTCAGCGTGCGGGTGGCCGTGTCGACCTCCGGCAGCAGCGCCTGCACGCGGCCGGTGAATCGCCGGCCGGGCGTGGCCGGGCTGGTGGCGACGACCCGCGCGCCTGGCTTGAGCAGCGCCGCCTGGCTCTCCGGCACCTGGCCTTCAGCCCAGACTGTGCTGGTGCCTTGCAGCCGCAGCAGCGGCGTGCCGGGCATCACGGTGGCGCCTTCGCGCGCCAGCAGGTCGGTGACAACGCCGCCGATGGGCGCGAGCAGTGTCACGCGTGCGCGCACCCGGCCCTCACTGGCCACCTTCGCGATCATGCCTTCGTGCATGCCGGCCTGGCGCATGCGCGCGCGCGCCGCGTCGATCAAGGCGTCGACGCCTGGCCCGGTCATGCGCGCCACGGCCAGGTAGTCTTCTTGCACCGCCACCCAGTCCGGCACGTAGAGGTCCACCAGCGGGGCGCCGACTGCCACGCGGTCGAAGGTGGCGCGCACATGCAGCTTCTCGACGAAGCCCATGGCGCGCGCGGACACCACTTCCTGCAGGCGCTCGTTCCACGCCACGTTGCCGACGGCGCCGACCTCGGCCGCGAGTGAGCCTTCGACGACAGCCGTGGTGCGCAGCCCCAGGTTCTGCTGCACGCGCGGGCTGACGCTGACGGTGGTGTTGTCATCACCTCCTTGGCCGGCGCCCGCGTAGCGCGGCACCAGCATCATCTCCATGAACGGCGACTTGGCCGGTGCTTCGAAGTTCTTCCCCGGCACCATCGGGTCGTGGTAGTTCTGGATGCGCAGCCCGGTGACGGAGTCGATGTCGCCGGCCTTCAGGCCGTCGCGGATGTGGCGGCGAGTCGCTTCCTCACCCTGCGGGATCGACCATGTCGATGGGTCGGCAGGCACCGCGGCCACGGCTGCGGGGTCCGCGATCATGGCCCTGCCCTGGCTCATGCCGACCCACCAGGCGGCGCCGCCCGTGGCGGCCAGTGCAGCCGCCGCAGCGGCTGCGATCATCACGTGCTCGCGCTTCATCGTGCGGCTCCTTCAAGGGTGGTGGCGGTAGCGGTGGCGGCAGCGTCCGCCAACGGTTCCTGTGGGATCAGGAACTCCAGCCGGGCCCACAGTCGCGCGGTCTGGAGTTCGACGTCGATGCGTTCCATCTGCAGCGCCAGTGCCGCGCGCCGTGCGTCGAGTACCGCCGACAACGACGCCTGCCCGCCGCGGTAAGCAGCCAGCGCGGCATCGATGCGCTGCTGTGCCAGCTGCGTGCGATCACGGTCGATCAGCGCCAGCCGCGCGAGACCTGCGTGCCAGGCTTCGACCCAGCCTTCGGTCTGCGCGAGGGTTTCACGCGCCAGTTCCTCGCGTTCAGCGCGCAACGCCTTGGCCTGCGCGAGGCGGGCCGCGAGTTCGCGGTCCTGCCGTTGCGGCCGGTCCCAGGGCAAGGGCAGGGAGACGCCGATGGACACCATGTTCGCGTAGCGCGAGCCGCGCTGGCTGAACATCAGCTCTGCACTCCAGTCCGGCTCGCGCTCGGTGCGGGCCACGTCGGCTTCTGCGGCAGCCTGCGCTTCGCCTGCAGCCAGGCGCAGCAGATCGGGGTGCTGCGCCAGCCGATCCGCCACGCTGTGTGGGGCAAGCCCGTGCCGCGCCAGCGAAGGTGCGTCGGCCATGGGTCCTGTGCCTAGGTCACCGGTCCAGCGCGCCAGAGCGCGGCGCGAATTGCTCACCTCGGCATCGACATCGAGCTGCGCCTGCTCCAGTTGTGCCAGACCGTCGCGTGCGGCAATCAGGTCAGCCGGCGTGGTGCGCGCGCCGCGCAGCGCCGCTTCGCCCGCCTCGATCTGCCGTTGACCTTCCACGCGCAACTGGCGCAGCACGGCCTGGCGCTGCTCGGCGGCCCGGCGCTCGAACCAGGCGATGGCGGTGTCGCGCTGCACCGCGGCGATGCGCACACTGCGCTCGGCCAGTGCTGCCTGCGCTTCGCGCTCGAAGCGTTCAGCGCGCGCGCTGCGTTTGTCCGCGCGCGTGAAGGTCTGCATCACGCTTATCGACCGCTGCGTCATGAAATCGCGTGTCGTGCTGAAGCGGTCCGCCCCTTCAACCGGTACGTTGTCGAGCGACAGGCGCAGCACAGGATCAGGCCGCTGCGCAGCGGCCACAGCCCTTTCGCGCGCAGCCTGGGCCACTGCGGTTGCGGCGCTTGGGGCGAGTGCCCGACCCGTTGCCGTTCGCACGGCGTCGTGCAGAGACAGCGTCACCGGCTCGTTCGCTGTCGGCTGCGCATGGGTGGTCGTGGCGGCGAAGAGCGTGAGGCTGGACAGGCCGATGCGCAACGCGCAGGTCAATGGGCGGCGCGCATGCGGGCGCCGCCGGGGTGGCGTGAAAACCATGGTGAGCTGAACTCCGACGGGCATCGCCGCGCAATGCGCGCGCGCTGCCAAGGACTGATTGACCCCTTGCCCCCAGCGGGCTGGCAGAGAGAGGTCACGCAGGCGCGCCAGCGGCGCGCAGGCGGATCAGCCGGTGGTGGGAGGGCGCCAGGGCGCGCCAGGCGGCGAGGTCGGTGCGGAGGCGTTCAGCGCCACCGGAGGGCCGGAGGACGGAGCGGCTCCCAGCCCTGTCGTGGTGGCGGCCAGCGCCCAGGCCACGGGTACCTGGCAGTCGGCGCCGGACTTGCACGGGTGGCCGGTCTCGCCCCAGGTCTGCATATCGTTGCAGCAGTCAGGCAGGTCGGCGGGGTCGAGTTCACCGGCCAGCACCATCGCCTCCATCCCTGCCTCCATCGGGCAAGGGGCATCGCTGACCCATGCAACGCTCGCACCTTGAAGGGCGAGACAGGCACAGAGCAGCAGGGTCAGCAGACGATGAAACACCGCCGCAGTGTAAGTCGCAGCGGGTGGACGGGACAGTTGATTCCCCACGCGTGTTTCAAGGCCTGCCAGGCGGGCCGGCAGGCGCGGCTTGCAGCATGTCCAGCAGCGGCGCATAGCCAGCCCGATGCAAGGCCTGCCCTCGCGCCTCGAACAGATCCGCCGACCCATTGACACCATGTCCTTCGAGCAGCCGATTCATGAAGTTGAAGAGGCAGACCGTGAGAATGGCGTCGTGCAGGTCGCGCTCCGTCCAACCCGCAGCGAAGATGGCATCGACATGGCGCTGAAGCGCCTTTGTCGGTGTCAGGGTCAGCACCTTGGCGTAGACCAGGATCGGCTTCAGCTTATGGTCGACCGGCGCGCTCTCGAGGTCGGTCAGCAACGCGACGATGAGTGATTCATCGATGCCGTAGGCCTTTGCCGTTTCCTTGTGCACCCCGTAGCAGTACTGGCAGGCGTTCAGGCCCGAGACAAATGCAGCAATCAGTTCCTTGTCCTTGGCCGTGAGCTGCGAGTCGGTGCGGAGCGCTGCGCTGTGAAACTCGATCAGCGCGCGGCCTGCAGCGGGGTTGAGTCCGAGGATGTGGCGCACGCCGGCGTCTTCGGGCAGGGAAGGAAAGTACGGCATGTGGCCCTCAAAGTGAAGTAATCGCGGTCGCCAGCAAGTTTGCCTACGTCACCAAGTTTGGCCGATCCGTCAGCCTCCCCCGCGCTGGGTGGCGAGGTCGAAGCGGCGCAGCCCCTCGTGCCGACGCTCGGCCGACAGGCCCGCGTACTGAAATTGCACCTGCAGACGCGGGATCTCGAGCAAGGCGATCCGTCGAGCAGGCAAGCTCTGCCATACCAACCGAAGCGTCCCGTCGGGAAACTGAACCTGGATCACGCCGATGGCCGGATCCGGGTCGATGCTTGCGCCCGGGAGCGCCACTGGCAAGGCCCTCAGCAGATCTGCCACGGTGCAGCCCATCACCTGCCCGAATTCGGCGGGAACGAATTCTGGCGTCATCCCTGGATCATCCCGATCGCTGGTGCCGTGGACCGCTCAATCGACTTTGTAGGCGGAGAACACGGCGTCCACCGGTGTCGCGAAAGCGTGGTTGCTGTAGTTGCTGAGCGTCTTCACGGCGATGGCCAGAACGATGTAGAGCACATCCTTCTCGTGGAAGCCGGCGCCGAGAAACGCCTGCACGGTCTCGGCTGCAGGACGCCCCTGGGTCCTGACCATCTCGGCCGTCAGCGCGTACAGGGCAGCCAGTCTGGCGTCGGGAATGGCCTGGCCCACGCGAATGGCCAGCAGCACGGCGGCCGGCACCCCGGACTTCTTGTCGGCGATCATGCTGTGCGCCGCCGTGCAGTAGGTGCAGCCATTGACCTGGCTGACGGCCAGGAACACGACTTCCTGCTCGGCGGGCTTCAGCCCCGACTCCGAGCGGAACAGCGCGTAGCCGTGCAAGTAGGTGCTGAGCACGGCAGGCGCGTTGACCATGTTGGCGTACATGTTCGGGAGGAACCCCACCGCCTTGACGGCCTGGTCCAGGATGGCCTTCTGGGCATCGTTGGCGGTGGCGGGGTCGACGGCGTGCAGGGTGTGCAGGATGGGTTCGGCAGACATGGCGATTCCTTTGGGCATGGGTGAGCTGAAACAACGCTTCATCCTAGGAACGGCCCGGGTCGAAGCGGGTACTGCCCGTCGCAGACTGATGACCCAGCGTCTCGTCCGAGCCCGCCAGAACGGTTGACTGGCCGGATCGGTCAGGCCGGTGCTGCCGCTTCAGCGTCGGCGTCACGCAGCCAGTGCGTCGGGGCTTTGCCGGTCTTGCGGATGAAGGCCCGGGTGAACGCGCTGGCACTGCCATAGCCCACGTCCAGGGCCACGTGTTTCAAGGGTCGTCCGGCTCGCAGCAGCCCCTGAGCCAGGGTGACGCGCCATGTCGCCAGGTAGTCCGCGGGTGTGTCACCGATGACCTCGCGGAAGTGCACCGCGAACCGCGCACGAGACATCCCCGCGAGCTGGGCCATGTCCGACAGCTCCCAGGCGCGCGTGGCGTTCTCGTGGACCGCCACCAGGGCCTTGGCCAGGCGCGGGTCTGCAAGGCCCGCCAGGGTTCCCCCCTGGGTCAGTCCGCGATCCAGGCAATGGCGCAGCAGGCGGATCAGCAGCAGTTCACACAGGCGGTCCAGCGCGGCCTGGCGTCCGCACTGCTCGGTGAAGGCTTCGTCGTACAGCAGGTCCAGCAGGGCCTGCGCGCCGGGAAGATCGCGCAATGGCACCAGAACCATCGGCGGCAGCGAGTCCGTGATCGGGTTACGCCCGCCGGCACCGAACTGGATCGATGCGCACACCACGTCGGCACCGTCCCGGTCGTCGGCGATCAGGCGGTGGGCGTCCGGCCGAGGCAGGAACAGCAA
>ERZ795061.5085-NODE-5085-length-10899-cov-6.144688_pt1 | contig 10899 bp, 12 predicted proteins | sample MGYA00375145_ERZ795061 | MGnify/ENA primary metagenome ERZ795061 (study PRJEB30190, sample SAMN05720144) | anaerobic digester metagenome | isolation source: active sludge of municipal wastewater-treating anaerobic digesters | place: USA | collected 2014-12-22 ... | reverse complement strand
TAAAGAAAGAAAAAAAAGGTGGGTTCAGCAATCGATTGATTGGTGGATTCATGCCGGATGCAAATAAAAAAGCCCCGATCATTGGACCGGGGCTTTGCTGTAGGGGAAGGGTTCGAACCTTCACGAGGAAGTTAGCCGCAGGACATAAGAAAACATTTTAGTGGTCAACCCATTACCCTGTGTTTATCCTTTGCTCCTCACCCCCGAGACAGGAGGGCTTGTCTGCCAATTTCAACACCCTACATTATAAAAAGAACGTCCCAATAGCTATCGGGATACTGTTGCTGTAGAGGAAGGTCTCGAACCTCCACGGAGCAGTTAGTCCCGGTTTTACCCGAAATTTATTCTGTTGTCTCCACCCCCGAGATCGGAGGGCTTGTCTGCCTATTTCAACACCCTACATTGCAAATTCTTTAGCAAAGAAACGATTGAAATGGTTTTAAGTCAACAAATTGTTCAAATATTTATATAATATTTAATAATATAACGATAATATTGATAGATTTGAAAAAATACCTCTACCATGAGTCGAAATTTTGAAATTGATAATACAGATCTCAAAATCCTCGAGATTCTGATGCAAGACGCCAAAAGGCCTTATACTGAAGTGGCTAAAAAGGTTAATGTTTCACAGGGAACCGTACACGTGCGGATGAATAAAATGGAAGAAGCTGGCATACTAGAGAAAACCACGTTGCGGATAAACTACGCCAAGCTGGGCTACGACATCACTGCATTTATTGGCATTTACCTGGAAAAGAGTGCCTTATATGACATGGTTCTATCAAAACTGAGGAGTATACCTGAAATCACTAATATTCACTATACCACGGGCAATTACTCTATGTTCGTAAAGATTCATTGCCGGGACACCAATCACCTCAAAGAAGTACTTCACGATAAAATGCAGCAAGTGGAAGGTATTGAGCGAACCGAGACCATGATCTCTCTGGAAGAGAGTCTTGACCGGAATTTAAAGCTGACTTAATAAAGAAATTTCACATTCGGGAGAACCTTAAACACTCAGTTTTGTTGTATTTTTGACGATTATTTGAAATTAGTCTAAATAGGCTGCATGAGTAAAGGCAATCAGGTTCTTGAAGAAATCACCTCGAAGGAATACGAGCATGGCTGGACTGTAAACCTGGAAGCTGATGAAGCTCCAATGGGGCTTAATGAGGGAACTGTTCGTTTCATTTCCGCCAAGAAAGGAGAACCTGAGTGGTTATTGGAGTGGCGCTTGAAAGCGTTCAGACAATGGGAAAAAATGGTCGAACCCAAATGGCCCAATGTCACCTACCCTGCTATCAAATATCAGGATATTATCTATTACTCTGCGCCAAAGAAAAAAGCAGCGCTCGATAGTCTGGATCAGGTCGATCCGGAATTAGTTAAGACTTTTGAAAAGTTGGGGATTTCCATAACGGAACAAAAGAGATTAACCGGAGTTGCTGTAGATGCTGTAATCGATAGCGTTTCAGTGGCTACTACCTTCAAAGAGAAACTTGGAGAGTTAGGAATCATTTTCTGTTCCTTCAGTGAAGCGGTTAAAGAACATCCGGAGTTGATCAAGAAATACCTCGGCTCGGTAGTTCCAATGAATGACAATTACTTTGCTGCGCTTAACTCAGCTGTGTTTTCGGATGGATCATTCTGCTACATCCCTAAAGGTGTGAGATGCCCAATGGAATTATCAACTTACTTCCGTATCAATGCAGCGAACACCGGTCAGTTCGAAAGAACTTTGATTGTTGCGGATGAAGGTTCCTATGTAAGTTATCTCGAAGGTTGCACTGCGCCAATGCGCGATGAAAATCAATTGCACGCTGCCGTGGTGGAGCTTTACGCGATGAAGGATGCTGAGATAAAATATTCTACTGTACAGAATTGGTATCCGGGAGATAAAAATGGTAAGGGTGGAATCTATAATTTCGTTACCAAGCGTGGGCTGTGTTTTGGCGACCATTCTAAAATATCCTGGACCCAGGTAGAAACCGGATCGGCCATTACCTGGAAATATCCTTCTTGTGTTTTGAAAGGTGATTATTCAGTGGGTGAGTTTTACTCGGTTGCTGTTACCAACAACTATCAACAAGCAGACACCGGAACCAAGATGGTTCATATTGGAAAAAACACACGATCACGCATTGTTAGTAAAGGTATTTCGGCTGGTAAATCACAAAACAGTTACCGCGGCCAAGTACATGTGATGAAGCGTGCTTCGAATGCAAGAAACCATTCTCAGTGTGATTCCCTTTTAATGGGCGATCAGTGTGGAGCGCATACGTTTCCGTATATCGATGTAGAAAATAATTCAGCACGTATTGAGCACGAAGCAACTACCTCAAAGATTGGTGAAGACCAGATCTTCTATTGCCTGCAACGCGGAATCGATGAAGAAGCAGCTGTTGCCTTAATTGTGAATGGTTATGCTAAAGAAGTATTGAATCAACTTCCAATGGAGTTTGCGGTTGAAGCTCAGAAATTGCTCGCGTTGACCTTAGAGGGAAGTGTGGGGTAAGAATTGCACGCCAAGACGCAAAGTCGTTAGAAGTCTTTGCGTTCTTCGCGCCTTTGCGGTGAACAAAAAATTAGAATTATATATAAATGTTAACTATAAAAAATTTACAGGCAAAAGTTGGGGAGAAACAAATCCTTAACGGAATAGACCTGAAAGTAAATGCCGGTGAAGTACACGCCATCATGGGTCCCAATGGTTCAGGCAAAAGTACGCTGGCATCCGTATTAGCCGGACGAGAAGATTTTGAAGTAACGAGTGGCGAAGTTGATTTTCTTGGAAAGAACTTATTAGAACTTGAGCCGGAAGATCGCGCGCGTGAAGGCATCTTCATGGCCTTTCAATATCCGGTAGAGATTCCGGGCGTGAGCACCATCAATTTCATGAAAACGGCCTTAAATCAGATTCGTCAATATCGAGGCCAGCAGGCGTTGGATGCTGTTTCTTTTCTTCAATTGATGAAAGAGAAAATGAAACTCGTTGAAATTGATCAGTCACTACTCAGTCGTTCACTCAATGAAGGATTTTCCGGAGGCGAAAAGAAACGCAACGAAATCTTTCAAATGGCCATGCTTGAGCCCAAGCTATCAATCTTAGATGAAACCGACTCAGGACTTGATATTGATGCCTTACGCATCGTGGCCAATGGGGTTAACAAACTCCGTACTAAGAACAACGCAGTAATTGTAGTTACTCACTATCAGCGTTTGCTCGATTACATTGTTCCTGATTTTGTACATGTACTCTACAAAGGAAAGATTGTGAAATCAGGCGGAAAAGAACTGGCGCTTGAACTTGAAGCCAAAGGGTACGACTGGATTAAAAATGAAGCCGCTGTTGCCTGATATGAGTACACCCATTACCCGAGATATTAACAACGAAATTGCTGAATCATTTCATCAAAGTAAATTTGATGTCGCCAACGACTATCGTAAAAGCGCTTTTGCTTTCTTTGAGAAAACAGGATTACCCACAGCGAAACAAGAGGAGTATCGCTTCACTCCTATTTCAAAAGGCCTTGAGAAAAATTTTACGTGGGATTCCAAAGAGTCAACCTCATCAATTAACTCTATTGATGCTTTCCTGATTCCAAACCTTGACGCTAATATCCTGGTATTTATAAATGGTAGGTATTCAGAATCTTTTTCAAAAATCATCAGTCCGGAAAGCGAAGTAAGAATTAATACACTGAGTGAAGCATTTCGTTCAGACAGTTCTCTCGTTTCTTCTTACCTGGACAAGGTACTTCATCCTGAAAAGGATCCTTTCACAGCGATGAACTCCGCCTTCTGGCAGGAAGGGTTATTTATTCATGTTCCCGAAAACTCAAATGTGTCTAAGCCCGTTTTCATTTTGCATCTTAATGATGCTGGAGAAGGTCAGGTCATTAGTCAAACGAAGGTTTTAGGTATCCTTGAAAAAGGGAGCCAATTGAGTGTTGTTGAGAAATTTAATTCGATTGGTCTCAATCCGGTGTTTCACAATTTTTCAGAAGAGTGGATTGTGAAAGAAAAATCTCATTTGGAGTACTGTAAGATTCAAAATGACACAGGCAAAAGTTATCAAGTAACGAATACAGTTATTCACCAATCGGATAACAGTTTATTAAATACGTTTACCCTAACTCTTAACGGACAATTGGTTCGTAATAATCTTGGCATCGTAATCGATGGCAAACAATGTGAATCCCATTTCTATGGTTTATACCTGGTCAATGGAAATACATTGGCTGATAATCATACTGTGGTCGACCATAAAAAACCTAATTCCTTCAGCAATGAAATGTATAAGGGAATTATGGATGGAAACTCCAAAGGTGTGTTCAACGGAAAAATCTTTGTTCGTCCACACGCCCAAAAGACCAATGCTTTTCAATCAAACAGAAATATCCTGGTTTCTGATTCGGCATCGATAAACACAAAACCCCAGCTTGAAATCTGGGCCGATGATGTAAAATGCTCGCACGGCTGCACATCCGGACAATTGGATGATGAAGCCATGTTTTACTTACGCTCGCGTGGAATTGCTGCACCTATTGCAAAAGCGATGCTGTTATATGCCTTTGCGAGTGAAGTGCTTGCTCCCATTCAAAACGAGACGTTGAAGTTATATCTTGATAATTTGATTGCCGAACGCCTTCATAAGAACTTTTAATCATGAATGAAGTAGCCACCACCCGATTGGATATTGAAAAGATAAGGACCCAGTTCCCTGTCTTGAACCAACAGGTGAATGGCCAGCGCTTAGTTTATCTCGATAACGCAGCAACGAATCAAAAACCTCAACGGGTTATTGATGCCTTGACAAAGTATTATGAGAAAGATAATGCCAATATCCATCGTGGCATTCATACGTTGGCAGAAAGAGCCACCAAGGCCTACGAGCAAACCCGTCATGCAATGCAGCAGTTTATCCGCGCAAAGCATGTGGAAGAAATCATTTCACACGGGGTGTAACTGAAAGTATAAATCTGGTTGCTGCATCTTACGGCAGAGCGTTTCTTAAGGAGAACGATGAAGTGATAATCTCAGGTCTAGAGCATCACTCAAACATTGTGCCCTGGCAAATGATCTGCGAGGAGAAAAAAGCAATCCTTAAAGTTATTCCAGTTACCGATGTTGGTGAAATTGATTTAAAAGCCTATCAGCAAGTATTATCTTCAAAGACTAAAATTGTAGCTGTCAATCATGCTTCAAATAGTCTGGGTACTATTAATCCAATTAAGGAAATTATTGAGGCTGCCCATAACCATGGATCCGTTGTCTTAATTGATGGAGCACAGGCTGCTGCACATTTACACATCGATGTACAAGAGTTGGATTGCGATTTCTACTGCATCTCGTCACACAAAATGTACGGCCCCACTGGCACCGGAATTCTGTATGGTAAGAAAGAACTATTGGAAAAAATGCCTCCTTACATGGGAGGCGGTGAAATGATCAAAGAGGTGACATTTGCCAAAACAACTTACAACGATCTTCCTTACAAATTTGAAGCCGGTACGCCCAATATTGCTGATGTGATTGCTTTGAATGAAGCGATCCTATTCATCAATGAACTTGGAAAAGAAAACATAGCAGCTCACGAAAATGAGTTACTGAGTTATACTGGTAAGAAGTTGTTGGCTATCCCTTCTTTGAGACTGGTTGGTACAGCCAATGAGAAAGTAAGCGTTCAGTCTTTCGTGATCGATGGTATTCATCATTTTGATATCGGGCAGATGCTGGACACTCGCGGTATAGCAGTACGAACCGGACATCATTGCACACAACCCTTAATGGACCGCTTTGGTATTGAAGGTACTGTGCGGGCTTCATTTTCTGTATACAACACCATGGATGAAGTGGATCAATTGGCGGAAGGAATTGAACGAATTGTTAAATTTCTGAAGCCATGACAATCAATCAGATTCAGGATGAGATAATCAGTGAATTCTCCGTGTTAGATGGAGACATGGAAATGACGGTATTTTATATCATGGAGTTGGGCCAGAAACTCCCGATAATGAAGGAAGAAGATAAAACGGAATCGAATATTGTAAAGGGTTGCCAGTCGAAAGTATGGATGACCGCCCGGATTGAAAATGATAGAATATATTTTGAAGCGGACAGTAATACCGCTATCACGAAAGGACTGGTTAGTTTATTGGTCAGGATCTTTAATGGACAAAGTCCAGAAAATATTTTAAGTGCAGATCTATATTTTATGCACAAAATTGGCATGGAACGATTCATTGGCACCCAGCGTTCAAATGGTTTTGCTTCCATGATCAAACAAATGAAATTGTATGCGCTGGCTTTTAAAACACAAAAAGAAATCTCGTGAGCGATACCTCTGAAAATATTAAATCCACCGCGGAGATACCTCAAGGCGAACTCAGGGACAAGGTAATTGCTGCCTTAAAGACCGTCTATGATCCTGAGATTCCGGTTGATGTTTACGAACTGGGTCTTATTTATGAGATCAGCGTATTTCCCGTGAACAACGTTTTCATTTTAATGACGCTTACTTCACCTTCTTGTCCATCCGCGGAAGTCATCCCTGTAGAAGTGGAACAAAAGGTAAAAGAAATTGATGGTGTTAGTAGTGTGGAAGTAGAATTGACATTTGATCCGCCCTACTCACAGGACATGATGAGTGAAGCGGCTAAGCTTGAACTCGGATTTATGTAAAAAACTTATCCGAACTTTGAGGTTTGCTAAAATGTTAGAGTAACAGAGAGAAATAATTCTTAAAACATAATTCTAAATATAATTTCTAATAATATGTATCCAGAACCATTAGTTGCCCCTATGCGCCAGGATCTTACCGTAGCTGGCTTTAAGGAATTGAAAACATCTGCAGAAGTAGACACCGAATTGAAAGACCATAAAGGCACCACCTTATTGGTGATCAACTCGGTTTGTGGTTGTGCGGCTGGTGCGGCTCGTCCAGGCATCAAGTGGGCACTTCAACATAGCGCCAAAAAGCCAGATCACCTTACTACTGTATTTGCCGGAGTAGATAAAGAGGCCGTTGCCAAAGCCCGTGAATACACGCTGCCATACCCTCCATCCTCTCCCGCGATCGCTCTTTTTAAAGACGGTGAATTAGTTCACTTCGTGGAACGCCATCATATTGAAGGCCGTAATGCCCAAATGATTGGTGAACATCTGGTAGAGGTGTTTGATGAATTTTGTTAACTAAAATTGGAGTATAAAAAAAGAGGACCTTAGGGTTCTCTTTTTTTGTGTACTTAAATGAAGTCTTTAAAGTAGTGGAGCTACCAACTAATTCACGTTTTTCAACGAGTCACTTTTTGCTTTGTCCATCTTTTTGAATCCCTTTTTCAGCGGCCAGGAATATTGAGCCGCTTCAAGGTCTTCATCCAGTTTCTTGGAACTGCTCTCCAGGTTCTTAAGTGTATTTTTTAAACGTGCACCTTCCTCTTTATCGTGGAGCAAAACTCCGATGGATGTGGAAGTATCTTTACTAATCGTTTTGAGCTGTGTAACCAGTACGGCTGTAGTATCTGCAATTTGTTTCAGGCGCTGAGCGAACTCCCGGATGGAATTGAACACAACCGTATCGGAAACCAGGTCATTGGCTAATGTACCCTCTTGATTTAGCTTAGCCGTGTAGGTGTTTAGGTTGTTAAGCAATTGTTGGCCTTTGGCAGAGGTTTGTTGAAGGGACACAATTGTTTTATTGGCGTTATCATACAACGAATTATCATTCAGCAATTTTCCCATCGTTCCCTCTCCGGAATCCAATTTCTTACTGATGGATTTAAAATCAGTGGTAATGGAATTTAAGTTCTTGTTACTTTCCTGCAGAATTTTCAGCATGTCTTCCTGCGATACTGATTTTTCAACTTCCAATGTATCTCCTTCCTGGATCTGGCCAACCTTTCCGCTGCCTCCATAAATGACCAGGATTTTATTTCCGATAAGCCCATCGGTACTTATTTTTACTTTCGCGTCTTGTCTTATGTACTCCTGGGTTTTTACATCAATCCGCATGGTTACCTCTACTGCATTCCGGCTATGAAATTGGATTGCCTTCACAGTACCCACTTTCACCCCGGAGAACCAGATATTGTTACCCGCTTGTAAACCATTCACATCATCGAAAAAAGAAGTGACGGTCATCTTCTTCTTAAAGGTCTCATGTAGGTTACCCACCATCAGGACTCCACTAACGAGAAAAATCAAACCGATAAAAACAAAAAGGCCAACGATTACGGCACGTCTATTAGGAGATTCACGCATGGCTATCTAATGTAAAATTGTAATTATAAAAACTTTTAATTTGTTCATCATCGCTTTCAAAAACACTTTCAAAACTTCCTACCTTGGAAAATCGTCCATCCAATAACATGGCCACTCGGTCACCCGTGTGCTTGGCACAGGTGAGGTCATGGGTGATTATCACTGAGCTGGTGTTGTATCGTTCTTGAACTTCGCGAATTAAATCATTAATCTCACCGCTGGTAACGGGATCCAAACCTGATGTAGGTTCATCGTACAAAATAATTTCAGGTTTCAGAATCAAAGTCCGGGCAATGCCTATTCTTTTACGCTGTCCACCCGAAAGATCGGATGGCATCTCATAAATTTTCTGAGCCAGGCCTACAGCATCCAGTGCTTCTTCTACTTCATGATCTACCTGGGCTTTTGTCAAATTTTTCTTATTCATTGTAAGTGGGAAGGCCAGGTTCTGATAAACGTCCATACTATCGTAAAGAGCGCTGCTTTGAAATGAGAATCCTACCCGCAGGCGCAATGCGTCTAGTTCTCTGCCCTTCAGTTTGTCTACCTGCTTGCCCAGCACCCACACTTCGCCCGCATCCGGCTTAAGCAGTCCTACAATAATCTTTATTAAAACCGATTTCCCAGATCCTGATTTGCCTAGTACGGCTACATTTTCACCTCTCAATAAATTGAAATCTACACCTTTTAAAACATCCAATTCATCGAATGATTTCTCGAGACCAGTAATAGAAATCACTGATTCTTCCCTATTGATTTGGTGTTTAGCTTCCTTCATCTTAAAAATACCTGAACCAGTTTGTAACCTGAACAATGACTACTTCTTCAAGAAAAATAAGAAACATGGAAACGATTACCGCCTTATTAGCGGCTCGACCTACGCCCCGTGTTCCCTGGCTTGCATTATATCCTTTATAACATCCAACTATTCCAATAGTAAATCCATAGACAATTGATTTGATAACGGAAGTATAGATATCGAGAAACGATACTGAAGAAAATGCATTTTGATAAAAGCTAATAATACCCGTAGCCTCTTCGGAATGAACGTTTATATAAGAGCCATAAAGTCCAACACAAACGCAATACAAGGATAGTATCGGAATGGTTAGTGTGGTGGCCATTACTCGGGTAACCACCAGGTATTTGAATGGATTAATAGCTGATACCTCCATAGCCTCGATTTGCTCGGTTACTTTCATCGAACCAATTTCAGCTCCAATACTAGACCCAACCTTGCCAGCACAGATCAAAGCCGTGACTAACGGACCCAATGCCCGGATGATGGCAATGCCCATCAAAGAAGGAAGCCACGAAGTAGCACCAAAATCCTCCAACGAAGGACGGGATTGTTTAGTAAACACGATGCCAATAATGAAACCGGTGACAGTAATCAGCGAAAGCGATTTAAGTCCGATTTCAAAACTTTGATTAATGATTTCGCGAAAATGAAAAGGTGGTAAAAATGCTTCCTTAAAAAAACGGGCTGTAAATGCGTATGCATCCGATACCCCGGTAAGGAAAGAATCAATAGATCGGTTGATTAAATAAGGTTTGGAATCGGACTTACTCATAGCGACCGCGCAACGGGTTTTTCGAACAGTAATATCGTACTTTTCTTCTCCATATAGTACTATACTGAAGAATATGGGTATAAAAGTAATTTCATAAAATCTCTTAAGCGATGATTTTTGTCATAGGTTGCTGCATTCCACAATATCAACCTGTCAGTGGTGTATAAACTGACCTGTTGTTATTATCTTGCCAATTCAAAATTAGAATTTTAACTATGAAAGCGACCTGTTTCATATTCTTTATACTGCTAACTTTCGGCTGCTCAACCGAAAAGCTATATGATGTAGGGCAAATTAAAACGGATAAAGGCGAATTGCTGATCTGGCTAAACGATGAAACACCTAACCACAAAGCAAATTTTATTAAGCTGGCCAATGCTGGATATTGGGATACCCTCTCGTTCAATCGTGTGATCAAAGATTTTGTGGCGCAGGGCGGCTGCCCGGATACACCCGCAGGCTTTGCTGACTCCCCTTACCTATTGAAACCTGAATTTAACGATAGTATCAAACATGTGTATGGTGCTTTCGCTGCCGGGCGTGACGACAATCCGGAAATGCTTTCGGCCGGGTGTCAGTTCTATGTAGTTCAGAATAAAAATGGGTTAGCACGGCTTGACAATAAATATACAGTGTATGGCCATGTATTTAAAGGAATGGATGTGATTGATGCCATCGTGTCTGTGCCAACTGATTCTATTGATGAACCTCTCAGTAAAATCATGTTGGATGTGAACATAATAAAGATGACAAAGAAGGATATTGAATCGAATCGGTTTAAAGTACCTCATTAAATCCATGAGTATTGGATAGTTAACTGTATTTTGAATTTTATGAAGTTATACTTCTACCAATAGTTTTTGTTGTGTATTATCCAACACTACTTTTTTAATCACTTTTCCTTTGTCAAGCGTAATAATCATTTCACGTTCGAACCGTGAATCATATCCATTATGCACATAGATCATTGAGTTGCCTTGCGGGATTCGAATCTTACCTGTAAACCAGGATGCTACAATCCCCCCGCTCTTTACTCTTGGAAAAAGCAACCTCCAGG
>ERZ795061.5084-NODE-5084-length-10900-cov-12.310189_pt1 | contig 10900 bp, 10 predicted proteins | sample MGYA00375145_ERZ795061 | MGnify/ENA primary metagenome ERZ795061 (study PRJEB30190, sample SAMN05720144) | anaerobic digester metagenome | isolation source: active sludge of municipal wastewater-treating anaerobic digesters | place: USA | collected 2014-12-22 ... | reverse complement strand
AGGTGGTGGCAGTGCCGAAGTCCACAATCACAAGCGGGCCTCCATACAGCTCGTATGCGGCGACTGCGTTGACTATACGATCGGCCCCGACTTCCTTGGGGTTCTCGTACTTGATTGCCATGCCCGTCCTCGTACCCGGACCAACCACATCGGCCGCGCAGCCGAAGTACTTGCGCGCCATCTTCTCGAATACCGTGATGATCGGAGGCACAACCGACGACAGGATGATCCCGGCGATCTCCGACACTGGTATCTTGCCAAACTCCAGTAGCTGCATGACTAGCATCGCCCACTCATCGGCCGTCTTCTCCCTGGAAGTAGCCACCCGGTAGTCGGCGCACAGCTTCTCACCGCAGAATACACCCATGACTGTGTTGGTATTTCCAACGTCAATTGCCAGAATCATAAGGCCGTCCCCCCGGCGCAATTATACCATGTGGCCTGCTCTTTGACAGTGCGTCCGACGGGGATTAGAATAGGCTGGGGACTGGAGGTGAAGGCGTGCAGGCACTACTTGATGCAACAGTCGTAGGTCTCGTCGCAGGGGTAGTCGGTACCGGCATCGGCGCGCTCGCCATCGCTGTAGCCGGTACGCCCACCAGACGATCTCTTTCAATCATGATGGGCCTCGCCGGAGGCGTCATGCTCTCCGTAGTCTTCCTTGATCTAGTGCCTGAGGCGGTCGAAATAGGTGGAACCGGTTACGCAGTGGGCGGTTTTGTGCTCGGGGTCGGAGCGACGGCGATCGTGGACCTCCTGACGCCGCACTTCCACTTCGTCTCAGGAGACTGCGAAAGAGCACGCTATCTCCGCGCAGGCATACTCACTGGTATAGGCATCGCCATGCATAACCTGCCTGAAGGGCTCGCTATAGGCGCAAGCTATGCCCACGGATCGTCGCTCGGGTTCTCGGTAGCGCTCACCATAGCCCTGCACAACATCCCTGAGGGAATGGCGATGGCGGCGCCGATGTGCGCAGCGCGATTGGACGCCCTGAGGATCACGATATGGGGCGCCCTGGCCGGCCTGCCCATGGCGGTAGGCGCGTTGGTAGGAGTGATGATCGGCACCGTATCCAGCCATGTGCTCTCTGTGTGTCTTGGGTTTGCGGGCGGCGCAATGGTCTTCATCACCGCCGACGAGCTCATTCCCGACGCTCAGGAGTTCGCTGTGGGGCATTCGGGAACCTTCGGAATTGTCCTCGGCGCCCTGGCAGGAATGATTCTTGTGTATGCGCTATGAAAGGAAGTGATAGCATGTCATCGATTGATGTTCGCCGAGTGACGAGAACCGCGATCTTGATCGCTCTGACCGTGGCCTTTCAATCTCTTGGCCTGCAACAGATGGTCACGGGACCGGTGGTCAACATGTTTCTTTATCTGGCGGTCATGGTTGTAGGCATGTGGAGCGGCGTAGTCACCGGGCTCGTCACGCCCGCCGTGGCGCTTTGGGTCGGCATACTCAAACCGGCCATGGCCCCCATGGTTCCAGCTATCGCGCTGGCAAACGCGGCGCTGGCAGTCGTATTCGGCCTGGTATCGGGCATCGGAGGTCGCAGATCCGTGGCATTTCGGATAATCGCGGTCCTCATCGCTTCGCTCACTAAATTCCTCATCCTGTCGACCACCGTGAAGTACCTGGTGCAGGTTCCGGGGCCTCTGGCCAAGATGATGCAAGGTACACAGCTGGTGACGGCGCTCGTCGGCGGAGCGCTAGCTCTGATCTTAGTCGAGATCCTCTCGCGCACCGGCATAGTCGGCGACATGGCCGGCAAAGCGGGCCAAAAGCGTAGCTAGCAGCCGACCAACGCAGTCGCATGCCCGTTTCGCATGCCGATACCGACACGTCCGTGCCCACGAACATTTCTGATGCCTTTGGCATAGCTTATACTGCTATGCCTGTTGGCCATCACGGTTCGCGGGAGGCGGTGCTTATGCACTACACAGTACAGGAGGGCGATACGCTCTGGCTAGTCGCCCAGAGGTACCGTTCCGATTACAGGATGATTGCTCTGGCGAACTCGCTTGAAGAACCCTACGACATCCACCCGGGCCAGGTCCTCCACATACCTCGCAAATACCGGCTGATCGGGTTCATCGCCGACTATGCCTCCACTGAAGGCATCGCCGACGCCCTCAGAGCGCCCGAGCCATTCAGCGAAGTCGTCTACTCGTTTTTGCACGTACAGCCTGACGGCGACCTGCACCCCGGCGCTCAAGACCCTGCTGTCCAGCTGATCCGCGCGCGCAAGACGCGCGTTTTGGCGGGCGTGACGAATCTGACGGAAGCCCGGTATCTGCGAGAGTCGGCAGATGCGGTGCTGGCTGCGGAGGATGCCCGGTCTGCGCTGGCCGACAAGATAGTGGAGGCCGCCTCATCTAGCTCACTAGACGGCGTCCACCTCGATTTCCAGAACATCAGCAATACGCACTGGGACTTGCTTGCAGTGCTTGCCTGCAATATTCGGGCCAAGCTGGCTTCTCTCAGCCCCAACTACACACTGTCGGTCACCGTTCCACACGACTGGGCTGAAGCGGCGTTCAACCTCAAGCACATGGCGGAATGCGTCGACCTGATGATGCTGGAAGGGCTGGAGAAGGGCGCCCAGGATCCTGAGGGCCCGCCCACCGATCTGGCATGGTTGCACAAGAATATTGAGTCAGCCCTGGAACACGTAGGTCGTTCCAAGCTAGCGGCTACTATCGGAGTATACGGGCTGGACTGGGCCGCCCCGGGAGAGGTCGCCTACGTTACGTCAGACGCTGCCGCGCGCATTGCCAGCGAGACAGGCGCCCGCGTCGTTCGCGATGCTGACAGTGCCGCGGCCTGGTTTGAGTATGGCGATTCCCGAGGAGAGCAGCATAGGGTATGGTATGAGGACTTGGTCACGTTCTCCGCCAAGATCAGGGCCCTGGATTCGCTGGGAATAAGGAAGATCGCACTGTGGCGCCTGGGTGCAGTGCCCGAGGCGGTCCTGGAAGCGGCATCTCAGGCATGGGTGTGGGGATAGCGGCCTGCCTGTAGCCGCGTGGCCGGCCGCCCGGTGCACCGGCTTGTGGAAAATGCAGCCTTTGATGGCTATAATGGGAGTGGACATGCTCAATCGGAGGTGGGCTCATGCCGTTTAGTATTCTTGACATAATATGGCTCCTCGTTATCGTCTGGAGCTTTGTCCCGCTGTTTACGAGGCAGACGCGTGATGCTTCAAGGTACAAGCTGATCCGGCAGATAGAACACAGGCGCAAGTCACGAGTGATTACGCTCATTCATCGCCAGGAATCCATGAACATCCTGGGCATGACATTCGCGCGACACATCGGAATCGAAGACTCCGAACAGCTTCTGCGGGCCATCAGGATCACCGATCCCGACGTGCCCATAGATATCGTTCTGCATACCCCGGGCGGCCTCGTGCTGGCCACTGAGCAGATCGCCCACGCCATCAAGAGCCACCGAGGCAAGGTTACGGTGTTCGTGCCGCACTACGCCATGTCAGGCGGCACTCTGATCGCCTTGGCGGCAGACGAGATCGTGATGGATCCCAACGCCGTCCTCGGCCCTGTGGATCCGCAGATAGGCAGCTATCCCGCGGCTTCAATCCTCGCTGCCGTAGCCAAAAAGCCCGTAGCCGAAGTAGACGATCAAACCCTCATACTGGCCGATGTGGCTGAAAAGGCGCTCCGGCAAGTCAGGGAGCTCGTGATCGAGATCTTGGAAGACAGAATGCCGCCCGAGAAGGCGCAGGAGATTGCCGAAGCGCTTTCTACCGGTCGCTGGACTCACGATTACCCAATCACGTGCGAACAGCTGACAGGAATGGGCCTCACCGCATGCAATGACATGCCCATTGAGATATATCAACTCATGGAGCTGTACCCGCAGCCCCAGGCAAAGAGGCCTTCTGTGGGTTACATACCCATCCCTTACGGCGCCCGGGGCGAGCAGGGCAAACGCGACTAGGGTTCCAGAGAGAGAGCGCACCTACATGGCGGCCAGCGCCAGGACGGCCACTGCCGCGCTGGCCGCAACCGCCAATGCGTCAAGCCGGCCAAACGGGATTCGCCTGCGGAAGGTCCTGGCGGGATACAGCCCGAAGCAGCGCCCTTCCATTGACACGGCGAGCGACTCGACCCTGCCGAGAGCGGACACCACAACTGGGATGAAGGTATATCGGGCCATCAGAAACACGCTTTCGGGCGTGGCACGATCCAGCGCGATGCCCCTGGCCATCTGTGCCTGCCGCACTGTTTGGGCCTGGTCGCGGAAGTAAGGAACGAACCTCACGGCTGCAATGAAAGCGAACCCGTACCTGTATGGCAGCCCCGCCTGCATCAGTGCGTATGCCAGGAGCTGAGGTTCTGTTGTGCTCACAAATAGATGGCTCGCCAGCACTACGTTGAGAAAGCGCAGCGCCATCAGTGCGCCCGCAGCCACACGTTCGCCCGGCCCGGCGCCGTGCGCCAACAGGACTTGACTGGCGAACAAGACAGCTGCGAACAGGAAGATCCCACGCAAACGCCTGCGGAATGAGGACTGACGCAACGGCGCTCCGACCGCTACGTGCATCAGCGATATCGCACAGCATAGCACAGCCGCCTGCAAGGGTGTTCGCGCACGGAAGGCCACGACGCACGTGGAGACCAGCACCGCCAGACGTGCAATTGGATTAAGCCCCATCTGTGTGTAAGGCGGAGGAAACATAGTCCTGTGCCAACCCCCTACGCGCGAGTTCGGCGATGGCAAGGGAGGCCGGGGCATCCAGCATGACCCGCCCGCGCTCCAAAAAGACGATTCGATGACAGCACCAGGCCATTATGTCGGGATCATGCCCTGCCAGCAAGACTCCCTTCCCGGCGTCCGCCACTTCAGCCAGAAGGGAGGCAAGGTCCTCCGCCCGCTTCATGTCCTGCCCGGCAAAGGGCTCGTCCAGCATCAAAAGGTCAGGATCGCCGATCAAGGCTGCAGCCAAATTGAGCCTTCGCCTCTGACCGAAACTGAGCGTCAGGGGGTGGCGGTCGCGCATATCGGCCAAGCCGAACCGGTGCAAAAGACTCATGGCAGCAGGGCCGCACTTTTCGGCTGACTGACCCCGCGCCAGCGGCCCAACCACCGCCTCACGCCAAACAGAATCGGTAAACAGCTGGTGATTGGGATTTTGGAACACCAGACCCATGTGAGAAGCTCTGGAAGACACCGGCAACGCGGTGATGTCCCTGCCGCACAGCGTCACACGGCCCGCCTGAGGCTTGAGTATGCCCATGATACTCAGAAGAAGCGATGTCTTGCCTGAGCCGTTGTCTCCCATTACACCCACGATTTCGCCGCGCCCGACATCCAGACCTACATCGGCAAGTGCAGGCCTTTCGCCGTACGAGCAGCTGAGCCCGCGCACAGCTAGCAGTGGCTCACCTGGACGCGTCTGTGACCTGCGTTCGATGGGGGAATGCATGCGCCCGGGCCTATCCCACACGGCAGGGCCATCATACACGACCCGTCCCTCGTCCAGATGTACCATGCGCCTGGCCGCACCTGCAAATCGCCACGGCTTGTGCTCCATGATAATGACAGACAACCCCGAGTCGCGCTGGATCATGCGCAGCGAATCCGCTACTGCCCTCGTAGCGCGGAGGTCAAGATGTGCCGCCGGCTCATCCAGCACGAGCAGCCGTGGTTGCATAGCCAAGACCGATGCGATAGCCACGCGCTGCTTTTCGCCGCCCGACAGCTCATCTAAAGCACGCCCCGCCAGATGCTCGGCGCCCGCCAGCTTCAGCGAGCGTGCTACTCGGCGCTCAATCTCGGCCTGTGAACACATCAGGTTCTCCGGGCCGAACGCCACCTCGTCAGCAACACGCATGGTGCAGAACTGCGCCTCGGCGTCCTGCTGAACCAGCCCGACCCGGCTGGCCATGTCGTACACGCCTTGCACAGCCGGCTGAACTCCGCACACCCGTATGCCCCCGGAAAGGCGCGCGTACACAGCGTTGGGTATCACGCCCGTCAGGCACAGCGCCAGTGTGGACTTGCCTGAACCGCTTGGCCCTGTGACAAGCACGGATTCGCCTGCGCCGATCGACAAGTCGACGTGCGCAAGCGCATCCGACGCGCTCTGTGGATAGTGCGCTCCAAACCCCAAGAGCTCTACCATTTCGCTACTCAACGTGGATCCTAGACACCATCCTCACCCAGAACGCGCCCTCAAAGCCCGGAGCAACAACTCGCAAAGTTTCATGGTCCTGGCAGAGAAGCACGTCTGTATGCTCCGTTACGTCTCGCACGCTGAAGATGGCCTCGTATCCATCGGAAGCGACAATCCGCACTGACGTCGCCGACGGGTCGACTCCGGCCCGCTCCAGAATCACCGCCAACGGCACTCCGGAGTAATCGGCCTCCGGCAGATACGTAACCTGCCCAACTAGTTCTGCCCGCACGGTTACCACCTCATCGCGCACCAGTGCGGGCGTATACTCGTAGGCCCGCGCTACCTTGCCTTCGATCCTGCACGCGGGGCCTTCCGGGACGGGCTCAAACACCTGAGTGTAGTAGTACAAGGCCCCGCCCGCCAGCGCAGCTGCCATGACCAGAGTCACAACCAAACGGGCAACGCGCCGGCGGGGCCTGTGCCGCGACTCCGAACCGGCGCCGGACGCATCCGTCGGCCGCAGCAGCCCGGCAGTCTCTACGACGTCCAGCACTCCGGAGGTGAAGTATCCACCGAACACCGCCCCGGATATCGCCGCAAACAGCACCATGAGGCCCACGTACCCCCACGAGACTCCGGAGAAGTACATGGCCTGGAACAAAAGGACATTGGATGCTGACGATACCGCACCGGCGAAGCACATGGCCCCAACCGGCGGCCTCGCGAACGGCAGCGACAGCAGGTCGACAAGCACGCCCTCTACAGCCGACACTGCCACTATCGGCAGCCCATGGGTACTGCCTGTGAACAACTCCACCAGGCCTTTGAGCACGCCGGCCAGAGCGCCGGCGCCCGTGCGGCCCACAATAGCCCTGGCGAGCACGAACCAGAACACGTGCAGGCCCGCCATGAACTGGCCTGCACCGAACGGCACGCCGAAAGCCGAGTTCAGCAGGTTGCCTAGATACCCAACGTACGTGCTGAGCACGCCCCCGGCAGCGCTCACCGCCGCGATCAGGACCAGGTCGCGTGTGCTGAAATAGTAGCCCCGCCGGCGCTTGGCCATCCGCGCTGACATCCTAGTTACCGACGATCTCGATGGCTGCGATCGCCTTAACCGAATGCTTCTTGGTGGGCAGATCGCCGACCAAGCGAAGCGGTGCGTCGCCTTCCGTGAGATACTCGCCGTTCTTCAGGTACGCCACGATGATATCGCTGTTGCGTGCGACCGACTTCGAGTCGAACTCGGCTGCGAGACCATCCTTGGAGATCACCCTGACAGTGTAGCCCTTCTCCGCCAAGCTGTCGTCGAACATGTAATGCCCGCCGGGAGCGTCGCCCCCGTCTATTATGGAAAGGATGACCCATAGGGGCGCGCCTTCGTAAGTGGACGTGCTTCCATCCTTCTCAGCGACCGACCACAAGACTGCGGGGTGAGGCGTAACCGGGCAGGTCACGATGCTCTCGAACGTGGCTCTATCCAGCCATACCTTCTCCACTCCCGACAGGCTGATCTGCCAGTCCTCCACACCCGGGATGACCTCTATCTTGGCAACTGACTTGGCCCAGAAATGGCCGTCGGTTATGACAACGCCGTCGGGCCGCCCATAGATGATCCGAGGCAGCTTATCGGCGGGGTCGCGCTCCGATTCAAACGCGAGAAGCATGGATGGGCCGCCAACGCGCAACGCATTGCCCTTATCGTCGTACGTGAAGACGCCCCCTTGGACCTGCGCGAAGCTGTACACCATCTGATAACCATCCCGTGCGGTCACTCGGATGGCCTCTTCCGGGCAGATGCCGCCTACACGGTCGAGAATTGCGTCCATGGGAATGACGGCGTAGGCCGACAGGCCGTCTATACGCCCGGTGCTCCTCAGGAATGCAGCTTTCACCGTCTGTGCCTGTGCCGCTGCGTCGGCCGCGGTAAGCACTACGGACCTATCGCCATGAACCACTTCCACTTTCCACTCGCCCGCCGCGGCAAGGCGCCCCATGCCAAGCACTAGGCAGGCAAATGCTACGACCGCCAGCACCCTGAGAACGTTGTTCTTCTTCATGTCGTGACTACCTCCCGATTACTTTGTCCTGACTTCAATGCTACGTACATAGCGCGCCCAGCGCGCCCCGGCCGATTCATACACATTCCAACCCTGTCCTGCAGCGGACGTCGCGGCGCAGTCCGAGTTGTGGTACACGCCGTCGGCTGGCACAAACACAACACGCGGGCACTCTCCCCAGGCAGGATGAGTCGCGCCGTCCTTCTCATAGGCCAAGAGCATTTCGCCCTGCATGAGCAACCATTTGGCAGGCGGATACAGATTTTCGTACGCGAAGTCCTGCGCGTATCCGTCGCTCGATGTAACCACAAGGATCTGCCCAGGCTGCATCCCGCCCACCATGTCGACGAGAGCGGCTACGCGAACTCCCGCATACATCCCCTGCCCGCCCAAGTTGCCGAACTTGTTCTCAAAGGCCGTCTTGGCCTCGAACCGGGGCATTGACGCGATTTCGCCCAAGGTCATCTCCACCTGTCCCTTCGGGCCCCGAACCGTAAGGCGCGGTTCGTCGATCTCGGCCTTCACAGGCACGGCCTCGACCTGCACGCGGTCACCATCTACCCGCACCATCGCGAAATGGTGAAACCCGCCCTGTTCAGCCCGGGCGTACAACAGAGCGCCTCCGCCGCCGGTGGTGACGTACGCGACGCCGTCCTTCACCTCTTGGGCAAAGACGTGCACATGCCCACTGAACACCGCCAATACCCTGGACGTGCTGAACATCTTGTGTAGTTCGGCAGCCTGCTTGGTGTCGGAAAAGCAATGGTCGCCGCCGGCCCTGGGATCGAAAAGAGGGATGTGCATGAAGACGAATTTGGGCTCCGAAGTTGCCAGCTCCCGCCGGAGCCAATCGACCTGGGCCGCATCGAGACTGCCGGAGGAGCTGTCAAGGCCTATGAACCTGTAGCCCTTCTGGACAAACGAATAGTAAGAGTCCTTACGGATGAGCCTGGTGTACATAGCTTCTCCGTCGCCCTTCACGTCATGGTTGCCCAGCACCGTATACAAGGGCATTCGGAGTTTTCGCGCTCTTCCAACAAAGTCGTCGTATTGCTGGCTTGTCCCCGATGCGACCATGTCGCCACAGTGCAGGAGGAACTGCGGACGCGCAGTGTTTAGCGCGTCTATCACCTTGTCCCATACCTCGTTGCGCCCCTGGCTGTCGCCGACTGCCGCGAATGACAACCCCGAGCGACCGAAGAGTGCCTCCGCCCGATTGACAGGCAAGGCAGCCACCGTAGCGAATACGAAAGCAAAGGCCGCCAGCGCCAAGGCAGTGCGGCGCAAATCGCGTCGCCTGTGTACCCCCTGGGCCTGCGGCGTACAGATACGTAACACCATTCAGCCTCCTTTCCGCACTGGGAGGCGCGCCTGTTTCCCGGCGCACCCTATCGGTCCACCTACCATAGCCTCAGGCAACAGCGCTGCCCGAGCGTTAGGCGAGGGGACTCGGAGGAATGTAATCGGCAACTTTCGAACATTTCGACACCGAGGACCAAATCCCTACTTGAACTCCACTCCGCCCATGATCGCCCTGCACCTGACCCGCAACCGCTTTGCGGAGCCCTCAGGCCCTTCCCGGAGGAAGGTTCGGCTGGCCAGAACGCCGCCAGACGACTGACCGAGCACGGTCACCCCGCCCAAAATGGCAGCTCCCTCGCATTCCACACTCATGTCTTGAGGGACAATCACCTCGATTGCGCCCATGATCGCAGTAAGGTCCAGATACGTCTCGCCATCGGGGATATCTGCCACGCGCAGATCCAGATCGGCGCCGCCCATCACCACCACGTACGATCCGCTTCGCAGCGGCCAACCAGTGGCCCGTTGCTCCAGCCCGCTCATGACCACCCACTGAGTATGCCCGGTCGCACCGCCGGGCGACGACGACCGCAGCACCGTCCAGCCCACAAGGATCACTACGGCCGCCCAGAAAGTCCCCCAAAGCCGGCTCAGATCGAACCCCCAGAACCGCGTGTTCGCCGCAAGCATCAGCACGCCGAGGCCTATGAGGATCCATCCTCCCACATTAGGGCCTGCAGCGCGATGGGGTTCGGGCGGAGCGGACCTCTGTGCTCCTTCATCGCCTGCCCGCTCGTCCACTGCCCGCTCGTCCACTGCCCGCTCGTCACGTACCCGCTCGCCCTCACGGGGCCTGAGCACTGCCGAAAGCCCCAGAGCCACCAGGACGATGGGCCAGTATGTCTCCACAATTTCGCCAATGCTAATGGTCGTAATGCCCAGGTTGTTCAGGAGAAGCGCCACTCCCAACAGCACCAGGACTATACCGAAGACCATTGGAGCGCCGATTGATCCCCGCATGCTCTTCATACCTCCCTCATGCACGTGTGCATGCATATCTGCGAACTTCATATCGCAACAGCGCAGCCGTCCTTCCTTGGCTCGCTGCCTGCAATCAGCACACCCGTATCCGGATCGCGCCATACCATCTGCCCTCCGCCGAATCCGGCGCGACCTTCTTCAAAGCGTATGTCATGCCCCAGTCGCCTCAGGGCAGCCACAGTATCCGCCCCCACCTCCGGCTCTGCCAGTACGCCGTCGGTGCCCACGACTCTCACTCTCGGGCAGTCTATGGCGGCCTGGGGGTTCAGCGAATGATCAATGATGCTCGAGATCACCTGCACATGCCCTTGTGGCTGCATGTCGCCGCCCATCACCCCGAAAGCGGCCAGCGGAA
>ERZ795061.5082-NODE-5082-length-10901-cov-28.630002_pt1 | contig 10901 bp, 8 predicted proteins | sample MGYA00375145_ERZ795061 | MGnify/ENA primary metagenome ERZ795061 (study PRJEB30190, sample SAMN05720144) | anaerobic digester metagenome | isolation source: active sludge of municipal wastewater-treating anaerobic digesters | place: USA | collected 2014-12-22 ... | reverse complement strand
GTGCTCAGGTGACCGCGCCACCCGGGCGAGGACACTTGCGCCATGAGCACCCGCGCCCAGGTCCAGCAGCTCGAAGCAGAGTTCGCCGACGCGATGACCCGCATGTACACCGTCGGCAACGGCCTGGCGCGCCTGCGCAGCCAGCTCGAGCGCGAGGAGGGGTACGGCATCCCGGATGCCGCCCCCCCTGCTCCCGTTCCCCCTCCCGTCGCCCGCCCCGCAGGTCCCCCGGCGGTACCCGCCGCGCCGCCCATCACCGCGCAGGTACCGGCGCCGCCGGCAACGCTGGGTCCGTGGCAGACCCCCACCCCGGCGGTGCCGTGGTACCGCCGCGAGGGTGCGGTGACGCGGGTGCTGGCCATCGCGGGTGCCGTCATCACCATGGCCGGGGTCGCGATGTTCCTCGTCCTGGCCGCCCAACGCGGCTGGTTCGGCCCGGAGGCGCGAGTCGCCGCCGGAGCCGTCCTGGCCGTGATCCTCATCGGGCTGGGCGTGCGCAGTGGTCGCGCCGATCTTCGTGGGCGCGACACCGTCGAGGGCGCACCCGCAGCGGCCGTGGGCGCACCCTCAGGGGTCGGAGCAGCGCCCGTCGCCCTGGTGGCCACCGGTGTCGCCACCGCCTACCTTGTCGTCGTCGCCGTGACCACGGGCTACGGCTGGGTGCCCACCGCACCGGGTCTGGCCCTCGCCGGTGCCGTCGCACTCGGCGGGTTGCACCTCGCCCGCAGCTGGCGCAGCGAGCTGCTCGCGGTGCTCGTCGTCCTCGGAGCGGCCGTGCTGGCTCCCGTGGTCGCCCAGGGCGGTGGCTGGGTGGTCACCGGCTACCTCGCCATCCTCTGCCTCGCCGGCTGGTGGGCGTCGGGCGACCGGACCACCCCGGTGCTCACGCTGGCCCGGGTGCTTCCGCTGACGTTGGCGCTGCTCGTGAGCTCGGTGGCCGGAGGTGGCACGGTGGACGACGTCGGCAACCTCGCGATCGCCGGCATCGCCCTCGCCGCGGCCCTGTTCACCTCGACCCTGTCGGTGCGCCGCGATCCCGGCGACCTGGCCGCCTCCATCGCGGTCGCCCTGCTGGCGATCGGGCTGTTCGCCGCGACGACGACCTTCGACAACCCGGCGCGCACCCTTTCCCTCGCCACGGCATCCGCCGTGCTCCTCCTCACGGCAACCACGTTGGGTCGCGGCCCGGTCGGCCCGGTGGCCGGCCACCTGGTCGTCACCACGGGCGCGGCGGGCACCGCGTTCGCCGTGCTGGCAGTCGTCGCGGGGGCACCGACCCGGTTCATCACGACCGGGTTGCTGCTGCTCGCGATCGTGGGTCTGGCCGTCGCAGGAATCACGCGTTCGCGGGTGAACCTCGTGCTGGCGGCAGGCGTGACCCTCCTGGGCGTCGTCGGGTGGCTGCAGTACCCGCTGACCGTCGCGGCGTCTGCGCGCACCCTGCGCGGCGACATGGCGGCGGCGCTGCTGGACAGCATCGTGCTCGCCGGGGTGCTCGCCATGGTCGTCTGGGCGATGGGCCAGCAACGCGGTCTGGGGCGTGAGCTGCGCGTGATGGTGCGGATCGCCGTCTGGGTGCTGGGGCTGGCCGCCTCCGCGACGGCCCTGGCCGCGGCTGGCACGCTCGTCGGCGCGCGACTGGGCGACCCGACCCTGGGGTTCACCATCGGGCAGGCCGTCGCCACGATCACCTGGATGCTGGGAGCCGCATGGTTGCTGCTGCACGGCCTCGAGCGTTCGCCTGACGCCGACCTCACGCTACGCACGGGCCTCCTGCTCGCCGCCGTCAGCGTGGCGAAGCTGTTCCTCTACGACCTGTCGTCGCTGAGCGGCATCGTTCGCTCGGTCGCCTTCATCGCCGTGGGTCTGCTGCTGCTGGCGATGGGCAGCCGCTACGCCAAGGCGTACGAGCGGTCGCGGCCACCCTCGTGACGCGAGCCCGTGGTGGGTGGCACAGTGGCCCGATGCGCGCGCTCCAACGCCGGTGGGTGGCCGACTGCGCCGTCGCCGCTCACCTGGCTGCGCGAGAGGTCGTCGACGACGTGGGGCACGACCTGCTCACTCGCTGGAGCGAGGAGCACCGGCGCTACCACGGCCTCACCCACCTCAGCGAGGTGCTCGCCGCGCTCGACCGGCTGTGCGCCACCCGTGCCGTGTCCGCCGAGGACGCAACGGTCGCCGCTTTGGCCGCGTGGTTCCACGACGCCGTCTACTCGGTCACCCCTGCGACGCCAGACCGTCCCGGCACGTCGGGGGCAGCAGCGGCCGCAAGGACAGCCGCCGTGAGCAACGAGGCGGCGAGCGCAGACCTGGCCGAGCACCACCTGAGCGCGCTGGGGGTGGCGGCGGCGACGCGACAGCGCGTCACGGCATCCGTGCTCGACACCGAGCACCACGATCTGGGCAGCACCGCCGGTGAGGACCCTGCCCGGGTGCTGCTGCATGACGCGGACCTGTGGATCCTCGCGGCTCCGGTGGTTCGGTTCGACGAGTACTGCGCCCAGGTGCGCGCCGAGTACGCGCACGTACCCGCGGCGGTCTACGCCCGTGAGCGCTCTGCCGTGCTGCGACCGTTCCTCGCGCGGGACAACGTGTACCGCACCGAGTACGCGCGGTCGACGTGGGGGTCGGCGGCGCGTGAGAACCTCGCCCGCGAACTCACCCGGCTGGCGGGCTGAGGGTCGCCTCGGCTAGCGCCCACCAGAACTGGCGGGAGCACAGGGCCTCGAGCTCGTCCCAGGTGACCCACTGATGGTGTGACGTGTCGTCGAGTTCAGGGGTGAGGGCGGGTCGGATGCCGGGGACGCTCACCTCGTAGACCTGGAGCAGGTCCTGCCCCTCGCGCCACAGGCCCCCCGAGGATCGGTGGTGGAACCGCTCGTAGCCGATCGGGGTGAGGTCGCGCGGGGGGACGTGCAGGCCGGTCTCCTCACGGACCTCACGAACTGCGTTCTCTCGCACCGACTCCCCCGGCTCGCGCCAGCCACCCGGTGCACCCCACTCGCTGCGGCGCACGGAGTGCACGAGAGCGAAGTCGCCGGTGTCGTCGCGGACGAAGGCCATCGCCGCGAACACCCGCCCCACGTCGGCCTCGCGGGGCGAGGCGATGAGGTCGACGTCGGCACTCGTGCCGTCGACGAAGCGGATGCCGGTGATCTTGGCGACCCCGGTGTCGCCGCGGCGCTTCTGCAGGCGCAGGCCGCTTCGCTGCAGGGCTCGGAGCAGGTCTCGTGCCGGCGTGGGCTCCGCGCCAGCGGCGACGACGGCCGCGTAGCGCTCCTCGGGGATGTCGTAGTGATCGCCCTCGAACGCCCTGCGGGGGATGCCGGCCGCGCGGGCGAAGGCGTGCAGTTCCTCGGTGCTCGTGTCGCTGATCAGGTGCGACCACCGGCGGCCGTGGGCCTCGGGGCGAGGCGGGTCGATGAGGATGGCCACGCCCCGATCGTAGGCCGCGGCGACGCGAGTGCCGGACGTGACCAATAGGTCAGTTCCGGCACAGGTCCGGCCCCCTCTCGGCCGGCTCGGTACCCGGTGAGGTGTCGACGGCGGGGCCCAACTCCCGATGTGCGCCCTTGCTCCCGATGTGCGCTGCTGCAACGACGCACATCGGGAGTAAGGATCTGCGACGGGAGTAAGGCCCAGCCATCGAGCCGGCCGCCCGCCACCACCGATACGCAGCGCACCCGGATGCGCAAGGGCACGCCCCTCGACCCAGCCCTGTGGATAAGTCTCGGGGCCGTTTCGCGAATCGTCCTAGTGTCGTCAGCAGCGGGTGCGCCACTCGGGTGCAGCCCTGAACGAGGGGGATTCCCATGGCAGCACAGTTCACCGTCGACACCGAGCGCATCGCGGGTGCAGCCGGCGACATCGCGCGCATCTCCGCCGAGATCGAGGGCCAGGTCGCCACGATGATGGCCCGGCTCAACGGCCTTCAGGACGCGTGGACCGGCACGGCGTCGGCGCAGTTCCAGGGTGTCGTCTCGCAGTGGCGGGGCACGCAGCAGCAGGTGCGCACCTCGCTGGACTCCATCGGCCAGGTGCTCGGCGCCGCGGGCACCCAGTACGCCGACGCCGAGGCCGCAGCCACGCGGATGTTCACTCCCTGACCGCGCTCATCAGCCGAGCTCGGCCCCCCGCCGAGCTCGGCCCCCCGCCGAGCTCGGCTGAGCCGGTCAGTCGCTGGCGATGGCCCGCAGGATGTCGAGCTTGGCCGCGCGTCGGCCCGGCCACAGGGCGGCGAGCACCCCGACCACGGCAGCCACCGCGACGAACAGCGCCAACTGCCCGACGGGGATGGCGAGCACGTCGATGCCGTCATCGATGAGCGAGCGCTGGAGCGCCAGGGCGAACGCGAGTCCGAGCACGATGCCCAGCACCGCCCCGAGCAGCGCGATCGCCACCGACTCCAACCGCAGCATCGTGCGCAACTGGGTGCGGCTGAGGCCCACCGCCCGCAGCAGCCCGATCTCACGCACCCGCTCGATGACCGACAGGGCCAGCGTGTTGACGATGCCGAGCACGGCGATGACCACGGCCAGGCCGAGCAGGGCGTAGACGATGAACAGCAGCTGGTCGATCGGCGCGCGCTGCTCCTCGGCGAAGGTCTCCTGGTCGTTGACCGTGACGGTCGGCAGGTCGACCACGACGTCCTTCAGCGCAGCTCCCAGCACAGCCCGGTCGACCCCGGGCGCTGCCACGACGTAGACGGTGCGGTCGGTCGGCGGCACCCCGATGGCGTCGAAGCCCTCCAGCGACATCGTGACGTCCGACTGCAGCACGGCACCCTCGACATAGGTCGCGACGACCGTGGCGTCCGTCGTCGCACCTGCGTACCCGATCTTGACGGTCGACCCGACCGCCCAGCCCCGATCCGCAGCCAACTCACTCGAGATCGCCACGGAGGTCGCGTCGAGATCAGCCAGGGTGCCGGTGACGATCTCCGGCCGTGCCACGGCATCCACGGCCGCCGGGTCGACCGCCGACGCGAAGTCGCGGTCGCCGTCGACCTGGAGCACCGCACTGCGCACCCGGGCGACCGCGGCAACCCCGTCGACCTGCTCGATCTCGTCAGCGACCGTCGAGGAGAAGGCCTGCCCCACGGCGTTGGACACGACGAAGTCGGCCACGATGTCCTCGGAGAGCGACTGGTCCAGGCTGGCCTTGGCCGAGGCACCGAGCACGGACATCATCGTCACCAGGGCGACACCGATCATCAGGGCGGATGCCGTGGCCGCCGTGCGTCGCGGGTTGCGGCGGGCGTTCTGCTCGGCCATCAGCCCCACGGCTCCGAAGGAGCGGCGGTAGAACCACCCCAGGGCGGCCAGCACCGGCCGGCCGAGCACGGGGCTCAGCAGCGCCGTGCCGACGAGGACACCGAACGCGCCCGCACCGAGGACGTACGTGGGCTGCGACCCGAGGCCGGCGAGCCCGGCCGCCATGGCCGCGATCCCGGCGGCGAGGAGCGCCGCACCCACGACGAGGCGCCAGCGCAGCCCGCTCTCGGCGAGGGCGACGTCGTCCCGCATCGCCGCGACCGGGGGAACCCGGCCAGCCCGACGAGCCGGCAGGTACGCGGCGGCCAGGGTGACGAGGATGCCGACCACGAGTGCCACGACGACCGTGCGCGGCCGCAGCACGAGCTCGTTGGCGCTGAGGTCGAGCCCGATCCGACTGAAGAGCAACTTGATCCCGACGGCGAGCACGAAGCCCATCGCGATACCCACGGCGGATCCGACGAGGCCCACGACGCCGGCCTCCGCAAGCACCGACCGCGCCACCTGGCGTCGGCTGGCACCGATGGCCCGCAGCAGCGCCAGCTCACGGCTGCGCTGGGCGACGAGGATCGAGAAGGTGTTGACGATGAGGAAGGCGCCGACGGTCAGGGCGACCCCGGCGAAGACGAGGAGGAACGTCGTGACGAAGGACAGGGCCTCGTCGATTCGGGTCGAGGCGCGCTCGGAGGTCGCGTCGCCGGTCGCGGCCCGGAACCCCTCGGGCAGGACCTCCTTGACCGAGGCGAGCAACTGCTCCTGGCTCGTGCCCGGCGCCGCGGTCACCCACACGGCGGAGAAGGCGTCCTCACCGCCGAGGTAGACCTCCTGAGCCTTCGAGGTCTCGAGCATGACGACGCTGGCACCGACCAGAGCCGAGGCGCCGAAGCTCGCGGTCCCCACATAGGTCACCTCGATACGGGGCACCTCGCTCGTGGTGACGAGCGGGATCCGCTCCCCCAGCAGGTAGCCGGCCTTGCGTGCCGTGGACGGGTCGAGCACGACCTCGTCGGGTGCCTCGGGCCAGCGTCCGCTCTCCAGCGTAGCTGAGGGGATGCCGTTCGCGGCCGGCCCCTCGGTGCGGTTGACGGCGATCCCGGGCGGGCCCTGGCCCCCGATGAGCTTGCCGTCCTTGCCGACGACGAACGTGCCGAAGTTCGACACGCGCCCGTCCGCGCGGGCCGCCCCGGGCACTGCTCCCAGCTCATCGACGAGGGAGGCCGGAACGGTGCGTGTTCCGAGGGCGCCCGGACCGGACGCCTCCTCGTCATCGCTCGACCCGGGCTGCACGATGACGTCCCCGACGGCCCCGCTCGTCAGACCGGTGAAGGCTCGGTCGAGGGTGTCGGTGAAGATGTAGGAGCCGGCGACGAACGCGACACCGAGGATGACGGCGAAGGCGCTGAGGAACAGCCGCAGCTTGTGCGCGAAGACATTGCGCCAGGTGGCCTTGAGCACGGGTCAGGCCCCGACCGGCCGACCGAGGGCGGCCATCTTCTCCAGGACCAGCTCGGGGGTCGGCTCACGCAGCTCGTCGACCACCTTGCCGTCGGCGAGGAAGACGACCCGGTCGGTCCAGCTGGCCGCACCGGGGTCGTGCGTCACCATGACCACGGTCTGGCCGTGGGTGTCGACGACCCGCCGCAGGAAGCCCAGCACCTCGGCGCCCGACGTGGAGTCGAGGTTGCCGGTCGGCTCGTCGGCGAAGACGATGTCGGGCCTCCCGACGAGCGCGCGGGCGCAGGCGACGCGCTGCTGCTGCCCCCCGGACATCTCGCTCGGGCGGTGCCCGAGTCGGTCGCGCAACCCGACGGTGTCGACGACCTCGTCGAACCACGCGGCATCCGGCTCGCGTCCGGCGATGGCCGCCGGGAGCACGATGTTCTCGCGGGCGGTGAGCGTGGGCACGAGGTTGAAGGCCTGGAAGACGAACCCGATGCGGTCGCGCCGCAGTTCGGTGAGCGCCCGCTCCTTGAGCGTGGTGAGGTCGACGTCCCCGACGAAGACGTGGCCAGCGCTGGCCTCGTCCAACCCAGCCGCACAGTGCATCAGCGTGGACTTCCCCGACCCGGACTTGCCCATGATCGCGGTGAACTCCCCCGCGTACAGGTCGAGGGTCACGTCGTCCAGGGCGACGACCCGGGTCTCCCCCGAGCCGTACACCTTGCTCAGCCCCTCGACCCGGGCGGCGGCCAGGCGCGGCGTCGTCTCGCGGGCGGTGGTTTCGGCGAGGGTCATGGGAATCCTTGTCAGCGTGGCCGGCATGAAACCCGGCAGGGGGTCAGGAGGGCACACACGCGCACCCACTGCCCGCCCAACGGTAGGCGAGCCCCGCCGTGTTCCGCGCAGGCTGTCAAACCTTAGACAGACCCTCGACCAACCGTGGTGACGACGCCAACGGCGTGATGTGTGCGGCATACACGGTCTGCAAGGCCGGGCGGTCGACGTCATCGACGACGACCCCCGTGACCCACGTCAGATCGAGGGAACGCTCACCGACCGTGACGAGGGCGAGGTTGTTGTCGAACCACGGCCCGTCGGTCACCGTCCACGGGTACGCCGGGTCCGGCACGCGCCGTGACCTGGCGGCGATGAACCTCATCGGGCGCACGAGCGAGCGGGCGAAGAGCGACATGACGACCCGCACGGCGCGCGGCATGGGGTTGCGGATCGGGGAGCACACCGCCTGCACGATGCGCGACGAGGCACCGAGGCGTTCGGGGTCGCTCACCTGCGCCAGGTAGGAGTTGTGCACGTCCCCCGACAGGAACGTCACGGTCTGTGGCGCCGCGCCCCGCTCACCACGGGCGACCGCCATGACCATCTCGAACACCTCGTCGAAGCCCTCGTTGAACGCCGCCCAGTGCTCGAGGTCGATGCGGCGGCGAACCCGCTCGGCGCCCCTCGCCACCCGCCGCCCGTGCGACCCCTGCGCCATGGCCTCGTTCATCGCCTCGAAGTCGTGCAGACCGGGCGGGAGGAGGAACGGCAGCGAGGTGCCGATGAACAGGTGGCGCACCCCTCCGCGCATCACCGCGTCGAGCCAGCGCATCTCGTCGGCGTCGAGCATCGAGCGGCCGTCGGGGCGCAGTTCACGGGCCGCGCGCGAGTCGACGACGACCAGGGCGCAGTCCCCGAGGGCGCGCGCGTAGCTCCAGCGGTACGTCGACGGTTCCTCGTCCGCCCGGGCGGCCACGGCATCCAGGACGTCCGAGAGGTCGAGCTCACCAGGCTCCCCGGATGCCGCGTGCGCGCTCACGTGGCGCCACACCTCCTCGTCGGCGAGCTCGGCCGGCGAGAGGTTGCCGATGTGCTGGTGCACCCAGTAGGCCCCGAGCCCGGAGACGATGCGCTCCTGCCACCACGTCGTGGCCCGGATCTCGCGCCGCCACGACCACGACGTGTTCCAGTCGTCGCGGATGTCGTGGTCGTCGAACATCATCGCCGAGGGCACCGTCGACAGCACCCAGCGCACGACGTCGTCGCTCCACGCGAGCCGGTACAGCTCGGCGTACTCGACGAAGTCCTTGATCTCGTCACCGGGAGGCAGCGACAGGTCCCGCCGCGCCGCCATGAACTCCTCGAGCTCGGGGTGCGGCGTGGTGTCCGCGTAGACCTGGTCGCCGAGGAGGAGGAGCAGGTCGGGCCAGTCCGTCGCCGGGTCGTCCCTCAGGGCAATCGCGAAGGAGCGCAGCGCATCGACCCCGTGGGCCCGGTTGCCCTCCTCGTCGTGGCTCCCGGTCGTGCGGCAGGTGCCGAAGGCGAGTCGCGGTTCGCGGGTCGGCTCCAGCGTGCGAACCCGGCTCGGCGGCATCCCCTCACGAGGCCAGACGGGGGTGCCGTCCAGGCGGACCTCGTACGCGTCGTCGCTGCCGGGCTCGAGCCCGTCGAGGACGACGAGCGCGAAGTGCGACCCGTGCACGGCGAAGGTCGGGGCACTCCAGACGTGCCCGGCCCGCTCGACGGTGACCAGCGCGGGATCCGCCGTGCGAACCCAGATCGTCGCCGACGACTCGTCGACGTAGCGCAGCAGGGGTCCGAGGACGAGCGGGTCAGTGGCGGTGGCCGTGGTCATGGGTCGATCCTGCCTCGCCTTTCCCACCAGATGCTGGGCACCCCCTGAATGGTTGCTGAGCGCACGGCGTCTACGTGGCGGCTACCGTGTCCGCCATGGCAGGCGCGCGGACATGACGACCCCGAACCACCCGGCGGTCGACGAGTGGCTCGCCCGACTCGACACCGAGGCGTCGGCGCTGCCGGCGGAGCGGCGGGCCGAGCTGCGCACGAGCATCGACGAGTACCTCGCGGATGCCGTCGGCACCACCCCCCGCTCGGAGGCCGCGGTTCGCCAGGTGCTCGCCGACCTCGGGGATCCTGCCGACCTCGTCGCCGAGGCCAGCGGCCAGGCGGTGGCTCCCGAGATCGAGTACCTCGCGCCCGACCCGTTCGGCGCCCCGGTGACCGGGCCCCCGTGGCTGGAGGTCGTGACGATCACGCTGCTCGCGGCATCGGTCGTCCTGGCGCTCGTGCCGGCGACCTCGGCGTTCGCACCGCTGCCGTGGCTGATCGGCTGTGTGCTCGTGCTGCTCTCGCGGCGCTGGGGCGCCGCCGACAGGGCGCTGGCCGTGGTCGCCTTCGGTGTGCTGGGCGTGCCCCTGCTGCTGCTCGGCCGTGACGAGCTGCCGACGACCTCGAGCCTGGTGGTCGCGGTGGCCCTGGCCGCCCTGTGGCTGGGCACTGCGGTGCGGTTGCTGCTGCGGGCCCGGACCCCGGTCGACCAGGGCCGCGGCCTGCGCATGACCTGACGGACATGCCACGAGGGCGGCCCCCGGTGTGGGGACCGCCCTCGTGCGGTGAGACCTGGGTGGCTCGGGTCAGAAACCCATGCCGCCCATGTCGTCGCCGCCGGGCATGGCCGGCGGGTTCTTCTCCGGCTTGTCGGCGATGACGGCCTCGGTGGTGAGGAACAGCGCGGCGATCGACGCAGCGTTCATCAGGGCCGAGCGCGTGACCTTGGCCGGGTCGATGATGCCCGCGGCGATGAGGTCGACGTACTCGCCGGTCGCGGCGTTCAGGCCCCAACCGGAGTCGAGGTTGCTGACCTTCTCCGCGACGACTCCACCCTCGAGACCGGCGTTGATCGCGATCTGCTTGAGCGGGGCCTCGATGGCGACGCGCACGATGTTCGCGCCGACGGCCTCCTCACCCTCGAGGGCGAGCTTGGCGAAGGCGGCCTTGCCGGCCTGGATGAGGGCGACGCCACCACCGGCGACGATGCCCTCCTCGACGGCGGCCTTGGCGTTGCGCACGGCATCCTCGATGCGGTGCTTGCGCTCCTTGAGCTCGACCTCGGTGGCCGCGCCCGCCTTGATGACGGCGACGCCGCCGGCGAGCTTGGCGAGGCGCTCCTGGAGCTTCTCGCGGTCGTAGTCGGAGTCCGACTTCTCGATCTCGGCACGGATCTGGTTGACCCGACCGGCGATCTGCTCCTCGTCACCGGCACCCTCGACGATGGTCGTCTCGTCCTTGGTGACGACGACCTTGCGGGCGCGACCGAGCAGGTCGAGCTCGGCGGTGTCGAGCTTGAGGCCGACCTCCTCGGAGATGACCTGGCCACCGGTGAGGATGGCG
>ERZ795061.5080-NODE-5080-length-10905-cov-5.108295_pt1 | contig 10905 bp, 6 predicted proteins | sample MGYA00375145_ERZ795061 | MGnify/ENA primary metagenome ERZ795061 (study PRJEB30190, sample SAMN05720144) | anaerobic digester metagenome | isolation source: active sludge of municipal wastewater-treating anaerobic digesters | place: USA | collected 2014-12-22 ... | reverse complement strand
ACTGACGAGGTTGGGCGCAGGTGCGCGTAAGCGTCCGATCAGCATCGTGGTGAGTCTGCCCGACTCGAGCTACATCCACTGGGCACAAGCGGCAGCGCCAAGTGGGCGATGTGGGGCGCCCGTGGTGGGCGCGAACGCGCCCACCAGCATCCGGTCGCATCTGCTGCTCACCGGCCACGACCGGCTGGGTGCTGAGGTGCAACGGAAGGTAGCGAACTGCTCACGCCCTGCGACGACCCGGCGACCTGCCTGCGGCCACGACCCCATGCCCCGGTGGCTGGGAGCGACAAGCCACCAGTACTCGCCTGTCATAAGGCCTACGCGCGCGCGTTGCGGCATCTGGGAGCAAGAGTGTTAGGCAGCCCAATCTGACAACTTGTCGCGCGTCAGGCCCGCCCTCCTGCCCACGTGCGCCTGTGGTCGGAATCCGGTGGACGCGGGCGATGGCCCAACGTCGTGACGGTGGGCCATCGCTACTGAGAACGTGCGTCAGGTGCTACATGGAGCGTGGGGGTCAGTTGTCGACCTTCAGCAGCCCGCACACGGCCGGGTCGGTCGCCTCGGCGGGCAGGTTCGGGTCGAGCTCGCTGGCACCTGCGCCATCGAAGTCGTAGACGCCGTTGCCGTTGTAGTCCACCCCGTGGATGACGACGACACCTTCACCAGCGCGGATGGCGTCGGCGATCTGCTTGGCGGTGCCGCCTCCACCGGTGTAGCCGGTGCCGGTCACGCGGGTGAAGTCGATGTTGTCGCGGCTGTAGCTGTAGGAGCCGCTGTGCGAGACCGGGAAGCGGGAGACGTCCAGGAAGCTGGCGGGGGTGGTGTCACCGGTGGTGTTGAGCGAGACGACGACCGGGCCGTAGGCCGGGATGCCCTCGACGGTGTTGATCCGCCCGTCCATGTTGGAGTCCAGGTCCAGGCCGGGGCACTCGTTCATGGCCTGCTCGCCGTAGTGGATGTGCTGGGCGTGCGGGGCGTCGGGCGTTAGGCCGTGAGCGTCCACCGTGATGTTCTGGATCTTCTGGTTGCGCACCGTCGCGGTGGCCGTGCCGGACGCGCCGGAGCCGTTGAGCTCGTCGAGCTGCGCGCTGAGGGTCACGGTCCGATCGGCACCCTTGCCGGATGGCTGCGGGTGCGCGGAGGCCGAGCCTGCCCCGATGGACGCCGCCGCGACCAGCGCGAGAGCTGAGGTACCGAGGAATGCCGTCGTGCGTCGCTTCATGATTCGCTCCTGGAGTGTTGGCGACCAGGGAGACGATCTCGGTGGTCACCGGTAGTTCGCAGCCACACCCGGAAACGGATTGGGCAGCCGTCGTCGGGCGTCACGCTAGGGCCCAACAGGAACCTCACGACCGCAAAGAGGGCTGCGGCGATACTCTCCACGCCGCCTGATGGGGAGTGGTCATGATCCAGCCCAGAGCGCTCCCCCGGCCCGGGTCGAACCGCGCGCTGTGCCGCCATACATGCAGGTACGCCGATGTGGTCACCTCCTGAGCGTGTAGCGAGTCGAGTCGAGCTCCGATGCCCATCTCCCGCCCTCGTGCACGCCGATGTGCAAGGGACTCACCCCCACCCGTACTTGCTGTCCCCGAGGCCAGCTCAGCCGCGAGCTCCCGGGCAACCCCGAGCGGACGACTCGACCGTGGCGCCCTGGTGGTCTGGCCACGCCTTGACACCCCGACGAAGCGGACCATAAAGTGAGTTTCACGCAGGGGTCCAAGTCACCAACCTTTACGGACGCGCGATGACCGACCCGAATCAACTCCTTATGCAGATCGCATGGAAGCGACTGTGGACTCCTGGCACGCCGTACTACCTGCCGACGGCCATCCTGAGCGGCGCGTCGGGCAACGGCATCACGGTCGACCCGCTCGGGACCCTGTCGATCGCCGACACCGGCGCGATCCCGTTGGTCCAGAGTTCGACCTGGGGGAACATCTCCGTCGAGCTGGTGAACGCCGAGGTCGCGGGCATCAACACGCTCACGAACGGCGGGATGGTCTACGACTCGACGAGCGGGGCGTTCACCGCCACGCTGGGGCTGACCGCCGGCTCGTTCACGGGCGACTACAGCGCAAGCGGCACGGGCGTCGCCGGCTGTGCGATCTCCGCGGCCAGCACGCTCCTCGGAAGCGGCGCTGACGCTGCCTTCGTGCGCGACGACGATCCGGTCGAGGACCCGAACCTCGCGCTCGCCACCAGCTACCGCGACCAGCTGGCACTTTCGGACGCGGGCCTGGACCAGGTCGCGTCCTACTACAACAACAACGACACCCTCAACGAGGTCGTGTCCGGCCAGAACGGGCCGAACGCGTTCACGGCCGCCTGGCCGAACGCGACGCCCACCGGCCCCGGCAAGACGAGCGGCTACTTCGCGCAGCAGACGTCGACTGCAGCGCAGAACCCGAACGACCCGAACGCCACCGTCGGCGACACGGACTATTCCGTGCACTCCTTCTGCATGCAGGGCATCCTGCTGAAGACACTGCTCGCGATGAGCACCCAGAAGGGCGACCGCTACGACCAGGCCGCGCAGTCCACGCTCACGTTCAGGTCGCAGGTCCAGCAGCAGCCGCCGGGCCCGACGACGGTCGGCACCGTGATGACAACGCTCGGCACCACCCCGCCAACCCAGGTCGCGTCGAACACCCTTGACGAGGGGCCGCCCGCCGCCACCGAGGCGGCACAGCCGGTCGACTGGGACGCGGTGCTCCAGCAGGCCGACGCGTACGTCGATGAGACCTACGGCCACTGGGACACCATGGCCACCGAGCAGCACACCGAGTGGACCGCGGCACTCCAAGCGTCGAGCAACAGCATCAACGGCAGCTTCGTCGACAACTTCAGCGTGCCGAGCGCGAAGCTCTCGGGCACGATCCAGGTGGTCGGCGTCTCACCCAACACGAGCCTGCAGATCACCCTTTCGAGCTTCGACGTGACGGTGCCGCGGATCGCGATCTCGCTCAGTGGCTCGGGCAGCTTCCTCGACGCCGTCCAGAACGCGATCGCGAACGCGAACTGGTTCCAGGACCTCATGGCCAAGAAGATCCACGACCAGCTGAACAGCGCGAAGCTGCTGAGCTGGCTGACGGACCGGGTGAACCAGTCGATCACCGAGGCGCTCGGAAACTTCGGCGATGCCTAGCTTCGACTTCGCGATCGGGCTCACGGCGAACGGCCTCGACGCGGTCAGCGTGAGCCTCTACCAGCAGGTCCCTCAGCTCTTCAAAGGCACGCAGCAGGCGAGCGTCTCCGGCATCGAGTACACGGTCGACTGGAACGTCGAGGCGCCCGCGACCTTCGACCTGAGCGATCCCGCAGGCGCGCAGAGCGCGCTGCGCGCCCACATGGACGCGGCCGAGCCGCCGCTCGGCGTCGCCGCCTCAAGCACCCCCCCGCCGTCCGCGGCGCTGCTGGATCTCGCCGCTGCGAACGCGGCCGCGTTCTCGTTCACCTACCAGAGCGTGGGGCTCGCGCTGTCGGCACCGGGTGTCTCGCCGGCCGGTCTGACGATCGCGCTGACGGCCACCGCGCACATGGCGGTGAGCGGCACTCAGCAGACGATGGTGATCGACGGCATGACGACGCCGCAGCAGAGCGACCCGGTGCAGAACTGGATCGTGCAGAACGTCGTGCTCCCGGAGATGCTCGCGTCCTCGCAGCAGATCTTCGGCGGGGTGACGATCCCCGAGATCACGTTGCCGGGGCTCACCCTCGGGCCACCGGTGCCGTTCGTCCAGGACAACACGCTCATCGCCGTCGCGAACCTGGCGACCGAGCCGCAGCCTGATGTACCGGCGGCCGGCACCGTCGACTGGCCGGGCTCGGACTTCTTCACACTGATCTCGCAGAACGCGTTCCAGGCCTTGACCGCGAACTACATCGCGACCTCCCAGAGCACGATGTCTGACTCCGGTAGTAGTGGGGACCACTGGGGCGGGGACGACTGGAGCTACTCGCTCGGCATCGGGAGCCCGCGGGTGACGTTGAACGCCGACGCCAGCGTCACCCTCGACGCGGCCGTCCAGGGCAGCGTCGCGGCGAGCATCTACGTGCTGTACGTCCCGATCGGCGTCGGGTTCACGGCCTACACGGAGCCGGGGCTGAGCGCTCAGCTGTCGGTCACGGTCGAGGGATCGAGCCTGGTGGTCAAGACGACGTCGGTCGCGTCGTTCGTGCTCGTCGTCGCGCCGTCGGGATCGGTGCCGGAGGAGATCGTCGGCGGAATGCTCGAGCCGATCGTCCTCGCGGTCGTCGCGGCATTCTCGCCGTTCGTCAGCTCGTTCCTCGGCGGCATCCAGTTCGCGTCGTTCGACATCCCGACCTACACGGTGAGCGTCGGTGGGGTGACCATCACAATGGCGCCCACGAACCTGACGGTCTCCAGCGTCGACGGGATGCTCGCGCTCGTCGGCGGCACCGCGATCAGCGGCTGAGGCGCGGGGCAATGGCGAACATCCGGATCCTGACCTGGAACATCGAGGTCTACGGCCCGAACAAGTACGGGCGTTCGGTGAACAACGCCCAGCTCGTGAACTTCGTCGGGTCGGTCGTCGCCCACACCAACGCCAACATCCTCGTGATCCAGGAGACGCTCTCGAGCGTCGGGGACCAGGTGGCGTTCAGCATCTGCGAGGGCATCCAACAGGCAAGCGGCCAGAACTGGTCCTACTACGTGACGTGGGCCCGTGTGAACGGCGACCGGGAGTCGTACGGGTTCTTCTGGCGAACGGACGCGGCCGCGAACTTCGGGGTTGCCGTCGACAACGCAGGCCAGAACGTCGCAGGGCTTGCGACCCTGGAGTTCCCGAACAACTTCTCGATGTCGAACGGGCGGCGCGCCGCCTTCATGACGTTCCGAACGACCGACACGGCGCAGAACTTCACCGTGACGTCCTACCACGCGCCTCCGAACGGCAACGCGATCCGCGGCCTGCAGCAGATCGCGTCGATGCCGCAGCTCTACGCGATCGCGAATCCGGGCGTCGGCGGCGGGGCGGTTCCAGCCCGGCTGCTGTGCGGCGACTACAACCTCGACGTCACGATCCAGCCTGAGTACACGTGGTTCACGAACCCGGTCCCGATGGTCCCGCCGCCAGCCGCACCGGGGCAGGGCGCCGGCACCGTCGCCGCGACGGTGAACGACACCCACCTGACGGCGTGGAAGGCGCTCACCGACACCTACGGCGCGATCGCCAACTGGCCGGCCGCCACGGCGGACTACATCGAGGCGCAGGCGATCGACAACATCTTCTACGCCGGCGGCGCCGCTCCCGCCGGATCGGTCGTCGACGTGCTCGGCCAGATCGCGACGCCGGGCACGGGGATCCGGGTGGCCGCCCAAGCGCTGAATCGCAGCACTCCTGCCGGCGGAGAGGCGTTCCCGCACTCGCTCTCGATCCCCCTGCCCTTCGCCGCGACCCTGAGCACCGCCGCCTACGCGTTCCTGCTCTACCGGTACGCCGTGAGCGACCATCTGCCCGTGCTCCTGAACTACACGATCTAAGCCATGACAAACGCGATCTACACCACGCTCGTCGGGCTCGCCCCCGGCGGCGTGCTTGCCCTGCCCGCCGCCGCGTTCGGCCCCGGGGCGCTGAACGACGCCATCGCCGCGAACTGTGACGGCGGCGAGCTGCGCGCGTCCGGCGTGACCATCACGCCGACCGCGACGGGCGCGACCCTCACCGGCCTGGGCACGAGCGCGCCGTTCGCAGGCCTCGAGCTCTCGGCGACGTTCGTGCCCGATGGCCCGAGCGCGGGCATGAACCTCGTCGGGACCGCCTCGGCCGCCTGGGACCTGGCGACGGGATGGCCGATCCTGACGAACACCCTCGGCGAGTCGCTCGGCCTCACCGGCGCCACGCTCACGCTCGGCACCGGCGCGCCCGGGTCGACCACCACGGGCCTGGTGTTCAGGGGGTCCGCTGCGCTCGGCCCGCTCACACCCTGGGCGGATCTCGCCTGGCTGTTCGCGGAGCTCACGAGCGTCGCGCTGGCCGGGCCGATCACGGTCAAGAGCGGCGTGCCCGAGTGGTCCTGGACCGCCGTGATCACGGCACCCGTGAACGTCCCGGGCCTCGGCCAGCTCGAGCCGACGCTCACCTTCGCCTGCGCGGCTGTGGCCAACGACTCGGGCCCCGCGTTCGGGCCGCAGCTCTCCATGCACCTGGGCGCCACCGTGCCGCTCGGGCCGGGCATCCCGGTCGATGTCGACGTCTCGAACCCGACGGGCGTGATCCCGGTCCAGGCGAACCCGTCGGCGATCACCACCGACGTCCTCAGCACGCTCGGCGATTTCGTCGGCACGGAGCTGGGCAGCTTCCTGCCCAGCGGCGCAGGCTTCGATCCGAGCACGATCGTCACGCTCAAGGACGTCGGATTCATGGTGAGCCCCGCCCAGAAGAGCGTGAGCTCGGCGTGGTTCGACCTCGGCACGCCGACCGGCACGACGTGGCCGATCGCGAGTGGGATCGAGCTCGCCTCGATCGACCTCATGGTCGTGGTTCCGTTCGCCGGATCCGGTGGGGAGTACGCGTCGCCGTTCGTCACGGTCACGGGAACCTTCGCCCTGCCGGGCGGCGGGCTTGCCATAGGCGGTGCCTACGCCAACCAGTTCTCGCTCACGGCCGACCTGACGCCGGGCAGCACGGTCAAGATCACCGACCTGCTGAACACCTTCCTCCCGACGCCCATCGACGCCGACCTCGAGCTCGACGCGCTCGACATGACCGTCGTCCCGAGCACCGGCGCCTGGTCACTCATGAGCGACATGACCGGCGACTGGGGGTTCGACATCGGCGTCGTGCGGGTCGCACTCACCGAGGCTGGCGTGAGCCTTGACCACGATCCGGCGCAGACGACGCCGACGACCGGCACGATCATGACGACCGCGACCATCGGCACCGCGACGAGCCCGTTCACGTTCAGCGGCACGTGGACCCTGCCGGAGACGTTCGTGCTCTCCGGCGACTTCCCCGACACGAACGTCGCAGACCTCGTGACCACGATCACCGGCAACCCGCCGCCGGACGGCGCGCCGGCGGTCGACCTCACCGCCACGGTCGCGACGATCGTGCTCGACCCGCAGGCGTCGACCTACGACTTCTCGCTCACGTCGACGGCGCAGACGAGCTCGGGCGTGACCCTCGGGACCGCCGCCCTCGACGTCCGCGAGGACAAGAGCGGCTTCGGGTTCCTGATCGGCTTCGACCTGCCGGTCGCCTGGTCGCCGGCCGAGCTGTGGGCGCCGCTCGGCACGCTCTTCGGGGGCCTGACGATCAAGGAGTCCGGGCTCGTCATCTCGACCCTGTCCGACACGTCGACCACGCTTCCGACCCTCAAGATGCCGAGCGTGCCCGCGACCGTCGGGCCGGGCGTCACGTTCTTCACGTCCCTCGCACTCGCGGGCGGCGGGCTGGACGACCTCGCGAAGCTCTTTCCTGAGGGCACCGAGCTCGACCTGCTCGCGATCATCGACACGGCCACCCCGGCGAACTCGACGATCACCGCCGAGCTCACCGAACCGGCGTCGACCAACGCGCTGCAGATCAAGGACCTCAAGCTCACGATCCAGCCGGCGACGACCAAGATCACCGCAGTGATCGACGCTGCGATCACCGTCGGCTCAGGCGACTGGGCCGAGACCGTGACGATCAGCGGCGGCGGCTCGCTGCGGATCGAGCCGGAGCCCGACATCTCCTTGTTCGTCGACATCACGAACTGGCACGAGCCGTTCGGGATCCAGAACCTCGTCGTCAACGACTTCGGCCTGCGGGTCAACCTCATCGAGACCGGGCTCGACATCGGCCTCGCCGGCGAGGTGACGATCGGCCAGGGCACCGACATCTTCTCGCTCACGCTCGGCCTCGGCTTCGAGGACTTCGAGGTTCCGGACTGGTTCGTGTTCAACCTGCAGTCGCAGAGCGGGAAGACGCTCATGCTCCCCAGCCTCGTCGCTGCGTTCGTGCCGGCGCTCGACCTCTCGAAGGTGCCGGTGGTCAACGCGATCGGCTTCGAGGAGCTGGAGTTCTACCTCGTCGAGGACCCGTCGGGCATCACGATCGGCGACTACACCTACCCGCAGGGAATCGGTCTCGCGTGTGACGTCACGCTCTACAGCTGGGAGCTCACGCTCTCGGTGGAGGTGAACTCCTCGAAGGGCATCAAGGCCGCCGGCTCGGTGAACGACGTGATCAACCTCTTCGACGTCCTGAAGATCTCCGACGCGACCGGCAGGACGGGACCGTCCGCGGCGATCGACACGAGCAAGCTGATGTCGAGCCCGGCGGCGATCAACTCGCCGGTCAAGACGCGCGCGCTCGCTGTCGCGCCCGCCCCGGGGGCCGCGCCACCGCCGTACCTGTGGCTCGACGGCGAGATCGACCTGCTCGGAGTGTCGGACACGATCCAGGCCAGCGTCACTGACACGAGCTTCGAGTTCGAGTTCGAGTTCGAGTTCCTGACGCTCGTCACCGAGAAGATCCAGTGCTCGCTGGAGGACGACAAGAACTTCTCCGGCTCGGCGAGCTTCGCGTTCGACCTCGACTTCTCGATCGGGCCGTGGATCTGGGAGAGCGAGAACATCGAGCTGATGCCCCGCGTGACCATCTCCGGGCCGCAGGGCTCGGTCGGCCTGAGCCTGACGATCAACCCGACGGTGATCTTCGACCTGGGGTTCGCGTTCTCGTTCACCTGGCACGAGATCAACGTCTCGGTCGCCCCGCACCTCACCGCTGCCGAGCTGGAGAACGACCTGGAGAACCTCTGGGATGCGGTCGTCAGCTGGATGGAGTCGAACCTCGACACGGTGTGGGCCGACCTCAAGAACGACGTCGGAAAGTGGATCGCGGCGATCGAGGACGGGCTCTTCGCTATCACCGAGGACATCGACGACATCGCGAAGGCGCTCGTGAACTACTTCGACGCCTCCCTCGAGGAAGCCGCCGACGCGCTGCGCGCGATCGGGTACGAGTTCGAGGAGTCCGTCGAGGCGCTCGTGACGTGGTTCGGCGCCACCGTCGAAGAGGCCGTCGAGGCACTCGGCGAGGTGATCGACGACTGCGCGATGTCGACCGCCAACGCTGCGCTGCTCCCCGGTGTGCCGGTGTCCGCGCGGCCCAGGGCCTCCACAGCCACGCTCGTCGCCGCAAACGTCGAGCCCGTGGTGTTCCCGCTCACCCGCACCCCTCAGGGCCAGCGCCTGCTCCTGCTCTGGTACGCACACCAGGACGAGTTGACCCAGCTGGCTGGCGGCACACCCGAGGCGCGCGCCGCGTCGACCAACCTGGCGGCAGCGGGCGCCCCAGCCACCGACGACGGACCCGACGCCAGCGTCGACGGGCCGACCGTCGCGGGTGGCATCGAGCTGCTCGTCGCCGTGCGGGCAGGAGCGAGCCCGGACCTCGCCGAGGCGATCGACGAGATCCTTCCCGTGCTCGAGGGGAGAGCGGACCTCACGCTCGTTGCGTTCGCCGAGAGCCTGGGCGCCTGACGTGGAACCGGGCGAGCTCCTCGCGGAAGAGCTCGCTGCGTTCGAGCGCGCCCTCAGCGATGCGCTCGAACCCCAGTCGGCCTACCTCACCGAGGTCGAGCGCGCGATGTACCGCGGCGGCAAGCGCGTGCGGCCGATGTTGCTCATCCTCGCCGCGCGGGTCTCGCAGCCCGCCCCGGCGCACGACCGTCCGCTCGAGGAGAAGACGATCCGCGCGGCTGCGGCGCTCGAGATGCTCCACGTCGCGTCGCTGATCCACGACGACATCGTCGACGCGGCGCCGCTGCGTCGCGGCGCGGCGACCGTCGGTGCCGCGCGAGGCCCCCACGTGGCGCTGCTCGTCGGAGACCTGCAGTTCGTGCAGGCGCTGCGGTGCTTCGCGAGCGCGGTGAGCACCCAGCGCGACATGACGCTTGTGCGTGTCGTCCTTGACGCGGGCTTCAACCTCTGCTGCGGACAGCTCGACGAGCTCGTCGCCACGCCGGGCGCCACGCCCGAGGCGCGCCGCGACCAGTGGATCCGCACGGCCGACCGCAAGACCTCCGCGCTGCTCGGCATGGCGTGCGAGACGGGCGCGATGCTCGTCAACGCCCGGCACCGCGCGACGTGGGCACTCGGTCGCTACGGCCGGCTCGTCGGGCGGGCGTTCCAGATCATGGACGACCTGCGCGACATGGTCGAATCCGAGGCTCGCGCCGGCAAGCGTCGCGGCACCGATCTGATCCAAGGACGCGTCACGCTCCCGCTGATCTACGCCGAGCCCGATCTGCCGGTGGGCAGCCCGGCGCTGGGGGTGCTGCGCGGTCAGCCCGTCGAGCCACACCTCGCTGCTCGGGCCGCCGACGACATCGTCGCAACGCCCGGGTTCCTGAGGGCCTACGCCGAGGGGCGCCAGGCGGTCGTCGACGCCGTCGGGCTCCTCGCCAGCTTCCCGGAGGGTCCGTACCGCGCCGCGCTCGAAGCCATCGCCTACGACGTCGTCAACCGGCAGTTCGCCGACGACCCCGATCCAACCCCGACCAAGGAGAGCGCCGATGTCCTCGCAGCCCAAAGATGAACCCAACCTCATCCAGTTCGTCGTCGACCTGTTCTACAAGCAGGCGATCGACCCCAGCTCGCCGCAGTTCCTGCCCACGCTGATCCAGGGCCAGACGAACCCGACCTACGAGCCGTACTCCTACACGCAGCCGTTCAACCCGGTTGCCCTGACCGACCTGAGCGCCGCGTCGGCGGTGTGCTCGACGCAGGGCGGCGCTACCGAGAACTACATCGTCACGCCCGACACGACGCCGTTGCTCTCGCTCACCAATCTCCAGATAGCCGGGATCTCGAACGCGCTGCCGGATCCGGCGACCGTCACCAACGACACGATCGCGATCACCGCGGCGCTCTCGACCTACCCCTCGTCGGTG
>ERZ795061.5072-NODE-5072-length-10918-cov-7.791586_pt1 | contig 10918 bp, 5 predicted proteins | sample MGYA00375145_ERZ795061 | MGnify/ENA primary metagenome ERZ795061 (study PRJEB30190, sample SAMN05720144) | anaerobic digester metagenome | isolation source: active sludge of municipal wastewater-treating anaerobic digesters | place: USA | collected 2014-12-22 ... | reverse complement strand
CGGCTTCACCTGCTCCGTGCTCGGCTTGAGCTCCGGCAATCCCGCCGCCTTGAGGATCGCGTTCAACCGCGGCAGCCGGGAGTTCATCCCCTTGTTGATCGCCGTCAGCTGCTTGTCGAGCTCCGCGCTCAGGGACTCGTAGGCCTCGATCGCCTGCTTCGTGGGGCGATACTCCCCCGTCCCCACGGTGCCGGCCAGTGAGGCAATCTGGTTGTTGAGCTTGATGGGGTAGTTGAGCGGGTCCTGCGAGCTCTGGTTCTTGACCTGATAGACCTCCTGCTCGCCGGCCGACATCTCGGTCATCATCTCGCCCGACAGCTGCTTGAACTCCTGCGCCGTCGCGCCGGTGATCTTGCTCGAGCGGTCTTCCACCTGCGAGCGCATGTTGCGCACGAGGCGCACGGCGTTGTTGGCCTCGGTGGTCTTGTCGCGGATCGCCATGAGGAGCTTGAACTGCGCCTGCAGGTCGGCATCGGTCGCGTCGCTCCGCGGGTCGCGCTTGAGCCGGAACGTGCGCGACTGCGTCTCGTTCCCTGCCGTCAGGCGCACGCTGTAGGCCCCCGGCGGGGCCACGGGGCCGGTGGTGCCGGCGGCCCACATGATCATCCCGTCAAAGCGCACCGCGTCGGGATAGCGCATGTCCCACGAGAAGGTGTTCATCCCCGCCTTGTTGGGGACGCGCGGCGGGCGCGGGGCGCGGGAGAAGAACTCCTCGATGTCGATGTTCTGCATCAGCACCGACGGGTCGGCGAAGCGCGCGGTGACGACCTTGGTGGCCGAATCACGCGAGAAGCCCGCCTTGGTGACCATGGAGTCGATGGCGGCCGCCTTCATCCCTTCCACGCGCAGCGAATCGGCCGACGTCTCCGGATCCTGCTCGCTGGTGAAGCCGGCGATCGACTTGCCCGCCGCATCGAGGAACTCGAGCGTCACCTTCTGGTTGGCATCCTTGAGGTAGTACTGCATGTGCGCCCCGCCCGGCGGGTTGGACCCCACGCCACCGCCACCGCCAAAGAGCGCCATCAACTGCGCGAAGAAGCCGCCGCCGAAGTCGGAGCGAATCGCATCGCTCGGCTGGAAGAGGTGCGCCGCCTGCTTGGGCGTTTCGGCCTTGAGCTGCCGCAGCGCGGCGATGTTGTCCATCACCCAGAACGACCGCCCGTGCGTCGCCGCGATCACGTCGGCGTCCTTGATGCGGAGGTCGTGCACCGGAACGAGCGGGAGGTTGCGCTTGAGCGAGGCCCAGTTGCGCCCGTCGTCGAACGAGACGTAGACGCCGCGCTCGGTGCCGGCGAAGAGCAGGCCGCGGCGGACCGGATCCTCGCGCACCACGCGCAGGAAGTGATCGGGGGCGATCCCGTTGACGATCTTCGTCCACGTCTTGCCGTAGTCGTCGGTCTTGTAGAGGATCGGCGACTTGTCGCCCAGCTGGTACCGATTGGCGGCGACGTAGGCGGTGCCGGCGTCGTAGTGCCCCGGCTCGATGATGCTGACGCGCGTGAAGTCGCCGATGTCCTTGGGCGTCACGTTCTCCCAGCTGACGCCGTTGTTCTTCGACACCCACACCAGGCCGTCGTCGGTGCCGACCCAGAGCACTCCCTGCCTAACGGGGGACTCGTCGAAGGCGAAGATGAGCGCGTAGGTCTCGACCCCGGTCTGGTCCTTGGTGATCGGTCCCCCCGAGGCGTCCATCGTCTTGGGATCGCGGCGTGCCAGCTCCGGCGACACCGGGGCCCAGCTCTCCCCTTCGTCCGTGGAGCGGAAGAGGCGCGAGCCGGCCGCGTACAGCACCTTGTCGTTGTGGCGCGAGAAGACGATGGGGAAGGTCCACTGGAAGCGGACCTTGATGTCCTTGGACGAGTAGCCCATCGGGTTGATGGGATACACGGTGATGTCGCGCGTGAAGCCGGTGCGCATGTCCTTGCGCGTCAGCAACCCGCCGTAGCTCCCGGCAAAGACGATCCCCGGCTTGGTGGGGTGCGGCGTCACGTAGCCCGACTCGCCGCCGCCGGCGTCCTTCCAGTCGGCAATGTTCACCCGCCCCTCGCCACGGCTCGGCGCGCACAGCGTCGAGTTGTCCTGCTGCGCCCCGCAGATCTGGTACGGATAGTCGTTGGTCACGTCCACGTGGTACATCTGCGCCGTGGCGAACTCTTGGTCGGTCCAGTTCTTCCCGCCGTTGGTGCTGACGGTGGCACCACCGTCGTTTCCTTCCACCATGCGCAGCGGATCGTTGGGGGCGATCCACAGGTCATGGTTGTCGCCGTGGGGGACGTTGATCCCCTCACGGAACGTCTTGCCCCCGTCCTTGGAGCGGTAGAAGCCGACGTTGAGCGCGTAGACGACGTTGGTGTCCTTGGGGTCGGCGACGAGGTTGGAGTAGTACCAGGCGCGCTGTCGTAGCTTGCGGTCGCGGTTGATGTAGCTCCACGTTGCGCCGGCATCGTCGGAGCGGTAGACCCCCCCCGAATCATGCTCGATGACCGCCCACAGCCGGCTCGGCTTGGCGGGCGAGATGGTCAACCCGATCTTGCCGACCGTCCCGGTCGGGAGCCCCTTGGCCGTCTTCGTCAGCGACGTCCACGTCGTGCCACCATCGGTCGACTTCCAGATCGCGCTCCCCGTCCCGCCTGACGACATCGCCCACGACGTGCGATACGCCTGCCAGGTGGCCGCGTACATCACGTCGGGATTGGACGGGTCGAGATGCAGGTCGATGGCCCCGGTCGAGTCGTTGACAAACAGCACCTTGCTGAACGTCTTGCCGCCATCGGTGGTCTTGTAGACACCGCGCGTGTCGCCCGCCTTGAACGGGTTGCCGAACACGGCGAACCAGGCGACGTCCTTGTTGGTGGGATGGATGCGGATGGTGGCGATGTGCTCCTCGCGGAAGCCGAGCATCGTCCACGTCTTGCCGCCGTCGGTCGTCTTCCAGAGGCCGTCGCCGCCGGCGGTGTTGCCGCGGATGTCGGTCTCGCCGCCGCCGACCCAAACGATGTCGGCATTCTGCGGATCGACGGCCACCGCCCCGATCGTCCCGCCGAAGTACTTGTCGCTGGCGGCGCTCCAGTTCTGCCCCCCATCGACCGTCTTGAAGACGCCGCCACCGGTGGTCCCCATCCAGTATTCGTTGGGGCGCTGCACCGAGCCGGCGACCGCCACCGAGCGCCCGCCGCGGGCGGGGCCCATCTCGCGCCAGCGGAGGGCGCCGAAGACGGTGGAGTCGAAGGTCAGCGGCCCGGTGGGGGCCGGCGGGACGGCGGTGGCGCGCACACCAGCCACTCGACCGGCGGGGCGCGCTTGGGCGGAGAGTGCCGGGGCGATCGCGACGAGCGTCGCCGGGGCGAGCACGGCGAGCGTCGTGGAGCGGAAAGCGCGGGTCAGGGCGCGCACGGCGCGGGATCCCGAACGGGTGCGAACGGTCATGAGGTCCTCGAGGTGGACGCCGCCGCGAGTGGGCAGCGTGCGCGCGAAATACGCCCGTGGGACCGAGGACGCAAGTCAGGATTCCGCGTCAACCGCCCAACCGCGATAGGCGCAGGAAGGGCGCGCCTTTCCCATCCCACGGCGCGCGCGCCGCGCGCGCCTCGCATCTATATCCTCTTGTTCGCCACCAGGCGTCGGTAGTGTGCCCCCAACGGCGTGAGGCGACACGACTTGGACTCGATCGCCGCGTGCCACATGTGCGGCGCGTCGAACGGCTTGACCAGGTTCACTCGGTTGTAGCGCTGCAGGATGGCGAAGGTCGCGGTGTTGCGCGGATCGGGGGGCGGCGCCCCCTCGGGACGCCCGCGCAGCTCCGGCTCGAACGTGGGGTCGAGACGGAAGTCGAAGTCGGCCGCGGGAAAGAGCTTGGCGATCAAACGCAGCTCCTGCAGCGGGAGCGGCGGGAGGACCCTCCGAAGGGAAACGAAGCGCTTGACGTTGGTCTTGAAGACGGGGCGCTGCTGCCACGGTCCCAGCGACTGGTCGACGTGCGCGTACACGCTCCCCGGCGTGACGTCGCCCACCAGGTTCGACGCCGCGCCGGCCAGCGCATCGACCAGCAGCGTGGTGAAGATCCCGCTCCCGTTCTCCTCGCTGGCGTACTGCGTCTCGGTCGACGCGGCGAGGATCGTCATTCCGTCCGACAGCTCCGCGCTCGTGTGCCCGGCGGGATTCCCCGCAACCCCGGAATGGCACGAGTCGAGGATGATGATCTTGTTCTGCGCCTTCGACGCGAGGGCGAGCGTGAGGACTTCGCCGAGCGCGAGCCCGTCGTCGCCGCGGCGCGTCTCGCTCCCGCACAGGTAGCCACCGGTCGCCTCGACGTGACCGTGACCGGCGAAGTAGAGGAGGGCGATTTCGGAATCGTCGGCGAACAGCTCCTCGATCAGGTCCTTGAGATCGCCGCGGGTGATCCCTTGGTTTGCGCTGGAGGCGGTACGCAGCGACACGCCGAAGTTGGGCGAGCCGTCGCCATGCACCTCGAGGACCTCGCTCACCGCCCGCGCGTCGTTCACGCAGCCGTGCAGCGGCTTGAGCTTGTCGTAGTGGTCGATGCCGATGACCAAGGCCTTGCGCATCCGTGTCGTCTCCAGTGGGTTCGTCTCTTGCCCCTGCGCTTGCTGCTGCGATTCTCCTTCGTCGCCAACCAACTCGGCCTTGCGGGGAGATTTTCCGGTCATGAGGCGACCTCCCGCTGCACCGGTCGCCATTTCTCTCCGACCGACATCTCGCGTGCCGCCAGTCCCTGCGCGACGGCGCGCAGGAAGCCACGCTCGTCGGTCAGGACGCCGCGCTCGTCGTAGGTGAAGAGCTGGTCGGCGCGCCGGTGGAAGAAGTGGTCGACCGAGCGCTGCGCATTCTCCCGGCGATCGGGGCGCGCAAGGAAGACGACCCCCGCCCCCGCGGCCGAGCGGCGGAGCTGTTCGAACTCCCACACCACGCCGGGCGCAGTCTCGGACACTTCGACCAGGACCACGTCGGCCGACTCGATCAGCAGCTGCACCGCGTCGCGCCAGAAGGTATCGCTGGCGGGGACGACGAAGAGGCGGCGCCTGGAAAAGAGCCAACCCCACGTGCGGCGCATCGATTCATCCAGCGATGCCGCCAGCTGCATCAGCTCCCCGCGTGTGCGTGCGCTGAAGCGGCGCGGGGAGAAGAGGTTCACCCCGGGAATCGCGCCGAGCACACGGTGTTGCAGCTCGTTGGCGACGACGTCGGCGTCGGCCAGGGTGTACGTGAAGCCGAGGAATCCGAGATGCCGCTGGACGAGACGCACGAGGGCGTCGTTCACCGTCGGCTCACTGAACGGGCGCAGGAGGAGGACGAGGCGCGGGCGTCGCGTGAAGAGCCACCGGATGCGGAGCAGGATGATGAGAACGAGGAAGGGGGTGGGAAGCAGCAGCATCGCCAGCACGGTCGGTATGTCGAGCGCTGGGATGTAGGCGCCGAGGAGGCCAAGCGCGATGGCTACGACCCAGGCCAGTACGAGGATAGGTCCGCCACGCCGCCAACGCCGGCGCCGCGTCATCAGGCGTTTGAGCGCGGCGGCGCCGGCTGTGTCCGACGCCGGCGGTGTGGTGGCGCGCGTCTCGCTGGGGAACTCCGCATCGCGCGCCGCCGCCATACCATCGGCGGGTGTCTCGGTTGCTACTGGCGGCGTGACCTCCCACGACGGCGCCATCTCGCCCGACTGCACCGAAGGCGCAGCCGCCGGTCCTTCGGGGACGAGCGCGGATGGGTTCAGCGCCGCGCGCACCGGCGCCGTGACCTCACGACGGCGGGGACGCGGGATCGACGCGGTGCTCATTGCACGATCGTTCGTCGTTCCGTTCTTCGCTCCCTTCGCCTTTCCCTTCGCCTTCTCGGCTTCGAGCGCCCGTTTCCGCATCACCGCGTACGCCCACTCCAGTCGCCGCGCCTCTTGCTCCGAGGGGACGACGCCAGCGCCGTTGGTGTTGGCGCTCCACCCCGCCGTCACCGGATTGTACTGCACCGCGAGTTCGGCGTAGCGCGCCTTGATTGCCGCCAGCGACGCCGACGGCTCGAGGTCGAGCGTTAGGCAGGCGAGGGTGAGCACGTCGGGGTCGAGCGTGCCATCGGGCGACGCATGGCCAGCCCCCGCGGGGGGCTGTGGCCGTTCGAGCGACCAGTCGACGAACTCCGGTGGGAGGGCGAGGTCGTCGCCCACCGTTGCAACGAAGTGCCGCTCATCATCCGTCAGCTCATCATCCGCCGCCATCACGTCGAGCACCGCGCGAAGCAGCGCGATGCGCCGCCCGAAGTCGAAGCCGACAAGCGGTGGTGCCTCGTCGACCCCCTCGGTCAGGAGCGCGTGGGCCAGCTCTGGCGTGCAGCGCCCTTCCGTGAAGCTGCCGATCGCCGCGACCGCGCGGCGCACTTCCTCGGCGGAGATCTCCCCGTCAGCCGCCGCCGCGTTGCGCAGGAGGTAGGCGAGGCGCAGCACGAGCGCGCGATCGCTCCCCGTGAGCCCGTCCTCACCGATGACGACGTCGTCGACTTCCTTTCCCTCGTCGTAGAGCCAGATCGAGAGGCACTTGAGCTGGTGCTCCTGCGACCCGCGCCAGACCACCGCGAAGAGGTTCTGCGGGACGATCGCGAAGAGGTTGAGGAGCCCCAGCGTACGCGTCAGGATCGAGACGGGGACTTCGAAGACGTTGCGCAACACGGTGCGCTGCACACGCCACCGGACGCACCATCGGCATCCCGCCAGGTACATCTCGCTATAGAGCGGGTCGCCCCAGAGGAACGAGCGCGCGTATTTCACGTTGCGCGCCGTCAGGACTGGGCGCCGACCGCAGTGCGGGCAGGCAATGGCGAGGATCATTCGCGGCGACTCGTCCAGCGAGGGGGACCTGACGAGGCGTGCATCGTACGCCGTCGAGTGCGGCACCGATGCCGACACGGGAGTCTGGCGCCCGGTCGCCCGTGGCGCCAGTAGCTAGCTCCCTAGCGACGGGTTGCGCATGTCGGCATCGACCGGCGATGAAGCCTGCGAGTCGTGCGCGCCGGCCGCGTCGTCGCCCGATGTCGTCGACGGCGGCACCACCGCCGGCCTCGGCACCGCCTGCACCGCCCCCGAAATCATGACCCCGTTCACCATCCGCGGCGCGCGGAACTCCCCCGTCGCCCGCAGCGGCAGCCCCGCCGCACTCTCGCTCACCTCGAACTCGAGGATGAAGCGCGCCCCGCCTGCCGGCGCGTCGTCAAGCGTGATCGTCGCGCCATGCTTCTCCACCAGCCCGCGCACCACCGCCAGCCCGATCCCGCTCCCCCCGGTCGTCCCCGCGTCCTTTCCCAGGCGTACGAACGGCTCCCACAGCCGCTTTCGATCGTTGGCCGGAATCCCCGGCCCCTGGTCGCTGACGGTGATGCGCGCCACGGAGCCGATGCGCTCCAGTTCCAGGCTCACCGTCTGCCCGGCGGGGCCGTACTTGAGCGCATTGTCGAGCAGGTTCACGATCACCTGACGCATGGCCCGGGGGTCGACCATCGAGAAGATGCGCGACGGCGCATCGGCCAGGATGCGCATCCCGCGCTGCTCGGCGAGCGGGACGTAGCCTTCCACCACCTCCTCGATCAGCTCCCCCAGGTCCGTGCGCTCGAGCTCGAGCTTGGCCCGGTCGGCGTCGATGTGCGAGAAGAGGAGGATGTTTTCGACCAAGTCGCCCAGCCGGCGCGCCTCTCGCCCGATGATGTTGAGCCACGCCTGGCGCTCCTCGGCGTTGCGCTCGCGGCCCAGCTGTAGCGTCTCGGTGAACATGCGGATCTGCGCCAGCGGCGTGCGCAGCTCGTGCGAGACGCTGGCCACGAAGTCGCGCCGCGCCCTCACCAATGTCCGCTCGCGCCACAGGTGCAACACGGCGGCCAGCGCGAGCAGGACCGTGAGGGCCGGGAGCAGGTCCTCGACCGAGATCTCCACGCGCCGTTGCTTGCCTCCCATCTCATAGAAGATGGTGAGGACATTGCGCTGGTTGGCGCGCAGTCGCTCGCGCACCGTGTTCACGAGGTTGGGGTGCAGCGTGGCCACGATGCGTACGCCGCCGGCCACGGTGCGGTACTCGAACTTCCCCTCGATCCCCGACTCGAAGGCGCGCCGCGACCGGTACAGCAGCTTCCCCTCCGGGGTGAACGCCGAGATGGCGATGAGCGAATCGGTGGAATACGCGGCACCGTAGCGCCAGCTGGGATCGATGAGCGACGGAGGCAGCAGCGGCTGCTGCGCGAGGAGCCGGTCGGCGCTCACCTGCCAGTGCTGCAGCCGCGTGAACAGGTACCCGAACCAGGTGATGACCTTCCCCTCGGCATCGCGGTGCATCGCGACGACGATGGTCACCGGTTCGCCATTCACGAGCCGGTGCCGCTGCGCGGTCTCGTTGCGATTGAGCTTGGGCGGCTCGATGTCGGCGAGGACCGAGTCGATCTGCGCGCGCACCTCGGGAAGGCGCGCCGAGCCGAGTGCCTCGAAGCGCGCCCCGCGGTGCGTCCCCAGGCGGAAGTAGCCCGCCAGCGGGTCAGCCGTCATGTCGTACCCTTCTCCCTCGAGCACCTCCTCGACGGTGGAGGCGAAGTCGTCGAGCGTGACGAATGAGGGGGGGCGCGGCGGGGCTGCCAGCACCGCCGCCGACGCGCGCGTGCGCTCGGAGCTGCTCATCGAGAAGACGCGCTCGCCGAACAGGCGCGCGGCGAAGATCGCATACTCGGTCAGCGCCTCGTCGGTCGCGGTGACGTGGCTCTCCCGGCTGCGTCGCAGCTGGCGCCCGGCCACGAGCGACACGCCCATCATCGCCAGCAGCAAGAGCGCAAAGAGGGCGGTGGGGGCGCTGGGGATGATCGCCCGCGTCCATGAGGGACGTACGCGCTCACGCCATCGCGTGCGCCGGCTCACGCAGCGCCTCCGCGCAGGAGACGCACGCGCGCGCCGCACGACGTGACGCGAGGGCGCGTCATGCCTGCCCACGCAGGATCGCACCCACCCGCGCCCGCGTGGACGCGCCCAGCTTGAGCAGCACCGCCTCGGTATGATTTCGGGCCGTGTACGTGCTCAACCCCAGTGCCTCGGCGATCTCGGCGTTCGACAATCCCTGCGCCAGCAAACGCGCCACCTCGACCTGCCGGTCGGTGAGGCCGAATCGCTGCTGCAATGCGTCGTCGCCTAACGCGCCATTGGTCGCCGGCCCTTCGTCGGCGCTGGCGCGCCGCAGGTGCGCACCGATGCGCGCCATGAGCTCGACCACCCCGAACGGCTTGGTGACGTAGTCATCGGCCCCCAGGCGGAATCCCCTCACCTTGTCGGCCTCCAGCCCGCGCGCACTCAGGATCAGCACGGGCGCGCTGCAGCCGCGCGAGCGCAGCTGCTCGAGCACGTAGTAGCCGTCGCGGTCGGGGAGGCCGAGGTCGAGGACGAGGAGGTCGGGGGACTCACGCATGGCGGTCTCGATGGCGGCCGCCGCGGTGCCGGCGACGGTCGCCTTGTGCCCTTCGACCTCGAGGTTCCGCCTCAACCCACTCGCGAGGTCGACGTTGTCTTCGACGATGAGGATACGCTTCATGGCTGGGCTCGACGCGGTTTGGGTATCGCCTGAGGGAAGGTGCCCCCGCCGGGTGCCAGGATCGTGGGTAATTCTACCCATTCCGCTCTCCCTGCGCGGCCCCGCGGGGAGCGGAGCGGCCGGCGGTGGTTGGGTCAGGTGACTCACGAGCGGCGACACAGAGGACATGCCGTGGGTCGAACGACTCACGCGATGCCTGCCCGCCCCCTTTAGGCTCCCGGTGCGGCGCGTCGCCGCCCCACGTTCCTCACCGGAGCCCTTTCATGCTCGCCTTGCACTCGACACGGTGCCTGCTCACCGCCGCCACCCTCATCCTCGCCACCGCGCTGGCAGCGTGCGGCGGTGATGCCTCTGCCGCCACGGCCCCCGACGGCAACGACGGCGCGGGCAACGGCACCTCCTTCCCCACCGAACTCGTGGGGACGTGGGTCTACGGCGTCATCTCGCCCACCAACTTCCACGACGCCTACACCGGCGCCTGGGTCGACAGTGCCTACGGCACCGCGGCGCTGTTCGAGTTCAGGCCCAACGGCACGTACACGCAGTCGATCCTCATCGCCACACGGGCCTACAGCTGCAAGTCGCAGGTCTTCATCTACAACGAAGGGCGCGCGGTGGTCGAGGGGGCGGTGATCAAAGTCTATCCGACGACGGGTTCCATCAAGGCGCGCGACACCTGTGTGGCCGCCAACAACTACGACCGCCCCGACAACGTCGCGAACAAGCAAGGGAGCCAGTACGGGTGGACCTTCAAGCTGCACGACGATGGCAAGACGTACCTGCTGATCGGCGTCAACAACGACATGTCGAACCCGTCGTACTTTCGCCTCGCGCAGTGATTGCGCAGTGCTCGTGCGGCGAGCACGCGGCGACCGCGCAGTCGAGCGGGGGGAGCGCGTTGGGCAGGACCTGTCGTACCGATCCCACGCTCTGGCCCTCAGTCCAGCCTTCGCTACCTTTTTCTCCTCACCCCTCTCGGGCACTCTCCCATGCGTGTTCATTCCTGGGCGCTCGCCGCGCTGGCGGCGCTGGCCGTCCCGTCGCAGGGCGCACTGGCGCAGAACGAAGCCGCTCTGCGCGCCGCCTTCGAAGGCAAGTCCCTCACCGTGAAGGTCGACATGCCCGCCACGAGCAAGGGCGTCGACGTTTTTCCGCAGGAATCGATGCCGGTCAACTGGCGCGAGATGGCCAACCGGATGAAGGAGTTCGGCACCGCGCTCAAGCCGGGGCAGCAGGTCATGATCACCAAGGTCGTCGTCAAGAAGGACTCGCACATCGAGTTCCAGCTCGGTGGCGGCGGGTGGGGGACCTTCGGCGACCGCGTGAACTATCTGTTGCCGGTCGAGGCCGGCGCGACCGTG
>ERZ795061.5061-NODE-5061-length-10942-cov-5.450262_pt1 | contig 10942 bp, 11 predicted proteins | sample MGYA00375145_ERZ795061 | MGnify/ENA primary metagenome ERZ795061 (study PRJEB30190, sample SAMN05720144) | anaerobic digester metagenome | isolation source: active sludge of municipal wastewater-treating anaerobic digesters | place: USA | collected 2014-12-22 ... | reverse complement strand
TTTAAATCCTGCAGCTGAAAATCTTTTTTTAAGATTGGCTAATATACTTTCCCTGATATCGGAAACGGTCAATGCTATCTGCCCATTCAGGATATCGTACGCTAATAAGGACTTGCCTCCGCTGGCGGCGCAACAGTCCCAGGCAGAGACCGGGTGCTGGATACCGGATGCAGGATACGGGATACGGGATGTTGGATCTTTAAGGATATTCAATACCTGCTGAGAGTTATGGTCTTGTACTACAGCGTCTTTATCCGGTTCAATGATGCCGTCCAGTTTGGTAGTGTTGGGTAGTGCAATGCAGTCATCGCCCCGCATTTCAAAGGCCAAACCGGCATCCTGCATTTTTTTCAACAGGGCGGGTTTTTTACCTGGTCTAATCCGCAGAAAAAGACCGGGCTGAATGAAGAAGGATGAAGAAAATGAAAGCACGTCAATGCCATCGCTTAACTCGTTCTTCCAGGGAAATAATTCACTTATTTCAATCCCTGTTAAGCGGATCTTCTCTGAAAGAGGTTCTTCAATAACCGCATTCCATTCCGGCTTATGAAAGTTCAGGAATTCATTGGATGAATATTCGCACAAGAAATTTCCGGCAATGATCATTTCTTCAACAGGCAGGTCAGCCATGGCTTTACCCAGGCGGTAGAAATTATAACACAGCGCTGCTACCTGTTTCCGGTCTCTGGACCCGTATTTCTTATTGGCTGCAAAATATTTTTTCAGGAAAGCAGCAAGCGGTTCTCTTCCATCATACGTTTCTATGATCTTTTTTGCTGAATTTAAATATGAATGGAACCGCATACCGGCAAAAATAAAGCCTGCAATTAACATCACAGGCTTTAAAATTATTTAGCAGACCGGTTTATAATTCCAGCAGGCTTTTAACCGGGTCCTTTCCAAACAATAATAACTCAGGATTTTCCAGCAACTCTTTCACCCTTACCAGGAACCCAACCGATTCCCTTCCGTCGATAATCCGGTGATCATAACTCAAGGCCACATACATCATTGGTCTAATAACCACCTGGCCATTCACGGCCATGGGTCTTTCCACAATATTATGCATACCCAAAATGGCCGACTGCGGAATATTGATGATAGGAGTGCTCATCATAGAACCGAAAATTCCTCCATTGGTGATGGTGAATGTTCCGCCGGTCATTTCTTCAATGGTAAGTTTATTGTCTTTTGCTTTAGTAGCCAGCTCCACCACTTTTGCTTCGATACCCGCCATGCTTAAACTTTCTGCATTGCGGATCACGGGCACCACCAGTCCTTTTGGCGCACTCACTGCAATGGAGATATCGCAGTAATCGTGGTAGATGATGCTTTCGCCATCGATATAGGCATTTACTGCCGGCCATTCCATCAGCGCATAGGTACATGCTTTGCTGAAGAAACTCATAAAGCCGAGGTTAACGCCGTGGAGTTCCTTGAATTTATCCTTGTATTTTTTCCGCACATCCATGATGGCGCTCATATCCACTTCATTGAAGGTGGTGAGCATGGCCGTGGTATTCTTTGCTTCCACCAAACGCCTGCTGATGGTTTTGCGCAGGTTGCTCATCTTCTCTACCCGGTCATTGCGTTCAAACAGAACCGTACCGGGTCTTCTTCCCGGGTTGTTCAAAGCATCCATCACATCCTGCTTCACGATCCTTCCATTGCTGCCGGATGCTGTTACCACGTTCACATCTACTTTTTTATCGGCAATGATGGCGGCGGCTACCGGGGTTGCTTTAATCTCAGTTTCAGGTTTGAGGTTTGTGGTTTGAGGTTGAGTAGCAGTTTGTTTTTTCAGTTCTTCTTTTGCTTTTGCCGGGGCTGCTGTTTCTTCAACGACAGACGTCGCCGGTTTAGTAGTATCGGTATGAATGGAGCAAACGATATCGCCGATATTTAGGGTATCGCCTTCTTTGGCAATGATCTTTATAGATCCCGCCTGTTCGGCATTCAGTTCAAACGTTGCTTTCTCACTTTCCAGTTCGGCGATCACTTCATCCCTGTTCACCCAATCCCCTTCTTTTTTGTGCCACTTCACCAGGGTCACTTCATTGATACTCTCGCCTACGGTTGGAACTTTTATTTCGATTGACATCTACAGTAATTTAAGATGGGGCAAATTTCGGGGAAAAATAAGGATTATTAAAATTGAATTCCGCCCCTATGGCTATAAACAAAAATCAGCAGGACCGGCCTGCTGAAGATATTTCAGGTATGCTAAAGCGGTATTATGTTCCAAGGTATGCTTTAAGCAGTTTGCAGCGGGATGCCGTACGCAGTTTGGTGATGGCTTTATCCTTTATCTGCCGCACCCTTTCCCGGGTAAGATTGAAATGTTCACCAATATCTTCCAGGCTAAGTGCATGATCCACACCAATGCCGAAGAAGAAGCGGATCACATCCTTTTGTCTTTCCGTTAACGTACTTAAAGAGCGGTCTATTTCTGTTTTAAGCGATGCTTTAAATGCCAGTTCATCATCTGTATTGGCCGCATTGTGGTTAACCAATACATCAATCAGGGTACTTTCTTCCCCATCAGCCAGGGGCTGGTCCATGCTTACATGACGTGATGAAACACCCAATGTGGCGGCAATTTCTTCTGTATCCATGTCCAGTAAAAAAGCCACTTCTTCTGCAGTAGGCTCTCTCTCAAATTCCTGTTCAAGCTGCGAAAAGGCCTTACTGATGCGGTTTGTCAGTCCAACTTTATTTAATGGTAAACGTACTATTCTTGATTGTTCAGCCAATGCCTGTAAAATGCTCTGCCGTATCCACCATACGGCATACGATATGAATTTAAAACCACGGGTCTCATCAAAACGTTGTGCGGCTTTTATCAAACCCAGGTTACCTTCATTGATCAGGTCGGGTAATGTTAATCCCTGGTTCTGGTATTGTTTCGCAACAGAAACAACGAAACGCAGATTGGCCTTGGTTAATTTTTCCAGTGCTTTCTGATCTCCCTGTTTGATGCGGATGGCTAGTTTTACTTCTTCTTCGGGGGTAATTAATTCTACTTTACCAATCTCCTGCAGGTACTTCTCTAAACTCTGACTTTCACGGTTGGTGATAGACTTAGTGATTTTTAGCTGGCGCATGCTCATAAGCCTGATGGTTTAAAGGTTAAGTTAGAAATAGACTATTGGGTTAATAACTTGTTAAAAATTTACAAATCTATTAACGTAATTTATGTTATTTCCAATATGCAGCCAAAAAAAAAATTCTAAAACACTGGCTTTCAGAAGATTGAAATCCTGTTTGTTTAACTTTTATGCTAACTATGTAAAACAAAAAAACTTAAATAAATAATTTGATAAGCAGATTATTTTGTTATTATTGCAACATTGCAACGCTAGTTAAACAAATAGGATGAGTAAGAAAGTTTTATATACATTAGAATACCCTGTAAGATGCTCTCCAAGTATTTTATATGAATTTTTAATATCCCCCGCCGGTTTACAGGAATGGTTCGCCGATAAAGTAGATGAAAAAGACAGCGTTTACAGTTTTAGCTGGAATGGTTCTGTAGACAAAGCCAAACTATTGGAAACAGAAGAAGATAAGTTTGTGCGCTTTCGCTGGGATCACCAGGCAAAGGATGAATATTTTGAATGGCGTATTGAAAAATCTGAAGTTACCAACCAAACCATTTTAGTGATCAGCGATTTTGCCGACAAGAAGGATATCAAGGACCAGAGCCAGTTGTGGGAATACCAGGTAAAAGAATTATTTCACCGCCTGGGAAGTTAAGTTTTAAGCAGCTGCATCAACAAAGAAAATTTCTCCGGGAACATCTCTGCTATTTTACTCCAGTAATTCAACGGAAATTTTACAGCAAGTTTTATAAATTCCTTTTGCAGGACCACCTGCTGCAGTTCTTCTTTTGTCAGCTGATCCAGGGAGATGTAATTTTCTTTTTCAAAGTGATGTTGCCAGGCATCTTCATTGTTGCATACATAAAATCCATGCTGTTTCAACTGGTCGTACCCGGTAACTAAATTCTCTTCAAACATTTTTTTATACCCACCGGAGAGTTGAAGTGTGATACTGAAAAAATTTCCCCACCAGAACATGGTACGCACGGCAAAAATATTTTCTCCGCCAAAACACCGGGGATAATCCAGCATTACATAAGGCAGCAGAAGATAGTTTTCTCCTTTTGAGATTTTGGGAGAAGACTGAACAACAGCCAATGGTAAATTCTCCTTCTCCACAACCGTCTTATACTCCTCTGCCAAATGACCGAACAATTCATAAACCTTCCCGGTAATTGTATGTTTCGTTAAAATCCAGCCGGCATTGTTTACCAGTTGCAGTTCCTCATCAGAAAGAGTTAATTTTGGCTGCTGCTTCATACGAAGCATCAAATTACTACAATTAGCGTTCAATACAGCCACTGCGGGCATGATAAAAAAATTAGACAAACTAATTCTTAAAGCATTCATCGGGCCGTTCATCGTAACGTTCTTCATTGCCTTTTTTGTGCTGATGATGCAGGGTTTGTGGAAATACCTGGATGACCTGGTAGGTAAGGGTCTCGACTTCATCACCATCGGTAAATTTCTCTGGTATGTAAGCGCTTCCATGCTCACGCTTGCCATGCCCATTGCCATACTCATTTCTTCCATCATGACCTTTGGAAACCTGGGAGAAAGTTTTGAACTGGTGGCCATCAAATCCTCCGGCATTTCACTGCTGCGCTTTATGCGGCCCCTGGTATGGGTATCTATCCTATTCTGCGGCATCACGTTCGTTTTTGCCAATTATGTGATTCCCTATGCCAACCTGAAATTTGTAGCGTTGTATAACGACATCTATTACAAAAAGCCCGCCTTCGATCTTAAAGAGGGCGTCTTCTTCACCCACATACCGCGGTACGCCATCAAAGCAGGTAAAAAAGACGCGGATGGAAAGACCATTCATAATGTGCTGATCTATGAACAAACCAACCCTATTCAAAATAACTGCATCATTGCCGAAAAAGGCGTGATGCGTATCTCTGATGACAAACGATTCCTGGAATTTAACCTGGAGAATGGATTCCGCTACCAGGAGAATGGGAATATCGGCGACACCAGCACCGAATACATCCGGCTTGGCTTCAGTTCTTTTAAAAAATTATTCGACCTCAGTTCATTACAGAAACAAAATACCAACGACAGCATCTATCGCAATAATTTCAAAATGCTGAGCGCCGGGCAGATCAACCGCTTTCTTGATTCGCTGGGCAAGATGAACGACAGCCTGGATGCAAGAACCTATCGTTCTTTTGATATGTACCTGCACTATACAGCTGTAGCAGACAGTACCTGGAAAAAGATACCGAAGACCACGTCAAAATACAACAGCTTTGATTCGCTGATACCCGATTCGGCCAGGTTCCTGGTAAAAGATGCAGCCAAGAACATTGCAGGTAATCTTAAAATAAATGTAGAGAACGCCGCTAATGAAGCAGAAAGCCGGAGGTCCGAGATACGTTATCATAAAATAGAATGGCACCGCAAGTTCTCACTATCCATGGCCTGTTTTGTTCTGTTCTTCCTGGGCGCCCCGCTTGGTTCCATCATCCGAAAAGGAGGGTTGGGTATGCCGCTGGTGGTAGCCATCATCTTCTTCCTTATTTTTCACCTGTTGAATATGTTCGGCGAAAAATTCGTGAAGGAAGGCATGACGTCTCCGTTCATAGGCATGTGGCTGGCAGTTTTGGTATTAACGCCGGTTGGTATTTTTCTTACCTATAAAGCCATGCACGATTCACAGCTTTTTAATAAAGAATATTATTTCCGCTTCTTTAAAAGAGCAGGCAGTCTTTTCCGTTCTTCTAAAGAAAATTCATCCACTTAAAAAACAAAATCATGGCAACAAATAAAACAACCAACCGCAGGGAATTTATTTCCACTTCACTGAAAGGAGGTTTGGCCATTACCGTAGGACTGGGTGCAGCTACTCCCCTGCTGCAGTCTTTTTCAACGGATCATAGTATAGCAACACCCGGCTTCGGTACCGGTTTCGATCAGCAACCCCTGCCTTATAAATACGATGCACTGGAAAATGTGATCGATGCCATGACCATGGAGATCCATTACAGCAAGCATGCAGCTGCCTATTCTAAAAATGTAAAAGAGGCTGCTGCTGCCGAAAAGGCCGACATCAGCAAACCACTGGAAGATGTGCTGGCAAAAATATCCTCCTACTCGGCCAAAATGCGCAACAACGGCGGTGGCCATTACAACCACGAACTGTTCTGGCAATGCATGCAGCCAAAAAAAGAAGGCAATATGCCGTCTGGAAAAATAATGGAGGCAATAACAAAAGCCTTTGGTTCTTTTGATGAGTTTAAAAAACAATTTGCCGATGCCGGAAAGAACCGTTTCGGAAGCGGATGGGCATGGCTGTATGTTGATGCAGGAAAAAACCTGAAGATCGGATCCTCTCCTAACCAGGATAATCCCTTAATGGATATCAGCGATATAAAAGGATATCCTTTGCTTGCCCTGGATGTTTGGGAGCATGCCTATTATTTAAAGTACCAGAACAAAAGAGCCGATTACATCGATAACTGGTGGAACGTGGTGAACTGGAATTATGTGCAGCAGCGGTTTGATAAAATGAGTTAATGAGATATACGCTAAGAGTACATCCTTCGACAAAAGCCCGGAAGAGGAAAATAGAAAGTTTAAGCCTCTCTTTCAGGTCCTTTGCTCAATTGAGCCCTTAGCCAAAAACTAATCATGAAAAAATTACTGCTTCCTTTATTCTTCATTGGCACTATTGCAATGATTGTGGTAATGGCTAAAACAGGCGCTGCATTAAAAACAGCCGCTACACCGCACGGCATACTTGACCTTGAATTTGCTTACGATACAGCTAAAACAGCTGCAGTGATCAATGCCTGGGCTCCTGTAAATGGCATAGATAATATTGCCGCAGCAAAAGCAAATACCTATTTCGACTTCCTCTTCCTGTTCTTTTATTCCATATTCCTGTTTCTTGCCTGCAGAAAAATTGCACAAAACATAAAAGGGCCGGTTGCTAAAGCCGGAAATGCAATTGCCACCGGAGCCTTGCTGGCCGGGCTTCTTGATATACTGGAAAACCTGGGGATGCTTATTTCCCTGGGCGGACATGTATCAGGCACCATTGCTTTTCTCACCACATTCTTCTCTGTAATTAAATGGGGGTTGGCGATAATTGCCGTATTGTATGTGCTTACTGGTTTGCTTACCCTGGGTTGGCAGCGAATCAGGAAATAATAACGGAATTCCCTAAATGGGCTCAGCCTTTGCATTAGGCAGAACCCCAAGCAGGTCCAACTAAAACAAAGGCTGATGGATTGACAAACAATCTGCTGCAAATATATAAGTGTAAATCAGAACCACTCCAGGCAGCGAATGATTTTATTCATAAAGAATTGTTAGAAAATTATTACCACCGGTTCACCTGATCCCGAGTTTCTTTTTCACTTTTTCTGTAATGTCATCCTGCTCAGGAAAAACAATGGCCTGTTCCTTGTAAAGAACATGGGCATAGCCGTTTTCTTTCGCCACGTCTTGTATCGCTTTCAGCATTTTTTCCCGGATGGGCTTCAATTGCCTTTCTTTTTCCGCCTCCAGCGACCGGTTCAGTTCCTGTTCCTTATTGCTTAGTTCACTTATCTTTTCCTGCAGGTCCCTTCTTTTCGCTTCCTTCACCGCAGGAGTCATTTTTGCAGAATCGTTCACAAATTTGGCATAGGCATTATTCAGCATGTTCTGCTGATCCTGGTAAGAGTCTGCCAATGCCTGCTGGTAAGCAGCCACGGCAGAATCGGCTTTCAATACATCGGGCATCGCTGCAAAAACATTGTCGGCACTCACATAACCGATCTTTCCCTGGGCATTAACCCGGCCAATCAGCAGGGCTATGCAGGCTGTAAGCAGAAAAAATAATCTTCGTTTCATAAAATCAATTTAGCTGGTAATACTTATTGTCTGAATTTTCTAATGCCGGAAATGATCATCAGTAAGCCGATAATGCCAAATATGGAAGCTGTTGTGGTTTTGCCAAATGTCTTCAGCAGCCAGTTCAGGTTCTGCACCCGGGTAGACAGTGAATCCGGATACATAGTATGGGCAATAAAATATATGAATACCCCGGCGCCAACCACCACCAGGCCGGTCACAATCATGGCTACTCCATTAAATTTGTCAGGCGTCATTATTATTCCCGTTTGGAATTGCTGTTAAACCAGGTATTGACATAATTGTAAATCTACTCTCCCTTACTTTCAGGCCAATACCCTTGACAGGGTATTTTAAAGTTGAAAACCACTTATCTTCGTTTCCCTAAAATCAACTATTATGTCACCCGTTTGGAAAGACTACCAGGAAAAAAATAAAGACCGCTTTTTAAATGAAATGATGGACCTGCTCCGCATTCCTTCCATCAGCGCCAAGAGCGAACACAAAGCCGATATGCTGAAATGCGCCGAAGCCGTGAAGAAAAGTTTGCTGGATGCCGGTTGCAGTAAGGCCGAAGTAATGGCCACCGACGGCCACCCTGCGGTATATGGCGAAAAGATCATCGACCCTTCCAAACCAACCGTGCTGGTATATGGCCACTACGATGTTCAACCACCCGAACCCCTGGAACTTTGGACAAACCCTCCTTTTGAACCCACCATCATTGATGGAAAAATATTTGCCCGTGGCAGTGCCGACGACAAGGGACAATTTTACATGCACGTGAAGGCACTGGAAATTCTGAGCAAAACGGATTCCATGACCACCAACATAAAATTTTTAATTGAAGGGGAAGAAGAAGTAGGCTCACCCAACCTGGGAAAATTTGTGGCAGCGCATAAAGATCTTTTAAAAGCAGACGTGATACTGATCAGCGACAGCTCGATGCTGAGCATGGAAAATCCATCGCTTGATACCGGTGTACGCGGGCTGAGTTATATACAGGTGGAAGTGACCGGCGCCAACCGTGACCTGCACAGCGGCACTTATGGCGGCGCTGTGGCCAACCCCATCACTATCCTCTCGAAAATGATCGCCAGTTGCCACGATGAGAATAACCATATTACCATTCCCGGGTTTTACGACGATGTGGTGGTGGCCGGCCCCGAAGAAAGAGCCCTCATAAACAAAGCTCCTTATGACGAAAAAGAATACATGGATGAACTGGGCGTAAAAGAGCTCTGGGGCGAAAAAGGATACAGCACGTATGAAAGAACCGGCATACGTCCCACCATTGAAGTGAATGGTATCTGGGGTGGCTATACCGGTGAAGGGGCAAAAACAGTACTTCCTTCAAAAGCCTATGCAAAGATCTCGGCCAGGCTGGTTCCTAACCAGTCTTCTGATAAAATCACCGAAAAATTACTGGCTTATTTCAGATCCATAGCCCCAAAATCGGTGGAGGTAAAAGCAGAACTGCATCACGGAGGCGAACCTTATATGACACCGATCGACAGCAAGGGTTACAAAGCCGCTGCCAAAGCTGTAGAAACAACTTTTGGCAAAGCGCCCATCCCGGTTCGTGGTGGCGGAAGCATTCCCATCTGCTCCATCCTGGAAAAAGAACTGGGCATTAAAATCATTTTCATGGGCTTTGGGTTGGATAATGATAACCTGCACAGCCCGAACGAAAAATATAATATTGAGAATTACTACAAGGGCATCGAGACCATTCCCTATTTCCATAAGTATTTTGCGGAGATGGGTTGATTTGGCTATTTGAAAATCTGGCGATGAGATGGTTTAGAGAATTTATCCTGGTAATAAATTTGCCGGGATTTTTTATTCCAGGCAGCAGAAACTCCATTAAACTTCAGTAACAAGTTTATCCTTAGGAACGAAGAAGGGCACTCTTGTACTTTATATCTTTACTCCACGCTTTCGAGCGAACCGGCGTTAACCATAAACCCATCAACTCATGGCAAAAGCTGCAAAGACACAACCAGCACTTACCGCAAAAGAATTTATTGAACGGCTGAAAGCCCTGCAATCAGACGTGGAATTAAAAAAGATCCAGCGTTATTTTAAATCGGGTGACGGGGAATACGGCGCTGGCGATAAATTCATGGGTGTAAAAATGGGAAGCCTGTTTGTACTGGCTAAAGAATTTGCCGGTATGCCGGTTAAGGAATTGGAGAAATTGCTGGAAAGCCCCATTCATGAAGTAAGGGCAGGTGCCATCAGTATCATGGATAAGGAATCGAGGAATAAAAAAATTGATACTTGCCGCCTGGAAGAAATGTACAAACTGTATCTGCGCCGCCACGACCGGGTGAATAACTGGGACCTGGTTGACTTGGGTTGTTTATATATGACCGGCTGTTACCTGTTTAACAGGTCACACAGCATTCTATATAAACTTGCCCGCTCAAAAAATATATGGGAAAGGCGTACCGCTATATTAAGCACCTGTTATTTTATCCGGCAGGGAGATGTTGACGATACATTTAAAATTGCTGAGTTATTGGTAAAAGACAAAGAAGACCTTATACACAAAGCCACCGGCTGGATGCTTCGCTTTGCCGGTGATAAAGACAAGCAGAAACTGAAAAGTTTTTTAGATAAATATGCGGCCACTATGCCCCGTACCCTGCTACGTTATTCCATAGAGAAACTGGATAAGAAACAGCGGGAATATTATATGAATATGAAAAAGACACCCTGACCGAATAATGCTGACCTACACAGGTTTATAAGCATACTGTGTTTCCATGTGGTTCGACTGGTAAAGACCAGTCTATTGCATTTCCATTAAACTGGCGTATTTTCGATACTCAAAAAATCACCATGACCAAATTATACAGTCTTGCAGTCATATTTATTATTATCACGCTGGTTTCCTGCGGAGGCAGCAATAAGGAAGATGTTGTTGATAAGGACCTGCTGAAAGCAGCCGAAGAGATCAAAGCCACACAAAAGCCAGATACTGTACCAAC
>ERZ795061.5060-NODE-5060-length-10942-cov-5.599247_pt1 | contig 10942 bp, 8 predicted proteins | sample MGYA00375145_ERZ795061 | MGnify/ENA primary metagenome ERZ795061 (study PRJEB30190, sample SAMN05720144) | anaerobic digester metagenome | isolation source: active sludge of municipal wastewater-treating anaerobic digesters | place: USA | collected 2014-12-22 ... | reverse complement strand
GAGCCGGTCCATCAGTTGCGTGGCGCCAGCACCCAGACCCGCAAGGGCTGCTTCGTGCGACCGGCCTGCTGCTCGGCGGTGTCGCCCCATCCCCAGAAATAGTCCACCCGGACCGCACCGGTGATGGCACTCCCGGTGTCCTGCGCCATCACGACGCGGCGCAGGGGCGTGTTCGACAGCGGCTCCGTGGTGTCGAGCCAGAGCACCGTCCCGTAGGGGACGCTGGTCGGGTCGATCGCGACCGAGCGGCCCGGGGTCAGCGGTACCGCCTGAGCGCCGCGGGGGCCGATGGTCGGGTCAGGCAGCGGCTCCTCGCGGAAGAAGACCACGCGGGGGTTGGACCACATCAGCTCGTTGATTCGCTGCGGGTTCAGTTGCGCCCAGGCCTTGATGCCGGGCCACGATGCCTGATCGGCGCGCAACTCGCCCTGCTCGATCAGCCAGCGACCGACCGACTTGTAGGGCTGATCGTTGTGCCCGGCGAACGCGACACGCACCTGCCGGCGGCTGCCGTCGGCTTCGGTCAGCCACAGTCGACCCGAGCCCTGGATCTGCAGGATCAGCAGGTCGAGTGGGTCGGTGAGATAAGCCAGCTCGCGGCCACGCACGCTGGCCTGCGCGGGCGCCAGCGTGTCGAGTTGCTGGCGGGTCCAGTAGGGCTTGCGGCTGGACAGATCGTTCGGCGGCGCGTGAACCGGCACGCGGAACCTTGCCTGCGGCATGCGGCGCGCCTCGATCAGCGGTTCGAAGTAGCCGGTGATCAACCCCTGATCCGATCCGTCGAGCGACTCGACCCGGTAGGGCTGCAGATGGCGCTGAAGCCAGGCCCGCGCGCTGACGTCGTCCGCCGGGGCACTGCGACGCGCTTCGGCGCAGATGCCGTTCCAGCCCGCGGCCGGCTTCTCGCAGCCCCGAAGCAGCGCGGGCCACAGCTCCGCGGTGCGATCGATCTCCCAGCCCGGCAGGTCACTCCAGCGCGCCGGCACCCAGCGAGCCCGGCCGCGCTGCACGCTGGCTGCACTGGGTGCAGCTTCGGGAGCACGCGCGTCCGGCGCAGGTTGGTCGGCCGGCGGGGAGGTGTCTGTCGGCGCGCTGGAGCACCCGACCAGCACGCCCAGAACCGTTGCGCACAAAGCGACGATGCGTGTCATGTGCCTGTTACTGGAAGCGCTCGAAGACACGGGGCTCATGATGCTGAGGGTCTGAGGGGGAATGCTTTCAAGCCGGACCCGCGGCATGCATGGCGCGACGGAGGGTCGACACTGAACCGCAAGTCCAGCGCGCAATTCAGTCGACGGCCTGGGGAGGCAACACGAACGAACCCGGGTGGCTGCGCAGCCGCCTTGCGATCGCCTGCCGGATGCGACTGCGGTCGGCGAGCCGGATGCCGCGTGAGCGCATCGCGACCCTGAACGCCAGGAAGAAGCTCACCGTCAGGTTCAGCAGTCCGGTGACGACGATGCCGGCCACACACCACCAGAAGGGGCCGTGGTGCAGCACGGACAGGCCCTGCGCGGCGGCAGCGGCGGCGAGCTGGCCGGTCGACAGGGTGACGTGCCGCACCTCCAGCGGCAGGCCGAAGAACAGGGCCACCGCAGGGACGATGCCGAGCATCAGACCCAGAGAGATGTTCGACGCGAAACCAGAGATGTTGGCCCGCCAGTAGGCCGCCCAGCGCTGCGCGCGAGCCACGCCCAGGCGATCCACGATGCGCGGGTTCCAGGCGATCGCGCTGTCCAGGCGATGCCAGACAAACCAGTTCTCGACCCAGCCGGCAATCAGCGAACTGGCAAACAGCAGCACCCCGGTGAAGGCTGCAAAGAGCGCCGTCGGGCCGAGCAGCGTGATCGAGTCCAGCACATGCTCGGCCGCGTGTCCCTGAACCAGCGGCGCGCCGAAGACGGCCTGCGACGCCCACTGCACCAGCAGCACGAGCGGGATCACGGCGGCCAGGTTGCCGAAGATGCCGGCCGCCTGCGAGCGGATCAGGTTCGCGACCTCGTCGACGAAGCGTTCGACCGCGGGATCGTCGGCGACGTCCGACAGCTTCTCGGCCAGCGCAGGCGCAGTCATCGCGGGCTGCTTGGTGGCCACCGTCCAGTGCAGCAGATGCACGATGACGAAGCTGACCGCGTAGTTCATGCCGGCCCAGAAGCCGCCCCAGAACGCCGACAGGCCCAGCGCAAGCACGAGGAACTTGACGAACGTCGTCCCCGCGATCACCGCGCCGCCGCCCATCGCCGCGCGCAGCATGTGACGGTAGGCGGCGCCATCCCGGGTGATGTAGTGATCGCCGGTTTCCGCACTGCGCTCGGCGACCTTGCGGGCCAGCAGCGAGTAGTGCCGCGCGAACAGCGCGCGGATGCTGCGGCGGTCAGCAGCGGTGCGCACCAGTTCGGCGAACAGGCGTGTCACCTCGCGCGCCGGCTCGGGGCTGATGACGCAGTTGAGCAACTGCTCGATGCGATGGGTTCGCTGCTTCAACTGATCGACATCGAACACGACGTTGATCGATACGCCGTGTTCCTCCAGGTGCCCGTGCACGCTGTCGGCACAGCGGCGGCACGAGTCCAGCAGCGCGCGCAGGTACTGGGCTTCGCGCAGCAGAGACGCGTCGTCCCGGGTCGGCGTGTTGGCCAGTTCCCGGATGCGTTCGGCGACGACCGCGAGCTGGCGAAACGGCGCCTCGACCAGCAGTTCGGGGCTCATGCGCCTGCGCAACGCGCCGGAAAAGCCGGCCGCGCGAACCGCACTGGCCAGATACATGATGGCGTCGAGCAACGGTGTCAGCCAGGCACGCTCATCCGCCGGATTGCCGGGCACCAGGCCCAGCAAGCGCATCAGCGTGACTTCGTCTAGCGACTCCAGCCACGACCCATCGTCATCGCCCGGAAACAGCAGCGCGAACAGTTCGGACGGATCGCTGCTGGCGGGTGTCAGCGGCAGCAGCTTGAGTTTCAGCCGCTGGCCGATCTCACCGAAAAAATTGGCGCGAGACGAAAACCCGAAATCGGCGAACAGTGCAGCGCTGTCCATCGCGCCCCAGAAGCGTCCCAGCACACCGGCCACCTGGGCGCGGTGCTCGGGGTGACGATCGAGGACATTGAGAAGATGCTTGAGCCTGAGCAGCGGCTGTGGGGTGGCGGGCGGCGCATCTGCGGCAGCTTCATCGGCAGCGGGGTCGCCGGTGCCGGACATCGTCGGGTGGCGCAGCCACTCGAGCGCGCGGATGACCCAGAGATTGCAGTCGGGCAGCGGCGCCTTGGGATCGGACGCGTGGGCGGCTGCATTGAGCAGTGCCGTGAGATCCCACACCGACGAGGACGCGGACATCCCGGCCACTGCGGTCAACGGCTGCCGACCGACCGCTGCATCAGTGCAGCGCCGAAGCGAGCGTCAGCCCGAACTCGGGCACTGCCGCATCGAAGGGTTCGGCCTCCTCGGTCATGCAGATGAAGGTGCCACGCATCGTGCCCAGAGGCGTGGCGATACGCGTCCAGCTCGTGTACTCGAAATGCTCGCCGGGCTTGAGCAGCGGCTGGTGGCCGACCACGGCTAGGCCCCGGACCTCTTCGACATGGTTCTCGGCGTCGGTGATGATCCAGTGACGGGCAATCAACTGGCCCGTGACGTCCCCGGTGTTGTGGATGGTCACCGTGTAGGCAAATGCGTACTGGTGCTCCTTGGGGTCGGATTGCTCGGCGAGATGCCGCACGGTGACGGAGCAGGTGAATTCAGGGCGGGCCATCGAGCCATTCTAGGAGCCCGCCCGAGTCGATGCCGAAAGCCCTGGCGCAGGCACCGCCCTGATAATGCGCACCCTGGCCGCCGGGCGAGGTCCCGGGCCGTGGAGGGCCCCGCAACGTGATCACCGACACTGAATTCCAACGCCTCGCCGACGAGGGCTACAACCGCATTCCGCTGATCGCGCAGGCCTTTGCGGATCTGGAGACGCCGCTGTCGCTGTACCTGAAGCTCGCCTGCACCGACGACAGCGGCCAGCCGTCGGACACGCATCGGCGCCACAGTTTCCTGCTCGAATCCGTGGTCGGAGGCGAGCGCTTCGGCCGCTATTCGTTCATCGGCCTGCCCGCACGCACGATGCTGCGAGCCACCGGATTCCTGACCGAGGTGGTGACCGACGGTGCCGTGACCGAGCGGCATGAGGGCAACCCGCTCGACTTCATCGCCGCCTACCAGCAGCGCTTCAAGGTCGCACTGCAACCCGGACTTCCGCGCTTCTGCGGCGGCCTGGCAGGCTACTTCGGCTACGACGCGGTGCGCGCGATCGAACCGAAGCTGGCGCACACCGAATTGCCCGGGGGGCTCGGAACGCCGGACATCCTGCTGCTGCAGTGCGAAGAGCTGGCCGTGATCGACAACCTGTCGGGGCGGCTGTCGCTGATCGTGTACGCCGACCCGTCGCAAGCCGATGCACTGCCGCGTGCCAAGCAACGCCTCGCGGCGCTGGCCGACAAGCTGAAGAGCAGCGTGCAGGCACCTGCGGTCGAGCGGCGCGCCCCGAACGAGGTGCTGCGCGACTTCGCCAAGGACGACTACATCGCCGCCGTGCTGAAGGCCAAGGAATACATCGCCGCCGGCGACATGATGCAGGTGCAGGTCGGGCAGCGCCTGCGCAAGCCCTACGCCGGGAACCCGCTCAGCCTGTACCGCGCACTGCGATCGCTGAACCCGTCGCCGTACATGTATTTCTACGACATGGGTGATTTCCAGGTCGTTGGCGCGTCGCCGGAAATCCTGGTCCGCCGCGAGCACACGCCCGCGGGCGACAAGGTGACGATCCGCCCGCTGGCCGGCACGCGCCCGCGCGGCAGCACACCCGAACACGATCTGGCGCTGGAAGCCGAACTGAGCGCCGACCCGAAGGAACGCGCCGAACACGTCATGCTGATCGACCTGGCACGCAACGACATCGGACGCATCGCGAAGACCGGCAGCGTGAAAGTCACCGAGGCGTTCACGGTCGAGCGCTACTCGCACGTGATGCACATCGTCAGCAACGTAGAAGGCCTGCTGAAGGACGGCATCACCAACCTCGACGTGCTGAAGGCGACCTTCCCGGCCGGCACGCTGACCGGTGCGCCGAAGGTGCGCGCGATGGAGATCATCGACGAGCTGGAGCCTGTCAAGCGCGGCATCTACGGCGGCGCCTGCGGCTACCTGAGCTTTGCCGGTGACATGGACGTGGCGATCGCGATCCGCACCGGCATCGTCAAGGACGGCATGCTCTATGTGCAGGCGGCAGCCGGCGTGGTGGCCGACTCGGTGCCCGAGCTCGAATGGCGCGAGACCGAAGCCAAGGCCCGCGCGCTGATCCGCGCGGCAGAGCTGGTCGAAGAGGGGTTCTGATACACGGTCGCGTTTGATCGCATCGAATCACATGCAATCAGCGCGGGAGTGCTGCGCCGAGTCGCTGTGTTGCGCTCATGTCACCCGGGCCGGAAAAGACCGGCCCTCCTTCTTTACTTCGCTCCACACAACGACCCGTCACAGCACGCCTGCAACCACCGAAACGGTCGGGGATTGAAAGCCTTCGCATGCGGCGTTGGTGCCGGCTGCCGAGGGCGTTGGGTGATTGGCACAGCGAAGTAAAGGAGGAGGTTCGGCCGCAGGCCGATGCCGGGGGACATGAGCGGAGCCGGTCGCCCCGCGCCCTCGGCAGCACCGCGCGCAAGCCTGCGTCGGGACCCTGTGCCGACTTTAGCCTTGCACCAGCCGCCGGCTCTTCGCGATCGACATCAGGATGCCGAGCCCCAGGCCCAGGATCACCATCGCGGTTCCGCCGTAGCTGATGAAGGGCAACGGCACACCGACCACTGGCAGGATGCCGCTGACCATGCCCATGTTGACGAAAGCGTAGGTGAAGAAGCTCAACGTGATCGAGCCGGCCAGCAGGCGCGTGAACACATTGGGGGCCTCGGAGGCGATCATCAGCCCGCGCACGATCAGGAACAGGAAGCCGAGCAACAAGACCACACACCCGATCAAGCCGAACTCCTCGGAGTAGGCGGCAAAGATGAAATCGGTGGTGCGCTCGGGAATGAACTCGAGATGCGTCTGCGTGCCCTTCATGAAGCCCTTGCCGGTGATGCCGCCCGAGCCGATGGCAATCATTCCCTGGATGATGTGGAAGCCCTTGCCCAGCGGATCGGTGGTGGGGTCGAGCAAGGTGCAGACCCGGTTCTTCTGGTAGTCGCGCAGCATCGGCCACTTCACATCGGGTTGGCAGATCGCGTCACCCGAAAGGACCAGCACCGCGATGGCGATCACGGCCACCGCGACCACGGGAGCGATGAGCTTCCAGGGCAGCCCGGCGAAGAAGATCACGAACAGTCCGGCCGCCAGCACGAGGATCGCGGTGCCCAGGTCGGGCTGCTGGACGATCAACCCGACCGGCACCGCCAGGATCAGCAGCGCGACGATGAAATCTAGCGCGCGCACTTGTCCTTCGCGACGCTGGAACCACCACGCCAGCATCAACGGCATGGCGATCTTGAGAATCTCGCTCGGCTGGATCACGACGCCCAGATCGAGCCAGCGCGTGGCTCCCTTCTTGGTGATGCCGATCAGCGCGGTGGCGACCAGCAGCGCCACGCCGAGCGCATAGAGCGGGACCGCCAGAGCCATCAACCGCTGCGGAGGGATCTGGGCGACGACGAAAAGAATGCCGGCTGCCAGCAGCATGTTGCGTGCGTGGTCGACAAACCGGGTGCCATGATCGAAACCGGCCGAATACATCGTCGTCAGCCCGAGGGCCGCCAGGATCAGCACCGCCAGCAGAAGCGGCCCGTCGAAGCCGCGAAACAGCGGAATCATCCGCTGCAGCAGCGAAGGCTTCTCGAATGCCGGCCTCATCGCCTGAGCGCCCGGTTGTCGGGCGTTTCGGCCGCCGCGTTTGCAGAGACCAGCGACGCCCCCCCTGAAACGGCCATCGGCGCGGCAGCGAGCGAAGTTGCAGGTGCCGAAGCCGCGCCGATCATCGCGGCAGCCGCCGACGGGGCACTGCCGCTGCCCGGCAGCACCAGATCCTGCACGTTGCGCGGCTGTCCGATCGGCGCGGCCGAGGTGCCGGACTTCGTCGCCGCGATGTCCTCCTCGCTCGGCACCCGTCCCAGCAGCATGAAGTCGAACAGCCTGCGTGCGATCGGTGCCGCAGCCCCCGCGCCCCAGCCCGCGTTCTCGACGATCACCGCCACCGCGATCTGCGGGTCGGCCAGCGGGGCGAAAGCGATGTAGAGCGCGTGATCGCGCAGGTGCTCATCGACGCGGTGGGCGCTGTACTTCTCGTTCTGCTTCAGGCCGACTGCCTGCGCCGTGCCGGTCTTGCCTCCGCTCTGGTAGCCGGCTCCGGCAAACACGCGCGCGGAGGTGCCGGCGATCGTGACGCCATTCATCGCCTCGCGGATCACATCGACCTGCTCGGGTTTCAGCTCGACGGGCTTGAGCGCCTGCGCCGAGACCTTGCGCTGCGCGCCAGTCAGCACGTCGTCGATCTGGCGCACCAGCCGGGGCTCGTAGCGCTTGCCGGCGGACGACAGCGTGGCCATCGCGGTGGCCATCTGCAGCATCGTGAAGCTGTTGTAGCCCTGCCCGATGCCAAGCGAAATCGTCTCGCCGGCGTACCACTTCTTCTGTTCCGGCTTCTTGTAGGCACGCCGCTTCCACTCGGTCGACGGCAGCAGGCCGGTGACCTCGCCTTGGACGTCGATGCCCGTCTTGCGCCCGAAGCCGAAAGGCGACAGCTGGTCGTGGATCAGGTCGACGCCCATCTCGTTGGCCAGCGTGTAGAAGTAGACGTTGCTCGACTCGACGATGGCACGGCGCATGTCCATGATGCCGCCTCGCTCGTTCTCGGGGCTGCCGTATCGATGGCCGCCGAATGTGAAGCTGCCGGTGTCGTTGATCAGCACGCTGGGCGAGCGCTTGTTCGAGTTCAGCGCGGCCATCGCCATGAACGGCTTGTAGGTCGAACCCGGCGGGTAGGTGCCACGCAGCGCCCGATTCAGCAGCGGCTTGTCTGGCGATTCGTTGAGTTCCTTCCAGCTCTCGCTGTCGATTCCATCGACGAAGAGGTTCGGATCGAAGGTGGGCTTGCTGACGAACGCGAGCACCTCACCGTTGCGCGGATCGATCGCGACCAAAGCGCCGCGCCGATCACCGAACAGGGTCTCGACCAGCGCCTGCAGGCGGATGTCAATCGAAAGGACCACGGTGTTGCCGGGGGTCGCCGGGTTGCTGCGCAGGCGCCGCACGGCACGCCCGGAGGCACTGGTCTCGACTTCCTCGAAACCGGTGGTGCCATGCAGGTCGCTCTCGTAGCTCTGCTCGATGCCGAGCTTGCCGATGTACTCGGTGCCACGGTAGTTGGCCGCGTCCTCCAGCTCGTCGATGACTTCCTTCTCGGCCTGGTTGATGCGGCCGATGTAGCCCAGCAGGTGGCTGCCGACATCGCCGAGCGGGTAGTTGCGAAACAGCCGGGCCTTCACGTCGACGCCGGGAAAGCGGTAGCGCTGCGCAGTGAAGCGGGCGACTTCCTCGTCCGTGAGCTTGGTGCGGATCGGCAGCGATTCGAAGTTCTTGCTTTCGTCCATCAGACGCTTGAACCGCTTGCGATCACGGGTCTGTATGTCGATCACCTCCGCGAGCTGGCTGATCGTCGACTCGAGGTCTTGAACGCGCGCCGGCATGATCTCGAGCGTGTATGCCGAATAGTTGTTCGCCAGCACGACACCGTTTCGGTCGACGATCAACCCGCGGTTCGGAACGATGGGCACGACCGAGATGCGGTTGTTCTCGGCCTGCACGCTCAGTTCGTCGTGCTTCACGATCTGCAGGTGAACCAGGCGGTAGCCCAGCAGGCCGAAACACAGCAGCACGAAGGCGGTGGCGGCCACCAGCCGCGCGTGGAACCGGCTGAGCTCCTGCTCGACGTTCCTGATCTCGGTCACTGGCGCCCCCTCGGGGGAGTGGGGGCGAACGCGCCGACCCCGACTGCTCGGGGTCGCCCGCCGGAACGCCCAGAGGCTTGGCCAAGCCTCTGGGCAGGAGCGACAGCGACGTGGAGGCTCACAAAGGTCGATTCTGGTCGCGGTCTGGCGCACGGCGCTGCGGCGCGAGCAGCAACCAGGTGGCTAGCGGCCACAGCAACGCCTCGAATGCCGGTGCCAGCAGCGCCTGCCAGCCTGGCAGCATGCCACCGGCGATCATCCGCACCGCGAATGAAACCAGATGCGCAGCCACGAACAGCGGCAGGATCTGCAGTGCCTGCGACGGCAGGGTGAACCAAAGCAGCCGGCGATGGATCGTGGTGGCGACGAAACCCAGCAGCGTGTAGGCGAGCGCATGCTGTCCGAGGATGGCGCCATCGTGGACATCCATCACCAGCCCGAACATGAAGGCGACACCAACGCTCACCCGACGCACCTGATGCACGTTCCAGAACACCAGCGCGAGCGCCAGCAGGTCGGGCGCAGCGGGATGGCGGCCCAGCGGAACCAGATTCAGCACGAGCGCCGTCAGCAGCGTGAACCACAGGAACAGCGGGTTGACCGGCAACAGCAACTGGTCGGAACTTCGCGGCATGATCATCGGCGCGCTCCTTTCCTGGCGGGCGCAGAGGCCGAGGAAGCCGCAGCGGTGGGCTCGTCCACATTCGGCTCCGGTCGAGGTGGCAGCTGCCTCCCGATGGGTTCCAGCACGAGCACGTGGCGCACGCCGTCCGGCAGAGCCGCCGGAACCAGCATGATCTTCGCGAACCCCGAGTCGACCTTGCGATCGACCGTCACCACCCTGGCCACAGGAAGTCCGGGCGGATAGACACCATCGACGCCCGACGTCTGCAGCAGGTCACCGACCTGCACATCCGCGTTGCCGGCCATGAACCGCAGTTCCAGCGAGTCTCCGGTCGCACCACCGAACGCCGCGCTGCGCGCCATGGTGCGCGCGTTGAGCACCGGAACGGCCGCATCCTTGTCGGTCAGCAACGTGACTTCGGACGACAGCGGATAGGCCCGTGTGACCTGCCCGATCACTCCGGCATCGCTGACAACCGGCGAGCCGGCAACGATGCCTTGCGCGAGCCCCTGATCGATGACCACCTTGCGGGAGTACGGATCGGTCGATTCGTACAACACCTGCGCTGCGCGCGAGCGCACCGTGAGTCCGGCTCTCAGTTCAAGCAGGGTGCGCAGCCGCTCGTTCTCGGCTTGAAGTTGATTCGCACGGGCCACGTGAACGGCCTGCGCCGCGAGTTCACGCCGTGCGGCCGATTCAGCAGCAATGGCATGCTGCAGACCGCCGGCGTAGTCGGCTGCCTGCTCCGACCAGTCGACCGGCGCCAGCAGCGTGCGCTGGATCGGATGCAGCGCAGTGGCCAGCAGCGCACGCAGCGGCTGGGTCAGCGTGAATCGGGTGTCAGCCACCATCAGGAACACAGCCAGCGCCGAGCACAGGGCCAGCTTGGTCAGCGCAGACGGGCCTTGCCGGAAGAAAGGCGGCGGGGTTCGATCCAGGGTGCCTAAGGGCATGGGTGGATGCCGCAAGCAACGAACACGGCGAAGGCCCCCGGAGTCACGCTGCAGCCACCCGCCCCGGCGTCACTCGGAAGTGAAGATGGAGCCGAGTCGCTCCATGCGCTCCAGCGCCATGCCGCAGCCGCGCACCACGCAGGTCAGCGGGTCTTCGGCCACCAGCACGGGCAGGCCGGTTTCTTCGGCCAGCAGGCGGTCCAGGTCGCGCAGCAGGGCGCCGCCGCCGGTCAGCATCATGCCGCGCTCGGCGATGTCGGCGCCCAGCTCGGGCGGGGTCTGCTCCAGCGCGTTCTTGACGGCCGAGACGATCTGGTTGAGCGGATCGGTCAGGGCTTCGAGGATCTCGTTGGACGAGATCGTGAAGCTGCGCGGCACGCCTTCGGAGAGGTTGC
>ERZ795061.5057-NODE-5057-length-10945-cov-5.045271_pt1 | contig 10945 bp, 10 predicted proteins | sample MGYA00375145_ERZ795061 | MGnify/ENA primary metagenome ERZ795061 (study PRJEB30190, sample SAMN05720144) | anaerobic digester metagenome | isolation source: active sludge of municipal wastewater-treating anaerobic digesters | place: USA | collected 2014-12-22 ... | reverse complement strand
GCAGGTCGCCGACGATGATCAGGTGACCGGTGCTCGACACCGGCAGGAATTCGGTCAGCCCCTCGACGATGCCGAGCAGCAGCCCGCTCAGGATGTCACTCATGCTTCACCTGCGTTGAATAAGGAAGGATGAAAAGGGCCGGTCGAATGGCCATCCGGTTCCGGCAGCCTCAGGAGGCTGCCAGCGCCAACCATGGAAAGGGCTGATGGCTGCGGGCCACCCAGAGCAGATAGCCGAGCGTCACCAGTGATGCCACCAGCGCCGCCGTACGGATCGTCCGGGTCTTGCCGCGCTTCAGGGCGATGGTGCCAAGCACGATGTAGAGCAGCAGGGCAAAGAATTTGGCGGTCAGCCAGCCATCGATCAGCGGATATTGGCCGATCACCACACAGAGGCCAATGGCGCTGGCCAGCAGCAGGGTGTCGATGATGTGGGGAAGCACCTTCACCCAGCGGGTCTGCAACCGCTGCGGATCGAACAGCATCCAGCGAGCACGCACCAGAAAGAGTCCAATGGTCAGTGCCACCATCAACAGGTGGGTCATCTTCAGCAGGCTGTACATCGTTCGACCTCGCAGGATAAAGCCGGGGATTGTAGTGACCGCCAAGCCTGACCGCCAGCGGTGACAATTGTGCTGTCGCGCTTGTGCCCGGTTCGATAAAGTGGTTCGATTGATCCGACCGTCAGCCCACGGCCACACCGGGGCGGTGGCGCCACTCTTCGACCATCAGGAGAAGCCCAGGTGAAGAAACTTTCCCGCTTTCTGCTGCTGCTGACCCTCTTCAGCAACATCGCGCTGGCCGACTGCTACAAGGATGGCAAGGCCTACCCGACCGGCACCGTGATCGACGGCTTCATCTGTACCGCCGACGGCACTTGGGTCAAGGCCTGAGTCCTGACGCCCGCACCCAAGGCGCAGCCGCATGGAGGCCAAGACGCAATCAGAGAAAAGCGGCAGCAGCAGGCTCACGCTGCTGATCGATGTCATCAGCAAGCTGGTGCCGGCGGCCGCCGTGGTGGTCGCCGCCATCGTTGCCAACCAGTTTCAGGCCGCCAACAGCGCTGCCAACCTGCTCAACCAGCGCGAGCAGGCCGACAGTGCCCTGCGTGCCGGCATGTTGCGTGACCTGATCAATCCGATCACCGCCTCGGGCAAGGATCTCGGCAAGATGCCGCTCGATCAGGAGCAACTGCTGGTCGAACTGCTGGCACTCAACTTCAACGAGCATTTCGAACTGAAGCCGCTGATGCTGCATGTCGATGGCCGTCTGGCGCGCGAGCAGTCCGCACCGAACGGGCAGCAACCGAGCATCGATGCACGCGAATCGCTGCGCTCGGTGGCCCGCCGCGTCACCCAGCGGCAGTTGGCGCAACTGACCGCCATTGGTGACCATGCCCTGGCCGAGCAGAAGAGCTGCATCTACACCTATCGGTTGAAAATGGCCCCGGCGCAGCGCGCCGCCCAGACTGCCGTCGCACCGCCCACCCCACCCTGCGCCGATCAGCCGATCAATCAGTTTTTCGGCGATCTGATCAGCCTCGAATCACCCGATGGCGCCTACACGCTCACCTTCACCCTGCATCCACCGAAAAACTGGCAGGAGCAGACCTTCGATGCCCTGATGTACATCTCCGGCCGAAACAGCACGGGTCAGCAGGTCAAGCGTGTTTCGGCCGAACAGGATTTCACCCTCACCTGGTTCGATTTTCCTTTTACCGACAACACCTTGCTGGCCGATGGCGTGCGTTTTTCGCTGGTGCTCGACCGCGTCGACGCCAACCGCAACGAGGTTCAGGTCAAGCTGGTCTGGTTCCCGCGTGACTACTTCTCGCCGCGCGAACGCCCCGTCAACCACTTGCAGCAGCGCGAAAAGCTGGGATTGCTGCCCAAATAACCACCCTGCGGTCTGTCGGCACCGTCGCGCTGCCTTTTGTAGCGGAATCGGCTAAGCTGCCCCACCCCTGCGTCTGAAGCGCATCACCTTTTGTCGATGCCAGACAGTCGGTTGGCTGCGGTTCTTGACGCTGAACTGCGTCATTGCCTGTCGGCCGGGATCGACGCCTGCCCAATCCAGAGAGCTCCGTTTTGCGCATCCTGTTCGCCGGAACCCCCGAATTTGCCGCCGTCAGCCTGCGGGCGCTGCTTGCCAGTCGCCATTCGGTCGTTGGCGTTCTCACTCAGCCCGATCGGCCCGCAGGCCGTGGCCGCAAGCCGCAGCCGAGCGCGGTCAAGCAGGTGGCGCTCAGCGCCGGCATCGCGCTGCGCCAGCCCGAGACGCTGCGCGATTCGGTGGTCGTCGCCGATCTGGCCCAGTTCGAGGCCGATCTGATGGTGGTGGTCGCCTATGGCCTGCTGCTGCCGGAGCCGGTGCTCGGGCTGCCGCGCCTCGGTTGCCTCAATGTGCATGGCTCGCTGCTGCCCCGCTGGCGCGGCGCCGCGCCGATCCAGCGTGCCATTCTGGCTGGCGATCAGCAAAGTGGCGTCACCATCATGCAGATGGAGCGCGGCCTCGACACCGGCCCGATGCTGCTGCGGCGGAGCTGTCCGATCCAGGCCGACGACAGCAGCGCCAGCCTGAGCCAGCGGCTGGCCGACCTCGGTGCCGAGACACTGCTGGCCGCCCTCGATCTGCTGGAGTCCGGTGACGCACGGTTCGAGCCTCAGGACGAAGCAAGTGCCAACTACGCTGCCAAGATCGGCAAGCAGGAGGCCGAGATCGACTGGCGCAACCCGGCCACGTCGATCGACCGCCAGGTGCGCGCCTTCAACCCTGCGCCGATCGCCTTCACCCATCTGGATGAGATTCGCCTCAATGTCTGGGCCGGCCGGCCGCTGGAGCATTCGGCCGATGCACTGCCCGGCACGCTGCTCGGCCACAGTGAACAGGGGCTGGAGGTGGCCTGCGGCCAGGGCCGCTATGCCATCACCCAGTTGCAGTGGCCTGGTGGGCGGCCGCTCGCCAGTGGCGAGATCTGGAACGCCCGCCGCCAGCAACTTGCTGCGGGACGGCAGTTGCGCCTGCCGCTGTCGTCATGAAGGGCGCACAGTCGCCCCGCCTGCTTGCCGCGCTGGCGGTCGCCGGCGTGGTGCAGCAGGGGCAGTCGCTCGGCACCGTGTTGCCACCACTGGAGGCCCGCTGCGCGCCCCGCGACCGGGCGCTGCTGCTCGAATTGAGCTATGGCACGCTGCGCTGGTATCCCCGCCTCGACCGGCTGCTCGGTCTGCTGCTCGACCGGCCGCTGAAGCCGCGCCAGGCCAAGTTGAAGGCGCTGCTGCTGGTCGGTTTTCATCAGCTGCTCAACCTGCGCATTCCGCCCCATGCGGCGATTCACGAGACGGTGGCGGCCGTCACTGGCCTGGGTGAGCCTCACGCCAAGGGGCTGGTGAACGGCGTGCTGCGCAACCTCGACCGTCACCGCGATCGATTGCTGCAGCAACTCGATGACGATCCGGTGGCCGCCACGGCCCATCCGGCCTGGCTGCTGGCGCTGCTGCGCGAAGCGTGGGGCGATGCAAGTGATCACTTACTTGCCGCCAACAATGGCCATCCCCCCTTCACATTGCGGGTCAACCTGCAACGCATCAGCCGTGCGCAGTGCCTGCAGCGACTGGTCGAAGCGGGTCTCGAAGGGGTGCCCGGCACGCTGGCCGACAGCGCCATCACGCTGCAAAGCGCCTGTCCGGTGAGCCAGTTGCCGGGCTTCGAGCAGGGGCTGGTCAGCGTGCAGGATGAGGCGGCGCAACTGGCCGCCATCCTGCTCGACCCGCAACCAGGTGAGCGCTTACTTGACGCCTGTGCGGCGCCTGGCGGTAAAAGTGCCGCACTGCTGGAGCGGCAACCGGGGTTGGCGGAGCTGGTGGCGATCGACATCGACGCGGCACGGTTGCAGCAGGTGCGCGACACCCTGCAACGCTGCGCGCTGGATGCCACGCTGATGGCTGCCGATGCACTCGATCTGGCCAGCTGGTGGGATGGCCGCCCCTTCGACCGCATCCTGCTCGATGCGCCCTGTTCGGCCACCGGCGTGATCCGTCGCCATCCCGACATCAAGCTGCTGCGGCGTGAGAGTGACATTGCGCCACTGGCCGCCCGGCAGCGGGCACTGCTCGAAGCGCTCTGGCCCACGCTGGCCAGCGGCGGCCGGCTGCTCTATGCCACCTGTTCGGTGTTGCCGGCCGAAAACGCAGCGGTGGTCGCGGATTTTCTGGTCGACCATGCCGATGCGCGGACAGCGCCGCTGCCGATCACCGGTTCGGTCGCCAGCGCCATCGGTTGCCAGTTGCTGCCGACGCCGGGTGGTCCCGATGGCTTCTACTACGCCCTGCTGGAAAAGCGCTGAGCCGGTTCATTGGTGGTCGGGATGGCGAAAACAGTCGACCAGGTGGTCGTTCACCATGCCGATCGACTGCATCATGGCATAGCAGATGGTGCTGCCGACGAAGCTGAAGCCGGCCTGCTTCAGCGCCTTGGCCATCCGGTCCGACAATGGCGTCGTCGCCGGCACCTCGGCCGCAGTGCGAAAGCGGTTGACCTGCGGCACGCCATCGACCATCCCCCACAGGAAGGCCGCCAGGCTGCCATGTCGCGCCTGCAGCGTCAGCACCCTGCCGGCGTTGTGGATGGCCGATTCGATCTTGCGCCGGTTGCGGATCAGGCCCGGATCAGCCAGCAGCGCCTCCACCTCGGTCGGACCGAACCGGGCCACCGCCTGCGGATCGAAGCCGGCGAAGCAGTGGCGGTAACGCTCGCGCTTGCGCAGCACGGTGATCCAGGAGAGTCCGGCCTGCGCCCCCTCCAGCGTCAGCAGTTCGAACAGCCGCTGGTCATCATGCAGCGGCACCCCCCATTCGTGGTCGTGGTAGTGCAGATAGAGTGGATCATCGCCGCACCAGGGGCAGCGTTGCGGGGTCGCCTCGGTCCGATTCATGTCACTCCTTCAGGGCGAGCGGGTATAATTCCTCACTTTATCAGGACATAGGACACTCTCTTGGTCAATGCCATTCAAGCTGATGTCTCCACCTTTCAGGGGTTGATCCTCGCCCTGCAGCACTACTGGGCCGCCCAAGGCTGCGTGGTGATGCAGCCCACCGATCTGGAAGTGGGCGCCGGCACTTTCCACTGGGCCACCTTTTTGCGCGCCATCGGCCCGGAGAGCTGGAACACCGCCTATGTGCAGCCGTGCCGACGCCCGACCGATGGCCGCTATGGCGAGAACCCCAACCGCCTGCAGCACTACTACCAGTTTCAGGTGATTCTGAAGCCCTCGCCGCTCGACATTCAGGAGCGCTATCTCGACTCCCTGCGGATGCTCGGCATCGACCCCACCCTGCATGACATCCGTTTCGTCGAGGACAACTGGGAGTCTCCCACCCTCGGCGCATGGGGTCTGGGCTGGGAGGTGTGGCTGAACGGCATGGAGGTGACCCAGTTCACCTACTTCCAGCAGGTCGGCGGACTCGACTGCCATCCGGTCAGCGGCGAGATCACCTATGGCCTGGAGCGCATCGCCATGTACCTGCAGGGGGTCGACAGCATCTTCGACCTGGTCTGGGCCCGCGGCCCGCAGGGGGTGGTCACCTATGGCGATGTCTTTCACCAGAACGAGGTGGAGATGTCGGCCTACAACTTCGAGCAGGCCAACACCGAGGTGCTGTTCCGTCACTTTGCCGAGCACGAGGCGGCCTGCCAGCGGCTGCTCGACGCCAACCTGCCACTGCCGGCGCACGAGATGGTGCTGAAGGCCTCGCACACCTTCAACCTGCTCGATGCCCGCCGCGCCATCTCGGTGACCGAACGGCAGCAGTACATCCTGCGCGTGCGCACCCTGGCCCGCGGCGTGGCCGAGCGCTACTTCCACAGTCGCCTGGCGCTCGGTTTTCCGCTGGCGCCCGAACCACTGCGGCAGGAGATTCTGGCCCTGCACCGCGCCGAACAGGAGCCACACCATGGCTGAGGCCGATTTTCTGCTGGAGATTGGCACCGAAGAGCTGCCACCCAAGGCGTTGCCGGCCCTGATGCAGGCGCTGGCCGATCTGGTTGCCGCCGGATTGCGCCAGGCAGCCCTCTCCCACGGCCAGATCGAACCCTTCGCCACCCCCCGTCGGCTGGCGGTGCGGGTGCGTGCGCTCGCCACCCGCCAGCCCGACCGCATCGAGGAGCGGCGCGGCCCGGCGCTCTCGGCCGCCTTCGACGCCAGCGGCGCAGCCACCCCGGCGGCACTTGGCTTTGCCCGTTCGGCCGGCGTGTCCGTCGAACAACTGGAGCGGCTCGAAACCGACAAGGGGGTCTGGCTGGTGCAGCGTCGGCAGATCGAGGGGGCCGCCACTGCCGAGCTGCTGCCCGATCTGCTCAACCAGGCGCTGGCACAACTGCCGGTGCCGAAGAAGATGCGCTGGGGCAGCAGCCGGGTCGAATTCGTCCGGCCGGTCCACTGGGTGGTGATGCTGCTCGGTGACCAGGTGGTCCCGGGCACCCTGCTCGGCGTCGAAGCGGGCAACCTCAGCCATGGTCACCGTTTTCATGCACCGGGCGCCATCGCGCTGTCCCATCCCGAGCACTATCCCGCCCTGCTGCGGCAGCAGGGATGGGTGATCGTCGATTTTGCCGAGCGACGCGAGCGGATTCGCCAACTGGTCGAGGCCGAGGCCGCCCGCATCGGCGCCCGCGCCGAGATCGACCCGCTGCTGCTCGACGAGGTGACCGCCCTGGTCGAGTGGCCGGTGGCGCTGCTGGGCAACTTCGATCCGCTCTTTCTCGATGTGCCGATGGAGGTGCTGATCTCCTCGATGAAGGCGCACCAGAAATATTTCCATCTGGTCGATCGCAGTGGTCGACTGCTGCCGCACTTCATCACCCTCAGCAACCTGCAAAGCAGTGATCCGGCCCAGGTAATCGCCGGCAACGAGCGGGTGATCCGGCCGCGCCTGGCCGATGCCCGCTTCTTCTACGACAACGACCGCAAGCAGCCGCTCGATGGCTGGCGTGCGCCGCAGCGCGAGATCATCTTCCACAATCAGCTCGGCACCCTGCATGACAAGAGCGAGCGGCTCGCCCGGTTGGCGGCGATCATCGCCGGCACGCTGGGCGCCGATGCGGCCTTGGCGCGTCGCGCCGGTGAACTGGCCAAATGCGACCTGCTGAGCGCGATGGTGGGCGAGTTCCCCGAACTGCAGGGCATCATGGGCCGCTACTATGCCCGCCACAGCGGCGAACCCGAGGTGGTGGCCATCGCCCTCGAGGAGCAGTATCGCCCCCGTTTTGCCGGCGATGCGCTGCCCACCACCCCGGTTGGCAGCGCACTGGCGCTGGCCGAAAAGCTCGATACCCTGGTCGGGCTTTTCGGCATCGGCCAGCCGCCCACCGGCACCCGCGACCCCTTCGCGCTGCGCCGTGCCGCCCTCGGCACGCTGCGCATCCTGGTCGAAGGCCGCCATGACCTCGACCTGCCGGCACTGCTCGAAGCGGCCCGCGATGGCTATCCGACACTGCCGCAGCACGCCACCGTCGTGCCCGAGCTCTACCGTTACCTGCTGGAGCGGTTCCGCGCCTGGTATCAGGATGAAGGCATCGGCAGCGATGTGATCAGCGCAGTGCTGGCGCGGCCCAATGCCAATCCGCACGACATCCATCTGCGGCTGCTGGCGGTCAACCACTTCGTCACCCTGGAGTCGGCGGCCGCGCTGGCTTCCGCCAACAAGCGGGTCGCCAACCTGCTCAACAAACAGGAAGGTCAGACCGAAGGGGCCATCGACAGCGCACTGCTGGTCGATGCCGCCGAACAGCAACTGGCTGCGGCAATGGCGACCAAGTCGGCCGCGCTCACCCCGCTGCTGACGGCACGCGACTACAGCCAGGCGCTGACACTGCTGGCCGGCCTGCGTCCGCAGATCGATGCCTTTTTCGATCAGGTGATGGTGATGGTCGAGGATGAAGCGCTGCGCAACAACCGACTGCGGCTGTTGGCGGCGCTGCGCGCGCTCTTCGTGCAGATCGCCGACATCTCCGAACTGCGCAGCGGCGGCAAATGAGACCGAAGCTGGTCATTCTCGATCGCGACGGCGTCATCAACCATGACTCCGACAGCTATGTGAAGTCCGCCGACGAGTGGCAGCCGATTGCCGGCAGCATCGAGGCCATCGGCCGCCTCTGCCGGCATGGCTACCAGGTGGCGGTGGCCAGCAACCAGTCTGGCCTCGGTCGTGGCCTGTTCGATCAGGCGGCACTCGATGCAATGCACGCCAAGATGCGCCGGTTGATCGCGGCCGAGGGCGGCACGCTGGCGGCCATCCGTTACTGCGCCCACGGTCCCGATGCCGGTTGCGACTGCCGCAAGCCGGCGCCCGGTCTGCTGCTGGAGATTGGCCGGCTGCTCGGCCTCCCGCTCGACGGCGTCCCCTTCATCGGCGACACGCTCAAGGATGTCGAGGCCGCCCGCGCGGTCAACTGCCGGCCGATGCTGGTGCGCACCGGCAAGGGCGAGCGCACACTGATGCAACATCCAGAACTGGCGGCCACGCTGCCGGTGTTCGCCGACCTGGCCGCCGCGGTCGACGACCTGCTCAACACCCCTGCCTGAGGAGAGCGCCCATGCGCCGTCCACCGACCTGGCTCACCGCACTGCGCAGTGGGCTCTTTTACCTCGGCTACAGCCTCTTCACCGTGCTCTTTTGCGGCACTGCGCTGCTGTTCGTCCCGCTGCTGCCGCCGCTGACCCGCTTCTACTACCTGCGCAACTGGAACCGGGTGATCCTCTGCTGGCTGCGCATCTGCTGCGGCATCAAAACCCAGGTGGAGGGGTTGGAGAACATCCCTCCAGCGCCCTTCGTGGTGCTCAGCAAGCACCAGAGCCCATGGGACACCATCTACCTGCAACTGCCGTTCGGCCCGCTCTCCACCGTGCTCAAGCGTGAACTGCTGTCCATTCCCTTCTTCGGCTGGGCGCTGGCGCTGATCCGCCCGATCCCGATCGACCGCGACAAGCCGCGCGAGGCGCTGCGTCAGGTGATGGAAGCGGGCAAGGAGCGGCTCGCCGCCGGGGTGTCGATTCTGGTCTTTCCCGAGGGCACCCGCATCGAGCCCGGTCAGCAGGGCAAATATGCCAAGAGCGGCGCCAGCATCGCCTGCAGCATGGGGGTGCCAGTGCTGCCGGTGGCGCTCAACGCCGGCCTCTGCTGGCCGGCGCATGGCTTTTTGAAATACCCCGGGACCATCCGGGTGGTCATTGGCCCGGCGCTGCCGAGCAGCGATGTCAGCAGCGCTCAACTGACCGAACAGGCCCGCGAGTGGATCGAGTCGACGGTCGAGCGGATCAGCCGCGTCGAGGGCGTGTGATGCCTACGCCCGCCAGACCCAGCCCGAACAGCGCAAGCATGGAGGATTCCGCCACTGCGTTGGGGTCGGGCTGCTGCGGCAACTGATTTTGAAAAATTGGGGAGATGTTTAGCTCTGGCTAGCAGAAAACCGGAAAACCGTGGTCTGTCCCCAATTCCGCCAGAATTCCGCCAATTCCGCCGTGTCCCCAATTCCGCCGCCAGTAGAAATCGTGTCTCTTAACTTCTGGAACGGCAACCTAACAGAAAAATTTCCTTGCAATTTCGTCAGCGTCTTTCTCTTGGGGGAACCGGGATAACAACATTCCCCTGATAGGTTCTATGTTTGTCCGTAATCGCATCGGTGATTCCAAGGTCGAAAAATACAACGCTTGCCGCGAGCTTCCCGCCTTCCATTTCGCTTCGAATTGAGCCAGCGACGTCTCTGCCATCCGCCGTCTCGCAATCGTAGGCTAGCGCGTCATCAGAACGACGGATCATGGCATTGGTAGTGGGTATCTGAGAAAACCAGGTTCCCCGTTTGTTCCTAAAAGAACACTTCCCCGCCGAACCGTCAGAAAAGCTTACTGTCAGCGGAATATTGGCATCATTGACAATTGTTGCGCATCCAGCCAATCCGAGAATTGCTGTCATAGCCATCGCTTTTTTCACGTTATCGCTTCCCTGTTATGCAGAATTGGGGACAGACCATGGTTTTCCCCCTGTTTAGCACTGGCTAGCAGAAAGCCGGAAAACCGTGGTCTATCCTCAGCTCTGCCAATTCTGCAAGCGACAATTCAACGAGCTCATCGAAAATACATTTTTTCAATGAATGAACTACACATCCAGGTTCGACACCTTGAGTGCGTTGGTCTCGATGAAGAGCCGGCGTGGCTCGACCTCATCCCCCATCAGCGTGTTGAACATCAGGTCACAGGCGATCGCATCCTCGATCGTCACCTGCAGCAATCGGCGCGCGGCCGGATCCATCGTGGTCTCCCACAGCTGCTCCGGGTTCATCTCGCCGAGTCCCTTGTAACGCTGGATGGTTGCACCGCGCCGTGACTCGGCAATCAGCCACTCCAGGGCCTGACCGAAATCGGTGACCGCCTGTTTGCGCTCGCCGCGCTGCACATGGCCGCCATCGCTGAACAGGCCATGCAGTTTCACCTGCAATGCACTGATCGCGCGGTATTCGCCCGATGCCAGAAAGTCGTGGTCGAGCAGATAGCGCTGGGTGGTGCCATGCACGGTCAGGTCGATCTGCGGGCAGAAGAGATGCCGCTCACGGTCTTCAGCGATCTGGCACGCCCAACGCTCGTTGCGGCTTTCGCCACCCTTGTGGAGCAACAGGCCCTGCAACTGCTCGACCCATGTCTGCACCTGATCTGCCGCAGGCAATGCGGAGAGCGACAGCAGCGGCACTTCGAGCAGCGCCCACAGCAGCGTGGGCGGGTAGAGCCGTGACAACCGCTCGATGGTCCGCTTGACGCTCTGGTACTCATTGACCAGCTGTTCGAGCGCCACGCCCTGAATCGGTGGTATACCGGTTGCCGGCACCAGCAGTGCCTCGTCCAGCGCGCCTTGGGTCAGGTAGCCATCGAGCGCCTGCTCATCCTTCAGATAGCTCTCCT
>ERZ795061.5055-NODE-5055-length-10946-cov-6.096869_pt1 | contig 10946 bp, 9 predicted proteins | sample MGYA00375145_ERZ795061 | MGnify/ENA primary metagenome ERZ795061 (study PRJEB30190, sample SAMN05720144) | anaerobic digester metagenome | isolation source: active sludge of municipal wastewater-treating anaerobic digesters | place: USA | collected 2014-12-22 ... | reverse complement strand
CAAGAGCAGCGGCACCGGCCTCGGTCTGCCGGTGGTGCTGGCGGTGGCGCGCGCCCGCAATGGCGACTTTCTGCTCACCGACCTGCCGGGCCTGCAAGGGCGTGACCCGGGCGGTGCCCGTGCCGAGCTGCGGCTGCCGGTCGTGCAGTGGCTGACCTGAGCCATGCACCGCGCCCTCCAACCCGCAATCCAGGAGCCGAACCCACGATGAACCGGACAACCATTCTGGTGATCGAGGATGACCTCGATCTGGCCGAGGCCTTGACCGAAACCCTGGAGCTGGCCGGTTTCGATGCCTGCAGCGTCAATTCGGGCGAGGCGGCGCTGGCGCGGCTCGAACAGATCGAGCCCGGCCTGCTGCTGTGTGACGTCAACATGCCCGGCATGGATGGCCATCAGCTGTTGCAACAGGTCAAGGGCAGCCGACCGATGTTGCCGGTGGTGCTGATGACCGCCTACGGCTCGATCGAAAAGGCGGTGCAGGCGATGCGGCAGGATGCGGCCGACTATCTGGTCAAACCCTTCAGCAGCGAGCGGCTGATCGAAACGGTGCGGCGTCATCTGGCAGCAGTAGCGGTTGACGAGCATGATCCGCTGGCCGAGGCCGCCAGCAGTCGACGCCTGCTGGCGCTGGCGCAGCGGGTGGCACAGAGCGATTCGAATGTGCTGATCTGTGGCGAGAGCGGCACCGGCAAGGAGGAGCTGGCCCGTTTCATCCACCGCCACTCGCCCCGTGCCAGCCAGCCCTTCGTCGCGATCAACTGCGCCGCCATTCCCGAGAACATGCTCGAAGCGACGCTGTTCGGCCATGAGAAGGGCGCCTTCACCGGCGCCTACCAGAGCCAGCCGGGCAAATTCGAGCAGGCCAACGGTGGCACCCTGCTGCTCGATGAGATCTCCGAGATGGCGCTGCCGCTGCAGGCCAAGATTCTGCGCGTGCTGCAGGAGCGCGAGGTGGAGCGGATCGGTGGCCGGCGCACCCTGCAACTCGATCTGCGCATTCTGGCCACCACCAACCGTCTGCTGCATCAGGAGGTCGAGCAGGGGCGCTTTCGCGAGGATCTCTACTATCGCCTCAGCGTCTTTCCGCTGGAGTGGCTGCCGCTGCGCGAGCGGCACGAAGACATCCTGCCGCTGGCGCGGCGGCTGCTGGCCCGCCATGCCCAGCGTGCCCAACGCCCGGCGCCGCTGCTGACGCCGGCTGCCGAGCGCGCGCTGCTGGCCCATCCGTGGCCGGGCAATGTGCGCGAACTCGACAACGTGTTGCAGCGGGCGCTGATTCTGCAGGAGGGGTGTGAGATCGATCTCTCGCAGCTCCACCTCGGCCCCCTGACCGGAACCGCTTCCCATTCTGTCAGAGTCGCCATCTCGCACAGCGAGCCAGTCACCGCCGCCACCGACCTTGGCAGCGATGTGAAGTCGCATGAGCATCGCCTGATCATGGAGACACTGCGCCGCTGCCAGGGCAGTCGCCGTGACAGCGCCCAGCAGCTCGGCATCAGCGAGCGGACCCTGCGTTACAAGCTGGCACAGATGCGCGAGGCCGGTTTGGCGCTGGAGGTCTGAGCTGGCACAGCGAACGCCGGTCTGCATCACGACATCCCGTTCTCGACGCGGTCACTCCAGCAGTGGCCGCTGTCGTTTCAGCCCTTCCCGAATTCCTGTCGCTGGCCCGCGCGTGGCGGCCATGACCCCGCAGAGTTGGCCTGATCCCTGCTATTTACTGATCGAACCGCTGCAGAACCGGGTCAGCAGGGCGGTTTCGTCAAGGAACTGACGCCGAACTGCCCCGGAACATGTTTGAAGAACAAAAAACGTCGAAAGTCCGTCCATGTCGATGACAGGAGAGAACCATGGTGAACCGCATCAACGACCGCAGCGACATTCAGCAGCTGCTGCAGCAGATGCGCTCGATCAAGGCCGAGATGAACAGCCAGCGTTCCGATGTGGGCAGCGTGCCCGGCATGGAGATGGCCGGGATCGGTGCTCCAGCGGTCACCTCCAGCAGCGGATTCGGCGACCTGTTGCGGCAGGCGGTCGACGGAGTCAACGACATGCAGAGCAAATCGGCGCAGTTGGCGCAGGCCTATGAGCTGGGGCAGCCCGGAGTCGACATCACCCAGGTGATGGTGGCGATGCAGAAGTCGAGCCTCTCATTCCAGGCGTTGACCCAGGTGCGCAACAAGGTGGTCGATGCCTATCAGACCATCATGAACATGCCGATCTGATCAAAGAATGATTTTTCATATCAATGCAGTGTATTCACAACGCAGACAGGGTTGAAAGAACATGGAGACGCTTCCGGCAGCTTCGCAAGCTCAGAACAGCGGTGGCATGGGCCTGCTTTCCGGCATGGTCAATCTGCCGCTGCTGCGCCAATTCGGCCTGCTGGTCGGGCTGGCCGCCAGTGTCGCCATCGGTGTGGCCGTTGCGCTCTGGTCGCGCGAGGAGCCCTACATGCCGCTCGACGCCGCGCTGGGTGGCGCCGATGCCGCGCGGGTGGTGAGCCTGCTCGATGCGCAGAAGATTCCCTATCACATCGACCCCAGGAGCGGGGCGCTGCTGGTGCCTGCCGACAAGGTGCAGATCGTCAAGATGAAGATGGCCGGCGCCGGCCTGGGTGGCGAACGCGCGCAGGGCTACGAACTGCTCGATCAGGAGTCACCGTTCGGCAGCAGCCAGTTCATGGAGGCGACCCGCCTGCAGCGCAGCCTCGAAGGAGAACTGGCCCGCACCATCACCGGCATGTACGCGGTGCGCAGTGCCCGGGTGCATCTGGCGCTGCCCAAGTCGACCACCTTCGTGCGTGGCGGCAACAAGCCGCGCGCCTCGATCTTCGTCGAGTTGCAGTCGGGCAATGCGCTGACGCCGGATCAGGTGAGCGCGATGGTCAATCTGGTCACTTCCAGCGTGGCCGATCTGGATGCCAAGGATGTCTCGGTGGTCGACCAGAAGGGACGACTGCTGTCGCGCAACGAGGAGGAGGGTGCGCTGGCCGATGCCGGAAAGCAGCTCGAACATGTCCGCCGCATCGAGGAGTCGCTGATTGGCCGGGTGCGGCGGGTGGTTGAGCCACTGGTGGGCTATGACCACTTCACCGCCGAGATCTCGGCCGATGTCGACTTCACCGAACAGGAGCAGACCAGCGAGCAGTACCAGCCCGACCCGCCGGCGCTGCGCAGCGAGCAGACGCTGGTCGAGCGGATGATGGGGGGTGCCGGAGATCGGGGCGGGGTGCCGGGGGCGCTCTCCAACCAGCCGCCCGGTGCCGTCAGCGTGCCGGAGGTGGCCGCCAGGCCGACGGCTCCGCCGCTGCCGGCCGAGGCCGCAGCGGGTGCAGCGGCTTCCAGCAGTGCCGAAACCGGCCGCAGCCGCAATCAGGCCACCCGCAACTACGAGCTCGACCGCACGCTGAGCCACACCCGGCAACAGGTGGGCAAGGTGCGCCGGCTGTCGATCGCAGTGGTGGTCGACGATCTGCCCGACCTCGTCCCGCCGAAGAAAGGCAGTGCCAAAAAGGGTGCGGCAGAGGGCAAGGAGGCGGCCAACGCCGTGCCGCGACGTGCCTGGAGCGACGAGGAGCTGCGCAAGCTCACCGAACTGGTCAAGGGTGCGACCGGCTATGACGCCGCGCGCGGCGACACCCTGAGCGTGGTCAACTCCTCCTTTGTGAAACGGGAAATCGAACCGGCTGGTGAGCCGGTGGCTTTCTGGAGCGAGCCCTGGTTCTGGAGTCTGGCCAAACAGCTGCTGGGTGGGCTCTTTGTCGTGCTGATCGCCATTGCCATCCTGCGGCCGGTGATGAAGAACATCTCTGCCTTTTCGGGCACGCGCCCTGCCACGCTGGTGGCCTACCCGGCCGGCACGGTGGTGATGGGAGAGGGCGGCGAGATGATGCAGACGGCGGCGCCGATCACCGAACCGGGCCGGATGATCTCGTTCGATGGCAGCAAGAGCTATGAGCAGCAACTGGATGCGGTCAAGGGACTGGTGCAGCAGGATCCGGGGCGGGTGGCGCAGGTGGTCAAGAAGTGGGTGAACGACGGTGAGTGAGCGCGGCAACTCTTCGCTGCGGCCGATCCAGCGTGCCGCCATCCTGCTGATGACCATCGGTGAGGAGAACGCCGCTGCCGTGCTGAAAAACATGGGGCCGAAGGAGGTGCAGCGGGTCGGTGCGGCAATGGCCGAGCTGAACAACATCTCGCGCAGCGATGTCGAGCAGGCGGTCTATGGTTTTGTCGATGAGGCCGGTGACCTGACTGGCCTCGGGGTGGGCAACGACCAGTACATCCGCAAGATGCTGGTCTCGGCGCTGGGTGAGGACAAGGCCAAGAGTCTGGCCGACCGCATCCTGATCGGCGGCAACACCAGCGGCCTCGACACCCTCAAGTGGATGGATGCCCGTTCGGTGGCCGGGATGATCCGCTACGAACATCCGCAGATTCAGGCCATCGTCATTGCCTACCTCGACGGTGACCATGCCGCCGAGGTGCTGGTCAACTTTCCGCCACAGGTGCGGCTCGACATCATGATGCGCGTCGCCCGGCTCGACACCGTGCAGCCCGAGGCGCTGCAGGAGCTGAACCGGATCTTCGAGCGCCAGTTCTCCGGCGGGGCCGGTACCCAGAGCGCAACGCTGGGTGGCGTCAAGACTGCGGCCGAGATCATCAACAACCTTGACAGCTCGATTGCCGCGCAGGTGATGGAGGGCATTCGCGAAGAGAACGAAGAGATGAGCAACAACATCCAGGATCGGATGTTCGTCTTCGACAACCTGCTCGACATTGCCGACAGCGGCATTCAGGCGCTGCTGCGCGAGATCTCCTCCGAGAACCTGATTCTGGCGCTGAAGGGCGCCGACGAGGCGCTGAAGCAGAAGATCTTCGGCAACATGTCGAAGCGCGCCGGTGACATGCTGCGCGATGACCTCGAAGCCAAGGGGCCGGTGCGGGTCAGCGAGGTCGAGGCCGCGCAGAAAGAGATTCTTGCCGTGGCGCGGCGTCTGGCCGATGCCGGGACGATCATTCTCAGTGCCGGCGGCGGTGAGGAGATGCTCTGATGACGAAGAGTCTGCTGCTGGATGTCGAGAGCGTACGCAAGCTCTATCGCTGGGCGCCGCCGCAGATCAGTTCAAGTGGCGAGGTGATTCGCTCGCCCGATGCCGCGCGGCAGGCCGAAGTCGAAGAGCAGGTGGCGCTGCGCATCGCGGCGCTGAAGGCGGCCGCCCACACCGAGGGCCATGCGGCCGGTTACGCGCTGGGGCGCGAGGAGGGCGAGCGGGCCGGACGCGAAATCTGGCAGAACGAGGCAGCACGCCTGACCCGGCTGCTGGCCCATCTGGCCGATCCGCTGGCCGAGCGCGAAGCCGAGATCGAGACCGCGCTGCTGAACCTGGTCATCGAGATCAGCCGCGCCTTGCTCGAACATGAACTGAAGAGCTCGGGCGAGACGGTACTGAGCGTGGTGCGCCAGGCCATTGCCGCACTGCCGAAGGGCGCAGAGCAGGTCAGCCTGCTGCTGCATCCCGACGAGCAGGCGCTGCTGCTGAAGCTGCCGCAGAAACTGCCGCTGACCATCGAGGCCGATCCCGGCGTCAGCCGTGGCGGCTGCCGGATCGAAAGCCGCGACAGTTGCATCGATTTCACCACTGAGTACCGCTTTCGTGAACTGGTCAGAAGCCTGCTGGGCCGCGAGCTGAGTGCGGCGCAGCGCTTCATCGATCCGGCGGATGATCCGGAGATGGGCAGGACATGACGAAGCCGCAGCTGCTGGAGCGGATCGCGCGCTATCCGCTCGACACCGCTTCGCCACCGCGTCCGCTGGTGTCGGGTCGGCTGGTGCGCTCGGTGGGGTTGACGCTCGAAGTGGTCGGCCTCGGTGCTGCGCTGGGGGAGTGCTGTCTGATCGAAAGTGCCAACGGACAGCATATCGAAGCCGAGGTGGTCGGTTTCGACGAGGGCAAACTGTTTCTGATGCCGATGCGCCGCATCGGCGGACTCAAACCGGGCGCCCGCGTACTGCCCGGTGGCGATGAGGCACGCATCGAGGTGGGCGACGCGCTGCTCGGGCGGGTGATCGACGGACTGGGCCTCCCGCTCGACGGCCTGCCGCCGCCGCAATGCAGCCACACCATCCCCTTTGCCGGACCGATGATCAACCCGCTGCGGCGATTGCCGGTGCGCGAGCCACTCGATGTCGGCATCCGCGCCATCAACGGCCTGCTGACCGTCGGCCGCGGTCAGCGCATGGGGCTGTTTGCCGGCAGCGGCGTCGGCAAGAGCGTCCTGCTCGGCATGATGACCCGCTTCACCACCGCGCAGATCGTGGTCGTGGGGCTGGTGGGCGAGCGCGGCCGTGAAGTGCGGGAGTTCATCGAACACAACCTCGGCGCCGAAGGGCTGGCACGTGCGGTGGTGGTGGCCGCCCCGGCCGACGAATCACCGGTGATGCGGCTGCGGGCCGCCCGGCTGGCCACCCGCATCGCCGAACACTTTCGTGACCAGGGCCACGACGTGCTGCTGCTGCTCGACTCGCTGACCCGCTTCGCCCAGGCGCAGCGCGAAGTGGCGCTGGCGGTCGGTGAGCCGCCGGCCACCCGTGGTTATCCGCCCTCGGTCTTTGCCCAACTGCCGGAACTGGTCGAACGTGCCGGCAATGGTGATCAGGGCGGTGGCTCCATCACCGCCTTCTACACCGTGCTGATGGAGGGCGATGATGACCAGGATCCGGTGGCCGACTCGGCGCGGGCGATTCTCGATGGCCACGTGCTGCTGGCCCGCCGGCTGGCCGAAGAGGGCCACTACCCCGCCATCGACATCGAAGCCTCGATCAGCCGGGTGCAGCCGCAGGTGGTGTCGGCCGGGCAACTGGCCCAGGCGCAACGCTTCAAGCAGCTCTACTCGGCCTATCAGCGCAGCCGTGAACTGATCCAGATCGGCGCCTACCAGCGCGGCGCCGATGCCGACACCGATCTGGCCATCCAGCTGATTCCGCAACTGCGCGGCTACCTGCGTCAGGGATTGAACGAAAGCTTCTCGCTGGCCAGCAGCAGTGGTGAACTGGAACAGCTGTTCAACACCGCTGAAACCGCCGGCCGATGATCAACAGCAAGGCGATCTGGCCAGTGGTGAAGCTGGCCGAAGAGCGCGAACAGACGGCGCTGCTGGCACTCAATCAGGCTGCCGGTCAGTTGCGCGAGGAGCAGCAGCGGTTCGACCAGTTGCGCGGCTACCTCGACGACTACCTGTCATCCACGCCCGGCGACTACCCGCTGCCCGGAGCGGCCTTCATGCTGCAGAATCGCCAGGGTTTCGTCGATCGGCTCAAGGTCGCCATCGGCCAGCAGGAGCGCCGACTGCTGATCGTCCGCAACGACCATGCGGCGCTCGAGGCCGGCTGGCGCGAACTGAGACTGCGCCGCCTGGGGCTGCAACAACTGGCCGAGGAGGCCGACCGCCAGGCCCGGCTGCGGGCGAACAAAAAAGAGCAGCACCGACTTGACGAAATGGCCACCCAGCGGGTGATCGCCAACCGGGTGCAGCGTTGAAGGTCCGACCGGCGCCTGCGCGCTGACGCAAAAGTGAGCATGAAGATGGGCAAGAGAACAGTCTTTTCGATCGTCATCCTGCTGCTGGCGGTTGCCGCCGATGCCCGTCCCCGCGACGGGCTGGATGACCCTCAGACACCCCCCGACCGGCACGGCAAATCCGCCGCCAGGACCATCGCCTATGGCAGGGATGCGCTGCAACGGTTGGATGTCTGGACAGTGCCGGGCAGCGATGCTGCGCCCTTGGTGATGTTCGTGCATGGTGGCGGCTGGCAGCGCGGCAGCAAGGACAACGCCTCGAGCAGATGGCTGCCGGCGCACCTGACGCAACAGGGTTACGCCTATGCCTCGATCGACTACCGGCTGGTGCCGGCCGTCGCGGTCGAGCAGCAGGCCGAGGATGTCGCCCACGCACTGCGGGCGCTGCTCGACCGTGCGGCGGAACTGGGCATCGATCGCCGCCGGGTGGTGCTGATCGGCCACAGCGCCGGCGCGCATCTGGTTGCCCTGGTCGGCACGGACGAGCGCCATCTGAAGTCGGCCGGGCTCGGTTTTGCCGACCTCCGCGGTGTGATCGCCAACGACGGTGCAGCTTACGACGTGCCGGCGCAGTTGCAGGAAGATGCGCCGATGATGCATCAGACCTATCTCGAAGTGTTCGGCAGCGATCCGGCGCGTCAGTGGGCGCTTTCGCCCACTCACCAGGCCGCCGCGCCCAATGCGCCGGCCTTTTTGCTGCTGCACGTGCAGCGTCCCGACGCCGTGCGGCAAACCGAGGCACTGGGCCGCGCGCTCGCCGCCGCGGGCAGCGCGGTCGACTACGGCAGTTTTGCCGGCACTGGCTTGCGTGGCCACATGGAGATCAACCGCCGGCTCGGCGATCCCGATTACCCCGCCACGGCGCTGGTCGATGGCTGGCTGCGGAAGAACCTTGCTGAATGAAGCAGCGCCGGAGTGCACTCCAATCCGGCGCGCAGAGGCGTTTTAGCCCTCCTCCCCCGCCAGCTCCAGGCTCACGCTGCGGAACTGCGTGAGCGCCGCCTCCAGGTTCTCGACGATCTCCGCCGCCAGCACGTCCGGCTCGGGCAGGCTGCCCAAGTCCTCCAGGCTGTCGTCCTTCAGCCAGAAGATGTCGAGATTCAGCTTGTCGCGCTGGGCGAGTTCCGCGTAGCTGAAGCGGCGGAAGCGCTCGGTCTCCTGGCGCGCGTGGAAGCAGCGGATGAAGTCGTCGAAATCGCCCCGCTCCAGGCGCTTGGTCTTCAGCGTCTTGTGCACGTTGGTGCGGTAGTCGTAGACCCACAGCTCGCGCGTCTGCGCCTCGCGCGCCGCCGGGCGCTTGTCGAAGAACAGCACGTTGGCCTTCACGCCGGGGCTGTACCAGATGCCGGTCGGCAGGCGCAGCAGGGTGTGGAAGTTGAAGCCCTCCAGCAGCCGGCGGCGGATGCCCTCGCCCGCGCGGCCGGCCTCGAACAGCACGTTGTCCGGCAGCACCACGCCGGCGCGGCCGTGCGTGTCGAGCACGGTCATGATGTGCTGCAAAAAGTTGAACTGCTTGTTGGACGTGGTGAACTTGAAGTCCTCGCGCTCGTAGTGCTCGCGTTCGGTGGTCACCGCGCCGTCCTCGCCCACCACCGTGTAGCTCGATTTCTTGCCGAACGGCGGATTGGTCAGCACCACGTCGAAGCGCCGGCCGTCGTCACCGGCCAGCGCATCGCCCTGCACCACCGGGCTGCCGCCGTTGCCGATGCCGTGCAGGTAGAGGTTCATCGCGCACAGGCGCACCACCTCATCGACGATGTCCACGCCCTTGAAGGCCGTGTGGCGCAGCGCGTGCAGCCGCTGCCGGTCCTGGGTCTGCGTCTTCATGTGGTCGTAGGCGGCGAGCAGAAAGCCGCCGGTGCCGCAGGCCGGATCGCAGACGGTCTCCCCCACCGTCGGATTCACGCAGCGCACGATGGCCTCGATCACCGGCCGCGGCGTGAAGTACTGCCCGGCGCCGGACTTCACCTCTGAGGCGTTCTTCTCCAGCAGGCCCTCGTAGATCTCGCCCTTCACGTCCACGCCAAGGCCGATCCACGGCCCTTCGCGGTCGATCAGGCTCACCAGCCGCTTGAGCTTGGCCGGGTCGGAGAGCTTGTTCTGCGCCTTGCGGAAGATGGTGCCGATCAGCCCGTCCTCGCGCCCCAGCGCCTCCAGCGTGTGGCGGTATTGCAGTTCCAGCGCGTCGCCATCGGCAGCGGCGATCTGCGCCCAGCGCCACTGCGGCGGAATGGCCGAGGCCTCGCCCAGCAGGTCCTCGCGCTCGGCGTCCATCTTCAAGAACAGCAGGTAGGTGATCTGCTCCACATAGTCGCCGTAGGAAATGCCCTGGTCGCGCAGCACGTGCGCGTAGTTCCACACTTTGGAGACGAGTTGTTCGTTGGTCATGCGGGTTCGCGGTTGGGCGGAGGCAAAGCCTGACGCACGACGGAACGTGCTTAGGCCAGCCGCAAGGGCCAGAAAAAAAGAGAATGCCAGACTGACACCCAGTGATTAAAAACGTACACTCGAAGCTCATACTCGTGCCGTCGATTCTGGCTTCGCAAACGGAGACATCTGTGATGGACAACAGCCATTTCATCCACAGCCGCGGTGGTCGCATTGGCGGGCGCGCGGATACCAAGGCAACCGACGTCGATGCCATTGTTGCCGCCCTGTGCGCCGATCCGCGCCGCCATCTCGTCATCCATTTTCACGGCGGGTTGGTGTCGAAGGCGAGCGGCCTCGACATCGCCGGCCGGCTGTTTGACGACTACTCCCCCAGCGCAACCGCAGGCGCCTACCCGGTGTTCTACGTCTGGGAGTCCGGCGCCTGGGAAACCATCCGCAACAACTTCACCGAGCTCGCCGACGAGCCCGTGTTCAAGCAGTTGCTGCGCAAGGCGCTGCAGTACGCGCTCGAAAAACTCGGCGGTTCGGCCGCCGCCGGGGTTGGGCGCTCGATCGCACCCGGCTCCACGGGATCAAGGGAATCCGAGGTAAGGCAGGAACTGGAAGCCTTCTGGGCCGCGCCGGGCAAAGAAAATATCCCTTTCCGCGACCTGGAGCCGCGCGCCACGCCAGCACAAGCGAGGACGGTAGAGGCCGCGCTCGAAGAGAACGAAATCATCGCCGACCTTGAGCGGGACGGCGAATTCCAGCGCGCCCTGGCGACGCTGCCGGACCTGCCCCGGTCGGCGCGCAGCGCCTTCGGCAGCGCCGATGCCAGCGAGCACCGCTCGGCGTTTGCCGAGATGGCGGCCGCCGAATTCTCCAAGACGTCCCGTACCCGCGGCCTGGTCGAGCTGATCCAGGTCGCACGCTTTCTGATCAGGGTGACGCGTGCCGTGCTCGGCCGGCGCGCCGCCGGACGCGACCACGG
>ERZ795061.5048-NODE-5048-length-10954-cov-4.441050_pt1 | contig 10954 bp, 9 predicted proteins | sample MGYA00375145_ERZ795061 | MGnify/ENA primary metagenome ERZ795061 (study PRJEB30190, sample SAMN05720144) | anaerobic digester metagenome | isolation source: active sludge of municipal wastewater-treating anaerobic digesters | place: USA | collected 2014-12-22 ... | reverse complement strand
TGCGTCCACCACTACGCCCGCCCATGCCATCTGCCACGATCGCGAGAATGCACCCGTTGATGCGCGGGTGCTTCAAAAGCGCAATCTGATCTTGCTGATACTCGCGGTCGCCCTTGTGAATACCGGTGGATGCGGTGAGTCGATAACCAGTGGCCATGTTGGGTTGCTGCGACGCAATACTTTCTGCGAAAAGACCTTAAGGTCGTATTATCAAGCTTGCATGATTCCCTGCACGATAGTTTAACCCCGTACTTTCCCCATCTCCCATTGGAAAAAAATCTTCATTCGCCTGAGCGACAACTGATCGAATTGCGCATTGAGCATGCCGATCTCAATGCCCTCATTGACCGAGCGGCGGCCGATGCGCCAGCCGACGAACTGATGATGCGCCGTTTAAAAAAGCGTAGATTGGCACTGCGTGATGTCATCGCACGGCTGGAGTGCCAGTTGGATCCCAGCGAGCCCGCCTGATCAATGGGCCTGCAGGAGTCTGTTGCCAACGCCTTTGCAGCCAATGGGCCTTTGGCACGGTGCATAGAGAACTTCATCCCGCGGCCCGGACAGACCGAAATGGCCGAAGCGGTCGCTTCAACCCTTGAGCAGGGTGGCCTGCTCGCGGTCGAGGCCGGAACGGGTGTGGGAAAGACCTATGCCTATTTGGTGCCAGGCTTGCTCAGCGGCAAGCGGATCCTGTTGTGCACGGCAACCAAGACGCTTCAAGACCAGTTGTTTGGTCGTGACATTCCCCGGCTCGTTGCCGCGATGGGCCTGCCCAGCCGAGTAGCATTGCTGAAAGGCCGCAGCAGTTACCTGTGCATGCATCGATTGGGCTTTTCGCGACAGGATGTGCGCGCTTTGCACCCCACAGCGCAGGCGGATCTTGCCTGGATCGAGCGCTGGTCGGCAACGACAATGTCCGGAGATCTGGCGGAGTTGCCCTCTCTCGACGAGCGCTCGCCGGTAGTTGAGTTGGTCACGTCAACCCGGGAGAACTGCCAAGGTTCAAAGTGTCCAAAACTGGGTAACTGCCACGTCAATCAGGCGCGGCGTGACGCCATTGCTGCTGATATTGTGGTGGTCAATCACCACTTGTTTTTCGCGGATATGAATATCCGGGAGTCTGGCATTGCGGAGTTGCTGCCTACCGTGCATGCGGTTGTGTTTGATGAGGCGCATCAACTCAATGAGATCGGCGTCCAGTTTCTCGGTCGCCAACTGTCCACCGCCCAATTGGATCGATATGCACGAGACCTGGCAGCATGTGATAGCCACTGGTTGCTGATGGATAGTGAATGGCACACCCATGTTTCAGAACTGGCACAGTCCATCGCAAATTTAGATGCCCTATGCCTTTCAAGTGAAAGCAGCCCGAAACAAGTGTGGCTGGAGGATTACCCCCCAGGCGTAGACCCAACCGCATGGAGAGTGAAGATGGGGGCTTTAAACACGGCTCTGCTGGGAATCGAAAAGGTTCTGCGCAGCCTGGCCGACGCGTCACCTGCAATCGATGGGTTGCGTCAGCGTGCCTCGAAGTTGGCGGATGTAATGGAGGGGTTTTCGCGTCCCGTGCAAGAAGGATGGGTTCGGTGGATTGACGCCGGCACCCGGATGAAAATGGTGCAGTCTCCTTTGGACATAGCGAACACCATGCGCGCCCTATTCGCCCCGGAAAGCGCCGTGCGCGAGGGCGCCAAGTCCTGGATATTCACTTCTGCCACCTTGGGACACGATGCTAGCTTGGCTCAATTTGTGGAGTCCTGCGGTTTGCAGGGAGCGCGGGTGATGCAAGCACAGAGTCCTTTTGACTACGCTTCTCAGGCGGCTCTCTATATTCCGGTCAATATGCCAAAGCCGTCGGCGACAAACCATAGCGAGTGGGTTGCAGACCTGACTGAAAGAGGTGCCGGAATTTTGGGGGGGCGCACTTTGGTGCTGACGACCACGCTCCGCGCGATGCGTGACATTGCTGAAAAACTGCGTCAGAGATGCCCAACGCGGTCAAGTGCGGAAGTATTGGTGCAAGGTGAATCGTCCAAGCGGGAACTCATCGAGCGCTTTCGTAGCGGCATGGTTGAGGGTTCCACTGGCTTTATTTTGGTTGCAACAGCATCATTTTGGGAAGGAGTTGATATTCCCGGGGATGCACTTCAATTGGTTGTGATTGACAAACTACCATTCCCACCACCCAATGACCCATTGGTGGCGGCAAGGTCCCGCTACCTAGAAGAAAGGGGCCAAAAGCCGTTCCAACATTTGCACATACCCCAAGCAGCTATCGCGCTCAAGCAAGGTGCCGGACGCTTGATTCGCAGCGAAACGGACCGGGGGATATTGGTGGTTTGCGATGTCCGACTGGTTCAAATGGGCTATGGACGTCGCATTTTGTCTGCCCTGCCAGCAATGCGAAGGATTTCTGCCGAAGACGAGTTTATTCAGGCACTGAACGCGCTCACCATACCTTCCACCAAGGCTCGCTGACTGTGCGCGCGCCTTTGGCCAGCAATTCAGATTGGGGATAGTTTTTTTCCAGAACCCTTTTCGCATCATCCCTTAGCTGTGTGAGACCCAGAGCATCGTAGGAACGGTACAGAATGTACAAAGCTTCTTCAATGGCCGGAACTTCTCGGTAATCCGAAACAGCCAACTGGGCCCGGTTCACCGCGGCCAGATAGGCTCCGCGCTTGTAGTAGTAGCGCGCCACATGCACTTCATATTGGGCTAACGAGCTAACGATGTAATTCATGCGCTGTCTCGCGTCGGGCGCGTAGCGAGAGTCAGGAAATCTGTCCACCAGTTCTTTGAACGCTTCAAAAGATTCTTTTGAAGCCTTTTGGTCACGTTCAGAAAGATCCTGTCGAGTAAACCGCGCAAACAAGCCTAAATCGTCGTTGAAGTTAATCAGGCCTTTGAGGTAAACGGCGTAATCCATGGCCGGGCTAACGGGATGCAGTTTGATAAAGCGCTCCAGTGTGGCTAACGCTTGTGCAGGCTCCGCAGATTTGTACTGTGCATAGGCTTTGTCCAATTGGGCTTGCTGGGCCAGGGGAGTACCTGCTGCACGGCCTTCGAGCTTTTCCAGCAACAGAGTTGCCCGCTCCCACTGAGATGCTGCCATTTCCTCCTTGGCTTCGGCATAGATCTTGGCCGGACTCATGGTGGCTGTCTTGTCAACAGTGGTGCTTGAGCAACCCGCAATCAAGAGTACGCCAGCTGCTAGCAGCGAAACCCAAACGACCGATAATTTGACACGAAGCATGTTAGGAAACTTTCTTGAGACACAGCACGGGAATTATATCGACCACCCCAGTGGGAATAGAGGCTGACGATACGGGTGACCTGTCGGAGGATGTCGATTGGCGCAAGGTTACCGTTGCGCCGGAGCGGCATGGTGGACGTCTGGACCATGCGCTGGTTGACGCTGCGCCAGAGTTTTCGCGCAACTATCTGCAACAGTTGATCGAGGCAGAAAGGGTCACAGTCAACTCGCAGGTTGTTCGCAAGGCATCGTGCCGCGTGAAGGCCGGAGACCTGCTGACAATTGAACTGAGGCCAACCCCTCAAAGCCAGGCCTTTGCGCCCCAACACATGGCGCTGGATGTGGTGTATGAAGATGAACAAGTGCTGGTCATCAATAAGCCTGCTGGTTTGGTTGTTCATCCGGCTCCGGGCAATTGGAGCGGAACCTTGCTCAACGGCTTGTTGGCATACGATCGACGACTTGCAAAAGTGCCGCGCGCTGGAATCGTGCACCGACTGGACAAGGATACGAGCGGGCTCATGGTGGTTGCGCGATCTCGTATTGCGATGGATGCCCTTGTTCAAGCAATTGCAGCCCGAGATGTAAGTCGCCAGTATCTGGCGGTTGGTCATCATCCTTGGATCGGTCCCTCACTGCGCACGGTTGACGCCCCGATTGGCCGGGACCCTAGAAATCGCTTGCGCATGGCGGTGGTTGATCTTGAGAGGCATCCAGGAAAAACGGCGAAGACGGACTTTGTTCTGCTGGACAATAGTGAACATGGATGCCTCGTCCGATGCATTTTGCATACGGGGCGAACCCATCAAATCCGCGTTCACATGGCTGCTTTGGGCCACTCGCTGGTCGCAGACCTGGTTTATGGCGGGACCTGCCTGCCCACGATGTCGCGCCAGGCTCTTCATGCAACCCGCTTGGCGTTTGCTCACCCGACCACCCAAGAGTTCCTAATATTTGAGAGACCTCCGCCAGTTGATTTTGCTTCACTGTTGCAGATGTGGGGCCTGCGCTACAATCCAGGTTAACGGGCGTGAGGCCTGAACTTACCCGCGAGAATGCCGGGTGTTTGCACAGTGATCCTGTCAGGTCTGCTGCCTGCTACTGGGAATCAGGTTGATTTGTCACTTTCGGTGACGTTTCCGAAAAAGCCTTGTTATGAATATGGTGGATGCCAAGCGTGTCCTTGAGACAGCACTATTGTGTTCCCAACACGCGCTGCCATTGCGTGATATGCGGGCACTTTTTTGCGAGTCGCTGGGTACAGATTCGCTCAAGAATTTGCTGGATGAGTTGCAGAATGACTGGTCTGCCCGCGGGGTTGAATTGGTCTGTGTTGCCACAGGCTGGCGGTTTCAAAGCAAACCAGAAATGCGAGAGTACCTGGATCGACTGCATCCGGAGAAGCCGCCTCGCTACACGCGCGCAACACTGGAAACCTTGGCCATCATTGCCTATCGGCAACCAGTAACACGCGGTGATATGGAAGATATTCGCGGGGTTACCATTAATTCCCTTCTCATCAAGCAATTGGAAGACAGGGGGTGGGTAGAGGTGATTGGTCACCGAGAGGCCCCGGGGCGACCGGCGTTGTACGCTACAACGCGACAGTTTTTGGATGATTTGGGGCTGCAATCCCTCGATCAATTACCGGTGCTGAGTGGAGCAGTAAACACGGCGGATGTTTTTGGCGTGCTTACCGATTCAGCTGATGGCAGCTCATTTGATAGCAGCGCGCTATCACACGCACTTCCTGATGCGACCCTGCAAATCGCTATCCCGTTGGAGCATGAGTTAGCGCAACCGCGCCCATTGATTGGAATACGAGAATGAATGACACAAATCCTGCGGATCAACCCATTGCGGTGCAAGACGATACTGCGTCCGCTTTGAATAGACGCGACCCCGCCGTATCCGGTTCGAATAACCTGACCCAACCTGAAGCAACCTCGATAGAAGGATTGCCAAGTGGGCTGTTAGAGGGGCCCATTTCGCCTAGACACAAGTCCACGCAGGAATTGAACAACCGTTTCAATGACGTTATTTCAGGTCAGTTTGATGCGGATGAGGATCTTGAAGAATTGATTCCCCCAAAGCGCGTATTGGCGCCTATGGCAGAAACACCCAAGCTTCATAAAGTTCTGGCGCAAGCGGGCATGGGTTCCAGGCTCGAAATGGAACAACTCATCGTCGAAGGGCGCATCTCTGTCAACAACGAGCCTGCGCACATCGGTCAGCGTATTCAATTTGGTGACAGTATCAAAGTCAACGGCAAGCCTATCCGGTTTCGAATTGACCCGCCACCCGCGCGCGTGATTGCCTATCACAAGCCTGTGGGAGAGGTGGTGACACATGATGACCCGCAGAATCGGCCAACCGTCTTTCGCCGACTTCCCAAACTGCACCAGGGCAAGTGGCAGTCCGTCGGGCGCCTGGACTTGAATACTGAAGGCTTGTTGCTTTTTACCAGTTCAGGTGAACTGGCCAACAATTTGATGCATCCCCGTTTTGGGCTAGAGCGTGAATACGCCGTTCGAGTTTTGGGCTCCCTCAACAAGGAAGAAAAACAGGAGTTACTGTCTGGCGTCAAGCTGGACGATGGCATGGCCAGTTTTGGGTCAATTGAAGATGGCGGTGGTGAAGGCTCCAATTGTTGGTATCGCGTGACTATTTCTGAAGGGCGAAACCGTGAGGTTCGTCGCATGTTCGAAGCAGTAGGGCATGCAGTGAGTCGTTTAATCCGTATTCGGTATGGCGCAATGGTGCTGCCTAGAGGATTGAAGCGAGGCGCCTGTATGGAACTGGACGAGTCCGACATTCGTGCTTTGGTTCAGGCTGCAGGTGGCCGTGGAACCAAAAGTAACGAGCATGAAGAAGGTGCCACACGTGGAAATCTTCAAAATCCGGGGCAACGTCGCGCGAGAAGGACAGGGGGGCCACGTGGTGCAAACGCCGGACAGCGTAGCCCGTCGCCAGGTGGTTTCAATGGTCCAGGAGCCCCGACAGGCGGCAGAGGAGAAGGAAACCGTTTTGAAAAGGTTCAGGGACAGCGTGGAGGTGCCTCACAGCCAGACCCCATGAAAACTGCATTTGGGTATATCGGCGCAGACAGTTTCACGCGTCAACGACAGGAGTCAGGACAAAAAAAACGCGGCGGGCAGGGCGGGGGGCAACGCCGCAAAGGAAGGGGTTGATTCCCTTCAAATGCTAAAATCATAGGCTTTGCTTCACCATGAAGCAAGAACGTTGTTTACCAATTCAGTTCAGGAAAAATTATGACAATCGAACGTACCCTTTCTATCATCAAGCCAGACGCCGTCGCCAAGAACGTCATTGGACAAATTTACGCTCGCTTTGAAGCCGCTGGTTTGAAAGTTGTTGCAGCCCGTATGGCGCATCTGTCGCGGGTCGAAGCAGAGGCGTTTTATGCAGTCCACAAAGCCCGTCCTTTTTTCAAGGATCTCGTGGAATTTATGATTTCAGGTCCGGTGATGATTCAAACGCTCGAAGGCGAGAATGCAATTTTGAAGCACCGCGACCTCATGGGCGCAACGGACCCCAAGAAAGCTGCGCCAGGTACCATTCGTGCAGACTTTGCCGACAGCATTGATGCCAATGCCGTGCATGGCTCCGACGCCGCTGAAACTGCCGCGGTTGAAATCGCGTTCTTTTTCGCCGGCATGAACGTTTACTCACGCTAAGCCATGAAATGACAGCCAACCTGCTTGATCTAGATCTTGACGGATTGGCTGCTTTCTGTGAGCGGCTAGGGGAAAAGCGCTTTCGGGCGATCCAGCTTTTTCGATGGATTCATCAGAAGGGCGCCGCGAAGTTCGACGACATGAGCGACTTGGCAAAATCTTTGCGCGAAAAGCTCAAGACTACGGCTGAAATTTCGGCACTTCCTGTATTGGCCCAGAACTTTTCATCAGACGGTACGATCAAATGGCTATTTGACGTAGGTGATGGCAACGCAATTGAAACCGTTTTCATTCCTGAAGATGACCGGGGCACTCTGTGCATTTCCTCTCAGGCAGGGTGTGCGGTCGCCTGTAGATTTTGCTCAACCGGCCATCAGGGATTCAGCAGGAATCTGACCGTCGCTGAGATCCTTGGACAGCTTTGGTTCGCGGAGCATTTTTTGCGCCGACATTTGGGGCAAGTCGATCGGGTAATTTCCAACGTAGTCATGATGGGAATGGGTGAGCCGCTTCAAAATTATTCAACGTTGATACCTGCGTTGCGCGTGATGCTGGATGATCATGCATACGGTCTCTCTCGTCGGCGGGTCACTGTGTCCACCTCTGGGGTCGTACCAATGATTGACCGGTTGGGTAGCGATTGTCCAGTGGCGCTAGCCGTGTCATTGCATGCGAGCAACGACACGCTGCGGAACGATCTCGTACCATTGAACAAGAAGTACCCCCTTGCAGATTTGTTACAAGCGTGCCGCCGCTATTTGGATGTTGCTCCGCGGGACTTCGTTACCTTTGAGTATTGCATGTTGGACGGCGTCAACGATACGCCCGAGCACGCAAACGAATTGGTGAACCTAGTGCGAGAACACGGTGGCCGCAACGGATGGTGCAAGTTCAATTTGATTCCATTTAACCCGTTTCCTGCCTCCGGCTTGACACGATCTTCTGCGACTGCTGTTACTTCTTTTGCGAAAATCCTGAATGAGTCAGGAATAGTGACTACTATCCGCAAGACGCGCGGTGACGATATTGATGCTGCCTGCGGTCAGTTGGCAGGTGATGTGAAGGATCGAACGAATGTTCGCAAACGTTTTGGTGGGTCAAGAGTGATCCCCATTGGCAAGGCATTGGACCAATTCCAGCTGGTAGAGAGGGCTCAGTAGATGATTGCTAAGTTGCGAATCAGCATTGCGGCATTTGCTGGCATATTTTGTTTTTTCTTATTAGGTATGTCCGCCATCGTTTTGTCAGGTTGTGCATCCAACGCGGTGAGCGGGGGCATGAATTCTGATATGGTGACCGATTCTGACGAGCCCGACACACGCAAAAGAGCTCGATTGCGGCTGGAGTTGGCCGTAGCCTATTTCGACAAAGGCCAGACCACTGACGCCCTTGATCACCTCAAGCAATCTATCGTAGCGGATCCGAATTTGTTTGATGCGTACAACCTGCGGGGGTTGATTTACATGCGGCTCAATGATGTTCCGCTAGCTGAAGAGAGCTTTCGACGTGCACTTGCGATAAACCCTAAGGCTGCATCAGTTCAACACAATTACGGATGGCTGTTGTGCCAACAAGCGCGCTTGCCTGAAGCCGTGCAATTGTTTGGGAATGCCCTGTCAAATCCGGGCTATGGCGATCGCGCGAAGACATGGATGGCCCAAGGGCTTTGCCAACAGAAATATTCGCAAAACGCCGAAGCAGAAGCAAGTTTTTTGCGGTCATATGAGTTAGATGCGGGCAATCCGATAACCGCCTACAACCTTTCATTGCTCTTGTTTCAGCGTGCTGAGTTCGTGCGCGCTCAGTTTTACGTTCGACGTCTGAACAACAGCGAGTTGGCGAATGCTGAATCATTGTGGCTGGGTATAAAAGTGGAACGTCGTTTGGACAATCGCGAAGCCACCTCACAGTTAGGAGCGCAACTGAAGAAGCGATTCCCCCAATCGCGGGAGTATTTGGCTTTCGAGCGGGGTGCATTCAATGAGTGAGTTGGATATTTCCAGTTCGGTTGCTGACAATACTCAATCTGCTGAACTTGCTGGGATGACTGCCGGCTCGATACTTCGAAGCGCACGGGAAGCAGCTGGTCTGCATGTGGCTGCGTTGGCTGTTGCGATAAAGATCCCAGTGAAAAAGCTGGAAGCACTGGAGAGTGACAGACTGGACTTACTGCATGACGCAGTGTTTGTTAGAGCGTTGGCGGCCACGGTGTGTCGTACTCTAAAAATTGACTCTGCGCCAGTGTTGGCTAAATTACCGGCGACTACGTTGCCCAAACTGAGCTCTGATGAACGTGGGATCAACGCGCCGTTTCACCCAGCGGGCGACAAGAATGGGTTTTCAGTCCCTACATTCTTGACTAAGCCACAGGCTTGGCTTGTATTTTTGTTGCTGACCGGAGTCGGTGCGGTTTTCCTATTTCCTGAAAAAGAAGTGCAGGAACCCGCGTTTGCACAATCGAGTCCATTGCCCAAAACAGCAGACCCTTCAGAATCGACTTCCGCTGAGATGCCAGTTGCTGTTTTAAAGAATTCAGCGACGTCTGCGGAAGTGATGGCAACGACTCACGCTACTGAAGTTGGAAACAACACTAAAACAAATGCAGCTCCTGGCCCACAGATTGCAGTTTCAGATCCTGGACCGATGGAACGTAGTTCCGCTTTAGCGCAACCAGGATTGGCAAGTTCTGGAACGATCGTGTTTAAGGCCAGAGCGGCATCGTGGGTCAAAGTGGTTGATTCCGCTGGGGTAGTTAGGTTAAGCAAGACCCTGGCTGACGGCGAAATTGCAAGTGCATCTGGACCTGAGCCATTGTCGATTGTGGTTGGTCGGGCAGATGTGGTCGATGTTGAAGTTCGTGGCTTACCATTCAATTTGAGTGTGGTTGCCAAGGAAAATGTTGCTCGCTTTGAGGTGAAATAGTGGAGAGTCGTTTGCCTATAGCCCTTTCCAATCCGATCAGGAGAAGCGTGTTGCAAGCGCGCGTCGTCTGGGGCTCACGTATTGTCACAGTGGGTGGCGATGCGCCCGTTCGTTTGCAGTCAATGACAAACACGGACACCGCAGATGCCATTGGAACGGCGATCCAAGTCAAAGAGCTTGCCATTGCCGGGTCGGAAATGGTGCGAATTACGGTAAATACCCCTGAGGCGGCTCAGGCTGTTCCCTACATTCGAGAGCAGTTGGACAAAATGGGCATTGATGTCCCTTTGATTGGCGATTTTCACTTCAATGGACATCGCCTTCTTACGGACTATCCCGAGTGTGCCGAAGCGCTTTCCAAATATCGAATCAACCCTGGCAATGTGGGCAAGGGCGATAAGCGCGACCGCCAGTTTTCACTCATGATAGAGGCAGCCTTGAAGTGGAACAAGCCTGTTCGAATTGGCGTGAACTGGGGTAGTCTGGATCAGGAATTGCTGGCCCATTTGATGGACGAAAACAGTCAGCGATCCAACCCTTGGGGCGCCAAACCGGTGATGTATGAGGCGCTGATAACGTCAGCGATCGAATCTGCCAAGCGGGCTGAAGAAATTGGGATGAAAGCCAGTCAAATTCTTCTTTCCTGCAAAGTCAGTGGCGTTCAGGATTTGATCGCGGTCTATCGAGAGCTAGGAAGTCGCTCACGTTATCCACTTCATTTGGGACTTACTGAAGCGGGTATGGGCACAAAAGGAACAGTAGCCTCATCAGTTGCCTTGGGCGTTTTGCTGCAAGAGGGCATTGGCGACACCATTCGGGTGTCTTTGACGCCCGCGCGTGGCGAGTCACGCGCACAAGAAGTAATCATCGCGTCGGAAATTCTTCAGGCATTGGGTTTGAGAAATTTTGTGCCAAGCGTCACAGCGTGTCCTGGCTGCGGTCGGACAACAAGCACGACCTTTCAGGAGTTGACGCAGCAAATTGATGAATTCTTGAGGGCCAAGATGCCGGTATGGCGTCAAGATTTTCCTGGTGTCGAAAATCTAAAGGTCGCCGTCATGGGTTGCATCGTCAATGG
>ERZ795061.5047-NODE-5047-length-10954-cov-4.530416_pt1 | contig 10954 bp, 14 predicted proteins | sample MGYA00375145_ERZ795061 | MGnify/ENA primary metagenome ERZ795061 (study PRJEB30190, sample SAMN05720144) | anaerobic digester metagenome | isolation source: active sludge of municipal wastewater-treating anaerobic digesters | place: USA | collected 2014-12-22 ... | reverse complement strand
TATTTGTTTGTGGCTTATGGAATGAGAAAACAGGAAGAATGGATTGAGGCAAATTGGGATAAGCTGAAGGCAAGGGTGGTAGTGGGGGTGGGTAGAAGTTTTGACTATTACAGTGGTGATCTAAAAAGGGCGCCAAGCTTTGTCAGAAAAATGGGTTTGGAGTGGCTATATAGCTTAATTAAGGAGCCAAAGAGATGGAAAAGACAATTGGCTTTACCAAAATTTATCTGGATGGTAATGAAGTGGTGATATAATATTCCCAAAATGATCGAGTATTTTGGTCCAGGAGTTGATAAAAGTCAGATTATTAGGTCGATTGAAAAGTCTATTTGTAAATTAAGTGCGCCTGAATGTGGAAGAGTTGCTTGGGTGGTGGCTCCGGGAGAGACAAAATATGCAATTAAGGAACAAGGATGTGTGGTGGTGGTGGCAACAAATTTTGGGGTTTTGAAGGGTGGTGAGGTAATGTCATATATTGTTGCTTCGCCTGATTTCGAAAAAATGATTTGTTTTTTAATGGGGGCGACGGTTGGAGAATATCGGGGTCAGCATTTGTATTCGATGGTAAAAACAGAATTGGTTGAAAATTGTCAAAAATGTACTGAATGTCCAATTGAGAGATTGATTGGAGAAACCGCAGAAGAGAAGGTTAAAAGTATTAGCCGTAGATTAGGATTTAAAGAAAACGGTAATGAATATATTTTAGAGAGAAAGAGGTCTTAAAAATTTCCCAGGAATTTGATTTCCGGCTCGAGGTCGATATTTAATTTACTTTTAGCTTCGGATTGGATTTTTTTGATGAGGGATAAATAGTCAGAAGCAGTACCGGTACCGAGATTTATTATAAAATTGGCGTGAGTAGGGGAAACTTGGACTTGATTGAGTTGGAAGCCCTTGAGATTTAATTCCTGGTCGATAATTCTTCCGGCGGAATCGTTTGGAGGATTTTTGAAGACAGATCCGAGAGAATTCATAGACTGAGTGGCCGTTTTTTTGGCAATAATTTCAGCAACGCTTTGTTTGGAAATGGTTGGATCTCCGGGGCTTAGTTTTAAAATAGCGGAAATGATGACCCAATGAGGATTTTTTTGAAAATCGGATTGATCGTAACCCCAATTGAGCTTGTCGACGGGAAAACTGACCAAAGAATTGGTTTTAAGGTCAAATACTTCAATTTCTTCAATGAATTTATCAAAATTATTTTTGTTAACGCCGTGAATATTCCCAAAAATAGCACCACCAATGGTAGAGGGAATGTAGGAAAATTCTTCAAGACCAGGAAGAGAATGATTGACAGTGTCAGAGATCAGATAAGGGAGCTGGACGCCAGAGTCAACTTTGATTCTATTTTCAGGGAGATATTCAATTTTGGAGGCACGATTTTTAACGACGGTTCCTCGAATACCAGAATCAGAGATTAAAACATTGGAACCATTACCAAGAAGGGTAAGAGGCTGATTTTTTTTTAGTACTTCGATAAATTCGTCGGTGGTATCGGTAATAATGAAGGTGTCAGCGGGACCACCAATTTTAACAGTGGTATAAGGGGCGAGGGGATGGTTTTGGTAGATTTCCATGAATAAGTATAACAATTACGAATTACAAACCCGCCTGCCGGACGGGCAGGTTAAGAATTACGAATTTAATGTCTATTTTGTGGATAAATTTATTATTTATGTCTTATATATAAAAAATATGTTTATCATATGTGGATAAGTGGGTAAAAGGGGGTGTGACCTATAGTATATAAAGGAGTAAAATAAAATAATGAAAAGGTGGCAGATAGCGTTTTTGGCTTTGATTTTGATGATATTAAGTGTGAGTATTTATATGAATTTTAGTGGTAGCATCAAACCAAAAAGTGTTTTGACGGTGGTACTGCCGACACCAACAATAATAGAGAGAAAAGTTAAGATAGCGATCATGGCTGATGTTCACAGTGATGAGGAGGAGCTGAGAAAAATGTTGACCTTGGCAAAAGAGAATCAAGTGGAGATGGTGATAGTGGCGGGTGATTTAACAATAAACGGGAAAAAAGCAGAGCTTGAGAAGGTTAAAACAGTATTGGATGAATCGGGGCTGGACTACAAAGTGATTCCGGGGAATCATGAATATAGTCTTCTGAATTTTTATAACTTTTTTGGCGAGGACTATCAGAGTGTCAAAATTGATGAAGTAAAACTTATTTTAATCAATAATGCCTATAAAAATGGCTTAGGAGAAGATCAAATTGAATGGATAAAGGGAGAAGTGGCTGAATGTCGAGTACTAACCTGTTTGGCGGTGATGCACAAACCGCTCAATAATTTTTTTTCAGCTCATGTGATGGGTGAGGGAAGTGAACAAGTGACTCAAGAGGCAAAATGGCTTCGGGAACTATTGATAAAGAGCGGAGTAAGACAAATAGAGGCTGGACATTTACACTATGTTACTTCATACGAGCTAGAAGGGATTAGAACTGATATTGTGGGGGCGATTTCCCGCGAGAGAAATACTCAAAGTCCCAGGTATACTGAACTAATGATTGGAAAAAATTTAATTGAAAGAAGAGTGGTGGAGGAAACAAATGATCTTGGGAATTGATCCGGGACTGGAAAATACGGGGTGGGGAGTAATAGAAACTGGAAACGAGAAACCAGAAACTAGATTAGTTGATTATGGAGTAATTTTGACTAGTAGTAAGGATAAAAGTGAAGAGAGGTTGGAAAAGATTTTTGAGGAAATTCAAAAAATTATTAAGAAGTACAAGATTGAAGAGGTGGCGATGGAATCTTTGTTTTTTGCCAAAAATGCTAAAAGTGCCATGGTGGTGGCAGAGGCTATTGGAGTGATAAAGGTGGCGGCAAAAAATTTAAACAAAACAGTTTTTGAATATACGCCACTACAAATAAAAATGGCTTTGGTGGGTTATGGGAGGGCGGAGAAGGAGCAGGTGGAAATGATGGTGGGGAACTATCTATATTTATCAGAAAGTATCAAACCCAGTCATGCTTCAGATGCGGTGGCAGTGGCGCTGACGCATGGGTTTACAATGAGAATATGAGAATGATGAAAATTATTCGCTTACAAACCTTAAAAGATCCTTTACGGTAGTAAATACCGTAAGAGATTCTGCATATTTTTGGTGGGCGGGAATCATTTCTTGTGCTAATTCTTGTGTAATTCGTTTTTCCTTTTTTGCTTTTCCTTCTACTTTATCTATCATAGCTCTAGTTTCTTGCATTCTTTTTCTAAGATAAATGAAAAAACTATTGGATGGATGTTCGGTTTGTTTACCATCTTCATCAAAATATACTGTCATTTTTGAAATTGAACCATTTATTTCTAATAATTTTTGTCGGTAAGTATCACTATCTACTCTGTGGTTTAACCAATCCCCACCTAGGACTGCAAGGTCATTGTAAACTTGTTCTTCGGCTTGATCTTCAGGTTCATGATTGGGTAGTTCCTCCATATTTTGAAGATCATCTTGAATTTTCTTACTATTTTGAATAAATTGTTCAAAAAGACTATCGTTATCTTCTTTCATAGTCGAAGGTATCATTTGTTGTTATCTGAGTCAATCTATTGACTGGTTTTTGAATAAATACTTCGGCTTTTGTTCGGAAATAGAAAATGCTATTATGGGGTTATGATTTCGAGCTTGAAGGGAAAAATTGGAAGAGTGTGGCAGGGTGGAATGGAGATTGAAGTTGGAGGGGTGGGATATGAAGTTCAATTACAAAATACAAATTACGAATTACGAATTGGAGATGAAATTAAACTTTATATTTATATGGCGGTGTCGGAAAATGACATCAGATTGTTTGGATTTAAAACTGTTGAAGAATTGGATTTGTTTAAATTATTAATAACAGTTTCCGGAGTTGGGCCGAGGACAGCGGCGGGAATTTTGGGAGAAAAACAAAGCCTCGAAATTATGAAAGCGATAGGAGAAGCTGATGTTGATTTTTTCAAAAAAATAAAAGGAATTGGATTGAAGACAGCCCAGAGAATTATTGTGGATTTAAAATCGAAAATTAACAAGCAAGAGCTGGATATGACCGCCTTCGCTGAAAGCTTCGGCGAGTCGAAGGAAGATGATGTGGTGCTTAGTTTGAAGCAATTGGGTTTTGAGAAAAAAGAAATTGAATCAGTGTTGAAAAAAATGCCAAAAGAATTGACTGAAATTGAAGAAAAAATTAGTTGGTGTTTACAAAATTTGGGAAGATGATGGAAAAGATAACAACAAAACAAAGGACAATGGTTTTCATTGATGCTGCCAATATTGAGTTGTCGGCAAAAGATTTGAAATTTAAAATTGATTATAAAAAATTACACAAATACTTGGTAAGCAACTATAAGGTGGAATATTTAGGGTTTTATACTGTGAGGTTTGAAACAAGAGAACATGATAGTTTTTTGACGGTATTAAAGAATAGTGGATATAAATTAAACACAAAACCGCTAAAAATAATAAAGAACAGAGACAGGGAATTGGGAGATATTAGAAAGGCTAATTTTGATGTTGAAATAGCGGTTGATGCAATGAAGTTTATTGATAATTTCGAAACGATGATATTATTTTCTGGGGATTCTGATTTTGATTATTTAATAAAAGAATTAAAGAAAAATGGTAAGAAGGTGGTGGTTATTTCCTTGAGCCATCATATTTCAAAGGAGCTGGTTGAGAGCTCTGATTATTATTTGGATTTAAAAAAAATTAAAGGACAAATAAGTAGATAAAAAAAGCCCGTCTTTTGCAACGGGCGGTTGATGACTTCAATTGCTTGAAGCAACTGTAATTATAGCAAAAAAGTTGAATAAATGACAGATAAAAACTTAGATCCAAAATTAAAACAATCCGCCGCCGCATTAAGCTCTGGCGTGACAAAGGAAGATAGGGAAATTGAATTGTCGTTGCGGCCGAAAAAATTGGAAGAGTTTATTGGGCAGAAAAAATTAAAAGATCAGTTGGGAGTATTTATTGAAGCGGCGAGAGGTAGGGGGGAGGCACTTGATCATATTTTATTTTATGGCCCACCGGGCCTTGGAAAAACAACCTTAGCCATGCTTTTGGCCTCGGAAATGGGCAGTAATATAAAAATTACATCGGGTCCGGCGTTGACGAGAGCCGGAGATTTGGCGTCGATTTTAACCGGTTTAAAGAAGGGGGACTTGCTTTTTATTGATGAAATTCATCGATTAAATAAAATTGTTGAAGAAACACTTTATAGTGCTATGGAGGATTACGTACTAGACATTGTTTTGGGTAAGGGGCCATCGGCTCGCTCAGTGAGATTGAAGTTGCAGAAGTTTACGATAGTGGGGGCGACGACTAGAATTGGTTTAATTTCAGGCCCAATGAGAGATAGATTTGGGATTGTACAACAGATTGATTTTTATGAAGACAAAAATTTAGCAGAAATTGTGACGAGAACAGCAGAGTTACTTAAGGTAAAGATTGATTATGCTGCTGCGGAGGAGATAGCCAGGAGATCGAGAGGGACGCCGAGAATTGCTAACAGATTACTAAAAAGAGTGAGAGACTATGCTCAAATTAATAATGATGGACTGATTACGATGGCAGAGGCAAAGATGGCTTTGGAAAAACTAGGGGTAGATGAGTTAGGTTTGTCTGATGCAGATAGGAAGTATTTGGATGTGGTCAAAAAACAGTATGGAGGAGGGCCGGTGGGAGTAGAAAATATTGCGGCGGCACTGACTGAGGATGTAGAAACGATTACTGATGTTTACGAACCATTTTTGATGAAAAAAGGATTGATTAAAAGAACGCCGAGGGGAAGAGTAACCACATAACCAAAAAAGGCAGCTAGAAGTTAATCTAACCGCCTTTAAGGCTAAAGAAGTCCGGCAGTTGCCGGATTGTTGTTATTCGCTTTGAATGCCAAGTAGCCAGAGAACAGCTTCCTTACGATAGCGACGATCACCACGAGCATTGATGCGGATAGCGGGAAGCTTACCCCGTTTGCCCCAACGCTTGATAGTGAGCTTCGAAACACGTAACAAATCGGCGACTTCAGCGACAGTCAAAAGGTCGGGAAGATTGTCGATACTGACACCGTTAATTTTTTTTGGGGCGGATTTTTGAGACACAAGTTTATCTTGTGTTAGGTTTTGATCATCCATTTGGTGGCTCCTCGTGTATCAAAAGAACATTTAACTATAATCATTAAAACACAAAGCATATAAGTAGGTCAAGATGTCAAAAATGGAAATTATAAAAATGATGTAAAATGAATTAATGATGGAAAATAATCAGTCAAAGACTGGCTATCGAATTGCTTTTTTTGGAGTGAAAAGTTGGGAGAGGCCGATTATTGAAAAGGAAATTGTAAATTTAGATGTTTATGGGGTGGGTATTTTTGAAGGAGAGTTGCAAGACAACATAGAATTGGCGAAAAAATATGATATTGTTTCAGTTTTCATTTATTCAAAGATGGATAAAGAAGTTTTGGATAAGTTGCCAGACTTGAAAATGATTGCGACGAGATCAACCGGAGTAGACCATATAGATGTCGGGGAATGTAAAAAAAGAAAAATTGAAGTGATGAGCGTTCAGGCTTACGGATCAAATACAGTGGCAGAATATACTTTTGGTTTAATTTTGGCGGTGGCAAAAAACATTGTAGAGGCGCACCAAGCGGTGGAGGAGGATGAATTTAGCCCGGAGGGATTAACGGGGATTGATCTATTTGGAAGGACTTTAGGGATAGTGGGACTGGGAAAAATTGGAGTGAATGTGGCGAAAATGGCTAAGGGTTTTGGAATGAAAATATTGGCAGTGGAAAGAACCCCCGATGAGAAAATTGTAAAAAAATATGGAATTAAAATAGTTGATTTGGAAACACTTTTAAAAGAATCAGATGTGGTGACCTTGCATGTGCCAGCAATGAAAGAGACATATCATTTGATAAATAGAGACAATATTAAATTAATGAAAGAGGGTTCGATTTTGGTGAATACTGCCAGGGGGGCAGTGGTGGAAACATCGGCGTTAATTTGGGCTTTAAATAAGAATATCTTGCGGGGAGTTGGACTTGATGTGGTGGAGGAGGAAGATAAGGTGGAAAGCTTGTCGATGGTAATGAGTCAAAGACCAAAAAAGGAAGATTTACAGGACGTGCTTAGCTATCATATGCTTCGGGATAGAGATGATGTGGTGTTTACGCCTCACAATGCTTTTAATACTGAAGAGGCAATTGGAAGAATTATTAAGACGACGGTGGAAAATATTAAACAGTTTTTGAAGTTAGTAAAGTAGAAAGTTTGTAAAGTTTATAAAGGTAGAAAAAATTATGTTCAATAGATTTGAAGATATTGAAGCATGGAAAAAAGCGCAAAATTTGGTTTTATTGGTTTATAAAAGCTTAAAAGATTGTAAAGACAGGTCATTTAAAGATCAAATGTGTCGAGCAGTTATTTCTATTGCAAATAATATTGCCGAGGGATTTGAGCGGAGAACAAATAAAGATTTTAAAAACTTTTTATTTATTTCTAAAGGTTCTTGTGGTGAAGTCAGGTCGATGAGTTTTCTAGCTTTAAAATTAAATTATATTGATAGGGATAATTTTGATTCGATTTTTGTTAATTCGGAGGAGATATCTAAAATGTTATCTGATTTAATAAAAACTTTATAATATACTTTATTAACTTTAAAACTTTATTAACTTAATATGAAAGCAGTCATCATATGTGGGGGAATCGGTTCAAAGATGTGGCCGGAGTCCCGTCAAAAAAGTCCAAAACAGTTTTTACCACTTGTTGGGAATAAGTCGTTATTTCAGTTGAATTGGGAGGCTCTAAGGCTAAAATTTAAAGCGGAAGAAATATTTTTACAGACGAATGCGGAACAGGCGGAAATTGCTAAAAAACAAGTGCCGGAAATTTTGACAGAGAATGTCTTTATTGAACCTGAAATGAGAAATCAAGGGCCGGCAACAGGTTTTGCGGCGGCTTCTTTGATTAAAAAAGGTTTTGGTGATGAGGCTTTTATGCTAGTGCAGGCGGATGTAATGAGAAAACCCGAGGATAAATTTATTGAAATGATCGAAGTGGTTGGAGGATTAGCGGAGACGGGAACAGATTATATTACTGGGGGAATATCGCCAGTGAATATTGTAAGAGGGGTAGATTATTTGGTAAAAGGTGAATTGGTTAGAGAGGAAAAAGGGGTCAAAGTTTTTAGAGTGGCTGATTATATTGACAGAAGTGAAGAAGAGAAAATTAAACAATTTATGGGCACCGATAAATTGTTGATTCATGCGAATCATACGACCATGACGCCAAATAATTTAATGGCGATGTACAAAAAATATCGAATGGATTGGTATGAACCTTTGATGAATATCGTTAATGGGGGGGATGTTCCGAGTGAATATGCAAAGATGCCAAAGGCGGGAATTGAAGAAGTAACGAAGCAGGTTTATCTTGGCGGAGAGGCCTTGGTGGCAGAGTTGCCCTTTGAATGGATTGATTTTGGAACCTGGGAGAGTGTAGTTAATTACGAATTACGAACCCGCCTGCCGGACGTGCAGGTTAAGAATTACGAATTGAAAAATGGAATTGAAATTGAGGCGAAAAATAATTATGTGAGATCGAAAAAATATACTGCGCTGATTGGAGTAGAGGATTTGATTGTAGTAGAAACTGACGATGCATTGTTGATTTGTAAAAAAGACAAGACTGGTAAGGTGGGAGAGGTAGTAGATCAATTAAAGGCAGAGAATAAAGTTGAATTGTTATAAAAATTGTTGGAATAATAAAAAATCCCCCTCGGGAGAGGGGGATTTTAAATTTATCCCGATGTCGACTAAAGTCTCTTCGGGATTTCGTTAAAGATTACTTTAACTCAACAGTAGCGCCAGCGGCTTCGAGTTTAGTCTTAGCTTCAGCAGCGGCATCTTTTTTCATGGTGCCGAGATTAGCAGGAACGGCATCGACCATGTCTTTGGCTTCTTTCAAACCTAATTCAGGCTTGAATTCACGAACGACTTTGATGACGGAGATTTTGTTGGCACCAGCATTGGTGATGATGACATCAAATTCAGTCTTTTCTTCAGCCACGGCCGCTGCCGGGCTGGCTGCGCCAGCGGAAGCTGTTGGTGCCGCTGACATAGCGACAGCTTTGACGTCGAATTTTTCTTCGAGGGCTTTCACTAATTCGGAAAGTTCGAGAACGGAAAGTTCAGAAATTTGGGTTAAAATTGTTTCTAATTTTTTATCCATATTTTTTAAATTTTAATTAATAATTTATAACTTTATAAACAAAATTAATTAGTTTCAGCTGCTTTTTTGTCAGTTAGGGCTTTAAGAGTTAAAACTAATTGCTGTTGATTGAAACGCATGGCGTAAACCAAACGTTCCAAGGGGTTTCTTAAGCCACCGATAAATTGGGCAATAAGAGTAGATTTTGAAGGGAGTGATAAAAATGTTTTGAGTGAATCAAGGGATAGTAATTTTTTATCATAAATGCCGTATTTAAAAGAGGTTTTTTCTTTAGCGGAGTTGACGGCATCAATTTCCTTGAGAGGAGCAATCTCATCGTCATTGCAGTAGGCAATGGCGGTGGGTCCAGTGAGAACTTCGGGTAAATCTATGCCAAATTTCTTTAAAGCTCTGGTAATTAAGGAATTTTTAACAACTTCCAGAGAACCGCCTTTTTCTTTAACTTTGGTTCTAAGAGCACTGATATCAGCAGCAGTTAAGCCTTGATATTGGAGAAGGGCGGCTGATTTGGCCTCAGAAAGTTTTTTGACGACATCGTCGACTTTTTCAATTTTTTGTAGTTTTGCCATATATATAATTTGTTTACTCCGATGGATTTTGATTACAAAATCATGCGGAGTGGTTTGCTATTTATAAAAATATAAGTAAACCAAAAAATGCCTCGAAGATTGAGGCGACAATTAGAAATCTAGTTGGTCCTCGGCGGGATTTACATGTTCCGGTGGTCACCGGAATAAATACCTGCTGTCTTCGGGAGTACAGGGGGAATTATACACTAATTTGAGTGGTTGGCAAAGAGGGAATTATTGAGACTTGGTCAGACGATAAATCAGAAAAATTAAAGGTAAAAAATGTTTGGTCAGGGCAATGTATAATATAATTTATAACAAAATCATTTTTAACAAATGTTGGTATTTTGTGGCAAAAGTAATATTTTTGTAGTTTAGTGGTATAATAGCAAGTCCAAACATGAAAACAATGAAATTTTTTTATGATACCAGGAAAGATTCTTATAGGTTTGAGGACGAACCAGTTAATTTCTTTATTAATGTTGGACTACAAGTTACCAGGAGATGTAATTTAAAGTGTTTGTATTGTTGTGAGGATGGTTTAATACCAGATGCAAGTTTGAAGATGATCCAAAAAATGGTAGATATATTGGTATCTAATGGATTAAAGAGAATAAGTGTTACTGGGGGTGAGCCATTACTCCGACAAGATCTTAAAGATATTTTGAAATACATTAAGGAGAAGAACGTAACGATTACCTTATCTACAAACGGAATGAATTTAAGTGAGAAAATTTTGAAAGAAATTCGTCCATATATCGATAATATTCGTTTTAGTATAAGGGGATTAGAAAAAATTCATAACGCAGTTACTGGAAATCCAGAAAGTTTTAAAAAGGTAATGGAGGCAGTGGCTTTGAGTAAAGATTTTGGCTTACCAGTATCGGTAGTGACAACAATAATTGGAGATAATCTCAAATACATGGAGGATATAGCAAGACTTTGTGAAAAAATTGGGGTTGAAAAGTTGTATTTCTTTTCTTTAATTCAAAGAGGTAGAGCCATAAAAATATATAACAAGGAGTATGTTCAAATTGATAAAATAAACCGTGAATACAATAGAATTGTTGAGCTTTCCAAGAACGAGGGGTGGAATATTGATATTAAGGTGACGAATTATACAATAGAGGGGGAATGTGTATTGATTTTTCCGAATG